>Ga0116170_10003588_pt1 | contig 14451 bp, 14 predicted proteins | sample AD_JPNHW1_MetaG_FD_89797 | JGI IMG/M metagenome (GOLD analysis project Ga0116170, IMG submission 89797) | Active sludge microbial communities of municipal wastewater-treating anaerobic digesters from Japan - AD_JPNHW1_MetaG | ecosystem: Engineered > Bioreactor > Anaerobic > Digestate | place...
ACCGCCTCGCCCCTGCCTCCGTCCTGCGGCACCACCGAGGACACCCTGCAGCCCGCCGGAGACACCACGAAGTCCGTGTCGCCGCGCACCAGTATGCCCTCTATCAGCTTGGTGCCCGCGTTGAACACCGCGCTGCCGGAATTGCCGCCGAAAGTGTCAAGGTCGGCCTTGAAGAAGTAAGTGGGAGCGGCGTCGCGCACCTTGGCGCTGCCCGCTATCTTGAGCGGCAGGCCCACCGGGTGGCCGATCACGAACAGCTGGTCGCCCTTGGCCGGCTTGGCGCCTTTGTGGATCGGCAGCGGCTTGCGGCCGGTAACTTTCCTGTCGAGCTTTATCAGCGCGAAGTCAGGGCCGGGCCCGCCGTTATAGATGCTGACCAGGTTGCTGACAAAACCGCCATTGCCCGTGTCCAGGTCCCGCTTGATGATGCTCTTGCAGCCGTACACGTCGCCGGCCGGCACGGAATCTGGATACTGGCCGGCCTTTTTAAGGGCGAAGCCGAATACCAGCTTGGTCGCGGCGCACGATTTCTCGTCGGTGATGCAGTGGCCGGCCGTCATTATCACGTCCTCGCCCACCAGCGTGCCGGAGCAGAAAGCGCCCAGGGGCTGCTCGGAGAATTTCTCGCCGGGGCAGAGGCTGAGGGCCGTTCCGAAATCCATCACGTTCAGCGAGGCTTTGCCGCCCGCCACCGTCACGTCTTCGGCTTTCCACAGCGACACCACGGAATTGGACAGCGCCTGCATGCCGGCGTCGCCCTGGTAATAGTCCAGGCGGTCGTCGGACCCGTAAATGGATTTAGCGCTGGATCTCACCGCCTTGGGCGCGGGGGCCGACACCGCGGGGACATCAGCCCCGGGGGCTGAACCGGCCAGCTCGCTGAAAGCGCCGTCGGATACCGCGTCGCGCAGGTCCGCGGGTATATTATTGAGCCTCGGCCCGAAGATCAGAAAAGCGGGAATGAGCACGGCCAGCGGCAGCACCAGATGTTTTATTTTCACAGGTTCCTCCGGAGATTTAGCGAACTGTCTTAACCAACGCTTCCCTATAGCATACGCTATGGCCGCCGCGCGGGTAAGGGCATATCGGCCCAAAAGGCCTGGGCCCAAAGGCTGGCGCCGGTTTTCAGCCGTCTTTTGATACAATATTTGCGCAGGCGCGCGGTCCCGGGGGGCGGCGGCCGGGAGGAAAGCCGCGGCCGCGATTTGCAGTGCGACGGGGGAACTGTATTATGATGATATTTTTAGTGATGCTTATGGTACTCGGCCTGGCCGGGGCCGGGATGCTGTTCGTGGGGCTGCGCGGCATCCTCACCAGGCGCGCCACGGTCTACTCGGGGAAATGGCTGCTGGCACTGATAGCGCTGTGCTTCTCGCCGCAGTTCCTGGAGGGCGTTAAAGCGCTGCCCTCCGCCCCCGGCGCGGCCCTCATCAACATTATTATTTTCCCGGCCGTCCTGTTAGTTTTCTGGCTGGTCACCAAAGGCTATATCTGCTTCGGCGTTTCCGAAGAACTGGGCGCCGGCGCCGTTAAAAGCGTCCTGGGCAAGCTCGGGCTGAAGCACGAATTTTCCCTCGGCAGCGTGCGGCTTGAGGACGGGGGCGTCTTCCAGGTTTCCGTCCAGGATTGGATGGGCACGATGCAGATCAAGGCCAAGAACCCGGCGGCCGCGGCCAGAACGCCGGCGCTGGTGGCCGGGCTGTCGGAGCATTTTGCCGGCGCCCGGGACGGGGTCCGGTATATGCCTTACTGGATCTACGCTTTTTTCGGCGGGCTGCTGCTGGCCATGCTGCTCTTCCTGCTGAGCCTGTTCGCCCGCCTGCCGCACAGGAATACGGCCCCCCCGCGCCAGGAAAGCGCGCCCGCCAGGACCACCCGTGAAAACGGCCGGGCTCCGGTCCTGAACTGCGGTGTTTGCGCCGCACACGGCCGTTTTTCATAGGCGTTTCGCACCTTTTTTCACCTTTTTCACCGGAATAATGTCATACTATAGGGGTAGTTTAACCCGAACTCAAGTTTTGAAGCCTATTCTACCAAGCAACAATCGGAAGAGATAGAGCGAAGAGAGTTGAGAAAGGTAACGATAGTTGCAAGGAGAATAACACAATGAGCAAAAGAATATACGTGGGCGGCCTGCCCTTTAAGACCACCGAAGAGGAAATGAACGCCCTTTTCGCCACCTACGGCGCCGTCACCAGCGCCAAGCTGATCACCGACAGGGACAGCGGCCAGAGCCGCGGTTTCGGTTTCGTCGAAATGGCCAATGACGCGGAAGCTGTCACCGCCATGGAAAAGCTCAACGGCACCGATTTCGGCGGCCGCAAGCTGACGATCAATGAAGCCCGCCCGATGGAGCCCCGCTCCGGCGGCGGCCGCGGTGGCTTCGGCGGTGGGCGCGGCGGCGACCGCGGTGGCCGCGGCGGCGGCGGCTACGACAACAAGTGGTAACTAATACCCTCTAACGGTATTAAACCGCCGTCCTGAAAAGGGCGGCGGTTTTTTTTGCGGCTGGGACCGGGAAAGAGGAAAACCGGAAACCTTTACGCGGTTCCTGCCGTTAAACCTTTACCGGCTCCGCCTTATAAAGCACCATCGGGTGGGACTTGCCTTTCATCAGCACCGGCGCGCAGGCTATAAAGTCCACGCCCGGGAACCGGCTTTTATCCAGGCCACGCAGCACGGCCTCGCTGAGCAGCACCTGCGTGGCGGCGTCCTTGGTCTGGCTCTCTATGCGCGAAGCCACGTTCACGGTGTCGCCCAGCACGGTGTACTCCAGCCGGGCCTCGGTACCCACATTGCCGGCCACCAGCCCGCCGCTGTGCAGGCCCACCCCGAAGCACACCTCGGGATAGCGCTTCTGTTCGTTGAACTTTTTCAGGGCGGCGCGCATGCCCAGGGCGGCCCGCACCGCCGCCGCCTGGTGGTCCTCCACGCCGAATACAGGCGAAAAGATGGCCATCACCGCGTCGCCGATATATTTATTTATCACGCCGCGGTTCTCCGTGATGGGCAGGGTGACGGCGGTGAAATATTCGTTGAGGAAACGGATCAGCTCCACGGGAGGCAGCTTCTCGCTGAGCGGGGTGAAGCCGCGTATGTCGGAGAACAGCACCGTGGCCTGGATCTCCTCGCCGGCCAGGTTCACCTTGCCGCTCTTCATTATCTTTTCCGCTATCTCCAGCGAAACATAGCGGCCGAAGGTATCCTTTATCTTGTCCCGCTCCACCAGCCCGTCGAGCATCATGTTGAAATGGCCCTTGAGCTGGCCCAGCTCGTCGGCGTACAGCACCGAAGTCTTGCAGTCGAAATCCCCGGCCGCCACGGCCTTCATGCGCCGCACCAGCGCGCTGACCGGCGTCTGCACGTTAAAGCGGTAAAGCAGCATGGACATCGTCTGGAAGACCAGGCTCACCCCCGCCAGGGCGCCCACGATGATAACGGGGAAGATCACGCGCAGGTTCTCGTAAGAAAGCAGCCAGTCCAGGTTCTGGTTGCGCGTCGCGTAGATCCTGGAGAACAGGTCCAGGTTGGCGAACACCTGTATGTAGAGCGCCGACAGCAGCGGCACTATGGCCAGGGAGAATATCATCAGCGCGTAGCGCAGCGACAGGCTGACGGCGAAGCCGGACTTGATCCCGTAAGGGTCATTCTCGCGGAAGAAAGGCGCCGCTATGCGCCGGCGGATGTAGAGCCCGGTCAGTTCCAGGTTCAGATAGCTCACGAAAGAGCCGAGAAGCACGGCCGACACGGCGAAAACTATCTGCAGCCGGGCGGTGATGGGGCCGTAGAGCTCGGTGTAGGACGCGACGTTCAGGAAGTAGCGCTGCGCCGCCATCACCCACCCCAGGACGAACAGCAACAGCGGCAGATGGATGATGCGGCGTTCTATAAGACGGAGGTCCTGTTTTTTCCGGGAGAAGTAATGCCGGTAGAGCGGCCACAGCCAGAGCAGCAAGGCAAGGAAATACAGGTATAAAGGTCCTTGCCTGCTTTGATAAGTCCCCTCCCGCTCCGTCAGCTTCCCTTCGGAATAACCGTAGTTTTTCTGCTTTTCCACGCCCACGGGCCTGAAGATGCGCATCCATACGGCGTCCGCGGGCTGGTAAGTCCTGCCTTTGGCATGGGCGTCCACGGTGCGCTGCCATTCCGTTTTAACCAGGCCGAAATCTATCAGCGAATATTGTTCGAAGAACATGGACGCGAGACTGCCGAAGCCCAGCATCAGGAAAAAAATGAAATAGAGCCCCAAATGGAGCTTGTGGAACTTCGCCCGCAGTCTGGAAAATTTTTTCATAAGTTAGTCCGGGACCGTCGTTTTTATTTTACAAACAAAACCGCCATAGCCACACCACGCCGGCGCTGGCCGGGGCGGCGGCGGACTTTGTGCCCATAAAATTCAAGGCCTTTCGGGCCTATCGGGGCCGGCGCGGACAATCCTAGAATTATTGCATGGCCGAAAGCGGCTGAAACAGTTCGGAGGATAAAATGATAAAAGCATCGCTGTTCATTCTCGCCCTTGCCTTTACCCCCGGCGCCTACGCCGCGGAACTCAACGGCTACTGCGCCGCCGACGTAAAGACCGCCTTCACCTCCGAAGTGCCCGCCCCGTCCTTCTCCAAAGCCTATACGCCCAAATCCGCGCCTACCGTCTGCGAAGCCGCGCTGGCCAAGAGCATAGGTTTCAGGGAAACCGTTTTCCGCGACCTCAAGGACCAGCCCCTGCGCGGTTTCGAAAAAGGTTATTACACCGAGCGCGGCCCCATGCAGATGGCGCTGGTGCTGCAGACCGCCAGGGAAGCTTTTTATTATTACGAGGATTGCGACATCTGCGCCGAAGTGGACAAATGCGACCTGAAGACCGGCGCCGTCAAACGCATAGTGGTGGCCCATTCCGCCGGCTGCGCCGATATAGCCCCCTTCGCGGCGGGCGCGGTTTACAACTCCTGCGCCAGCGCCGGGCCGGCCTGCTCGCCCATCGGCGGCGCCGTCCGTATCCCCGAAGAATGCTGCTCCCAGCACGCCGAGCCGGCCTACGGCGGCGAGATGGTCTGCGTGGAAGCCCCCCATCCCGGCTACACCTGCGCCGCGGTGGGCGACGCCGTGCGCATACCTGAAGAGTGCTGCTCGCTCAACGCGGAACCCGCCTACGGCGGCGAAATGGTCTGCGTGGAAGCCAGGAAATAACTTCTCCGCCGCCTGCGGCCCAGGGAATCGTTAAGACCGCCGGGAACTCCCGGCGGTTTTATTTCCGGGCCGGAACCGCCCGGGAACCGCGGGCTTCCGGGCTCGCACGTCTGCTATAATTGGACCATGCCCCGTCACATCATGATAACCTGCGCATTTATTTTCGCGGCCGCTATCGGCCGGGCGGCAGCCTCCCCCGCCCCGGTATTTTCAGGCGCCAACGCCCCGGCCGCCCGCGACGGCGAGCGCACGGACTTCGACATAGACAAGGTCGTGGACGCTGTGGCAGGGGAAATGGCCGCAGCCGCCAGGGACTATTACCTGCCGGATAAGCCGGAGAATTCCGCATTAATAGCCAGGCACACAAAGGACGCCAGGAAGATAATCCTCTCCGACACCACTTTCAAGCGGGAACTGGCGCAGGTCATAACGGAACTTTCCGGCGCTGCCGAAAACGCCGGCGCCCCGGGCACCCCCATGCTGCCCGGCAAACCGCTGGTCACCACGGCCCTGCTGAAGCCGGTAGAACAGGGAGTATCCTCGATCACGGTCACCTACGAGGCCGGCGAAGTTACGGCGGTATATACCAACACCATGCCGTGCATAAACGCCGCCGGCACCACCCTGCGCGGCGCCACGCTGGCCCAGTACCCGCGCACCGCGGCCGATCCCGCGGCCAATGCCATCTACGGCCGGGAACTTTCTTCCATCTTAAGCTCGAACCGGCTTTTCAACCACGCGCTGGCGGAAGTCTGCAAAACGCTTGTGCAGGCGGCAAAACGCGCCGCGGAAGCCGGCGCGGGCAAGAAAAAGAAATAGAGCGCCGCCCCCGAATACCCATATGAAAACACGCTGCTTAACTCCTGTCGCCCTGCTGCTGTCCGCCCTCTGCGCCTGCGCGGTACCCGCCGACAGGCCTGCGGCCGCGGCCCGCCCGGACAGGCCGGACACCACCTGGGAGGTAGGAGGCCGCCGCTCAGCTGGGCCGGCGCCCCTGATAAAACCGGAGAAGCCGGACACCACCTGGGAAGTCCCCGCCGGCAAAACCGCAACGCCGCGACGCTGAAACTTCCGGCCGCCGGGCCCCGCCGGAGAACCCCGATTATTTGAGACCGTCCTCTCATGATCAGGAAGGCCACCTCGCCCGTTATAAGCAAAAACGCCACGCAGCGCGTTTAGTGCATCATGCCGGTTTTTGAGCGCCGCTTTGCCCGCGCAAAGTGGAAGCCCGCCATCCATGCTATACCTGCGCCGCGGTGGGCGAAGCCGTGCGCATCCCGGAAGAGTGCTGCTCGCTCAACGCCGTTCCCGCCTATGGCGGCGAAATGGAATGCGTGGAAGCGAAAAAATAATAATGTTTTTCCCGTTATAACCGGGATAGCCGAGAAAAAGAATAAAACCGCCGGGACTTCCCGGCGGTTTTATTTGCGGCAAACGCCAGCGGCCTGTTATTTCTTGGCCGAAGCCTGCGCCAGCGCCACGGCAACAGCCACCGAAGCGCCCACCATGGGGTTGTTGCCCATGCCGATAAGGCCCATCATCTCCACGTGCGCGGGCACCGAGGAGGACCCGGCGAACTGCGCGTCGGAATGCATGCGGCCCATGGTATCGGTCATGCCGTAGGAGGCGGGACCGGCGGCCATGTTATCCGGGTGCAGGGTGCGCCCCGTGCCACCGCCGCTGGCCACGGAGAAGTACTTCTTGCCCTGCTCCAGGCATTCCTTCTTGTAGGTGCCGGCCACCGGGTGCTGGAAGCGGGTGGGGTTGGTGGAGTTGCCGGTAATGGACACGTCCACGCCCTCGTGGTGGTTGATGGCCACGCCCTCGCGCACGTCGTCGGCGCCGTAGCAGCGCACCTTGGAGCGCTCGCCGGAAGAGTACGCTATCTCCCTGGCTATATTGAGCTTGCCGGTGAAATAGTCGAACTTGGTCTGCACGTAGGTGAAGCCGTTGATGCGCGAGATGATCTGCGCGGCGTCCTTGCCCAGGCCGTTCAGGATCACCTTGAGCGGCTTCGTGCGCACGCGGTTGGCCGACTTGGCCAGGCCGATGGCGCCCTCGGCGGCGGCGAAAGATTCGTGGCCGGCCAGGAAGGCGAAGCAGGCGGTCTCTTCCTTGAGCAGCATCGAGGCGAGGTTGCCGTGGCCTATGCCTACCTTGCGGTCGTCAGCCACCGAGCCCGGAATGCAGAAAGCCTGCAGCCCTTCGCCCAGCGTAACGGCGATGTCGGCGGCGGCGGTCTGCCCCTTCTTTATCGCGATAGCCGCGCCCAGGATGTAGGCCCAGCAGGCGTTCTCGAAGCAGATGGGCTGTATGCCTTTTACGATGTCGTAGACGTTCACGCCCTTGTCCTCGCAGAGCTTGCGCGCGTCCTCGATGGATTTAATGCCGTACTTGTTCAGCACGGGGGTGATCTGGTTTATCCTTCTGTCGTAGCTTTCAAATAGAGCCATATTATTCTCCGTCCTTATTCGTGCCTGGGATCGATATAGGTCTTGCCTTCCGCGAAACGCCCGTAAGTGCCAGTCGCTTTCTTCAGCGCCTCGCCGGCATCTACGCCTTTCTTTATGGAGTCCATCATCTTGCCCAGGCTGATGAACTCATAGCCGATGATCTCCTTGTTCTCGTCGAGGGCGATGCGGTTCACGTAGCCTTCCGCCATCTCCAGGTAGCGCGGCCCCTTCTTGACCGTGCCGTACATGGTGGCGGTGACGCTGCGCAGGCCCTTGCCCAGGTCCTCGAGGCCGGCGCCTATGGGCAGGCCGCCCTCGGAGAAGGCGGTCTGGGTGCGCCCGTACACTATCTGCAGGAACAGCTCACGCATGGCGGTATTGATCGCGTCGCAGACCAGGTCGGTATTGAGGGCTTCCAGTATGGTCTTGCCGATGAGGATCTCGGAGGCCATGGCGGCGGAATGGGTCATGCCGGTGCAGCCGATGGTCTCGACCAGGGCTTCCTGTATGACGCCCTCTTTAACATTGAGGGTGAGCTTGCAGGCGCCCTGCTGCGGGGCGCACCAGCCCACGCCGTGCGTGAGGCCGTTGATATCTTTTATCTCTTTGGACCGGGTCCACTTGCCTTCCTGCGGTATCGGGGCCGGCCCATGGTCGGCGCCCTTGGCTACGCAGGTCATCTGCTCCACTTCATGCGAATAGATCATGCTGAAACTCCTTGATCCCGCCGCGTCACCGGCCCGCCGCGGATTTTAGCTCCCCGGGACCTGCGCGGCCCGCGGGGAAGTTCCCACAGCTAAATAATACAAAAAATACCGCGTCCCACATACTCCGCCCGGCAACGTACAGGCAACCAGGCGTATTTTTGCGCAAAACAAAACCGCCGGGCTTTCCCGGCGGTTCTGTCTGATTTCCGAATTGCCGCTCAGTAGTAGAAGTAAGCGGTGAAGCAGTAATTATAAGTGACCGCGCCCACCGTAAAGGGCGCGTCGAGTTTCTGTATGCGGGCGCCGATGAACTCCATCTTCTGCCCCGCGAGCAATTTCTTGTATTCCTCAAGTTTCTGCGCGGCGGTCGCTTCGTCCACCGCCAGTTTGCCCTTGGAGCCTATCGCGTTGCCCACGTAAGCCATCGTATAGGAATTATCCTTCCTCACGATGTTCACCCCGGCGTTCTGCAGCAGTTCGTAATCTATATCCTCGCCGGGCTTGAAGATGCGCAGCTGTTTCTCGCGGTCGCCGTTCTCGCCCTGCTCCGTAACGTAGTAGAGCACGAAAGTGGGGCGGAAGATGTCGTTGCGAAGGTAAAAGCTGGCCATCACGGGCATGCCGTTGCGCTCCAGGCTGGCGGTCAGCTCCTGGCGCAGGTTGTGCATCTCAGTGGGGTTGAGCGCGTCGTAATTGAGCTTGTCGGCGATGAAGAGGCGCAGCGCCTGGTTCTTCGGGGACGAATACTTTATGTCGGCCATCCCGAGGCGGGCGTTGTAGGAAACCTCGCCTATGGTGAAACCGGCCTTCTGCAGTATGGGGTTCCACATCTTCGTGAACTCGGCGAATTCTTTCTCGCTCTTCACGCTGGCCGACAGGACGTTCTTATAGGTCTGCGGCAGCAGGTGCAGCTGGGTGATAACCTCGCCCTCGCGGAACTTCATCGCGGGGGCAGAAGCGGGAGGCGGCGCGGTCTTGACGGCGCTGATATCCGCGGCGGAAAGGCCGTTCAGGGGAACGGAGTTAAGATTTAATTCGGCTGCATGAAGAGGAACTGAACAGAACAACAGAGCTGCTGCTATTTTTCGCATTATTACCCTCCTGACTCTAGAACTGTCTCTATATTATGTTTTATTTCGAGCGGGCCCGTAAGGGCTCAAGGACCTATAGCACGGAGGGCATTTAGGCACGGGGCGTGCACCGCCGCGAAAAGATCCGGGGTCAGCGCCGGCCGGGGTTAATTTATCCGTTGTGAGAGTGCTGCCCCCGGAACGGACTCAATCGTTCACCGCAATGCTCTGGCTGGAGGCCAGGTCCACGCCTTCGGCGTCCAGCCGTACCTCCACCGTCCAGTCAACCCTGCTCCTCGTGCTGCTGAGCATATCCAGCGCCTGGCCCAGCAGGGAATCCCCGCCCCCCTGCCGCTGCAGGGCGGGCACCGCCAGCTTGAAATTATAATCGGCCCGGTAACCAGCGGGATAATCCCTGGCGTGCTCCAGCGTCTGGCCGACCCGGCAGAGTTCCCTGGAGCGGGAAGTCCTCCTGCCGTTATGACCGCGCTGCTCTGTAACCTCCGTGGCCACCAGGGCCGCGGTAAGGTTGTTCCCCTTTATATCCTGGCGGGTGAGCAGCTCGAAAGAGCCCTCTACCTGCCCGCCGGAATTGTAAGCCGTGTTGGGCAGGGAAATGGTGATGCTGCCCTTAAGGTACCGCATAATAAAATAAGCTCCTATGCCGGCCGCGGCCAAAGCGAGACCGGCCATAATCACTACATTTATCGGATCGGAACCCATTTGAACCTCCGGTGAACGCAGAATACTGTTACAGGGTGAAAGCGCATCAAGCCGCCGCTATGCTACAGGCTGCTCCGACATCCGGTGAACCCCTTTAAAATCAGGCCCGCCCTGGCAATTCTCGGAATCCCGTCGGGACTTATGCTCCACATGGTCCGGAACGCCCAGCGCCCCTATCTGCGTGTGAACGCGCACGCGGCCATGGCAATGCAGGCACCTGATGCCGCGGCTTATGCCGTTGCCCAGGCTTGACGCCTCCACGATCTCCCAGGTTTCCGTCTTTATATTGTTCAGCAGGCGGATCTTTTTCTGCTCGCACTTCGTCATCAGTTCAACAGCCATATTTTCTCCGGCAAGCCCGGTCCGGGCCGCCACGGTAATTATACGTTTTTACGCGCAGCCGCCCCGCCGTGCCGGCTCACTTCTTAAGCAGGGCCTCAGCCTTCTGCTGCAGAATGGACAGCGCCACGGGCTTACTGAGGAAAGCCCGGAAATTCCTCTCCTGCGAAAAAAGGTCCTGCATTCCCTGGTCGAAATATTTGCCGCTTACGATCAGCACCGGGATCTCGGAAGTTTCATCGCCGGCCTCCAGCTCCCGCAGCACTTCTATGCCGTTCATATCGGGCATCTTGATGTCCAGGAAGATGATCTCCGGCTTGGGGACGGAGGCGGCCTTCGCCAGGCCTTCGGCCCCGCTTTGCGCCAGCACCACCGTATAGCCCTGCCCGGAAAAATGCGCCGCCACAAGGCCGCCGAAGTCCTTGTCGTCGTCTATCATCAATATCGTAGACATGCTTGTCACCCCCCCGGCCGCCCGGCCCTGCGGCGGCGCCCATCGCCCATATTCTAGCAAAACAAACCCGCCGCCGAACCGGCGGCTGGAATATTTTACAGGGCGGGCTTATTTCCCCCGGTTAATTAACGGCGCGCCAGGCGACCGCTCACCGGCCGCGGGGGCCGGGATGGTCACCCGCTGCGTACCGTCCGTGGTAAGGAAGAGCTTCGCGCCCGCCGCGAGAAGGCGGTCCAGGGCTTCTTTATGCGGGTGGCCGTATACGTTGTCGCGGCCCACGGAAATGAAAGCGTACTTGGGCTGCACCCGTTTCAGGAACGCCGCGGTGGAAGTGTAGCGCGAGCCGTGATGGGCGACCTTCAGGATGGACGCCGCAAGTTCCGGTTTAAAATTTTTCAGGAGCGCGTCTTCTACGGCCGACTCGGCGTCGCCCATAAAGAGCAGGCCGTTACCGTTGTAGAACAGCCTCAGCACCAGGGAACAGTTGTTCGTTTCAACATTGTTGCGGGTCGTTACCGGGCTGGAGCAGGAGCTGACCACCTTCACGGCTACCTGCGGGTCCCAGGCCAGGTCCTCCCCGGCCCGGGGGAAACGGGTAATGCAGCCGGGTTCGGCGGCGGCGAGCTTGCGCAGCTCATTGTCGCCCGCGGCTTCCTTGTTTTCCGCCCTGGTATCGTAAAAATTCTTTACGTTCAGGGCGGTAAAAACCTTGCGCAGCCCCCTGAAGTGGTCCATATGCGGGTGCGTCAGGACTACATGATCTATGCTCGTGACGCCCTTCGCTTTCAGAAAATCATAAATGGGTTTGCCGGACGGCCCCCCGTCTATCAGGGCGTTCCGCCCGCCGGGAAGTTCTATGTATACGGCGTCGCCCTGCCCGACATTGACGAAGTAAACGTTAAGCTGCGCCCGGAGGTCGGCGGAGCTGAGCAGGAGTAAAAAAAGGAAGGCGGTGACTTTACGTGTTGCGGTACCGGCCATAAGGTGTTTTGCGAGCGAAAGCAGGACCGCGCCGGGCTCACTTCAGTTCGGCCGACCAGCCGTAGGAAGCGTTCACCGTCAGCGCGCGCATGCCCTGCCCCATGCCCGGGATGTCGGCCAGGTAATGGCAGGCCTCGCAGTTTTCGGCCACATATTTCTCTGAGACCCGGCCGTAACCCGCGGCGCCCCAGCCCGCGCCCCAGGAATTGCGGAAGATATACTCTTTAGCCGCCGGATCGTAGCCGGTCAGCAGCACCACGTGCCCCCCGCAGTTGTCGCCGGCGGTAAAGCACTGCCGGCGCTGGGCCCCGGAAGGATCGGCGAGGCGGCCGGAGGCGTTGTCGATATTGCCGGTGTAAAGCATCAGGTTCATAACCACGGGCCGGCGCTGCGCGGACAGGAAGTTCTTTATCTCGCTGCGGCGTATGGCCACGGGCTTAAAACCGTAGCCGAGGACCTTCTGCGCCACGCCGGGAGGAGGAAGGCCCAGGTCCGGGTCGGTCAGGGGCGGCACCGGGGTATGGGCGGGCAGCGCGGCCAGGAAAGGCCATTCCTTTTCCGCCACCACGCCGCCGCGCAGGGCGTCTACCGTGGCGTAGCCGGGCAGCCCGGGCTCTTTTTTATAACCGTTCAAAGCCGGCGTGTCCGTAAATTTCAGTTTGGTATTATAGTAGCTGAATTCTTCCGAAAAATCCGGTTTGTTTTTTTCTTTTTCCCCCACCAGGTACTCGGCCAGGCCCACGGCCGCGAAAGCGTTGCACAGGTTGCGGCTGCCCTGGTGCCTGGCGGGCGAAAAGCCGGCGCCCAGGTCCACCGCCGCCGCTGCGGCCGCGGCCGGGGCTTTCCACAGCGGCGCCACCAGCAGGTTCTCATAAGCCAGCTCCGGGGCCGCCCCGTTCAAAGCGCGCGCGGCAAAACCTTTTTCACCAGCCGGGGAGACGGCGGGCGCCTGCCCCGGGAACAGCGTTTTAACCAGGGAAATATTCTGATAGACCTTGTCAAAAGGAATCGGCTCCGCGCCGGCGCAAAAAGCCGGGACCGCCAGGACTATGCCGAATACAATAAAATTATCCTTAAAAATTTTCTTCATATATATATTTTAACGCCCGGCAAGGAACAGGCAATGGTCATAAGACCCAGTGGGCAGTAGGCCCCGGAAAGCAAAGCCTCCGCCCGGGACCTTGAGCTGCTTTCGCCTGAAAACGGTTATTCCCGGCAGCTCAACGGTCGCAGGCCCAGTCTTCCTTCGCCTCCAGGCCGGGCAGGGCCGGGTCCAGCGAGGCGCTGACGCAGTGCCGGCCGTCGGCCAGTTCAGCCAGGCGGTACCAGCGGTTCAGGAACCCGGCCACCGGGTCGAATTGGAAAACCAGCTCAAAGAGAGCCAGGGACCCGTAGTTGCGGTTCAGGCCGCTGTGCGCGAAGGTCCGGGCGGAGTTCGGAATTATCTTGACGGCGCCGCCCGCCACCCTGGCGCCGCGGTATTCCACCAGGGGCTGTGTGGTCAAAGACACGGCTTCACTGCCCTGCACCCGGCCGCAGCCGCCGCTGCAGGCCGCGGCGGCGGTGCTGGCGGGCGCGTCCGCCCAGACCACCCCGTCCTCCGCGGCGGTCAGCGCGAAATCCCCCGACGCGTTCTCTCCGGCGCGCGCCGCGCCGATAACTTCCCGCTGGCCCGGGTCGTAAGCCGCCAGCCACAGGTGCGGCGCCGCGCCGGGCGCCTGGGCCGCCTCGGTAAAAGCCAGCAGCACAGAATCGTCCACGGAGCCGAAAGCGGCTACGGCGCAGGCGCCGGAGCCGGCCACCTCCCGGAACTCACCGGGCCCCACCCCGGTAAAATGCACGCCGCGCTCGTCGGAGATCCAGTAGGTGCGCGTCTTGGCCTGGTCGTCGCCGGGCAGCGGCTGCAGCAGCACCTCGAAGTTGCGGCCCTTCCAGGCGCAGGGCAGAACCGCCGCGGCCGTGGAACCGAAAAGTTCGGTCGTGGAAATGCGGAATGCCGGGTCCAGCCGGTCCAGGGCCGCGGCCGCCAGCCAGCGGTCCGCCTTGGACGGCGCGGAGAGCAGGCCGCGGAAGACCGGGCGGGCCAGCTCGGCCATGGCGCCCGAGCGGGGCATGGCGTTCACCGCCGTGAAGGAAACCGCCGGCAAAACCCGCCGCAGCCTGGCCGCGGCGGCCGCCGCCTCCGGCGACTGGGCGCGGCTCTGTATGGCCGGGGCCGCGGCCGCGCCGGCGGCGCGCAGCATCGGCCACCAATAGGCGGCCAGCCCGGCAAGGCCCGCCAGCAGCGACAGCATGAACCAGGAGCGGCCCAAAGACGGCACCACGCCGCTGCGCCGCGCCGGGCTTTCTTCCCCGTCGTCCTGCCCGTCGCCGAAGTTGAAGCGGATAGGCGGCGTCTTGATCATGCGCAGGCGGTAGAGCAGCGGGCTGAGGCCGAAGAAGATCTCGGAGACCGCCCAGTACAGCAGCGACCAGACCATGATCACCGCCGTCAGCGCGGTCATAACATTGCCCCAGCCCCCGGCGGCGAAGAGTTCCAG
>Ga0116170_10003591_pt1 | contig 14445 bp, 13 predicted proteins | sample AD_JPNHW1_MetaG_FD_89797 | JGI IMG/M metagenome (GOLD analysis project Ga0116170, IMG submission 89797) | Active sludge microbial communities of municipal wastewater-treating anaerobic digesters from Japan - AD_JPNHW1_MetaG | ecosystem: Engineered > Bioreactor > Anaerobic > Digestate | place...
ACGATAAGCGAAGTAATAGAGCTTGTTGCATCAGGAGTTGAGCCGGATCAGAATCTTCGGCCGCTGATTGACGGGATTAATAATGTAAATGACAGTTCAAAGATAAGTGCTAAAGCTGCACCTGCTGCTAATCATCCTGCAGCATCAAAAAGTGTACCTCAGCTAAAGACTGTATTTACTTTTTCTGAAAGTGATGAAATAAAAAAGGCATTATCAGAAGGTATGGACTGTTATGAAATAACAGTTATGATTGAAGAATCTGCGCAGATGAAGTGGGTAAAAGGTCAGCTTATTGCGGCTAATCTTGAGAAGGATGGAAATATTGTAAAAACATTTCCATCCCTCGATGACATGAGTTCAGATGAGACCATTTCCACTTTAAAGATTATACTTTTAACTTTTAGAAATCATCACCAGATTTACAAAGGATGCGACATCGATCAGATAGAAAAAATTGAATTAAGAAGTATATCATTGGTGAAGAGGGATGATAAACTATTACTGAAAATTGGTTCACCTCTTCAAGTGGATAAACAGATGAACAACGACATTGATCAGAAAACTGAAACAACAACAGAACGGCAATCTGAAACTTACAGCGGGGATGCATACACCAGTGAGTTTTCAATAGATGATTCATCTGATTCCGATGAATCTGAAGAGGATATTTTTGAGAGAAGAAGAGGGGAAAAACATGTAGACCATGATAGAAGAAAAACCCCGATGCTTAAAACTGTTAAAGTATCAGTCGATAAACTTGACCTTCTTTTAAATAATGTCGGTGAGCTTGTAATCGCAAATTCAGGATTTTACAGACTCTATGAAGAAATCCGGAAATATGCCGGCAACAAGGCAATCTCAAGCGAATTTAAAAACCGTATGGAGCAGATGTCAAGGATTGCGAAAGATTTGCAGACGGGTATAATGAAGACACGAATGGTACCTATCGGTCAGGTCTTTACAAGGTTCAACAGGCTTGTCCGCGACCTTGCAAAAGAACATAATAAAAATCTTGAACTGGTAATAAAAGGTGAAGAAACCGAACTCGATAAAAAGGTGATAGATGTAATAGGCGAACCGCTTCTCCATCTTATAAGAAATGCCGTTGATCACGGAATTGAGTCTCCAGAAGATAGGGCAAGGCTTGGGAAGGCCGAGACTGCGATTATTACGCTTAATGCTTATCAGGGGGGGAACCAGATATTTGTTGAGATCAGCGATGATGGAAAAGGTCTTGATGTTGATGCTATTAAAGCGAAGGTTATCGAGAAAAAAATATCAACAGCGGAAATACTGGCGAATATGGATGATGCGGATATTTACAACTACATCTTTATCCCCGGATTTTCAACTGCAAAAAAAATTACTGATATATCCGGCCGTGGTGTCGGAATGAATGTTGTTAAAGAAACTGTAAATGAACTTAACGGTAATGTGAGTATAGAAACAGAGAAAGGTATGGGAACAAGATTTATTCTCACATTCCCGCTTACATTAGCTATTATTCCTGCAATTATGACGCGAGTGAGAAAAGAAGTTTATGCTATTCCGCTTTCTGACGTTATTGAAACAATAAAAATTTCGCTTTCCGATATAGCGACAATTGAAGGACATGAAGTAATAAATCTTAGGGGTGAAATATTATCACTACTGAGATTGAATGAATTCATAGGTTTGAAAAGTGCACTCTCTTCCAATCAGAAGATCCCGGTTGTTGTAGTCGGTTACGGGAACAGGAAAATCGGTCTCATAGTTGATTTTCTCGAAGGAAAAATGGAAATAGTAATTAAGTCGCTGGAACACAATTATACTAATGTTGAAGGTCTGGCAGGAGCATCAATTCTCGGAGATGGCAGCATCTGCCTGATTCTTGATATCCAGACAATGATAAATAAAGTGATTACACAGCAGGATAAACTTACTCAGGAAGAGAGACTTAAAATAACCAAGTCCCGTATGATTGACTCGGATGATATGGAAGATATGGAGGAAACAAAACCTGTAACCGTTACAGAGGAAACAGATAAAGTTGTTTTTGCAGATATCTCAACTCCAGGCAAACACAGGGGCATGACCGGAACAGTAGAAAGAGAGGGAAGCCCTAATTATATATCTGATGTATTCATTTTCGATGAAGAAAAATCTGAGGGCGAAACTGAAAAAGTTACTGAAAAAGCCGAAGAGAAAAAATTTGATAACACAATGATGTTTGATGATAATACATCAGGCGTAGAAACGGAAGATGTTCAATCTGAAGCCGGTGCCGGTGTTAGCGATAAACCTGCTGAAGAAAATGTTGAATCAAAAGTCAAAGATGCTCTCTCGGAGTTTAGAGATGAATTGAAACAGAATATTAGTGATGCTGTAAATTCAGGAATGCCAGATTCACACATCACCGAAGAGTTGAATATAAGCAAAGAAGAACTTAATGAGTTCAATCTCTTATCAAACATGGGCGCAGCAAACGCAGCCGAATCTCTTTCAAAAATATTAAATAAGAGAATAGATCTTTCCATTCCGGAAGTCAGGCTCACCCCGGTTGAAAAAATTCCTGATTTTTTTGGAAATTTGAATGAACCGTATATGGGCGTAATGCTCGGAATAGAGGGCGAAATAAATGGAACACTTCTTCTCCTGCTTCAGGAGAAAATCGGATTTGAACTTATTGATATGCTTTACGGCACAGATTCAAGAGGCAACAATGAGTTAAGTGAAGATGGAGTTTCGGCGCTCAAAGAGCTGACAAATATTATAGGTGCTTCCATATTAAATGTATATGCAGAAAAATCCAATATGGTAGTTAAGCCGAATGTTCCGACTTTTGTTCATGATTACCTCCAGTCTGTTATGGATACTGTACTTATATTGCATAATATCGAACATGATTACGCAATAGTAATGGAAACTGCATTTTACTTTGAAAATGATCAGGTGATGGGTAACCTTATGATTCTCCCTGAAACTGAATCGTTGAAAGTATTAGTCAAAGGATTTAAAAGTAATGTCCGAGCAGATTAAGGTTCTGGTTGTAGATGACTCCTCGCTTGTCCGGAAGATCGTAACTGATATTCTTGAAAAAGATCCGGGAATAAAAGTTGTTGGAACCGCAAATAACGGTAAAACAGCAATTTTTAGAAACCAGGAACTTGATCCGGATGTTATAACAATGGATATCGAGATGCCGATTCTTGACGGTCTCGCTGCGCTCAGGCAGATAATGTCGGTAAAACCTAAACCTGTTATTATGATGAGTGTACTCACCCAGCATGGCGCTGAAGCCACTTTTAAGGCACTTGAGCTTGGCGCGGTTGATTTTATTCCCAAGCCTTCAACTCTACTGTCCATGTCTGTTGAAGAGATCGGCGATCTGCTGGTTAAAAAAGTAAAATCAGTTTATAAATCTAAACTTAATATTCAGAAGATAGAAGATGAAAAAATAAAATCCGGTTCTTTCAAGACAGAGGTTAAGTCGTTGATGAAAGATGTATCGGATAAGATAGTTGCAATCGGTACCTCAACAGGCGGACCTTCGGCCTTAATAAATGTTTTTAATAAATTTCCGGAAAAATTTCCTTCCCCTGTCCTTGTAGTGCAGCATATGCCGGAAGGTTTTACTACAGCTTTTTCTAAAAGGCTCAATGAAAGTTCAAATCTTGAAGTGAAGGAGGCGGAAGACGGAGATGATGTTCTTCCAGGGCATGGATATGTCGCTCCAGGGCACTCGCATATGAATATTGTAAAGAAAGGTGATAAATACAAGATAAGAGTATTTAAAGCAGATAAGGTCTCCGGACACATGCCGTCAATTGATGTTTTGTTTAATTCAGTTGCTGAACATGCCGGGAACAGATCGGTTGGAGTAATCATGACCGGAATGGGGAGAGACGGATCTGAAGGTTTACTGAGAATAAAAGAAAAAGGCGGATACACTCTTGCACAGAATGAAGAGACATCTGTTGTTTACGGAATGAACAGAGTCGCAGTGGAAATAGGTGCTGTTAATGAAATAGTATCTCTGTCCGATATTACTAATAAAATTGTTAAAAATATTTAAAAATTAGTAATTGATTTCCTGAAGGGCAAAAATAAAGTATGGAAAAATGGATTAAATTTTTTTATAATAGATTGACATATAAATTATTAGTATCTATACTTAAATAAAATAGAATGGAGTACTGAGATGGCAAGAGTTTTGATTGTAGATGATGCAAAGTTTATGAGAACCCTTGTGAAAGACGCTCTCGTTCCTGCGGGACATGAAATAGTCGGTGAAGCTGAAAACGGAAATGAAGCGGTTGAATTATATAAGAAACTTAAGCCTGATCTCGTAACTATGGATATAACCATGAGAGAGAAGGATGGGATAGCAGCTGCAGGAGAAATTCTTTCTGTGGACTCATCCGCAAGAATAATAATGGTAACTGCACTTGGACAGGAAAGCCTCTTAACTAAAGCTATTAAACTCGGCGTTAAAGATTTTGTAGTGAAGCCTTTCCCTCCGGAGAGACTCCAAAAAGCTGCAGAAAAGGCTTTATCATAAATTTTTTTTAATGATTGTTTTTCTCTTGCATTAGAGAACCCTCAAACCCCTTAATTTATTAAGGGGGTATTTTTTCCCTGAATATAGAAAAAAATAAACGACATGACAGAAAATGAAATAATAAATCCGGAAGGATCTGAAAAGGAGAATTCCTATATCGTTAATATTGAAAAATATAGCGGTCCTCTCGATGTATTATGGGAATTAATAAAAAAATCGAAAATTGATATTACTGAAATATCTATATCGCAAATAACCGAGCAGTATATTGCGTTTCTGAAAATGATGGAAGACATGGATGTAAAAGTTGCATCTGATTTTATTCTTATGGCATCAGAACTTATTTATTATAAAAGCAGAGCGCTTCTGCCCTCGGGTGAAGTGGAAGATGAATATTTTACCCAGCCCCTTCCTCCTGAATTGATTCAAAAACTTCTTGAATATAAAAAATATCAGAAAATGTCTGATGAATTTAAAGAAATGTATGAGCTGCAGAATAATGTATTTATAAGAAATAATGTTAGTGAAGATCTTGGCGAGGAGGAGCTCTATCTTGAGGTATCATTATATGAACTTCTGAAAGCATTCTCTAACGTTTTAAACGCGACTGTGTCCGTTGATTCACGGGAAATTGTATTTGACGAAATACTCGTCAGTGACAGAATTGAATTCATAACTGAATTACTGAAAGAGAATGAAGCTGTTATTTTTATTGATATTTTTTCTGAAAAGCCTACAAAAGCTGAAATTATAGCTTCATTTTTAGCTGTTCTTGAGATGTCTAAAACCGGCATGATAAAAGTTCAGCAGCATAGAGTTTTTGGAGATATAAGGATACTGCGTAACTTTTCCCTTGAAAGCATTGATGGCTGATCAGTTACAGGTTAGTGATATCAAAGATTTCAAATTGTTTTCTAAAAGCTGATTACTAAATTAAATATAAAACGGGTTAATTATGGGTGAATCTGAAAATAACAGCCAGATTAACAGTGAAGAGATATCAGAAAATGATGTAGATGAAATTGTTGAAGATGAAATTGACAGGGAGCATGATCTTAAAAGCCTTTTTGAGGCAGTTTTTTTTCTAAGTAATGACCCTGTTCCTATTAGTTTTTTTGTAAAAAACTTCATGATAGATCCTACTCAGGCAAAAATAATAATCGATTCACTTGTTGATGAATATGAAGAGAGGGACGGCGGCATAAGGCTTGCTGAGCTTTCCAACGGCTATCAGTTTGTAACTAACGCCCGCTTCGCGGAACAGTTGAGACATGCTCTCGGTTTAAGGCGGAGAGAGAGTCTTTCCAAGGGAATGCTTGAAACTCTTGCGATAATTGCTTATAAACAACCGCTGGTTCTCGCAGATGTTGATGAGCTGCGTGGAGCCTCTTCAAGAATGATGGTGGCTAACCTGATGAAGCGCAACCTTGTGAAACCTGTAGGAAGAAAAGATCTTCCGGGCAGACCTCTTGCATATGGAACAACTGACGAATTCCTGCGTTATTTCGGATTAAATAAGCTTTCTGATCTTCCAAAATTATCAGAAATTAAAGAATTTTCAATCGAAAGTGATTAATGTGAACAGTAATAACCAGAAGATAATTGTTGCTGTTGATGGTCCGGCGGGTTCCGGAAAAAGCAGTGTCTGCAGGAAAGCCGCTCTTGAAATGGGTGTAAAATATATTGATTCAGGTGCCATTTATAGAGCAATAACCTGGTATTTTATGGATAAATACGGTGAGAAATTATCTGTAAATAATCCTGTAAATGAACTGTCCGGTGTAAACATCGAACAGACTTTCGAACCTGATGGCAATGTAAGAACATTATTAAACGGCAAAGATATTTCCGTTGCTATCAGAGATGAAAAAGTTGCCGAGAAAATCAGTTTTTTTTCAAATAATAAAGAGATTCGGGCTTACGTAAGTTCGCTGCTAAGGAAATGGGCCGGAGAGAGCTCTATAATTATGGATGGCAGAGATATTGGAACAGTAGTTTTCCCCGATGCAGATTTGAAAGTATATCTTGATGCCTCTGTTGACGTGAGAACTGAAAGAAGGGTTAAAGAATATACTGATTTGGGAAAAAATGTTGACGAAAATTCTATCAGAAATCAGATTATACAGCGTGACTTTAAAGATGAAAGCAGAGAATTCGGCCCTTTAAAAAAAGCGGAAGATTCTGTTTATTTAGATACTTCCAATATGACCTTTAGCGATGTAATTGAAAAGCTTAAAGATTTAATAAAGTTTAATAAATGAATATGAGATAAGAATAAGGTGCAGGTATGACCCCAATTACAGATGATAACTTCGATGCTATCGACATGGAATCAGTTGCAGATTCCGCTCTTGATGAACTTGAAGCCGGTATGATAGTAAAAGGAGAAGTTGTAACAGTTGATTCCGGATTTGCATATGTGAATGTCGGTACAAAATCAGATGGACGGGTTGCCCTTGATGAGTTCGAAACCACACCTGAAGTTGGTGAGGTTTATATTGTTAAACTCATGAATAAGAAACTTGTTGATGGAGTTTACCAGTTCTCCAGAAAAGCAGCAGAGATGGAAAAGGGCTGGAAAGACTTTATTCAATTATATAATGACGGGAAAAGAGAAATTAAGGGCAGAGTTGTTTCTGCAAGCCCAAAAGGGAAAATTGTTAATTGTCTGGGCATAAATACATTTCTTCCGTATTCTCTCACTGCAGACTTGAAAGTTATTTCTGAATCAGCGGAGGAATATGCTTTCATTATTAAAACTGTCGATTTTTCAAAAAAATCTGTTATAATTTCCAGAAAAGACTACCTTGATGAACAGCATAAAAAAAGTTGGGCTGAATTTATTCAAAATCATAAAGAGGGAGATATTGTTCAGGGTGAAGTGCTAAAATTCGTTGAATTCGGCGCTTTCGTAAGAGTCGAAGGACTCGATGCTCTTCTCCATAGAAATGATATGTCCTGGAAAAAAGTTTTCAAACAGAGAAAGCTTCTCAGGCAGGGTGAGATTAGAGATTTTGTAATTCTTACAATCAACAAAGAAGATAGCAAAGTTTCTCTTGGGCTTAAACAGCTTAAAAATGATCCATGGCTTGACATTGCAGAAAAATACCGTGTCGGAGATAATATAAAAGGTAAAGTTGTTACAATAACACCAGTCGGTGCGTTTATACAGCTAGACGAGGATGTTGAAGGGTTTCTCAGTAATTCTGAACTTTCATGGGTAAAGGGCAATGCCAATGTGAAAGACTATTTTGAAAAAGGCGTCGAAGCTGAATTCCGAATTTTAGAAATAAATAATGAAGATAAAAAGATCAATCTTGGATATAAACAGCTTACACCGAATCCCTGGGATACGATTGATGCGAGATTTCCAGTCGGTTCTGTTTACAGAAAAAATATCAAGAAAATAGTGAAATTCGGATTGTTTGTAGAGATTGAAGAGGGAATTGACGGATTAGTTCATATTTCGGATGTTTCCTGGGAAGATGTCAAAGACCTTACAAAAATGTATAAGAATGGCCAGGAAGTAGAAATAAAAATTCTTGATATAAATAAACGGGAAATGAAAATTTCCTGCGGAATGAAGCAGCTCATTAAATCTCCATGGGAAGCTGTAAAAGAAAAATATCCACCGAGAACAAAGGTCCATGGCTCTATTTCCGGTATAACAGCTTTCGGTATTTTTGTTAAGCTTGAAGATGATGTTGAAGGATTAGTTCATATCTCAGAAGTTTCCAGAAATAGAATAGAAAAACTTGACGAGCATTTTAAAATAGGTGACCCGGTTGAAGCAGTGGTCCTTGATGTGGATATTGAGAAAAAAAGATTATCTCTAAGCATAAAGCATTATGAAATAATGTCTGAAAAAGAGGAAGTAACCAAAATATTAAGGCAGACAAGCCCGAATAAAGTTACTCTTGGGGATATGATTAACATTGATCTTGGAGATAAAAAATAGTAATGGCTAACATAAAAAAGAAGAACACTATTGAAATTGAAAGAAATCCCATAGAAAAGTTTTTAATGTCAGTTAAAGATTTTTCAAAAAATAACAGAAGAAAAGTAATAACTGTTTCGATTTCAGTTATACTGATTCTGATTATCTCATTAGCAGCATATGTTTTATTGACAGGATCATCTGAAAAACAATTGATAAAGTTTGAGCAGGTAATTGATAGTTACAGGTCTGATCCAATGAATCAGGAAGTGAAAGATAAAACAATTGTTGAATTGCAGAGTCTTATATCGGATACAAAATTTGGATTTGTACATGAAATGAGCTATTATTTTTTAGGGAACATTTTCTTTACAGAAAAAAAATATAGTGAAGCTTATAGCATGTTTGAGGCATTTATTAAAAAATCTTCAGATGATGTTTTTGTACCGATTGCAGTCAATAAAACAGCAATTTGCCTTGAGGAACAGGGTAAAATTGATGAGGCAATTACCCTGCTGAACAAATATGAATCAGATAATTCTGACAGCATTGCAATGGATCAGATTTATTACAATTCGGCAAGACTTTATTCTTTGAAGAATAATCAGATTAAAGCAAGAGAATACTTTAACAGTGTTATTGCCAAATATCCGGAATCTATTTATGCAGAGCGTTCAAGAGAAAGGCTTCTTCTCTTATCTGCGGTGAAATAATTTATTTTAACTTAAAATATATCTTGACATAGATGTCTATAATTTTGTTTAAGTGTATGATACTGAATTCTAAGGTTGATTAGAATAAATTATCCCTTTATTTAAAGTTAAATTCAGGGTTCAAAATTTGAGAATATATGGAGTACTAAAGTGCCAGTTCCAAAGCGAAAAAAATCAAAGTCAAAATCGAGAATGAGAAGAGCTCATGAAGCGATAGGTGTTCCAAATCTAAGACCCTGTCCAAAATGCCGATCATATGTAATGCCTCACAGGGTTTGTTCTGAGTGTGGTTATTATAAAGATGTTCTTGTAGTTGAAAAAAAGGTCAAAATAAGTGATTGATTATTTTTTAAATCAATTTTAAGAAAGAAGGGGTTCCGATTGGTATCCCTTTTTTTATTATGTCTTGACAGATAAGTTTTTTTTTAGTATTGATTAAGTAATAGTATAAAAATGCTGATATTTATGCTCGCTTCATCAAAGGCGAATAGGTTCGAATTTTCTAAGTTATACTTTGAATAAAATATTTGATTCCGGATTTAAATTTATGAATGACATTAAAACAAGAGTAAAGCGTATCATTGCAAACCAGCTCGAAGTTGAAGAGGAGATGTTGTCCGATGATGCTACCCTTTTCAAAGATCTCGGCGCTGATTCTATAGACACAGTTGAGCTGGTTATAGCTTTTGAAGTTGAATTTGATATTGAAATTCCCGAAGAGGAAGCTGAAAAACTTTATAGTTTAAAAGATATCTATTCATTCGTAGAGAGTAGAACTGTAAAAAATTAATGATTTAACTATATGAATATTAATAAAAATAAACAGGAAAAAACTGAGATTGACAGTAAAAAAGCACGACTTAAACAGCTTTCCATGGTACAGGATCTGATTCATGTCAAGTTCAAAGATAAAAATCTTCTTAACAGGGCATTGATTCACCGCTCCTACGTCAATGAATCTTCTACAGGTAAAATAAAAGACAACGAAAGGCTGGAATACCTCGGAGATTCTGTCCTTGGTCTTATTGTAAATGAATATCTCTTTAAGAGATTTGAAGAGTACCCGGAAGGGGATCTTGCTAAAATAAAATCTGCAGTAGTTTCTGAACCGACTCTTGCAAAAGTAGCACGTGAAATCAAACTCGGTAATTATTTATTAATGGGAAAAGGTGAGGAATTGAGCGGCGGAAGAGATCGTTCCTCAATTCTTGCCAATTCATTTGAGGCTCTAATCGGTGCGGTTTATCTTGATCTGGGTTTGAAAGAATGCAGAAATTTTATCCTTTCTCTCCTGAAGAAAGATATTGAGAGAATTGACCGTATGACGTATCTAAGGGATCCGAAAACAACTCTTCAGGAATATGTTCAGAAGAAGTATAAAGAAAGGCCTGTCTATGAAGTTGTTGAAGAGAAAGGGCCTGATCATAAAAAGGAATTCATAGTTCGATTAATAATTAATGGTGTCGAAGTATCTAAAGGAACCGGAAGCAGTAAAAGAAAAGCAGAAATGACTGCTGCCGAGCACATCTTAAAGAAAATAGATAAAGGGATGGCTGAGTTTTGACAGAGCAGGGCGGTGATGTGAGAGTCAGGGTTGCCGGAATTCTGATAACCGGGGATTCAATACTTCTTATCGCTCATAAAAAAAATGATGATGTATACTGGCTTTTACCCGGAGGCGGTGTTGATTATGGTGAGTCATTAAGCGAAGCCCTCATCCGCGAGTTTGTAGAAGAGCTTAACATTGATATTACAGTAAACGATTTGGCTCTTATATCTGATTCTATTGACCCTGCGGGTGACCGGCATATCGTAAATATATGTTTTATCTGTAAGCACGAAGGCGGGGAGTATATTCTTGGTGATGAAGGGCGTCTTCATGATTTCAGGTTTTTTAAAAAGGATGAAATTCCTCATATTAATCTCTTTCCCCCTATAAATAATGAATTAGTTTCGATAATGAATAGCGGAGTCAGCGGTAAGTATATAGGAAAATTATGGAAGGAGCAATAGGTCTGATTCATGATCTCTTCCGGAATAAATTATTCTCTTAGTGATTTTGATGGTTTTAATATTCTTGATCTTTCAGGATCTCTGACGGTACATACTTCTGATGCGTTTATATCTGTAGTACATAATTTAACTGAAAGAGGGAGCCTGATTATTAATATGAAAAATATTAATTTTATAACCTCATCAGGCTTAAATGCACTTATTGATGTTTCTTATTATGCCAGAGAGAGGGGGCATCGTATTATACTGATGGGCCCGGATGTCGATATAATAAATCTGATTGATTACGCAGATTATTCCAGTCACCTGATATTTGCTGAAAGCCCTGAGGAGAGTAAAACAAAAATCGAGTATTATACCTGATTTCAGTTCTCTTCAATAATCTGAATTTCCGGCAGACCGGAATAAATATTTTTTGTAACTACGGCATCAATATTGTAATATTTTTTAATCAGCTCCCCGGTAATTATTCTATGAGTACCAGATTCCGCTATAACGTTATCATCAAGAACTATTATTTTATCACACGTTGCAGCAATAAAGTTTAAATCGCCTGATGTTAAAACTACTATATTGTTGCCTGAAAGCGTGTACTTCTTGATGCATTTGGATAATAATACTCTTTGATTTATATTCAGTCCGGCGTCAGGTTTTTCCAGGAGCAGTAATTTTGATTGAGCAGAAAAAACTCTCGCAATGGATGCCATGTTTCTGAAGGTTTCTGAAATTAGTTTAAGCCTGATATCTGATACCTGGTTTAGTCCGAAGTTTGTCATTTCATTGAAGGCAATTTCTTTATCAATATCGGAGTATGGGCTTAATCTTTTCTTATGATGAATTCTTCCGGCAAGAATCCATTCTTTAACTATTGCTTCAGGATTAACGCTTTTATGTAGAGATGAATAATGAGAAATTAAATTTTTAATTATCTTCTTGTCAGTTTTTTTGATATTGTAATTATCAATTATGATGTTGCCTTCGTAATCACGCTGTTTATTACTCAACAAATTTATAAAAACACTTTTACCCGAACCTGCATTGCCGGTAATACCTACAACCTCCCCGTCACTGAATGAGGCTGATAAATTATTAAATATCAGTTTATTGCGAAAACTATATGTCAGGTTGTTTACTGCTAACATCCTATTGCTTTATTGTTGTGGTGTTATTGGTATTGTTTTGTGACTTTTTAAGTTCTTCTGATTTTGCTTTTTCTATTTCATTGATATAAGATTTAAGAAGCGGATCTTTCATCGCTTCTTTTTTTATGGTATCATCACTAATTATATTTTTTAATACTTCGATTGATTTACTTTTCTTTTCACTATGGGCATATGCCGACGCAAGCATTAGCTTTGAACTGTTATTCATGGGGATTTGTTCAAATAGTTCGATAGATTGCCCGTACTGCTGGAGATGATAGCTGGATTTTGCTGAAATTAGAATCACATCAGAATCTTTCTGAATTTTATTTATAGATTCAGATATTTCAAGTGAACGTGAATAGTTTTTGTTTTCAAAATGATGATTCAGCAGAAGTTTAAATGCTTTAAGATATTGTTTTAATCCTTCATTGTCAGATTTTGTAATATCATAAAGCCGGTCAAAGTATGAAGCAAATTTTGAATCATCTTTATAATAATAAATACTGCCTGTCTGAAATATAACAACCGGATCATTTTTTGAAATTGATTCAGCTCTGCCCAGTATTTTTAATGCGCTATCAAAATTTTTCTTTTTTATATAAATCGCAGAGAGCATGATCAGTGGTTCACTGTCATTTTTAATATATTCCAGTGAAGAGGTAATATCCTTTTCTGCTTCATCATAATTATTCATATGATAGTAGCATGTCCCTCTTTTAATGAGCGCGTTGTATTCAGTACTTTTATCTATAAAACCGAAATCAATTACAGATGTATAGTTTACTGCAGCAGCACTGTAATTTCGTTTCTTGAAATTTATTCCGCCAAGTATAAGGTGCACTTCTGCGTAGAATGGAATTCTCTCTCCTATATAATTCAGCTGTGTTAATGCTTCACTTTCATTCCCCGCGTTATACGCAATCATACCAAGTTCAAATCTTGGCGCTAAAAAAGACCCGTCAATTGACAGACATTCCCTGTAAAGCTGCATCGATCCCGGTTTATCACCCTTTTTTGCAAGTTCAACCGCCTGGTTGTATTTTTCAATTGCCTGGTCATTATCTGTCCAGAGCAGTTTGTTTACTATGGTTTCGATTTTTTTCTTCGCGGAACCATCCCCTGTACGAAACCATAGTTCGCGGCAGTATTTTACAAGATTATTTAAATCACCTTTTTCTTCATATAAAATAATCATATTCCAGTATGCGTTTATCAGATATTTTCTTGTCGTATTCTTTGTAACAGCGATTTGAAAATATTTAAGGGATTCATCGTAGTTTTTTAAAGTTTTTTCCAGCTCGCCGAGAAAATAATATGAGTCCCCTCTTTTTGGATTTTCTTTTACATCCAGTAAAAAGTATTCACGGGCTTTATCAAAGTTACGGTAAACATAAGCATTACGGCCCATGCCGTAATAATTCGCAGCAAAAGAGCTGGAATATGTGATGGTTGCAAGTAAAATGGTTAATATTAGTTTTTTCATTATCCGATCTTCGTTGTTTTGATTAGGGTAATTCTTTTTGAGGTTTTGTCAAGTATATTGGCTGGAATATTTTAAAGTTGTTCTATCATTTTCAGTACAAATTTATCTATTGCCGATGCTGATTTTTTTGTCCAAACTCCCCCCTGATCCAGGTCTTCTGCAGTTTTACTGATTTTTGCGTCATACTCTGACCGTTTGCTGTTATCATTGATATAAATAGTGTAGATATATCTTTTCCCTGATCTTCCGTAAAACACCCCCGCGAGGCCTGATGCATAAAATATACTTCCTGTTTTTCCATAAACCCTGAATGCTGCTCCAGGCAGGTCAAGCCTTGTTTTCATAGTACCATCCCACCCTGACACCGGTAGAATTTCTTCAAGCCTGAAATTTTCGCTGTTTATCTTTTCTATAAACAGCAGAATTGCTGCTGTCTGCTCCGGTGTAACTTTATTTAAATTAGTTAATCCGGAAGCATTTGCAATCCTGAAATTATTCCATCCGAGACCGGTGAAATTGTTTCTGTAAAAATTTTCCATTGCGCTTGCTTCTTTGTTATTCAATTTCTTTTTCTTATAATATAAGTCACTTGAGACAGTATGGATAATCTCTGC
>Ga0116170_10003592_pt1 | contig 14443 bp, 20 predicted proteins | sample AD_JPNHW1_MetaG_FD_89797 | JGI IMG/M metagenome (GOLD analysis project Ga0116170, IMG submission 89797) | Active sludge microbial communities of municipal wastewater-treating anaerobic digesters from Japan - AD_JPNHW1_MetaG | ecosystem: Engineered > Bioreactor > Anaerobic > Digestate | place...
AATTATTTATGATGCAAAATGTATGCCCCCCCCAGAGACGAGGAAACCCAATCAGTGTTCGAGATGTAGTAAAGTAAATGATCAGCAATATACCTGGTGGTTAAGAGGGGCAGATGAAACTTGTGATGATGATCCAAGTAGTGCACAAACAATATATAGGGCTTACAAAGAAGATTGTCATTTAAGTTCAGGTCAGTGGCCAGTGTTGAATTACAAAGTTCAATATGCTTTTGTAAAAACTGAAGATAGTAGGTGTTTTGTACCACAGGATTGGCCGCTACAAGTAATTGTGTTAAGTGGAGGAGTAACAAAAGCTTATAACAACGTTGTTCCAAGTAAAGTTGATAAAAGTGGTGATTTTGTAACTGTTGAAGGTTCTTTAACTCTTGAAGGTTTTGATAGGACTGATAATGTAGCGGTGTTTATGAAGGGACCAAAACATTTACAAATGAAGTATGCAGTTGATAAGCAAGCAAGTCGTTATGAAAAGGCTGGAGGAGAATTAACTTTGACAAGATCAATTGAAACTAGTCCGGTGTACGATTTTACAGGATATCCAATGCTGTCGGGAGATGTTGTTGGAAAGAATTCTGATCAACCAGATGGAATAGTAAATGGTTTTGATTATGTATATATTAAAAATAAGGCTTTGATTCATGAAACTGTTGAAGATGGTGGCTATATAAAGTCTGATCTTGATGGTAGCTGTCAGACAAATTCAAATGATGTTCAACAGATTAGAGTAACTCTTCAAGAAAAACAAGGAGAGTTATATTAATAAAAAAATAAATATGAAGAATAATAAAATGAAGAATAAATATTTTTTACCTATAGTTTTCTTGAGTATGGTGGTAATCGCCGTAAGTTTATTTTCGATTACTAATCGGGAAAATGTTACTGATATTAGCGGAAGAATGGTTGCCACCCAACCGGAAGAAGGAATAGTTTCTTTTAGCTGGCAGAAAGGTGAAAAACCGGTTTTATTGATGACTGCGAGTGAAGAAGTATCAATTGGTGCTATTGACCTGTATATCGGATATAAAAATGTTGAAGTAATTAGAGCAAGTAATTTAAGTGAATTACCCGAACCAGCTTTTTTAAAGGTGAGTAGCGATAATTCTTTAGTAGTTTTAAACTATCTGATTTCTGAAGATGAGGGTTTTAAAATATATCCTGGCCAAAGTATACGAGTGGTTGAGTTAGATGTTTCGTCTGAAATGATGGATGGAGCTGAAGTATTCATTGATGAAGAAACTAATGTGGTTGACAATGACACCATGAAAGGATTACCTTATAAAAGTGAAAGTTTAATGTTTAATAGTTCTTTAGAATGAAAAAATTTTTTCCCGCATTAGTAGTTTTGTTTTTAGCTTTGGCGGTTGGGCCAGTTTTGGCAGTAGAGCCGATGTTTAAATTCACTCCTAGTAGAGGTACTTATACCAAAGGAAGCAGTTTTGAAATTATAATGGGTGCCGATTCAGGAACAGTTGAGACTCAAGCAATTGATGTTTGGTTTAGTTTTGATCCGGCGAAAGTTGAAATTGAATCGGTGAACGAGGTTGATAATTTATTTGAAAATTTGGGGTTTTTATCTGGTCCTGCTAATATCAATATAAACGATGGAACAGTTGATGTTATTATATATCCTTCATTAGAAACTCATCCGAGTCAGGTTGCGGTTGTAAACGGTGATTTACTTAAAATTAAATTAAAACCTAAAATTGCTGGGACTATAAATATAGATTTTATATGTACTTCTGGTTTAACTTCAGATTCAAATATTCTTGATATAGCAACAGTGGATAAAATCAATTGTCCATCTAATATTAATGGAGTTTATACGATTACTGACGGAGGGACCTCAGATCCTAATCCAACGGCGGTCCCGACGGCGATACCAACATCTGGTACTGAATTACCAAAAACAGGAACGGTGGAAACGACAATCGGTTTGATGATTTTTGGAATCGTGAGCGTGTTATCTTCGCTTGCTTTGAAATTTTTATGAAAGGTAAGTTTTCTCTTAAAACAGTAATAATTATAGTGATATTGCTTTTGGTGGGGGTACTGGGTGTGCTTGGTGTCGATACCGCCAGAACTTATCTAAGTGGTGCTTCAGCTGATTTAGCCCCTAAAAATGTTTTGGGAAAAGGTAACGTGGACGGTAAAAGTGCAACTATCACTTGGACGACTGATAAGGAAACCATGGGGGTAGTTGAATATGGAACGACTCCAGCTTCTTTGTTACTGCGAGCGCCTGAAAGTAGCCAGTCAACCAGTCATTCAGTGGTTTTAAGTCCACTAAAAGCGGGGACAAACTACTATTTTAGAATTAGGGTGGGGGAGGAAGTTTTTGATAATAATGGCATTCCTTATTCTTTTAAAACCATGACGGCGGCAATCGAGCCTACTCAAATGCCAACTATTACAGTTGTACCGACAGTAGCGGTTTTGCCGACGGTAAAAGTGGCCAGTGGAAGTGGGGTAACTTCGGAATGCAACAGAACGACAGATTATAATAAAGACAAAGTAGTAAATAGCTTAGATTATTTACATTGTTTAAAAAGTAAACCAACCGCAGTGAACACTAGAGCTACTCCCACAGTCAGTAAATGTGTTAGAACGGTTGATTATAATAAAGATGGAGTGGTGAATAGTCTCGACTATATTAAGTGTTTACAGGATAATAAATAACGGGTAAAATAGGGCTTGTATTAAGGAGGTGAGCTAATGGCAATGGTTGTCAAACGCAAAAAAGGAGAATCCAAAGACGATATCATTGGTAAATTCCGTAGACTTTGTCTAGAGGAAGATATTACCGAAGAAGTTCGAAAAAGAGTGGCTTATGCTAAGCCTTCAATTGGTCGTTATGCCAAAAAGAAAATTATTTTGTGGCGAGAAAAATGTCGCAAGAGATCTAAAAAATCGAGAAGATATGTGGCGTGATCAAATTAAACAGGAGGTAATTGTTGCTTTAAAGTCAGGTGATAAAAAAAGAGTAGAAGTTCTCAGATTTTTAGTATCACTTATCGATAAAAGAGAGCTGCAATTACCCCCTGAGGGTTTAACAGAGGCTGAGGAAATCAATGTCCTAAGAAAAGAGCTTCGAAATAAAGAGGAGGCTAGAGAAATGTTTTTAAAGGCGGGTAGAGAGGATCTAGTGAAAGAACAGGACTATGAAATTGAAATTGTAAAATCTTATTTACCTGAGGAAATGGGAGAAGATGAAATCAGGGAAAGGGTGAAAGTAGTGATTGTCGAAAAAGGTAAAAATTTTGGAGCAGTAATGGGAGAAACAATGAAACAAGTTGCCGGAAAAGCAAGCGGAGATCTGGTGTCGAAAATAGTGAAAGAAGAAATGGAAAAATGAAAAATATAATTTTGATTAAACATCCAAAGAATTGGGGACTTAAAGAAAAGATAATTAGTAAATTAGTTAATAGAGCTTTAGTAAATAAAGGATATAATAAAGATACCGAGTTAAGCATTTATTTTGTGGGTAGAGTTAAGGCGAAAAAGTTAAATATAAAATACCGAAAGATGGATTATATCCCCCAGGTATTGGGTTTTCCTATGTCAAAAGTGGCGGATAAAGATGGCTATACCCGACTGGGGGATATTGTAATTTGTACGCAGAAATTAAAATACGAAGCAAGATATTTTAAGAAAAATATAAACGAAATTTTAGATCAATGGTTACTCCATGGAGTCGAAAATCTGTTAAAGTGATGTAGTTTGTGGTGTTGTTAAATAAAGCTATTTTTGCTTAAATTAGCCAGATGTCAGTTTTTCATTTGAAATATCGGCCTCAAAAAATAGCGGATTTAGATTTACCTGAAGTATCCGATAAAATTAATAGTATTATTTCTAGTGAAACCGATTTTCAATCCCTGCTTTTTGCGGGGCCAAAAGGGAGCGGAAAAACCTCGGCGGCGAGGATTATTGCCAAAGCAGTAAATTGTCTGAAAATAAAAAAAGGTGAGGCTTGTGGGGAGTGTGAAAATTGTTTGGAAATTGAAAAAGGAAATAGTCTGGATATTATCGAAATTGATGCGGCTTCTAACCGGGGAATTGATGATGTCAGAGGATTAAAGGAGAATGCCTATTTGTCACCAATTCGGCTTAAAAAGAAAATTTTTATTATTGATGAGGTTCACATGCTTACCAAGGAGGCTTTTAATGCTTTATTAAAGATTATTGAAGAACCGCCTAAAAATACTTTGTTTATTTTATGTACGACTGATGCCCAGAAGATTCCGGAAACAGTTTTGTCTCGACTTTTAAGGGTGAATTTTAGAAAAGGAAAAGAAGAAGATTTGGAAAGATCCTTGGCAAAAGTAATTAAAGGAGAAAAAATTGAAATAAGCGATGAAGCTAAAAAGGAAATAATATTAAATTCTGATGGTAGTTTTCGAAATTTACAGAAAACTTTTAACGAAATAGTTCTTCAGTTTGGTAATAAGATAGATAAAGAACAAGTTGAAAAATATTTTACCGTGAATAGGGGAGAATATGGTGGAGAGGAGCTGGAAAAAGATTTAAAGGAAGGAAGGATAAAAAAAATTGTGGAAAAACTAGAAAAAATGGCGGAAAAGGGAGTTGATTTTGGAGAACTTAGGCTAAAATGGCTGGAGTATTTTCATCAAAAAATGCTTTTGAATTTAGATGATAGAAAGTTGGGGAAATGGATTGAAATTTTAATTAGAAGCGGAGAAATGGAAAAGATAGCCATTATTGAACAGTTACCCTTAGAACTAGCGGTAATTGAGATGATGGGAAGCCGGGTTATTATGTCGCCTAAAGTCGACACTAACCCAGTGGAAGTGGAGATAGCGGAGGTGGAGGAAAAGTGGGGGGAGATACTAGGAGCGGTTAAACCTTATAATCATTCGGTAGAAGCCTTTTTAAGAGCGGCTAGACCCAAAAAAATAAAAGACGGGAAATTATTAATTGAGGTTTTTTATAAATTTCATAAAGAAAAGTTAGAAGAAGAGAAGAATCGGAAGATTGTAGAAATTGGTTTAGAAAAAGTTTTTGGTGGGGTAGTCAGATTTGATTGTATTTTGGCACAGGCTGATTCAAAAAAAACCATGCCGATGGCGATTGTAAATAAGAGAGATGAGAAAGTTGTCTCAGAATCGGAAATTTATGATGTAGCTAAAAATATCTTTGGATGAATGATAAAATTAGAAGCGATTTACTTATTAATTAATAAAAAATATGTTTGATAAAGCAAAATTAATGACTAAGGCTTTTAAATTAAAAAAAGCGTTAGAATCGGAATTAACCGAATTAGAAGAAAATGGAGTTTTGATTAAAGTTAGTGGTGACCAAAAAGTAAAATTTTTATCGATAAATGGGGCTGAGAATAAGATTCTTGTCGAGGTCATTAATAAAGCTATGAAAAAATCCCAGGAAAGTGCCGCTAAAAAAATGCAGGATATGGGTGGTCTCGAAGGCCTTTTTTGAAAGTAAATGAAAAAATTGCCAAGAGCTTTAAATGAAGTGATTGAAAATTTGTCGAGACTCCCCGGGATTGGTCCGAAAAGTGCCTCCAGACTCGGGTTTTATTTACTGGCGGTGCCTGATAATTTCTCAGAAAAACTTGCTGATTCAATTACTGATTTGAAAAAGAAAATAAAGATTTGTCATCTTTGTTTTGGGGTCGGAGAGGAGGATCCGTGCGAAATTTGTCGAGATGATAGCAGAAATAGGAAACAGATTTGTGTCGTTGAAAGGGCGGATGAGGTGATGGCCATAGAAGCAATTGGTGGGTATCAGGGGCGGTATCATGTCCTCGGAGGGGTCATAAACCCTCTCGATCATGTTGGTCCTGATGATCTAAAAATTGATGAGTTACTATCTAGGGTGGAAAATGATGGAATTGAGGAAATTATTTTAGCCACCAATCCGACGATTGAGGGAGAAGGAACGGCTTTATATATTAAGAAAAAACTAGAGGGAATAAATTTTAAAGGCAAGGTAACCAGAATTGGGAGCGGGCTGCCGATGGGAGCAGAGCTCGGTTTTGCTGATCAGGTAACATTATCAAGAGCCTTTGAAGGGAGAAGAGAGATATAAAATAGATACTAGAAACTAGAGCTTAGAAACTAGATAATAGTAATGGTATGTCTGATGATTCAATAGCAAAAAAAGTATTACAGGGGGTAGCTGAGATTGGAGTTGAAACGGTTAAGGAAGAAGCAAAACAAGCAGTGGAAATAGTAAATACGATTATTACAGGGCAGGAGCTTGTGGGTAACGCTAGGCCAATGAGCGAAGCAGAAATGGCCAAAGCCAAAGCTGAAGATGAGAAGAAAAAACAAGAGGAATTAAAAAAAATACAAAATATACCGGCAAGAAACGTCGAAGCGGAAATTAAAGAGATAGTCGAAGAAAAGAAAAATAATGAAGAAGAAAAAGAGAGAGAATTTTTAGAAAAAATCAGATTACAAAGAGAAGCGGAGGAAGCGGAGAGAAACAATTTGTCTGAAGTGCCGGGGAATGCCAAAAGAGAAGCGGCGAAAACCCAGTTTGCTCCAGGTAAACGCAAAAAACAACAACCTGATGTCAGCCAAATGTCGCAAACGAGTGAATTTAAGGGTGGTAAAATTGACTAAAGATGGATCAGAAAATTTATTTATACAATACTTTAACTAGAAAAAAAGAGGAATTTAAACCGATTCAAGAAGGTAAGGTAAATTTTTTTGTGTGCGGGCCGACGGTTTATGATTATCCTCACCTTGGTCATGCTAAGACTTATACTCAATTTGATTTTATAGTGAAGTATCTTCGTTATCGGGGTTATGATGTAACTTATGTCCAAAATATAACGGATATTGACGATAAAATTATAAGTAGGTCCAAAGAAAAGGGGATAGTTTGGGACAAGCTTGCTCGGGAATTTGAGGCAATTTATATTGAAGATATGAAAGCTTTAAGCAATAATTCGGTTACAAAATATGCTAGAGCAACTGATTATATTAAAGAGATTATTAAGCAAGTTAAGGTGTTAATGGAGAAGGGTTTTGCTTATCAAATATCAGACGGGATTTATTATGAAGTGGCTAAATTTGCTAATTACGGAAAACTTTCGGGTAGAACTGAATCGCAAGCCGAGGATTCAGTTTCCAGAATAGATGAAAATAAAGAAAAAAGAGGATGGAATGATTTTTGTTTATGGAAAATGTCAAAGGAAGGGGAGCCGTTTTGGGAAACAGAATTGGGAAAGGGGAGGCCAGGCTGGCATATCGAAGATACGGCAATAACGGAAACGCTTTTTGGTCCTCAGTATGATATTCATGGTGGAGCAGTCGATTTAATATTTCCTCACCATGAAGCAGAAATATCCCAGATAGAAGCGGCTTCCGGAAAAAGTCCTATGGTTCGATATTGGTTGCATACAGGTTTTTTGAACATTGATTCTGAAAAAATGTCTAAAAGTAAGGGAAATTTTAAGACTATTCGAGAGGCTTTGAAGCAATATAATTTCCGAGTTTTAAGGTTTTTATTTTTGGGATCGCATTATCGTTCTGCTATGGACTTTACGGATACAATATTGGAACAGACAAAAAATTCATTGAAAAGGATCCAGGATTTTATCGATAAAATAGATGTAAGTATTGATAATTTGGAAGAAAAAAGAGTAGTGAATGAATTAAGGGAAAAGATAAATTTAGCTTTAGGTAATGATTTTGATACGCCAACTGCCTTTGCTGATCTTTTTGAATTTATTAGGTCACAAAATACAAAAGGGATATCTGGAAAATATGCTTATAACTATTTTGTGGAATTAAATCAATTTTTAGATGTTTTTGAATTTAAAAAAGAAGAGATTCCGCAGGAAATTAGGGATTTGGTGAAAAAAAGGGTGAAGGCGAAATTAAATAAGGACTGGGCGGAAGCTGATAGACTGAGGGAAGAGATTAAGAAAGAAGGATATTTAGTGGAAGATACAAAAGATGATTGTAAAATTAAAAGAATCATGTTAAGCTAAACTTCGATGAAAGACAGTAAATACAAGTACGAGGTGATTGTGGTCCTGAATCCCAAAGCCGAGTCAAAAGAAAAAGAAAAAACTATTAAAATGGTTGAAGATAAAATTTCAGGTTTGGATTTTGAAGTTGAAAAGCGCGAAGATATGGGGAGTAAAACTCTTAACTACCAAATAAAAGGTCAGGAAAAAGGTGATTTCTGGGTTTTTTACATTGGGGGAAATAAACCAATAAAATCCAAAGAATTTAAACTATTTTTAAATCGGGAAACGAATATTATTCGTTATTTAATATTAAAAATTTAAAGTAGAAGAGGAATAAAAATGCCTAGTCGATGTCTAAATAAGGTCATGTTAATTGGTAATCTAACTCGTGATCCAGAGCTGCGCTACACTCCGGCGGGAATGGCGGTGGTCTCTTTTGGTCTAGCCACCAATCGGGTTTGGATTACAAAACAGGGTGAAAAAAAAGAAGATGCTCAGTTTCACCGAATTGTAGCGTGGAATAAACTTGCGGAGCTTTGTTCTCAGCTCCTAGCCAAGGGCAGAAGAATTTATGTTGAAGGGAGGATTCAATATCGAGAAATTACTGATGCCGCTAACATGAGAAAACAAGTTTCTGAAATTGTAATTGAGGATATGATTATCCTCGACAATAAAGGAGCTGGGATGCAATCAACTTCTCATACTAACCCTGACGAAGCTAATGTTACTGAAGAATCCATGGATTTAAATAATGGAGCCATTGAAGATATCGTAATCCCTGATGATATTGGTGGTGGCGAAGAAGTACCCATTGAAGAAACAAAATGAAAAAATTACAAAGAAAAGATCGAAATCGATTAATTAGACTAAAGGGTAGGGGCAAGGATTGCTTTTTTTGTAAGAGTAAAAAAGATCCTAACTGGCGTGATTTTGAAAAATTGAGAGAGTTTTTAACTCCTCGATGTCGAATTATCTCAGCTCAAACAAGTGGAGTCTGTATGAAACATCAAAGGAAGTTGTCACGGGCGATAAAAGAAGCTAGAGAGCTAGCCTTATTGCCTTACACCGCCTCCGAAGAGTAAGATAGAGGCATGATAAAAGGAAAACTGTGGCGACAGAAAGTTGAAAAGCTATCTGATTTGACTTATGAAGCCAAGGATAAAGTGATTAAGGTTGTCAAGCTTGACGAAGGGATATTAACAAAAGCAGAAGTAATCGAGGTTAAGGGCATAATCTGCCTGGAAATTGATGATTATCTCGAAAGCGAAATTCCAATCAAAAAAATAAACAAAGACGAATGGGAAAAGTTAAGGTAAAATAGAATGATGCAAAAACAGATAAAAAATATATTTTTATTTTTAGCCTTATTTTCGGTAATATCTCTTGTTAGTTTTAAAGTGGGAAAAACTGTGGGACTTGAAGCGGCAGGCAGCAATCAAAAAACTGAAGCCTTGGATCTTTCGCTGATGTGGAAGGTAAAAGAAAAACTAGAGGATGAATTTTTAGAAAAGGATAAGCTTAAGGACGAGGAAATGACTTATGGAGCAATCTCGGGAATGGTCTCGGCTCTGGGTGATCCATATACAGTTTTTTTAGCTCCAAAACAAAATAAAAGTTCAAATGCTGATCTTGCCGGTGAATTTGGGGGAGTAGGAATCCAACTTGGATACAAAGAAAAAAGCTTAGCCGTGATGGCGCCACTAGCCAAGACCCCAGCAGATAGGGCGGGAATTAAGGCTGGAGATTTAATTTTAAAAATTATTGATAAAGAAAATAATGTTGATAGAGATACGGCCGGGATTACTCTTGAGGAGGCAGTAGAACTTATTAGAGGAAAAGTGGGGACTGAAGTCACTTTGAAATTGTATCGGGAGGGAGAAAAAGATACTTTTGAAGTAAAATTAATAAGAGATAATATTGTGGTTCCCAGTATGGAAACGGAATGGATAAAAAAAGAGGGGAAAAGTGTAATTTGGGTGAAGTTGTATAAATTTAGTGAACAGATATACAATGACTGGCCTAAGGCAGTGGAAAATATTATAAGTGAAAAAAAGAGGTTAGGGAACGATTATGGGGGTATAATTCTTGATTTAAGGAATAACCCGGGTGGTTATTTGCAGGCCAGTGTCTTGGTCGCTTCTGATTTTTTAAAAGATGGAGTAGTGGTAACCCAAAGGTCAGCCGACGGAAAAGAAGAGAAATATATGGTTGATACTAGCCGGGGAAATTTATTGAATGATAAGTTGGTTGTTTTAATAAATGAAGGCTCGGCCTCAGCGGCAGAAATATTAGCCGGGGCAATTAAGGGCTATGGTAGAGGGAAACTGGTTGGGATGAAAAGCTTCGGTAAGGGGACAGTTCAATCACCGGTTGATTTTGCCGATGGATCGGGTTTACATGTAACTATTGCCAAATGGTTATTGCCTGATGGAAAAAATATTCATGGTGAAGGGGTTCTTCCCGATGTTGAGGAAAAGTGGAATATCAACAATAAGGACCAAGAAGATAATCAACTTGATAAAGCTGTATTGGAAGTTTTGAAATAAAGTTATATAATTTTACGATGAAAAGTAACAGTTTTAGAACTTTACTAATTGGAGTCGGCATAGGGATTGTTTTGATGGGGTCATTTAGTATAGGAAGATGGTCAGTCAAAAAAGATGAAAGTGGAGGCCAAATTCAACAAAATCAAACGATTCTGGATGAAGAATCAGTAGTGACTAAGGTCGTTGAGGCGGCCACTCCGAGCGTCGTCACGGTATCGATTAGTAAAACCCAGGTAATAAATTCTTTTCCTTTTGGTTTTGATATTTTTGGCGATTTTTTTAATATTCCAAAACAAAATCCAGAGACTCAACTAATTGAGCAAGATATCGGAACAGGTTTTATTATCAGCCAAGACGGACTCATAGTAACCAATAAACACGTTGTGTTTGATACTGAGGCAAAATATAAGGTAATCATTGGTAAAGATGAAGAAGTTGAGGTACAAAATATTTACCGTGATCCGGTCAATGATTTGGCCATTCTTAAAATTAATAAAACTGGTTTAACTCCGGTAAAACTGGGAGATTCAGATAAATTAAAGGTAGGTCAAACCGTGATTGCCATTGGCACAGCTCTTGGAGAATTTCGTTCGACAGTGACCAAAGGAGTAATTTCAGGTCTGGGGAGAGGGATAGTCGCTTCGAGTGGACTACTGGGGTCGGAGAAGTTGGATAACGTGATTCAAACTGATGCGGCCATAAATCCGGGAAATTCCGGAGGTCCCTTATTTGATTCGGCTGGTCAGGTAATTGGAGTAAATGTGGCAGTATCACAGGCGGCTCAGAGTATTGGTTTTGCGCTGCCGATAAATATTGTTAAGGAATCGATCGAACTTTTTAATAGTACCGGACAATTCGAGAGACCTTATCTGGGCGTAACTTATGCCATGATTACTAAGGAATCGGCTCTTTTAAATGAAGTGCCAGCGGGAGTTTATGTTCAGGGAATAGTGGAGGGGAGCCCAGCCCAGAAAGCTGGAATTAAAGTGGGAGATATAATTTTTGAGATTGATGGAAAAAATATTGTTAAAGAGAATATAGTTCTGGCCACTTATATTAGTAAAAAGAAAATAGGGGAGAATGTAAATTTAAAGATTTGGAGAGACAAAAAAGAAATGGAAATTAAGGTTGTTTTGGAGAAGAAGGATTAGTCAGAGGTTGATCGAGGACTGTTAATTCGAGAAGGAGATCATAAAGATCGCCATTGAGGCATTTAGTTAAATTAAAATCTTTTTCGAGGCGGTGGTCCTTGATTTGGTTTCGGGCGTAATTGTAGGTTCGAATTTTATCCGCCCGCATAGCTAGCCCGACTTTTTCTCGAGTAGTGCCCAGTTTTTCAATTTTTTTATCTTCTTCGAGCTGCCATAATTTTGCTTTTAGTAAATCCATGGCAATGGCTCGGTTTTGCTCTTGAGAGCGTTCCTGGCGAACGGAAAAAGTTAAACCAGTCGGTTTATGGAGGATTCGAACAGCGGTAGAGACCTTGTTGACGTTTTGACCACCATTGCCACCGGCCCGGGAGGCGGTCATTTCGATATCATCTGGATTGATAACAATATCACTAGTAGTTATTTGAGGATAAACGGCGACGGCAGCAGTAGAGGTTTGGATTCGACCATGTTTTTCGGTGATGGGAATACGCTGAACCCGGTGAGTGCCAGTCTCCCATTTAAGCTGATTAAAAACGTCAAGACCGCTTATTTTTAAAATATCATTGTCGAGATAATTGACTTTCCAGCCGATTTTTTCACAGTAGCGAATATACATCCTCATTAGATCACCCATCCACAGAGCGGATTCTTGACCGCCAGGACCTGGCCTGAATTCGAGAATGGCAATATTAGGATTAATGGTAGGCATAATCTGAAAAAATTCTAAATTCTAAAATCTAATTAGATTTTTTTTCTTTAGCTTTTTTAGCGTTTTTGGCTTCTTTTTTGGCTTTGTAGGCAACCCCTTGGGCTTGTTTTTCTTTGAATTTATCAATTCTTCCCTTAATGTCGACAAATTTATGTTGACCAGTGAAGAAGGGATGACATTTACTGCAAACTTCAACCTCAATTTTTTCGAGAGTCGAGCCGGTAGTAAATTTGTTGCCGCAGGCACAAGTGACTTGGCAATCGGAGTGGTAAGTTGGATGAATTCCTTGTTTCATAGGGTTTATTTTAACACAAAATTTACGACTTCGTTTTGGGAAATAGTTTTTTGCTCACTGGTAGACATGTTCTTGATAGTGACGATGTTGTTAATGAGTTCATTTTCACCGATAAGAGCAACGAAGGGAATATTTTTAAGGCTGGCGTATTTAAACTGCTTACCAATTCTTTCCTCATTCGGATAAAAAACAGTCGGGATATTGTTTTGACGGAGAAGGGAAGTAAGCTCTAAAGATTTATTTAGAGTTTTTTCGCCAAAATTAGCAACCATAATTTTTGTCTTAGTTTTGGGTAAATTTGGCAGTAGGTTTAATTCGATAATGCAATCAACAATACGATCAAGACCAAGAGTGGTACCGACAGCAGGAATATCGGGCCCGCCCAGAGTTTTTATTAAAGTATCGTAACGGCCACCACCGGTGATGGAACCAATTTTTGGTTCTTCGACGTAGGTTTCAAAAATTGTGCCGGTGTAGTAATCAAGACCGCGAACCATGGTGGGGTCAAAGGTGTAAGACCAGTCAGGGAGATTAAAAGATTTAATGGTGGTAAAAACAGCGGCTAAATTTTCGTCAGGTTTGGCTACTTTGATATATTTAAACAGAGAATTAATTTGAAGCTGAGAAAAGCCTTTTTCGTTGAGTTCTTTTCTTACTCCATTTTCGCCGATTTTTTGGAATTTATCGAGACTTTGAAGAGCCGAATTTTTATTTTCAGAAATGCCGCTTTGGGATAAAATATCTGTTAAAACGGTGCGGCTATTTAGGCGGATAGAAAACTTTTTAAAATCTAATTTTTTAAGGGCCGTGTAGATGACGGCGACGATTTCGGCATCGGCAATGGAGGATTCGGTGCCAAAAGTGTCGATGTCGCACTGAAGAATTTCCCGATAACGGCCTTTTTGAGTATTGTCAGCGCGCCAGACATTTTGAAGTTGGTAGCGTTTGAAGGGGAGAGGAATTTCCGGATACATTGCCAAAACTTTTGCTGTAGGTACGGTTAAATCGTAACGAAGACCAACGCGGCGGCCGCCTTTGTCGTTGAACATGTAAACTAATTTTTCACCCTCGTCACCATATTTACCCATAAGGGTAGAAGCGTATTCAAGAGAAGGGGTTTCCAGAGGCTCGAAGCCGAAAGTTTCAAAAGTTTCGATGAAGAGATTTTTGACATAATTGCGAACGGCCATGGTCTCGGGCAAAAAATCCCGAAAACCTTTTAATGTTTGAGGTGCATTGTTATTCATAAGTTTATTTTAACATTGTAAGAATAATTAAATTTTTTGAATGATGTCGAGGAGAATATTTGGTAATTTTTCCAATTTTTTTATCTCCACATACTCATTGGGAGAGTGCGCTGTTTGTTGAGCACCGGCTCCAATTGTTAAGCATTTTGGCTGATTAAATATTTGCCAAAGCATTTGGATATCTATATAACCTGAAGTGCTAATGTTTTTAAAATCCAAACCGAGTTTGGTTAACTTTGATTTTGGGGTTAGCCAAGATCCAAAGTCAAATTTTACCTTATAACTGGATAATTCTCCTCTCAATTCGGTAATATATTTTTTTAACTGATCAATAATTAATTGGGCACTAATTTTTGAAGAGGATGGCCGAATGTCGAGGGTAAATTGGCAGTTGTCAGGAACGACATTAGAAGAGCTGCCACAACCTTCGATGAAGGCTAAATTGACAGAAGTAGTGCCAAGTTCAGGATCGGTAAACTGAGACAGAAATGCTTTTAGTTTATCGATTGATTTAGTA
>Ga0116170_10003594_pt1 | contig 14441 bp, 13 predicted proteins | sample AD_JPNHW1_MetaG_FD_89797 | JGI IMG/M metagenome (GOLD analysis project Ga0116170, IMG submission 89797) | Active sludge microbial communities of municipal wastewater-treating anaerobic digesters from Japan - AD_JPNHW1_MetaG | ecosystem: Engineered > Bioreactor > Anaerobic > Digestate | place...
CAGGCGCAGGTTCTCGGAAAGGTTGACTATATTGAAGGTTCGGCGGAGATAACCCGTAACGGCGAAAAACTCCGCGCCATCGCCATCGGTACCCCGATCGAGAATCTCGATCTCGTTAAAACCTCGGCGAACGGCCTCGTTTCCATCGCCTTTGAAAAGGACTCGGGGCTCACGGGCTCGATCCAGATCGTCCCAAACTCGACCGCGCTCATCCGGCAGGATCTCGTCTCGGGATCGCCTTCGAACGAGGCCCAGCTCATGGCCGGCTCGGTCAATCTCAAGGTTAAGCGGCTTGCGGGGATGAAGTCCGCCATCCAGGTAAAGACCCCGACGGCCGTGCTCGGCGTCCGGGGCACCGAATTCTCGGTCGCGACCTTTAACGGCTCGGTCATCACCGCGTGCAAGGAAGGCGAGGTGTCGTGCGCCTCGTATTCCGCGATCAGCGAAACCCTGTCGACCGACGGGGGCGCCTCCGCGGTGCCGGGCACGATGGTCGAGATCCTCGAGTCGGGCGCCGTCAATACCGGTTCCTTCCCCGAAGGGAATTTCGAGGATAACTGGAAGGCTATGCGCGATAAGTGGCAAACCTACAACGTCGATCTTTTCGCGGCCGATCCGGTAAACTTCATGAATCAGTTTATCGTCAATTGGAATGACCATTCGGCGAAGGTCGAGTCGCTCTCGGCGACCCTTCGCGCGAACCCGAACCTTAAAAAATGGCTCGCCGACGCGAAGGCAGGGAAGGTCTCGGGGAATCTTGCCGATTGGGCGCGCGAAAAGCCTTCGGTCATGAAGGATCTCCTCGCCGTCAGGCCCGATATGACGGTCGCCATGATCAGCTGGTATCGGCTCCAGGAGCTTATCCCCCTCGTTCCCCAGTCGGCGATGAACCGAACGCTCGCGACGGGCGAGACCGTCAAGGCCTTCATCGCCCGGTTTAACCGCGGGTCAGCCTCCATGGCCTCCTCGGTCGCGCTCTTTTCCGCCGCGGAAAAGCAGTACATGCTCCGGAACGACGGGCTTTCGCCCTTCCTGGACTTTTAATTGACAAGCGGGGAGAGTCAAATCTATACTGAGTTTTAAGGGTGGTACCTGATTGTTACAGCTAGCGTTCGTCAATTTTAGAAAAGGCTCCTATATTCTCGTCGAGGGAAAGGCCGAATCCGACCGCTTTTACATCATCCAGGGCGGCAAAGTACAGATTACCAAGGAAACCGAGGTCGTCGCGGAAGAAGGCGGCAACGTGCTCGGTCCCGGAGACTTCATCGGCGTCGTTTCGAGCATGTCCGGCCACAGCCAGATCGAGACCGCCATCGCCATGACCGACGTCACCCTCATCTCCGTCAGGCGAGACCAATTCTCCGAGCTCATCGAGAAAAACACCCCCGTCGCGATGAAGATCATCTATTCGTTCACCAAGAAGATGCGCTATCTCGACGAGGCCCTCACCCGGATCACCCTGAAAAAGAACGTCGAAAGCGACATCACCCACCTTTTCTCGATCGGCGAGTACTACGCCAAACTTTCCCAGTATAACCTCGCGCTCTACGCGTACTATCACTACCTCAAGAACGCCCCGAACGGCCCCTATGCCGCGCTCGCGCGCGAGCGCTTCATGGCCTTAAAGTCCATGGGCGTGAGCGTCACCCCGAGCCTCCTCGAGCCCAAGCAGGGCGAGATGAGCCGCGTGTACCCCGTCGAGTCGATGGTCTTTTGCGAGTGCCAGCCCGGCGCCGAGCTCTATATCATCCAGAAGGGGCAGGTGAAGATCACCAAGATCGTCGACAAGAACGAGGTGCTCCTCGCCGTCCTCAAGGCGGGCGACATGTTCGGCGAGATGGCCCTCCTCGAGAATAAGCCGCGCTCGGCGAGCGCGATCGCGCAGGAAGGCTCGCAGCTCCTCGCGGTCAATCGGCAGAACTTTAACCAGATGGTCGCGACCCAACCGCAGCTGGTCGCCCGGCTGACCACGACCCTCGCGGACCGAATCTGGCTCATGTACAAGCAGCTCGCGAATACCCTGATCAACGACCCCATCGGCCGGATGTACGATATGCTCGTGATCCAGCTCGAAAAGCAGCGAATTCCCGTGCAGGCGGCCAAGCCCTTTACCTTCGACTTTGGGCCGACCGAGCTCGCGAACATGTGCGGAATCCCGAAGGATAACGCCAACCGCTTCATCTCGGACTTTTGCCGCGAACCGATCATCCGGCTCATCGACGACCGCATCTCGGTCACCGACATGCTCGAGCTCAGCAAGCAGGGCGCGTACCGGAAAAAGCTCATGGACCTCGAGCGCGCCCGGAGCGAGAACCGGTCGACGACGAACAGCACGGTTCTGTGGTAGGGCCCAAAATGAAATAAGCCGCTTTCGCGGCTTTTTTCATTTTGGGCTTGGAGTATCCTGCCTATGGCAGGATACTCCACAGCGAATGACGTTGCGCCGGAGGCGGAATGCTCCGCGCGGGTGCGATAGCGTTTCCTTGGGGGAATTATCCGGTCGGTATCAATTGGTAAAAATCCGAAATGGGGTTTATGATGGAAGCATAAGGAGAAACCCATGGATTGTTTTAAATATGAGTTTGACGAAGGCAATTTTAAGGAATCGCTGAAGCTCTTTTCCGACGTCCAGGACGAGCTCCTTGGGGTGATCGACGCGAAGCTCCGCCTGTTTCACCAATGGCTTACGGAGGTCGGGATCGTGCCCGCCAAGGATGCCGCGAATCCGCTTTCGATCAATTTCCGCTTTCATCGGTGCGACTTCTCGATCGAGTTCAAGGATATTATCTATAAAACCGAGACGAAATCGGGATGGCTTGTCGAGCTCATGCTCATGAAGCGGCTCAAGTATCAGACCTCAAGCTCGGGCATCCGGGTATATAACGAGCATCCGGTATGGAAGACGATCAATAGCGATATCTACTTCGACAAGTTCGGCGATTTCTACACGAAGTACAATGAGGCGAAGCTCAAGGATATCGACGTGTTCAGGCAGATCCTCAGTTTCGTCGTCGCCAACTGCTACGACGAGCGCTGACCGATTCTTGAGTTTCGCCCGTTTTGTGCCGAGAATCTTGGTATGAAAGCCCGTTTACTCACCGCTTACGCGGTGGCTTTGCTTTTCTCATCAGGGATCTTTCCGCTTTGCGCTGAAAGCGATCCTGCCGCGCCGAAAAACGCCGTGCAATCCGGCGTCGCGCAAACCGGCGCCGCGCAGCCGAGTGCCGACAAGTCAGCATCTGCGCAATCCGGCGTCGCGAAAAATGCCTCTGCCGGGAACGTGAAGGATGCCAAGGGCGCCAAGGACTCGAAGGCATCGGGCGACGGCTCGCTTCCCGACGCCTATCGGGGCATCAGCCTCGGCATGGCGATGGACGCGGTTAAGGAACAGCTCCTCGCCGACGGGCTCTTCGGCTATCGCGGCGAGCGCGACGTGTCGCTTCTCCCCACGATGAACCGCAGCCTCATCGAGACCGTCGGGCCTTCGTTCATCAAGCGCTCGTGGTTTCAGTTCCACGAGGATAAGCTCTACGTCATGACCTTTAACCTCGACTCGAGCCGCGTCGACTACTATTCGATGTATTCCACCCTCGTCTCGAAATACGGCGAGCCGGTGACCCTCGATCCCCGCAAGGCGGTTTGGGACGACGGGAAGATAATCTTGAGCCTCGAGCGACCCCTGACCGTCCGCTACGTCGACGAAAAGGCCTTCAATGACCTTCTCGCTGCCGCGGGCACGGAAAAGGCGGCGAGCGACCTGCAGCGGGAGAGCTTCATCGGTGATTTCTAACCTTAAGGATTTTTCTCGGTATATCGGTCTGGTCCTCGTGGCCTTTCTGCCGCTCTCGTGCGCCCCCGCGCTTCCGAAGGAGACCCTTTCGATCGTCCGCGCGGACGGCAAATCGATCGCGCTTGAGTGCGAGATCGCGCGCACCGAACAAGAGCAGGAAAAGGGCTACATGGGACGAAAGACGATACCGGACGGTACCGGCATGCTATTTGCGTTCACCGTCGACCAGCAAATGCTTTTTTGGATGAAAAACACCCCGCATCCCCTCTCGATCGCCTATATCGATTCCGAGGGCATAATCCGGGAGATCTACGACATGACGCCCTTGAGCCTCGAGACCGTCGCGAGCGAGCGGAGCCTTCGGTATGCCCTCGAGGTTCCCCTGGGCTGGTTCTCCCGCGTTGGCATCGCGGTCGGCGACCGGCTTTCGGCCGAAAGTCTCGCGATCGCGTCGACTCCCGCTTCAGCGCCCACGTCCGGCGATCGGTAGCTTCTCTGGCGCGATCAGACTCGGACTCGATCAGCCCTCGTTTTCGATTTGCGCGAGCATCTCGAGCGCGAGGCGATCCTTGGGGTCGATCTCGAGCACGGTTCGGAAGAAACCCGAGGCCTCTGTTTTATTGCCTTCCCGGAGCGCGAGCATCCCGAGGTTCGATATGATCTTGGTGTTCTCGCCGTCTGCCTCGAGGGCCGAGGCGAGCCAGCGCTTGCCTTCGGCGTAATCCCCAAGCTCCATCAGGCAGATGGAGAGCTCGTTGCAGATGTCGGTATAGCCGGCCTCGATCCCGGAGTTGGGTTTCTTGCCGAGCTCGAGCGCCTGCAGAAAGGCCGCGCGCGCGTCTTCCCAGCGCTCGAGGCGGCGGAGCGCCCACCCGAGGAGGAACCAGGCGTTCCAGACTTGCGGGTGATGTTCCATGAAGAGCCGGATCTGCTCGAGCGCGCGCTCCTCGTCCCCCATCGTGATAAAGTCGTATGCCGACTTGAAAAGGTCGTCGTCGAGGTCGCGGGCGGAAATCCCGTCGACGATCTCCTTGGCCTTTTCCTTGCGGTTTTTCGCGGTGTCGGTTTCGGCGGTCTCGGTCTTGAGGTAGGTCTCGAGCGAGTCGCGCGCCTTTTTGTAGTTCCGCTGCTTGAGGTAGAAAAATCCCGCGTTGAAGAATGCCTCGGGGATCGGCGGCTCGGCCGCCATCGCCTCGCGGTAGTACTCGAAGGCGCTCGCGTCGAACGCCTCGGCGTCCTCGTCGAGCCCCGCCTGGCGCATGTTGTCGGCGCGCTCGTCCATGAGGAGCGCGAGGTTGAGCACGGTCATCTTGTCCGCGGGGTCGAGCCCGTGGAGCGAGCGGAAAATCTCCTCGGCGAGCTCGAAGTCTCCGTTCTTGATCTTGAGGATGGCGGCCTCGGTCATCTCCTCGCGGATCGTCGGGTGCACGGCCTTGATGATCGAGCGATAGTACTCGATCTGCGCGTTTTCCCCGTCCCACGCGAAGACGGTCAGGATCCCCGCGAGGATCATCTCCCGGGTGAGCTCGGTGACCTTAAACTCGGCGTCCGGGGCGGCGAGCTGGACGGGAAGGGGTATCGACGGGTCAAAGCCCGGAAATGCGCCTGAAAGGTGATGTTCCACGGGAATGGTAATGAATACGAGGGAATCGAGCGGGTTTGCCATAAAACTCTCCATAGCTGTCTAGGGGATTCTCGAATGCGCCGTGTGAGGCCCTTTCCGCGTACGGAAAGGACTTTAGGCGGCTTCGCCTTATTTCTTCGCGGAAGCCGCGTCACCGGTCCCTGCGGCAGGAGCGGCCTCTGCGGCCTTCGGATCCGGGGTCGCCCCCGCGGTCGGCGCTGCTGTCGTGTTCGCTGCTACTGCCGCGTTCGTCGCGGCATCGGGCGATCCGGCGGCCAAATTTGTCTTTTCGTCCTTGCTCGCGTGGCCTTCGTGGGCGTGCTTCGGCGCGTTTGCGCCATCGGCCTCCTCCGCGTCGTGGAGCGCGGTTTTTCGCATCTGCGATAGGTAGGCGTTGATCTGCATCTTGTAGCCCATCGGGATTTCCGCCTCGTGATACTTAATCGCGAGTGCGACGAGATCCTTGCGTCCCTCGACGTCCTCGGTGCGGACGATCGTCCCCTTGACCCCGAGCGCCAGGCGCGGCTCGGCGATGTCGATTCGGAGCACCACTTCCTTATTGATCAGGAACGGCGCGATGCCGACCATGATGACCTTCGATCCGGAGAAGGAAAGGTCGCGGATGATGCAGCGGCGGGGGATACCCTGGATGAAGATCACCGTTTCCTTCTGGAGGATGCCGAGCTTTCGCATCGCGTCCGGGGTCATGACGATGCGTTCCTCGCGCCGCTTGGTCGAGTTGATGTTCGCCTCGAGGAGGGCGCCGAGCTTCTCGATCAGGTCGTCGGGTGGGCGCTGGGTATAGGCGATGTTGATGATGATGAGGTCGGGGGATCCCGCGTATTGGGTAAAGCCGGTTATCTTCGAGGTGACGAAAAAGGACATGGGCTCGCTTTTTTCCGGGTCTTGGAACGAGAGCCTGAGGCTTACCGAGGTGTTGCCCTGCTGGATCTTCTCGTAAAACCCGCTTTTTATCCCCGCGATGATCTTGGCGCCCGATAGGGACGCGGAATTGAGCACGCAGGGCCATTGGCCGCCGAGCGCCTTAACGTATACCTGTTGCGGGATCAGGCCAGTCGCCTTGATCACTTCCTTGGAGAAGGTTACGTCGATATTCTGGTACAGCTCGTAGTAACGGGCCAGTTGTTGGCTTGTCGCGTATCCCATAACTACTTTCCATCATAGATGCCCTGAAATAAAAGGTCAACTGAAACCGGGTGGGGAAGGTAAAACCCCGTTTGGGAATAAAAAAAGACCCGACCAAAACGATCGGGTCTTCATTCGCCCATGAACGGGCAAATCGCTCGGGAATCAATAGGCCTTGTGGTCCTTCGGATTCCGGCTCTTCTTCATGAGTTTGCGGCGGAGCGCCTTGTTCTTCCGGTTAAGGATGGTGGAAGGCTTCTCGTAGTATTCGCGCTTCTTCCACTCGCGGATGATACCCTCTTTCTCGACCATGCGCTTGAAACGCTTGATCGCCTTCTCGAGGTTCTCCGAATCGTCTACGACGATGTGTGCCATGTAAAATCACCTCCCTTCGGTCCGACCGTCAGTGTTTCGCTAGAATAGCAGATTTTTGGGGAACCGGTCAACCGCGTCGCTGCCGGGAAACGGGCTCTGCGGCAAAAAAAGCCGTTATTTTCCATTAGTCCTTGCTGGATTGGGGCGGGCTATGGTTTGAGACCCCGGCTCGATTCATGGTACACTGCTCGTATCGCGGGAGATCATCCATGAAAACCATATCCCATCGAGCGCGGGTGGCCGTCGCGTGCGTCCTTGCCGCCTTGCTCGCCGTTTCTTGCGCCGCGGACGATAGCGGCCTATTCGTGACCAAGACGGGAACGAAGTACCACTTAGGCTCGTGCAAGGCGCTCTCGAAAAGCAAAATACCGATCACCCTCGAAGACGCCATTGCGAGGGGGTATACCCCGTGCGAGCTTTGCCATCCCCCGGCCCCGCACGGCGATGTCCCGGGTACGGCGGCCTCTGACTCCGCGGCAACCCCCGGCGCGGTGGCAACCTCCGGCGCGGCATCCAGCGCTAACGTGCCGTTTGAGTCTCGGGAAACGCCGTTTACGCTCGAGGGGACCGTCGTCTCGGTCACGGACGGCGACACCGTCGTCGTGCTTTCGGGGAACGAACAATGCAAGATCCGGCTCAACGGCATCGACTGTCCGGAGCATAACCAGGCATACGGACAGAAAGCAAAGGAATATACCGCATCGCTCATCGCCGGAAAGGCGGTTTCGGTTACCGTGACGGATCGGGATCGTTATGGGCGGTTTATCGGTGAAATCGTTCTTGACGGGGCATCCGTCAACGCGAGCATCGTCGAGGCGGGATACGCGTGGCAATACCGCGAATACTCGAAGGACGCGAACCTCGCGCGATTGGAGCGCGAGGCGCGCGAAGCGAAGCGGGGACTCTGGCAGGACGCGAATCCCGTCGCGCCCTGGGATTTCAGGAAGGGGAGAAAGTGAGCGCTCGCGCTTTGGTAAGTCCGCGAGCGCATCCCTTTGCCTTGGCTACCAGTCAGCGAGCAGGGTGTTTACCGTCGCCGTCTCGCCCGGCCCGACCGAGAAGGACTCGGCGGTAATCGGCTTTCCGCTCGAATCGGTCCAAAGCGTTCCGCTCAAGGATAGCCAATCCCCCGTCGTCTCGTCGAAGTCGGAATCCCATTTGCTGAAGTAATACCACCCGGCCGCAAGTTCCTTTCCGCCGGTACCGTACACGGCGTCTCCCGTCGACGAGGTAAAGCGATAGCCCGAGGGAGGAACGTGGGCGGGATCGAACCAGTGCGCGGGCGAGGTCGCGAGCGGGTCGCCGGTAAAGTCGTCGATCGTCGCAAGCGGGGAGTCGAGCGCGAGTAGGTAGATGTAGTAGGACTTGTTCGCCGGGATGCCAAGGATCGTGACGGTTCCGGAAGCAGTCGTCGGCGAGGCTCCCGCGGGGAAGCGATTGAGCGGGAATTGGAAGAAGGGTCGCCCACCGTCGAACCGGACGGTTGACTTGAGCGCGAGGTCAATCCAGAGATCCTTTACCGCGCTGATCGGCCCATCGGTCGCCTTTCGCCGGTCCTCCTCGAACTGGAGTTCCTTGAGCTTGTCCGCGAAGGATTCCTCGATGATCATCCCCGCGACCCAGATTTGCGACGATCCTGAGGCCGTCGTGAGGCTGCGCGCGGTGGAGGTTGCGTCGATGGCGATGCCCCCTTCGCGCGAATCCTGCGGCGAATAGCACGCGCCCAAGATCGCCGTGAGCGCGATGGCGGCGAACAGGATTATCAGGCGATAGGTCGCGCCTTTCGGGATGGCGCCTTCCTTTTTAGCACTTATCATGGCGTACCTCCTTTTCAATATTGATACTGCCATTGAACCGAAACCGAGCCCATCTCGACCCCGGCGTTTCCGCCCGTGCCGGCGCCGGATTCTCCCGGACGCGATCCCGGGCCCGAAAGATCGGAGGTATCCCAGGAAACGAGTGAGTCCGACTCGCGCGCGTCGCTTCCGCCGGAAATCTGACCGCCTTCGGTTCCCGTCGCGCTTTCTCCCTTTCGGACGAGCATCGTCTGCCCGTAGAGATCGGTCATGAGGACGATACCGTCGCTCACGCCGAGGTTGACGGAGTCGAAGTCGAATTGCGTGCCCCTGACCGACGCGGTCGTGACGGGACTCTTGAGCGTGAAGTCGTTCTGGATCCCCTCGACTTTATTAACCTTAGCCTTTACCTTGCCGACCTGGAGCCTGAGCTCGGTCTTGACGACGCCGTTCCGCTCGACGAGCTCGCCGATCGTCATGCGGGTGAGCGGCGCGACCTCAAGGGACGCCGTCCCGATCTCGAGGACGGCATGGGAATCGAATCCCGTCGATACGGTCGCCCCGATGGGGATCTTCATCCCTTCCGAAGCCGTTTTCCACGCGTCCGAGGCCGTGCGGTACTCGACCTTTCCGGAAACTGACTTGACGAGGGCGGTATTCTCAAGCGCGGACGCGAGGGTTGCCGCGAAAAGCGAGAGCGCGAAGAGCGCGATAATCTTTCTCATGTTAAGCCTCCTTGCAAGAAACGCCGTGAATTACAAACTCACGGAGACGTCGATACCACAGGACCATAGACTGTCCATACTCGAGACCGCGGCGCCGCCGGGGAGGAATATCGCCCCGTCGAGGCCGACGCCAAAATCGGAAAGCACGCGCCACGCGAGGTTTGCCTCGAGCTCGGTGCCGAGATAGAACGAATCCGATTCGGGATCGGTCTCGATCCAGTCGACCCCGACCGTCCAGGTTCGGAAAAAGCCGCGCGCGGAAAGCTCGGGGCAGAACCGCGCCGCCATGGCGTTCCCGGAATCGGCGAAGGGAAGGAGCGAATAGCGGACCTCGACCATCCCGAGCGCGCTGAGCTCGGGCGTTACGCAGACGGCAAGGTCCGTCTCGCTCACGGGGAGATACCCCGCCGAGGCGACCTTAACCCCCTCGATCATGTCGGTCGCGTAATCGGGCGGCGCGGCGAGCACTCGAAAGGCAAGCCGCGAGGACTTGAGATCCTCACGATACCAGCGAAGGCCCATCCCCAGGAGGAAGCCGGCGATGTTTCTCGTGTCCTCGACCGGATTCCTGATCTGGCCGAATTCGGCGTTGAGGAAGAAATCGCCGTAGAGGTTCGAGCCGTGCAGCTTCGTCGTCGAGATCCCGAGGTACTGGGTGTCGATCTCGATATCGTCGTCGCCCTCGCGGAGGTCGAATTGGCCGTAGGCGTACACCGAGACGTTCTCGTAATGCCCCGCGTTCGGGAAGGAGAGCGTCGCGCCCGCGAACGCCCGCCTGGGGCCGAAGAAGGTGTTGTCTTCGTCGTTTTCGTCGGCGCGGTCGGTACCGGTCATCCTGATGTCGCTCTTTGGGTTGAGAATGAGCCCCGTGTAGGCGCCCGAGAGCTCGAACGACATGCCGGGCTTCAGCATCCGGAACTTCACCCCGTCGGCGACGTGGTTGACGATGAACGCCGAGGGGTCGGCGAAGAGGAAGCGTCCGGCGTCGAGCTCGAGCACTCCGTCATTCCCGATCGCGCCGGGCATCCATGCCGACGCCTTGAGGTGGTCGACGTTGAAAAGGTACGCGCGGTCGTCGGCGTACTCGTAGCTCCCCTGTACCGAAAGGGCGAGAACCCTTCCTTCGGGCGAGGCGCTCGATGCGTCGAACCAGAGGGCGGCTGAGTCGAGCTGATCGAGTTCCGCGTCTCCGCCCGATTCCGTCTTCTCGATCGCCGTCGCGTTATGGAGGTTGATTCCCGCGTCAAGATCCACGGCATGAATCGCGTTAATCGGCAGGATAAAAAGGATCGCGATAAAGGCAGGCGCCAGCGCGCTTTTTGGGGTATGCGTCATCGGGTTTCCTCCTTCCACGCGAGGTACCGTCCCATGATTCGCGCCGCCCGCTCGCCCGAGAGCGGCATGCGCGAGAAGGCCCTGCCCTGGACGATCTTGAGGAATTGCAATTCGCGGAGCGCGTATCGCGGGCCGGGCGCGACGCGGTACATAAGCCCGCCCGACATCCCGTTGACCTTCATGAGGTACCAGGCGTATTCCCCAAGGGTGACCGTCCGCGCGGGATTGGCGTCGATCCCCGGTATTCGCTCGGCGAGCGCGCGCGCGGCGTCTTCGGCGGTCGCGTTCTCGTCGATGAGGCGCGCTTCCGAGAGTATGAGGTATGACGCGCTTGCGAGGCTGAGTCGTTCTTCGGCGAGAACGGCATCCATTGCTTCGTTGAATCCCGCGAAGGCGGGAAGGGCGGCACCGGCAAAAAGCGCGAAGGCGAGAAGCCAAGCGCGACGGCGTTTACCGGTAAGGCGCGATGACTGCAGTATCATCGTCAGACCTCCTCCATTATAGTTTTGAAAATCCTTATAAACAGTATATAATGAGAGAGGCCAAAAAACAAAGAAAAGGGCGCTTAAAAACCCGGAATGCAGGAAAAATCGTCAGTATCCTTCGATTTCCTTGCGCCCCGGTAATGGCGCCATTTGCTTATAGAAAACGATCTATCGCTCAAGGAAGGGGCATGCCATGGCTAAACGTTTTGGCGATCCACGCGCGTTTCTCGTCATTCCTGCGATCGTGTCGCTCGCGCTCGCGGCGCTCTATTTCGCGACGCCGTGGAGGACGGCGGAAAAGCGGGTATACGACCTCTTCATCCACATGAGACGCGCCCCGGTCGAGGATTCGCACATACTCCTTCTCAACATCGACGATCAGGCCATCTCGCAGGTGGGTATCTGGCCCTGGAGCCGCGACGTCGTCGCGGACGGGCTCATCCTATTGCGGGAATTCGGCGCGGCGTGCACGGTGTTCGATATCGAGTATGTCGACCGGAGCCCGCAGGGCGTCGATTCCCGGTATCTCGAGGAAACCCTTCCCGCGCTCTTCGGCGAGCGGTTTACGGATATTAAGAGCGACGCGACGGGACTCGTTTCCGCGCTCGCCACGCGCAAGATCCCGCTCAAGGCGGCGGGTGACTATTCGACCGCGCTTTCCGATCGCGTCGACGAGGCCGAGAAGGATCTATTAGGCGCGGTATCGCGCATCGCGCGGGACAATGACGCCTATCTTGGGCAGGCGGCGCGGCTCAACGGGTCGGCCTTCTTTACCGTCAACATGCTCCCCGCGAAGATCGAGCTCTATCACGTGAGCGATGAGCTCAAGGCATATGTCGACGCGAACGTGCCGATCACCGTTCAGAACGAGACGCCGCGCGGGAAGGTTCCCTTTATCAGCGCCCCCGCTATCCAGCCGACGATATACCCGATACTGCAGGGCGCCCGCGGCGCTGGCTTCCCGAACGTCGAGATTGACGAGGATGGCGTGCGGCGGAGGATCAACCTCTTCGTCGCCCACGACGGGAAATATTTCGCGCAGCTTGCCTTCAGGCCGCTCCTCGCGTATCTCGGGGAGCCCGCCGTCGTCCTTTCGGGGAGGACGGTGACGCTCAAGGGCGCCGCCTTTCCCAATGGGACGAAGCGGGATATCAGGATCCCGATATCGAGCTCGGGGAAGATCCTCATCAACTGGCCGCACCGGAAATTCGGGGAGAGCTTCAGGACCCTCTCGTATAAGAACCTCGTCGTGCACGATATCGTGCTCCGGAACCTCGCGAAGAACCTCGCCGTCATGGAGGACGCGGGGTATTTCTCGTCATACGGAAAGTCGCCGACGCCGCTTTCGTACCTTAGGGCGGCCGACGCGATCAAGGCCGATATCCTCGCGGGAAACCGGGACCCTTCCGCGATGGACGAGTTTTCCATGCTCCGGAAAAAATTCATGGAAGAGACCGCCCGCTTCCTCGACGGGAACGCCGAGCGGGATATTCTCGCCGAGATCGACTCGGTCCTTTCGAATCCCAATCTCGATAACGCGTCCGCCGTCACCTATCGTGAAATCCGGGACGAGGTAACCGACACCTTCGACGCTGTGCGGGGTGATTTTAAAAGCCTTTCGGAAACGAGGCAGCGCCTTGCGGAGTCGATACCCGGATCATTCGCGATCATCGGCCTGACCGGCATCTCGACCTTTGATACCGGCGTGAACCCTTTCGAAAAAAACTACATGAACGTCGGGACGCACGCGGCCGTCGTGAACACGATCCTCACGGGCGATTTCCTTACCGAGGTTCCGGATTGGGCGTCGCTTATCGCGGCAATCGCGCTCGCGTTTCTCGCGACGGCGATCGTTTCGCGGATGGAGCCGCGCTGGGGAATCGTGACGGGCGCAGTGCTCCTCGTCGCGGTGGGAACGATCTCCGCCCTTGCGTTCATCCTGACGGGGACGTTTATCCCGGTCGTGTCACCCTTGGTAGCGCTCGCGACGACGACTCTCGCCGTCTCGATCACGAAGTTTATCTTGAGCGAGGGGGAAAAGCGCTTTCTCCGGAACGCGTTTTCGCGTTACCTTTCAGCCGACGTCATCAGTCAACTCATGCTGAATCCCGACCTTCTCAACCTCGGCGGCGAGAAGAAGGAACTCTCGGTGATATTTACCGACATCAAAGGTTTTTCGACTATATCGGAAAAGCTCGACCCGGTCAGGCTCGTTGCCCTCCTCAACGAGTACCTTACCGCGATGAGCGACATCATCCTCGAGGAGCGCGGGACGATCGATAAGTACGAAGGCGACGCGATCATGTGTTTCTTCGGCGCGCCCATAGCGATTTCCGGGCACGCGTACCATGCCTGTCTTTCCGCGGTCAGGATGCGCCGCGCGGAGAAGGCGCTCAACGATCGGCTGATCGCCGACGGAACGCTCGAGACGCCGATCATGACGCGCATCGGGATCAACTCGGGCGAGATGGTCGTTGGGAACATGGGAACGCCGAAAAAGATGGATTACACGGTCATGGGAAACGCCGTGAACCTCGCCTCAAGGCTCGAGGGCGTCAACAAGCAATATAAAACGTGGATTTGCGCGAGCGAGAGCACGGTCATCGCGGCGGGGGACGCGTTCGTCACGCGGAAGCTCGACCGGGTGAGGGTCGTCGGAATCGATACACCTGTCAGGATATATGAGGTGGTCGAGGAACGCTCGCGCGTCGACGGCACGGCCATGGAAGGGCTCAAGGCCTTTCACGAGGCGCTTGAGCTTTTCGAGTCGAAGCAATGGGCCGAGGCCGAGAAGAAGTTCGCCGAGGTTCTCAAGATTATGCCGGAAGACGGACCCGCGACGACCTTTCTCGGGCGGTGCAAGGAATATCGGACAAAGCCGCCCGCTGACTCATGGGACGGCGTCTTCAATCTCGTCTCGAAATGACCCGGCTCGTTCCTTAGGCCGCGCTCTTATCCTTCCGCTTCGCCTTGTCGAACACGAAGACCTTGAGGAGCACGTACAGAATGAAGAGGGCGCCGAGCGCGAGGAAGGCGAGGGAAATCTCGCGATAGTATTTGTCGAGAAGCGCCTTTTGGGAATAAAGGAAATAGCCGAGCGTCGCGAGGATTGCGTTCCACAGGGCGGACCCGAGTGCGGTGAAAATGAGGAAGTCGCGCATGTTC
>Ga0116170_10003595_pt1 | contig 14440 bp, 11 predicted proteins | sample AD_JPNHW1_MetaG_FD_89797 | JGI IMG/M metagenome (GOLD analysis project Ga0116170, IMG submission 89797) | Active sludge microbial communities of municipal wastewater-treating anaerobic digesters from Japan - AD_JPNHW1_MetaG | ecosystem: Engineered > Bioreactor > Anaerobic > Digestate | place...
GTTTTTGTTTCAATTATGGATAATTACAGTTATCCGGAACCGGAAACGCCCGCCCTGCGGTGCAGGTATGCTCGCCGCTATCAGCGTTTGCGCATTCATGCGTGGCTGAATTGTGTTAAGCGACTGAAAAATACTGCCTTTATTTTAAATATGTTTTTGAGTTTTATAAAAACCGTATTACTTATTTTTTCTCTTGGATAATTTATGATTCGCGACTTTTATGCGGGCAGAAAAAAAAGAATTTTTATTAATTATGATAACTGGAGAGGAAAAGACAATGGCACATTATCACATGATTAAGTCCGAAAGGCAGATTTGAGAAACGGGCATGATCAGAATTGTTAAAAATACCGATATTCAGCAGATTTGCGATATTTATAATTATTATGTCGTTAATACGGCAATCACTTTCGAGGAAACCCCAGTGTCTTGCGATGATATGCGGGCGCGGATAACCTCTGTTTCGGCGTTATTTCCATGGTATGTCTGTGAGGCTGAAGATGGTGAAATTACGGGTTACGCATATGCCGCCGCTTGGAAATTGCGTAGCGCATATCGTTTTTCGGCTGAAGCGACTGTTTATGTGAAAAACAACTTCACTGGAAAAGGGATTGGGTCTCTCCTTTATAGTGAACTTTTGAAGGAATTGAAGAAAAGGTCCTTTCATTCCGTCATTGGCGGAATCGCGCTTCCTAATGAACAGAGCCGAAAATTGCATGAAAAATTCGGATTTAAAAAAGTCGCTCAATTTCATGAGGTCGGGAACAAGTTTAACGGATGGATCGATGTCGGATACTGGCAGTTGTTATTGAAATGAAATAATTAAGATTATTGGAGGCGGATAATGGACGAAAAGATCAAAATTATCAAATTGTCTTTTGTAAACGCTTTTTTAGTTAAAGCAGGCGATGGATTTATTTTAATAGACACGGGATTGCCTGATCAGTTCGCTAAACTTGAAGAAGAGTTAAAAGCGGCCGGATGCCTGCCCGACAAATTAAAACTTGTCATCATAACGCATGGAGACTATGATCATATTGGAAATTGCGCGAAACTTCAGCAAAAATATAACGTTAAAATAGCCATCTGTGAAGCCGATTCGTTTATGACCGAGAAACTTGTAATGCTAAAGCGCAAAGTACGGAAACTCGTGATCATGCTTTTTCTCTTTATCGAGGGAATTAAAAGATTTTTTAGAAGACAGCCCCTTGCCTTCGACAAGTTCAAGCCTGATATATTTTTAACCGACGGGCAGGATCTTCGGCAATATGGACTCGACGCGAAAATAATCCATACGCCTGGCCATACGAAGGGATCTGTCTGTATTTTAACGGCTGACGGCGATCTGTTCGCGGGAGATACGCTTGTTAATATGATGAAACCAGCCATTGCGTTATTCATTGAAAATTCCGACGAGCTCAAAAGCAGTTTAACTAAATTAAAAAAAATGCAGATTAAAACTATCTATCCAGGCCATGGCGAGCCGTTTCCGCGCGGCGATATCTTTAATATCCGATAAAAATATTATGAATATTGAATATGTATCAGTACCCAAGTGTTTTTGCCGCCGTAAGCTGCAGGTGAGCGCGTATATCGGCGGAAATATTGCCGCCCGAATATGGATTGCCGGCAGGACTTTTTTTGAATATAGTTGCATAAATAACGCAGGCCGCGAGATACGTTCCATAAGCCGTCGGATGGCCGTCGGGTCCGGTTATTAATTTGATGTCCGGCCGATTTTTAAGCGAACGTTCAAAGGCGAGTCCGACCGGCGCTACTTTAATTCCGAGTTCGCGGCCGATGGCGTTGAATGCTTTTTCGAGATTCGCCGTCGTGGCTCCGGCTCCTGCCGCTATGCTGTCGGGCCGCTCCCACGTCATCAAAAGCACCGTTTCGGCGCCGTTTTTTTTAATTTCCGCGTCGAATTTCGCGCAAAATTCCCGGAATTTTGCAGGGGAAAAGATTGGATTCTGGCTTTGCTCCTGCAACAGCACGTATTTAAACTTGCCAGGGCGCATCGCCTTGCGGGCGGTTCCGTCATTCCAATGCATTTCAAGGGAGTATCCGCCCGGCGCGATCTGCGTCGATTCATTGCCGGGAGCCAGCCCGTCCAGAACGCCGCCGATGCCTTCATTGAAGCATGTGTAACTGTTGCCGATGAAAAGCACGCGCGTCGACACGGGCCTTGCGCATAACGTAATCGCTATGAGCAGGGCGGCGCAGATGACAATTGTATTTTTTAGCAAACGGCTCATTCTGAAACCCGCCTGATTTTTTGATGAATCATAAATAATATCGCTATTTTCCAAATTGCAGGAAAATTACGAGGGCGCAGATGATCGGGAAAATTATTATTAACGCTTTGTTGATCTTTTGAGCAGTCTCTATTTTTTCTCTGTCGACAAGCGCCGTCATTGCTACGATCGAAATTATATTTAGCGAAAGCATAAAGTAAATGGATATCATAAGCCGGTCGGCGAGCGTCATATAGCTTACCTGCGGAATGGCCGAAGACAGGCTTATGTGAAAAGCGACCGAAGTATATACGGTTGAAACGCCCAGTGAAATGCGTTGAGAATATTTATCGAGGCTGAGAAGAAGCGATATGAAAGAGAGCGATAGTATGACGGCAAGCGGAAGCGTCATTTTAAGCACCGATGAAAAATAAGGGCGTGCTATATTAGTCGCGAAAACATATCTTGAATAAGTATCGCTATTGTTGCCGGCCGTTGTATAACCGAAATTCGTCGAATATTTGTGCTCGGTGATTCCGCAATCGCTGCCGATGATCTCCCAGCCCTGAATTTTCGTCCTGGAATCCATGGTGCTTTCCCGAGGCGTAGCGACATACGTCATTTTGCTTATGTCAAGCTGTTTATCTTCAATTTCAATATTTATCGATTGCTGATCCAGAGGATACCTTCTGAAATTGAAGTCATTCGAAGTGGTGGCTATGACCCTGTAGTTCACCCAGCTATATTTGCGGCCCTCAATTTCGATAGTTTCGTTCGAAACCATGTCTTTAAATTCAATGGAGGCGTTCATTATCTCGAAATTTCTCGGATCTATTCCGGGATTGCTCCATATCAGCCATAAATAAAAATCGGCGGTGCAGGTTCCATTGTTTACATTGAGATTTTTATAATTTAAAATATAGGTCCCTATTTTTACTTCGTTCGTTCCAAGTTTTTTCAAGAATTCCCGCTCTTTCGTCATCGTTTCGGAATATACATTGCCGGCCGGGTTGTGCGAAGGCGCGGGAAATGCATCGTGGACCTTTATCGTCAGTACCGCAAAAGCAAGAAATAAAAAAACGGATATCGCCAAAACACAAAAGGGTTTCGTTAATTTCTTCATTATCTATTCCTTTCATTTTTCATTTTTAACGTTCGAGTAATTCTATTTTCAACGGTTTTACGACTATTTTATCGGTATAATCACCATATCTGAAGGCGTTTCTAAGCCGTTCCGAAGAGACTATCCTGCCGACGACCGTCATATCGCAAATATTATAAGTTATGAGATCTTCAGGAAATGGCCTGTCCAGCCGTATTATGAAAATATTTTCTTTGCGGCCGGAGCGGTTCTGCCTTGACGGCGAGAAACCTATGCCGGGCAGGTGATACATTATCAGATCGGTCGTGAGGCCGTATCTTTCTATTTCGCCCAGTTCGGCGCTCCATGTCACAAGGCTTCCGATGTAGCGGGATGGAAATCTATTGGCGTCCGCGAAGCTTATATTTCGGTTTAAATACGCTTTATTTATTTCGGCGTTGATCTCTTTTATCTTGTCCAGCTCGATTCGCGCGACGTTGATCCGGCTTTCTATCTGAGCGTATTCGTTGGAGTGGGGAAGCGTCATTTCACGAGCTTTTTCATAAGATTTTATGGCTGGAGCCCATTGCCTTTTTTTAAAGTAATAATCGGCGGCGTTCATTTGATTCATCACAATGTTGTCTTTTATCATGATGGCGCGCCTGTCCGCGTCCGTTAAATTCGCGTCGAGCCCGGCGGCTTTTTCATATGAGGCTATCGCGTTTTCCTGGCGCCCGGATTGCTCATAGCAAAGACCGAGATCAAACCACGCGCTTGCATTTTTGGGGTCGGCGGCGGCGGCCTTTTGAAAAAACTTTATCGCTTCGCTGAAATATCCGGTATGATAGTTGATGATGCCCTGATCCATATTAGCCTGCGCGGCTTTTTCATGTTTGCTCGCGTCGCGCTCGAATTTTTCAAGTGAATCCCGGCGGTCGCCGCCATAATAAGCGTAAAATCCTTCGGTGAAATCAGGGTATGGATAAGATATTTCAGGAGGTATCACGATCTTGTAGTTGCGGGAAAACGTCTGTACGCTGGATTTGTCCCGACCGGCGAGCTCGGCTTCGATTTTTTTCAGGACGGTTTTGGCCGCGGGATAAACCGGCTTCAGCTCTACCGCTTTTTGAAGCGCGGTCAGAGCTTTTTCAGGATTTCTTAATTTATTATAAGCCCTGCCTATGTTGAAATAAACTTCAGGATTTTTCGGATTGGCCTCGGCGGCGTTCAAAAAATTTTGGAGGGCTTCCGGATATCGGCCTCTGTAATAATACACGAGCCCGGAGTCGTTTAACAGCTCGTCAGATTCGGCCGCCCGCGAGCAATTCGGGACGAACAGCATAAACGCCAGAACGTAAGTCGCCGCTATGAATCTCATTTTGTTTTTCAATCAGAACGCTCCGATCATTGTCTTTAGTACGTATTGCGCATAACTTAATCATTGCGGGCCGGGCAGCTTAAGTAATAAACGTGCTTTTTAATAAATGGCTTTGCTTTATGGCCTTTAAAAACGTCACGGCCGGACTTCGAATAAAATGATATCTTTCTGGTTGTCGCCGTGGTCGTCGTTGTAGTCTATTCCCCGGGAATAAAGAAAGAACCGGCTTTTATCGCGCGTGAATATAAGCGGGTCATCCGATTTTGAAAACAGGTCTCTGGAAAGCGAGGTTCCGCATATTTTTTCAATTTCGCTCAGCGAATCCGGCCATTTTCCGGTTTCACTGAAATTTTTCAGGATCCTGCATAAAAATATAAGGCCGCTCGTTCTGTAACGTACCGCCGCGTATTGTTCATAAGATCTTGAAAAATTCGGGTGAGCGATCCCCACGATCAAGTTTGAAATAGCTTCCGGTTTATTAAATAACGATTGAAATAAAGCCGGCCTGGAGTTACGCGCAACTTCGTCGCTTATTTTAGACATTTCGATGCTCGCCATGTATGGCCGGTCCGAATATTTTGAAAGCGCATCGCATATTTCCGCTTCTATCGAATCGATTTTTTCCAGCGTGAGTTTCTCGACGTCGGCCTTCTGCCTGGCCGATAAATTGTTCAGAGTTTTTATGGCCGCCGGATCCATGAAAAAAGTACCGCCGTTCGAGAACAGGTCATGTTTGACGCAATTTTTCATCTGCGCCTGGTCGCTCTTTATGACGTCGGAGAATCCGATTTCCTCGCCGTCCATTCTTTCCAATAATTTTGAAAGCTCGTCGTAACGCTCCGCCGTAAGGCCGGCCTTACGGAACGCGACCTGCGTTTCGGGTCCAGATAAGGCCGTGATTTTAATGGAGTCGCCTATAAGGTGCGTTAAAAGCGTTAAAACTTCTCCGTCCCCGGCGGCTATGATCTGCCCGAATTTAAAATTAATTAAGATCAGTTTGAGCGAGTCCTCGTATCTGCCTTTGATCAAAAGGTAGTTCGACGCGGCTTTTAAAAGTTTGGACAGGTTCCGGCAGTAATTAAATTCAAGTATTTTGTCGGTGAGCTTGCCGCGGTCCGCCTTCGCCTGGTCGTAAACCGGGACCTTTTCGGCCATTATTTTATTGAATTCGCCGATTAGCTTTTTAATTTCGGATTCATATTTAAAATATAATTTTTCCGATTTTTCAAGGTTCGCCTTTTTTTCGTCGTCACTGATATTTAAAGCTGATATATTTACGATCAGGGCGGCGTCCGCCGCGCCGTTCCTGTCAAGGCCGGCGTGCTCCTTCATGAAGCAGTTGAAGTCCCTGTATATAGATCCGGCGGCGGTTTGCGCCGAGACCGGTTCGGATGCTGCGATCGATATCAAAACGCAGATCGCCAGAGCGCAAAAAGAATTGAAAAATCCTGTTTTCATTATTTTATATCTCCTTAGCTTATCGTTTAAAATTATTATTTAGTGCTCCGGTAAATTTCCCTATACGTCACTCCCGTTGCGTATAACTTTTCAAAGTATGAGCAAAGTTGTGCGATCACGGACATATCCGTGACGATGAAATTCACCTGATGCGCCCTGTCGATATCTCCGCCATAAAGGTTGGTGCTTCCGAGAATAGCCTTGTAACCGTCGGCTATCAATATCTTGCTGTGAGTTATGGTAGACGGGGAATCAAAACGGATGCCGGTTATTCCCGCTTTCATAAGCGTTTTGGCGGTTCTCATATTTGCCTTATGGATATGTTCATTGAAGGAAATAGATGATTGCTCTATGAAGGCTCTTATTTTAACTCCGCGTTTATGGGCCGCTATGAGTTCGCGGAAAAGTCTCGAAGCGTTCGAGTCCTTGTCTTTCGTATCGTAATCGAGAAGATAAGTCGTGATGCATATTTCTTTTTTCGCGTTCCTTATAAGTTCCAGCGCGTTCGGGATGAAATTTCGGTCCGTTATGGCCTGGATTTTTTGCCCCGCGGCGGATTCGACGTCTATGTCGACGCTGGCTTTTGAGGGCAGCGCCTTGACGTAATCCATAAGCGTCCCTGCAATTGCAGAGGAATGTATAAGAAGATTTGATTCGTTATTTTTGATCATGGATGTTTCGGTAAGATTGGTCGATCCGGAAAGCGTCCAGAGCGAATCGACTATTGCCAGCTTGGAATGAGCCGTCTTGCTGCCTTCGTTGATGGCAACCGTGATTCCAGGCCGTTGAAGCCTTTTTCCCGCTTCGCGGTTTCGGGGGCCCACGCCGCTCGAGCCGCCGTTTAAAAAAATATCGATCTTTACGCCGCGCCCCGCGGCGGCGATTAAGGCGTCGACTATTTCGCCGGCGGTTTTAGTTTCGCACGAGAAGGAGTAATGGCTCATGTATATCGATTCCCTGGCCCTGTTTATAAGGAAAAGAAGCGTTTCTGGATAGTCTTCGTTGAAAACCGCTTTGGCTTCGATGGCGTTTGCGGGAATGGCGTCATTGAAAAAAACTTTGTCGTATGCGTTAACGTTAGACGAAATAAATATGGCCAGAAATAACGGCATCAATAAAAGCGATATTTTTTTCAGCATTTTATGCTCCTGATAAATTTAAAATAGCTAATTCCTATTTAGCGCGCGCAAAACTTTTTTCGCAATTTTAATTTCAAGTTACGGACTATGTTAATGATTACCGGGAGGCGTTATAAAATTATATCATAGCGTAAAATATAGTGTCAACGTTTTTTGGGTTGCCGCTTTTTTCATAAACACACGAAGTCTTGCATTGCCGCCATTGATGTGATAAAATACCAACGCAATTTCTAAAGAAAGACGGTCCTTAAATGATAATAGACAGCCATATGCACGTCGGCACGATCGACGACCTCGACATGCCCGATTACCTGGTTATTCCCGCCATGGAACGATACGGCATAGCCTTCGGCCTCCTCTCAAATATCGAAGGCGGCGAGTTCGGCAAATACGGCCGCATTCCCGACAACCTTCAAAAAAATCAGCGCGAAGCCAATGACAGGGTTCTGGAGCTCGTCCTTCATAACCCTTCAGCCCTTGCCGGACAGTTCTGGATCAGGCCGGCCCTGGAAGGTTACGCGCCCTGGATAGAGCAATACCTTAGAACCAACAGTTCGTACTTTTGCGCGATAAAGTTCCATCAATTCCGCGCAAACATGAACATCACTCACGAAAATCTCATTCCTTATATCAACCTTGCCGAACGGCTCTCGCTTCCATTCGTCGTGCACACCGCCACCGACGAATTTTCAGCTCCAGAGTTCGTTCTGGAAGCGGCGCGCCGTAATCCGGGCGTCAATTTCATCCTGGTGCACATGGGCCTGGGGACCGATAACGGCATGGCTATTGAATGCATACGTTCGCTCCCCAATATTTACGGAGACACGACCTGGGTGTCCCCTGAAAGCGTCCTTCGGGCCATAGGCGAGTGCGGCAGCGAAAAGATTATCTTCGGAACCGACTCGCCGATCGATGGCATCGATACCTATTCCAAATATTCCGATCTTCTGACCCGCCTGGATTCGATCGCTCCGCATGATCGCGAGAACGTCCTTTTCAATAATTCCATAAGATTGTTCAATCTTGCCATTCCCGGTGTCTGAACCGCGTAAGGGCATTCAACTTAAAACTTGATTGGATTCATATCGAGGCCGGATGTGTTTTTGAGAACGGCTCCTGCCATAATGCGAATAGCAGCACTCATGAAGCCTCTTTACTTGTCCCGGTGAATAATATGCGTCGCGTTCTCTGGCAGGGCGCCGAGCCCGGTCCTTAAAAACGAAGGATAAAGAGGCAGGCCGTTCAGCTTATCGGCGTCGAACCATTTGAATATAAGTCTTATACCGCCCTCGTCGCCGTCGAACTCTTCATGCGCGAATATTTTTGAGTTCTTATCGGCCTCGAGAAGATAATACATTCCGATCTCGTGACAGTTGACGCCTTCGTAAACGAAAAAATTCTCGACCATATATACGAGGCGCTTAACGATAACCGCTATACCTATTTCCTCCATCATTTCACGGACTATAGTTTTATCGGACGGCTCGAACATTTCCGCCCGTCCGCCGGGCATCGCCCATATCTGTTCATGTTCCGAACGGTGAAGAAGGACCTTTCCGCCGTTCTGTATTATCCCGGCGATCCTGTAAATGAACTTGCTGTTTCCACGGTCGAATGTTATCATTTTATTCCTCGTCACCGGCGGATATGCCGTTATTCCAGAAGTTTTCTATTTCGGTGTTTGCCGTATCGCCGCATCTTATGACCGAAAGCGGCTTCCAGTGTTCCGGTAGCAGCCGTTTATATTCGAAATGCGCGAATCGCTCGTCGATAAGGATTATCACGCCCCGGTCGGTCTCCGTGCGTATTACACGCCCGACAGCCTGCAGGACCTTGTTTATGCCGGGATAAATATATGCGTATTCGAATCCGCGCCCGTTCTCGCCCTGGAAATATTCCCTGATTATTTCCCGCTCGAGGCATACCTGCGGAAGTCCTACGCCGACGATGGCGGCGCCGGAGAGCCGATCGCCGGTGAGGTCGATGCCCTCGCCGAAGATCCCGCCCATTACCGCGAAACCGATGAAGGTCCCGTCCCGCTGGTCCCGGAACTCGTTTAAAAACGATTCTTTTTCAGTCTCGCTCATATTCGGTTTCTGGCATATTTTTGAGATTTCAGGGTTCCGGTCCGAAAAAATCCGGAACACCTCGTTCATATAGCGGTATGAAGGAAAGTAAATAAGGTAATTCCCCTTTTTTCCGCGGGTTAAAGTTCCTATGAGCTCCGCAATTTCTCCGTATGTATTTTCGCGGTTCTTATATTTCGTTGAAACTCTGTATTCGGCCATGACCTTGAGATTTTCGCGCGGGAACGGAGACGGGAGGGCCATGGCGGCGTATTTATCGCCGCCGCCAAGAATTTTCGCGAAATAATCGAGGGGCGTGAGAGTGGCCGAGAAAAAAATCGCGGCCCGTCCTCGCGTGAGCGCCTGCTTTAAAAGTTCTGACGGATCGAGGCAAAACAATTTTACTGAAATATCCCGCCCGATTTTTTCAAAATATGTTTTGAATCTGGCATGGTAAAAATCGTAGGACCTTTGAAACGCGAGGCATTCGAAAAAAATATCCATAAGAGCTTCAGTGAAAGGCGCTTCGGCGTTTTTAGCCAGCCATTCCCGGGCGGCCTGTATGAAATTTCCAAGCGGCACGGTTATTTCCTCCGGCGGCTCCGCCTGTACATATGCGTCTTTTTCACTGAACATTTGGCTTTTATCGAGTTTTAAAAAGTATGAGTTTATTTTCCCGAGGCTACGGTATAGTTTCGGCGCGTCTTTTTTCAGCGCCTTTCTCACGGCCGCGACGCCCTCGCGGTTGAGCCGGGCCGAGAACATTTCGCGCGCGCGGTCCACCAGGTTATGCGCCTCGTCGATGAGGAACGCGTAATCGCCGCCGCCGTCCTGGAAGAAGCGCTTCAGATAAACGCGCGGGTCGAAGACGTAGTTGTAGTGGCATATCACGCAATCGGCTAATATGGACAGGTCCAGTGAAAATTCGAAAGGGCATACGCCGTGTTTTTTCGCATATCGTTCGACGTCCTCGCGGCCGAAATGCCCGAGGGGGAATATGTCGCCGATAGCCCTGCCGACGCGGTCGTAATATCCTTTCGCGAGCGGGCATTCCTCGGGGTCGCAGGCCGATTCAGGGCTGGGGCAGATCTTGTCCTTCGCGGTCAGCGCAAGCGTCTTTAATTTCAATCCTCGTTCGCGCATTTTTTCCGCGGCGTTTTCCGCTATGGTTCGCGTGATGGTCCGGGCCGTAAGGTAGAATATCTTTTCAATGCGTCCTTCGCCCATGGCTTTTATAGCAGGAAAAAGCGAGGCCATGGTCTTTCCCGTCCCGGTCGGCGCCTCGGCGAAAAGTCTTCCGCCGTCCCTGACGGTCTTATAAGCCGCGACCGCCATTTCCCTCTGGCCTATCCGGTAAGACGAAAATGGAAAGTCAAGCGCTTTTATCGATGCGTCCCTGATCTCGCGCCAGTCGATGAGCGCCTTCGCTCGGCGCATGTAATTTTCCGTTAAAAAGCTGAAAAATTCCGCCAGCTCTTCGAGAGTAAAGTTTTTCACGAAGCGCTTCGTATCGCGCGTATCGATATTAAAATATGTCAATCTTACGGTTATCGAACCGAGCGAATTTTGAAGGGCGTAAATGTATGCGTAGCATTTCGCCTGGCCCCAGTAGACGGGGTTGTCTTCTTCAGATATGTCCTCGAGAGTTCCGGCAGTCGTTTTTATTTCATCGATGGTGACGCCGTCCGTTTTTTTTATAACGCCGTCTATCCTTCCTGAAATTTCAAGATCGATCCCGTTCATGCTAACGATATGCGAAATGGATATCTCGGCCGAGTATTCTTCTCCGGCCGTTCTTTGCAGGAACTGATGGCCGCGCGTGCCTTCGAGCATCCTCGCTGGTTCCGAGAATCCGAAGCGCAGATCGCCGCTTTTGAGAGTAAATTCGGCGAGTTCGCGGACCGATATTTTGAGGGTTTTGTTATCCGGCATGATGCGGTAATTTTACCATAAAAACGCGGTTAAATCAAGTAAATCATAGGCTTCTTTGAACATTGCCGCGCCGGCAGGAACGAATGCCGGCATGCTTTCTTTCTCAAATATTTTTAATCTTGCATTTTTTCGAAAAATCGAATATAATGAAATCAACGTCTATACGTCGTTTTTTAACAGCCCTCTCGATTTTATCGATTTTTCAACGCTGCATCAATACCGTCTTCTTTACCATTTTTATTTTTGCAAATAAATCATGTCATTAGAAGTGCTTGTTGGCAGGGTATATCATTGAATATTAATGTAACTTTTCAAACATCAGTCAAAATATTATATGGGCTTTTCGGGAATGCGAAACTTAAGCGATATATGTAAAGGTGGTAAAAAATGAAAAAAATCTTGCCGGTTTTAATGCTCGCCGTTATTATTTCCTTTTGCGGGAGTGTCTATGCTTCAGCAAATATACCTGAAATTCTCGAAAAAGCGATAAAAAAATGTCATAACGATGTCAGTTATCTTGAAGTTTCCATAGTTGAAGGTCCCGATAATATTAAAAATCCAGAAACTCGAGCCTGGTATTACTATAAGAATATGAATAATTTCAGAAGCGAAATGGAAGAAGGAAGAAAAGACCATAAAATGATCAAAATATATACGGACCAGGGCTTCAGTATGTACAGCGAAGAGCAGAGAAAACTGCTTGGTAAAAAAGAAGGCAAATCAAGTGAAATTATAGACATCTTATACATGATCGGCACTGGAAAAGTAGAAGAAAAAAAGGATGGCGACAATTTAGTTTATTCGTTCATTCAAAGCGGCACGACAAATAGAACAATAGAAATAACGGTTGATCCTCAAAAACTTCTCATAATTAAAAAAGTTTATTACAATCGTGATAAAACGAAGATAATCTTTACTTACAATAACTGGAAATTTGAAAAAATTGACGAACGTCTTCTTGATTATAAATCTTTAATCGAAAGATAAGGCCTTGTCAAAATATCTTTGAATACAAGCGCGTATAAACAAATGTCAGCCATGTAAGAGAATCGTATAATCCTCTATAAAATTATAAATGTAACTGATAAAAAAGAACTGCTTCAAAAATCATTGTTTTGAAGCAGTCCTTTTTTTAGTACGGGTTCCGCCCGCTTTAAGTTTTTGATTATCAGTTTACAGCCGATTAGAATATTCCGTCAACGAGATGGAAGATATTCATTTTAGCTTTTTCCGAGAACTTCGTGCGCCATTCCTTGGCGGCTTCGAGAGTTACGAGTTTGCAGTATTTGAGATCTTCCATGAACACGTCGTGGAGAATCTTCGCGAATTCTTTGTTTTCGATGAGAATGAGCTCTTCCGCGTCGAGGCCGTGGCTTCTGGAGTTAAGATTATAAGATCCTATCGTAACGGCTACGCCGTCGAAGTAGTTGCATTTCGCGTGAAGCGTCTGGCTGCCGTACCATTCGTAGATCTTTATATTGTTTTCGATGAGGTTCTGGAAGAAATAGTGGCTGGCGTAAACGATATATTTGCCCATGTCGTTTGAATACATGGAGTTTGTGATAATGCTTACTTTAACTCCGCGCTTGCTGGCGGCGACCAAAGCTTCTTCGAGTTTTTTAGCCGGCAGGAAGTAAGGCGTTTCGAGTATGACTTCGGTTTTAGCCCTGTTGATATACCATACCATGGCTTCTAAAACATGGTCGTCCTTGTTCAGCGGATAGTGCGATATGAATCTGAGGTCGATATTTTTAACCACCGGCGCAACCGCGTAGTATTCGCGGAGAACTTCTTTTATGAGGTCGGGGTTCGTGGAGGGTTTGTACATCGTCGAATCGTCGACCTTGAAGTCTTTGGAAAGAAATTCCGCTTCGTCGCGGGACTGCTGGGCTTCGTCCGATCTGACGAGCAGGTTCTGGTTGTCGCCTTCTGCCCAGTTGTTTAAAAACAGCTGTTTCATTTCCATTACGACGGGCCCTTCGAGGTATATATCCGTGTCGCGCCATCCTTCGACGGTTATCGAACCCATAGCGTAGTCGTCGCCGACGTTCATGCCGCCCGTTATAGCGCCTGTGTCGTCCACGATGAAGAGTTTTTGATGGTTTCTGTTGTTCACGCGCTGCGGGGTTTTGAAGGGATTATTATAGAGGGCTACTTTTACGCCGCCGGCGCGGAGCTTGAAGATGATGTCTTTTTTATAGCTGAATGTCGTCCAGTAATCTACTATTACGCGAACGTCAACGCCCTCTTTGGCTTTCGCGATGAGGATGTCGGCGAGAGTGTTGCCGGTCTTGTCGTTTTTGTATGAGAGATATTCGACGTAAATGTATGATTTAGCTTCTTTAGCGATCTCGTAGCGTTTGGCGAACGAGCATTTGCCGTTTATGAGAAGCGTTACGTCGTTGCCGGCGACGGGCTCGGAATCTGTGAGATTATCGAACGTTGCGTCGGTCGTGGCGAAATTTTGCGTGAGTTTTTCGTAATCTTTTTTGAAGGAGTGGAAATCGCATACGGCTTTTTTGTATTTAAAAAGGCCGGCGTAGTAAGAAACAAGAGCTTTTCCCTTGGCGAATGGCGAGCTCCATTTTATAGCGGCGTATTTGTCATAAAGAACTTTGGCCGCGTCTTTTTTCGTGTTCATGGTTTTTACGACGGCCGTCTTTTTTTCCTGCATTTTGAAGTCCTGGACGAGTTCCTGGGCTTTTTTTACCTGATCCGCGTTCTTCGACATTGAAGCGACTTCGGCCGCGAGTTCCTGAGCTTTTTTGTAGTCGCCGCGAAGGTTTGCGTAATGGCGGGCGAGCTGAATCTTCAGATCGTTGACGTCAACGCCGATTTTTGATTTTGATGATATCTTTTTTTCGAGATCCGCGATTATCGCGTCATATTTCTGCTGTCCGCGGCTTTTTACTGCGGATGCGGTCGCGGCTTCGCCCGAAGCGGTTTCGCTGTCGTCTGAAACGGCCGCGGCTTTATTGGCGCCGGCCTGAACTTTTTCAGCTTCGGGAAGGGCTTCGGTCTTTCCGCCGAGTTTTTTATAGTTCTCGAGGCTGGTCTTGTATTCTTCGCATAATGCGTCGAGCTGGCGCTGCGGGGCGTTGGCGTTTATGGCCTCGATATATTTTTTGTACGAGGACATGTACTGCTGGTAA
>Ga0116170_10003598_pt1 | contig 14433 bp, 13 predicted proteins | sample AD_JPNHW1_MetaG_FD_89797 | JGI IMG/M metagenome (GOLD analysis project Ga0116170, IMG submission 89797) | Active sludge microbial communities of municipal wastewater-treating anaerobic digesters from Japan - AD_JPNHW1_MetaG | ecosystem: Engineered > Bioreactor > Anaerobic > Digestate | place...
GGAGGTTACATGCCTCAGCAGTGCATCCGGGTGTATTATCCTTGGGGTAGAAATAAAGGACAATTTTTTTGCCGGCAAAATCAGTCAGTTTTATTTCTTTACCATTCTGATCGATACCTTCAAACCATGGTGCTTTCATTCCCTCTTTTAGCTGGGTCATGTGATATTTATTTTGTTATTAATGGTAAATTTACGAAGTTTGAATCGTTTTCTGCAAATGAATAGTGTTTTTGTTATTAACATACAACATTTGATGAATCAGTAAATGATATGTTTAATATATTGTAAAACAGTTAATTAAAAAAGTGTATTTAAAAACAACCATGAAATATAAGGAACACATAATTTTGTTTTTGCTTGTAATAATTATAAGTTCATCTCATAATTGTCTTTTTTCTCAGAATGATCAAAACAAACCAACACGTCAATCTTCAATGGAGGCATTCTCGAAAGGAGATTATGGACAGGCATACAGTGAATTCAGTGAACTTCTTCTCAAATACTCAAGGGACCCGCTATACAGATATTATTCCGGAGTATGTCTTGTAAAGCTGAAAAAGGATCCCGGAAAAGCAGTTACTCTTCTTAATGAAGCTATAAAAGGTGCATCGGCTGTGAAGTCATTACCTTCAGATGCGTTTTTCTATCTGGGGCAGGCTCAGCAAATGACAGGGATGTTTGAGGATGCTGTGAAATCTTATAATCAATATACCAGCGAGGTTGGTAAGAAATCAGCCAGGGAATTCGGTGTACCTGGACTGATACAAGAGTGCAATGCAAAAAAAGGAAAACTTGAAGAAAGTGAGACTGATGCCGGTGAAGTATCTGAAAATAAAAATGATGAGGCTGAAAAGGTTTCAGCTGAAAAAGTCTCAACAGCCCCTGTGGTAGTTGAAAAGCCTGTTCCTGTTAAGACAGTGTTGCCCAATGATTATGATGCAATTCTCGATGTGGCTTTGAAGTACCAGTTTAAGGCTGATTCTGTAAATAAGCAGATTGAAAAGCAAAAAGGAGAGTTGGATAAACTTTCAAATAATGAGAAAGCTGCTCTTAAGGGGAAAATATCAGAAAATGAAATGCTTGCCGCTTCTTTTCAGAAATCGGCTGATCAGAAATTCAACGAAGCCCAGGCTGCGATGAACCCTCAGCTGAATGGCAATCGTTCGAAAGAGATGACTCAATCTGAAGACAAAAAGATTACTGCTGATTCATCAAAAGCAAAAGAGATTATCACATCAAAAGATACTTTAAAGAAAACGAATAATGGAGGAGCTGTTAACCCGGCTCCGGCAACAGTCAATAAACCTGTAAACAGGAGTCAGAATCAATCAGACACAATAATAAGCAGTTCTGAAGATACTTCATCCAAACCTGTACCTGTATTCTCATATTTCGATGTGCTTGCAACACCGGTTACAGACTCGGATACTAAAGTTCCGATTGATGCAGATGTTCCTGAAGGACTTATCTACAGGATACAGATTGCTGTTTTCCGCAATCCGGTGACTCCTGCATTTTTTAAGGGGATCACACCGGTATATGGATTTAAGGTGCCTGAAACTGACAAGTATGTATATTATGCCGGGATGTTCAGAAGATCATCCGACGCACACAGGGCTCTTACTGAAGTAAAGTTAAAAGGTTTTAAAGATGCTTTTGTAATTGCCTTGTCAGATAAAAAGAGTATCTCGGCTGACAGAGCTGCAGCCCTGGAAAAAGAGTGGGGATCAAAACCATTTGCAATGGCAGAGCAGAAGGCAACAACAAAAAAAACAGCCGCAGCAACAGATAAAAAGATACCGGATACAACAAAAAAAGAGGTGTCTGAAACAGCGGCCAATGAAGCGGACACCCTCTTGCCAACTCTTTCATTCAGGGTAGAAGTGGTGAGGTCACCAAAACCTCTCAAGAAAGATGCAATTGAAGAGATAAAAAAGGTTGCCGGCAACCGCGGATTCGATATACAAGTACTTGATGGAGGAAATATTGCATATTTGATCGGGAATTTTATTACTTTTGACAGCGCTGCAGAATATGCCGACCTGTTGGTAAGAAATGGATTTAGCAAAGCACAGGTCGTTGCACGGTTGGGTAAAAAAGAGATTCCTGTCGAAACTGCACGACAACTATTTGATAATCTGAAATGACAGAGAAAGCATTACATAAAGACGATAAACTGAAAGGCGGAAGCCAGCCAAGTATTCTTGTGCTCTACAATGATGACATTAATACTTTCGATCATGTTATTAAATCACTGGTTGAAGTGTGTGGTCACGACTCTGTTCAGGCTGAACAATGCGCTCTTATCGTTCATTTTAAGGGCAGCTGTGAAGTGAAACTGGGTATGGCTGAAGTGCTCACAGCAATGAGCAGGCTTCTTAATTCAAAGGGATTAAAATCGAAAGTAGAAATACTTTAAGGTTGTTGCTCCTCCTTGTTAAAGAACCTTGAAAGGGCTATGTCTAAAACAGACAGAAGCAGTATTCCAATAAATATATATGGTAACCAAGCCGGAAAAGTGATGTTGAGTATCTGAGAGAGATCAATTTTCGGAAGAGAAAACTTTATGTTATCCCTGAGTTGTGTAATAAAAAGACTTAACGGGCTTTCTTTATCCGGGATCAGAAAAGTAATGATTATCAGGCCAATTGTGACAGATGCTGAGACAATTGGAACGATGTACCTGTTCCGCAACAATCTCTTCTCCTTTAAAGGCAATGGCTCTACACTGATTTGTGTCATTATTTTTGAAGTAAAACCTTCAGGAGCCTTCTCAATCATTTCATGATTAAGATACTTCTTCAGAAAATCTTCATTATATTTTTCAGGATCAGTCATAAATTATTTCTTTTTTTCTTTCGGCTTTTTGAATTATTTCTGTCATCTTGCGTCTCGCCCTGAATAACTTTACTTTAATGTTCGATTTGCTGATACCGGTCACTTCAGATATTTCATCTATACTCATCTCTTCATAATGGAAGAGACTTATCAGTCCGCGTTCTTCTTCACTAATCTTCTGAAGTGCAAAATTAACCAAAGAATTCAGGTATTCTTTATCAGCTTCCTCCTCATTTGAGCTGATCCCGGTAAAATCATTGGCTTCAACCGGGAAATCTTCAAGGGAAAGAATCTTTACCTTTTTTATTCTTATATGAGAAATTGCAGAATTGTACACTATCCGGTACAGCCATGTTGCAAAACTGCATTCCCTTTTAAAACTTTTCAATGATCGGAATGCCTTCAGAAATGAATCCTGTGTAATCTCTTCGGCATCTTCCCGGTTGCAACATATCCGGAATGCCAGGTTGAATGCTTTGTCCTTATGCCGGTCGGCTATATAGCTGAATGCATTAATATTTCCATTCAGAACCTGGTCTATATAAAATATGTCACCTTTGTAATCCATTACGGATATTTGACGAGCAAAAGTATGAATTGGTTACCTTTATATTGAAATAGTTTTGATAAATTTTACCTAAATTCGAATATCTGTTTCTGAAAGAGTAAATTTAATTAAAAGCTACGCAGATGAAAAAGAGTCAACGTCGTGAGTTCATTAAGAAGAGTTTAATGGGATTATCAGGAGCAGCACTTGTTCCGGGAACACTTAATGCATCAATAGGCCAGGACCCGCAACAAAACAAAATTCCGGAACTGCCCTCACGGATTCTTGGACGAACCGGGATAAAGACTCCCCTGATAAGTATGGGTACAGGCTCTGCAAACACCCCGGGCTTTATAAAATCGGGATACTATTCAGGTATTAAACTGTTCTTTTCAGCAACCTATTATGGTGAAGGAAATAATGAGAGACTGGCTGGAGAAGGACTGAAAGGACTTCCCCGCGATTCTTTTGTGGTAGGTACGGCAGTTCCTCCTATAGGATTTGATGACCGCAAAGGCAAATTCACCAGGGATTTCACTCCGGAAGCATTCGTAAAAAAAACAGAAGCCAGTCTTAAACGTTTTGGAATGGATTATGTTGATATATTGCTTTTTCCACAGGTGTGTAGCCGTGAGAATGTAATGTACGAACCTATGATGAAAGTCCTTCTTGACCTGAAAAGGCAAGGCAAGACCAAATATATCGGGATCGCTACTCATGATATGTGCGAAGAAGCGATAATAGCGGCTGCCGACGCCAAAATATATGATGTTATAATGGTTGCATATAATTATAAAGTGAAGAACAAAACGAACCTTGATAAAGCCATAAAATATGCAGCAGATGCAGGATTGGGTATTGTTGCCATTAAGACAACTGCAGGTGCATTCTATGATAAGGAGAGAACAAAACCTGTTAACACTGATGCCGCACTTAAGTGGGTACTGCAGAATGAAAATATCTCTTCGATTGTATCGGGGATGTCATCATCAGATGAATTGAATAAAAACCTGGCAATGATAAAAAACCTGAAGATGTCAGATAAAGAGATTAATGATCTTAAACTGGCTTCAATGGATTCAGAACCTGGGCTTTATTGCCAGCAATGCAAAAAATGTATACCGCAATGTCCCCACAACCTCAGTATCCCTGCAATAATGAGAAGTTATATGTATGCATACGGATATAAAGATCTGGTACATGCACAACAAACACTTCTGGAGGCCGGTCTGACAGATAATTCATGCCAGAAGTGTGAGGTTTGCAATGTGAACTGTATCTCCGGGTTCAATATAAAAGAGAGGATTCAGGATATTTCCCGTCTTGCCAATGTTCCTGGAGATTTTCTGAAAGCCTGATACTATGTACGGTCTGATAAGTAAAAGGTTTATTGACGAACCGGGAAATATTTCCATGCTTTTTGTAACCCTTCAGGTGATTACTATGTCTAAAGGAGAAAAGTAATCATTTAAAAATAGAAATCATGGGAACAACATTAATTGGTTTTATTGCATTCTTCGCGATGGTATTTGGGATTGTGTATGTACATTACACTACCCGCAACAAGGAAAGAATGGCGCTTATTGAAAAAGGGGCAGATGCAAGCCTCTTCAACACAGGAAAAGAGGGACCCAGGTTTACTTTTGGCTGGAGCAGATTTGCTCTTAAGATCGGAATGCTTTTTATGGGTGTTGCAGTTGGTATTATTGCCGGAGCTATTCTCAGCTCACTCTCAAGCATGGATGAAGGTATTTGTTATTTGTCAATGATTTTCTTCTTCGGCGGGTTCAGCCTTGTATTATTCTATATTATTGACCGGAAAAAGAAGTTATAGACTTCTCTGTGTAACTCAGTTCCTTCTCTGTAACTCTGTGTCTTCTCTGTATAACTCTGTGTCTCCTCTGTGTCCCTCTGTGATAGTTCTTATTATTACACAGAAAGGAACAAAGCATACACAGAGAGATACAGAGTTGGTATTCAACTTCCTATAAGATCTCTGACTTGTTTCTTTCTTACTATAAATGAGAATTTAATTATCTGGTATAGAATTCAATCATCTCTTTGATCGATTCCCGGCACACTGAACAAAAACCTTTTGATGTATTGCTTTTCATGCGGCATTCAATCTCCGGGCGATAAATGCCTTTTGCCGAATAACCGCCTCCTTCAAATACACCGGTTGTCTTATTGTATTTTTCTTCAGCGGGTGTGGGAACCGGAATATTTTTGCCAACCATTTTTTTCCATTTTGAATCAAAATTGACCATAGTGGTAATATTTGGTTCCCACGGTTCCACATCCAGAGGATAGAACTCATCATAAGCCACAGAAGAGGAATAATATTCATCGGCCAGACCGGCAAATGAATGTCCAAATTCATGGATGAAGACCTTTTTGGATAGTTTGTGTCCTGTTGTTGTTCCGCAGTAATAGTTATATACTCCGCCGCCTCCGTACTTAGTACTGTTGATGAGAACTATTATGGCGTCGTGGGGAACCAATGCGGCATAGTCGTTTACACTCTTAATATCCTGGGTTGTCAGGTAACGATCGGTGTTAAACGTATAAAAGCTGGAGTTAAGAACAGTGTTGGCATAAATATTTTCTCCGGGGATGTCTGTCCCGGAATCCTGTGATACAGATTCAACTGCCCATATATTAAATTTTTTCCTGTAATCATTGAAGGGAGCTTCAGAAAAAAGATAGTCTGCCATGTCTTTAACATCTTCCCTGAACTTGCCCATTTCATCAGCTTTGTACCCTTCTGCAATAAATACCAGATCGACACAGTTATGAGAGTCGCCTGAGTAATAAATTTTTGTAACTCCAGCATTCATTGTGTTTTCTTTTCTGATGAAGTAATCGGCAGGATCAATTGTGGTTTCATAGAGTTTTGAAAAAGAGCCGTTGCGTTCTCTGATATTCAGGACAAATCTGATCTTGTTTTTTGGAAAAGGCATTGTAGCTACCTCATAGAAACATCTCTCCATAACCTTTGCCTCATCTGTTGTCTGCCATTCCTGGTATAAGGTGCAGAATCCCTTTGAATAAATAAGAACATTTTCTGCCACATCGTAAACCTCATACCTGAAGTTCCCGTAATTAAAATGATCAATCATATTGGTGATCGATCCTCCCCAAAATGGTTCTTCTTTCATCCCGACAGGATATACAACTGTTTTCTGACTGTTTCCTGCCAGCATGAAATCAAATCTTAAGACTTTATTGGTGAAATATTTTTCAAAGTTACCCTGTGCCGGTGATGTTACTGATAAACTTAACAGGATGAATGATATGATCCATTTCATAACAAAATATTTTAAAATGATTAATGCAAAGCTAAAAATATTCAATAACAGGAATTGATAATTTGTATACTTTTACGGCAAATTAAGAAAATGGTTGATATGCCTTCAATGAGTGATCCTTCGATTTGGCTTAAAGAGTTATTTATTCAGATTGGATTAAGCAGCAGTTTGTCTTTATTATTAAGTACGGTCGGACTGGTTCTTATTGTGATTTTTCTGAGCTGGCTGTCAAATTTTATTGCTAAAAACATTATCCTGCAGATAGTAACCATGATTGTGAGAAGAACAACTTCTCAGTGGGATGATATCTTTCTTGAACAGAAGGTTTTTTCACGTTTATCTCATTTTGCTCCGGCGCTGGTGATATGGTTTATGGCCGGTTGGGCTCTTAAAGATTATCCGTTATGGCTTGTTGCAGTCAGGAAGATGACCTATATCTATATGGTATTGGCAACAATGGTAGTTGTTAACTCATTTATTGAAGCATGGCACAAAATATACAACACCCTTCCTATCTCTCAGCACAGGCATATTAAAGGATATGTGCAACTGCTCAAGATTTTTGTGGTATTTGTGACTTGCCTTGTTATAGTATCAGTTGTCTTTGGAAAAGATATAAGTAAAGTTGTGGCGGGCCTTGGAGCTATGGCCGCTGTCATTATGCTTGTCTTTAAAGACACTCTTCTCGGGTTAGTGGCCAGTGTTCAGTTGTCAGTAAACAAGATGTTGAAAATTGGTGACTGGATCACGATACCAGGACGTGATATTGACGGGACTGTACTTGATATTACGCTGAACACCGTCAAGGTTCAGAATTTTGATATGACAATAATCACTGTTCCTACATATTCGCTTGTAAATGAATCATTCCAGAACTGGGAAGGAATGCAACAGGCTGGTATACGACAGATCCAGAGAGCTATATTCATCGATATGAAGAGCATAAAATTTCTTGATAAGGAGATGAAAAAAAAGTTCTCAGGAGTCCCTCTTTTGGATGAATATATTAAATCGTTTGAAAATAATGTTGTTAAACCGGGGAATAAAGCTGATGAAGCAGGCTCCTCATTATTTAACCAGACACAGATAACCAACCTTGGACTTTTCAGGTTTTATGCTGAAAATTATCTGAGCCGGCATCCAATGATTGATGCAAAACAATCTGTGATTGTGAGGCATAGGGCACCTGATGGGAATGGATTGCCGCTGCAGGTCTATGCGTTTACTAAAAACACCAAGTCGCAATATTACGAAAATACACAGTCTGAAATATTTGAGCATCTGCTCGCCATACTTCATGAGTTCGATCTTAAGGTATTTCAGCAACCTACAGGGGAAGATATTCTCCATTTGTCAACGATGAAAATGAATTAGTAAATGCAATAAAATTATAGAACTATGGCTGATCTGAATACTCGAATTAGTGATTTTGTTTGGAAGAATCTGAATGAAAAACATTTTATCGGCAAGAGTGATCCTTTTTGGGAATCATTGCGAAATACCGGAACAGAACTATGGCTTGACACCGGAGATATGGAAGAAGCTGAAGCCAACTGGACCTCTGAGATGAGTGCATTAACAACAAACAATACACTGCTTAACAATGAAATTCAGAAAGGCATTTATGATGTTGAGATATCCGAAGCAAAAAGCATTGTAAGAGATCTCCCTCAGGAAGACAGGGTTAAGGAGATAGCTTTCATATTAAATGCTCTTCATGGGCTGAGACTCGCCTCAAGGTTCGGAGGATTTGTCAGTGTTGAATTACATACCGATACTGCACATGATATAAATGCCATTCTGAGTTATGGGAAGAGATATCATGAAATATGTCCTGCACAATTCATTATTAAAGTACCATATACTGCTGAAGGATTAATTGGAGCAAGGCTTCTGAAGGAATCAGGGGTCAAAATTAACTTTACCCTTGAGTTCAGTGCGCGCGAGAATGTTCTTGTTACCCGTGTGGCCAGACCTGATTATCTTAATGTATTTTTGGGAAGGGTAGGAGCTTTTATGGCTGATAATAATCTGGGAGATGGCTCAGGGGCAGGAGAAAGAGCTGTAATAGCATCACAGAATTGGGTAACAGGCTTGTCAGCAGAAAATCCGTGGCAGACAAAACTGATTGCTGCAAGTCTGAGAAATCATGGTCAGCTGGAGCTTCTTGCAGGAACAGATGTATTCACAATGCCACCAAAGGTTGCTGCTGCCGGCCGAAAAGAACTCAGCGGTAAATTCACATCACGCACCCACGAAAATTATGATGTAAGTATTTTTGATTCTGCAAAAGATGCTCATGTGGAAAAATTCTGGGAGGTTGACAAAAAAATACTTAGTCTCTCTGAAAGATTGGCTGCAAAAGTACCTTCCACGGGCACAGAACTTATTCATATAGCTCACGAAGAAGGTTGTGAGGATATGTTCCCGGTACTTACAAAAGAGGAGAAAAAGCAAATCGCTGCTGACGGGAAAATTCCAGTATACTCAAGATGGGCACAGAAAATCAAGGAAGACAAAATTGCACCCGATACATTACTCACGCTCGCTGGTCTTGCTTCTTTTACTGCTGACCAGGAAAAGCTCGATCAACGTATAAGAAGCATTATTGAGTAATTCAGGCAGATCTCTGTCTTAATATTTCATAAAGAAGAATACCGGCTGCTACCGAGACATTCAAAGAAGCGATTGTCCCGGTCATCGGTATTTTTACTATATGATCGGCAAGGGCTGTAAGCTCACGGCTGATACCTTTGTCTTCTGAGCCGAGTATTAATACAGATGGACCTGTCAGCTTTACAGATGAGGCAGATCTGTCTGATTTTTCGCCGGCACATAATACCCTGAGTCCAGATTCTTTCAGATATTCAATTGATCTGACGATGCTTTTTTCCCTGCAAACAGGAAATGAATTCAATGCACCGGCGGAAGTCTTGACTGCATCAGCGGTTATTCTGGCTGATCCTTTTTCGGGTATTATTATTCCGTGCGCTCCCAGACACTCTGCAGTACGCACTATGGCACCAAAATTTCTTACATCTGAAACCCCGTCAAGAGCTATTATGAGCGGATCTTCCCCTTTTTCATATATCATGGGAAGAAGATTTTCAATCCGTTGGTATTCAATAACTGACAGCCATGCTAACACACCCTGATGGTTTTTTCTTGTCACCAGTTCAATCCTTTCAAGGGGGACTATCTGGTAAACAATATTATGGTTTCTCACTTCAGTCATGAGCTCGCGATACAGAGCACCCTGAAGCCCCTGCTTTATCAACAATCTGTCTATCTGTTTCCCCGCTTTAATGGCTTCAATAACGGGCCTTAACCCGAAAATGCAATCTGATTCTTTCTGCATATCTGAAATATAATTGTAAAAACTAAAAACCTTCCGGATTATCGAGACGGAAAACGACACCTTTTCTCCAGCTGGCGATAGCCTTATCCCAGTATGTCACCATAGTTTCGTTACGTCTGAGATAATAATCATTGTCAGTGAACATATTTTCATTTCTCTTGAAATTGAAGTATATGTATTCATCACTTACCGAGTACCTGTTTCCCCATTTGGATTTGATTACTGATTTTTTGTAGCCCCAGCTTTCCCCTTCGCTGTTTTTATATATTTTATCAGGAGGTCCGTATATTATGTAAATCATTCCGCGTTCAGTTCTCCATCCTTCAGTGAAGGATGTGAAATAATAATTAGAAAACAGTACCCTGGTATAGTATATCCTTATGAGTTCCCTTGCTTTATCAATATTTCCACCGCACTTTACCCAGAAATCATCAAGGGCTACCTTGGGTTTTACAGCAGACCTCATGGAAGAAAGCTCATCCTGGGTTGCAATATAAGCAAGTGGCTCTATCATCACTTCAGGTGTGGTTGTTGAAGGAAAAGAGGGCCCGAAATTCATGAAAGTATAACCTTCTTTGATATCCCTTCCAACAGAGAAAAAATAAACGCCTTCCTTTGGAAGCATAATTGGCGTTGTGTCGGAATATGCCAGGGCAACAAACTTTTCGGGATCATAGTCAAGAGTCTTTGCGGGCAATATCATTGACGGAGGATAAGGTATCTCCCTGAATGGCTTGTAAAATGAAATATACAGACTGTCGACAGGAGTCCTTTGGTAAATAAGGTTAAAGTATTCATCGGTTCTTACAACCGGATAAAAAAGTTCATTTTTCCGGAAATTTCCTACCGCCTTGAAGTTGTACCTGTTATTATATGACAGTGTGTTAAATGGAACAAAAGATTGTACTACCTTTTGACGAAGCAAATCAAGGATTCTTATTTCAGCTGTATAATCAACTCCTTTTTCTACTTTAAGTGGTATGCTGTACACATATTCAGGTCTCCCCTCTTCTTTCACAATATTAATGTTGTAACCGGCTGTATCGACCAGGAGCTTCCCCTGACTGATATTGTACAATCTGACAGTTATCTGCATCTCCGAAGTGGGAATGCCTTTCGGATTTGCTTCAGAGAAAAAGAGATCGTGAGCAAAAAATTTAATGGAGAGTGTTGAAGATTCATCAGTTTGATTTACAACACTATATCTGGGAGTTATGATGGTTTTTACAGGATTGTACAAGTAACTCAAATCTTTAGTGTCAGCAACCGGTTTAATTGTCTTACAGGAAATGGTGGCTCCGATGATCAGAATATTAAATAGTATTAATAAACTCCTGGTGATTTTGCGGTTCTTCATGCCAAAATGAATAAACTAATTAATGTTAGTCTCTTTCCATTCAATCCTTATCCTGCAAAGCTCCTTCTCATCATTAGTCCTTATGATGGAATGGTTATAGAATATTTTATCCTGTTTTTCAACGGATGTTCTGATTATTATCTCTTCGTCAAAATGCGATTCGGCAAGATAGTTTATTTCAACTGAAAGCGGAACATTCTTCAAAGCAAAATCAAGGGTGTAGGTGTCACATGCCCATTTAAGATATTTTACATTGTTGGTGTGGTGGTTCATATCCAGGTCGCTTACTTTTACCCTGAAACTTGTAGAGAGAATTCCTTCATTTTTTGCCGGTTCAAGTTTTGAAGCGATTCTGACGGTTGAATTAACCGGATTAATAAATTGATTATATTTAGTAAGCACAGCCCCCGGCCTCTGAATCTTTTTTGTGACACTATCCAGTATGAGCCATGAAGATGAAGCAGATACCACATGCCTGCCATCAGGATAATCTGCTTCATAGTTCCTGAGGGCGAAAACGGTATCTGTTCCATAGGGCCATGTTTTAAAAACTATGGAGTCTTCCCATGGCGGTAATTCCGTGATAACAGCATATATCCTCGATAATACCCAGAAATGGTTGTTTTGTAAGAGGTCATTCCTTCCGAAACCAAGTTTTTCAGCCTGGTCTGAAGCTATATCCTGCATATAATCAAAAAGAGAATAAAGGTTGAGCTTTCCGTCAGGTCCGGTTTCATGAACGTGTATCCTGTATTTTTTTTCAAGCAGATTTGGTTCCATTACTTAAATATTATTCTTTGTAAACTCTTCCAGTTCAGAACTGTATTGGGTCCATTTATTCATTTCTTCATTCAATTGTTGCTTCAGATCCTGGTATCTCTCATATCCCTTTTCGTCATCAGCAGAATAACTGCCTGGTTCCATGAATGCTTTGTCAACAGCTTTTATTTCCGCCTCTATCTTCTCAATCTCAGTTTCCGATTCTTCAAGCCTTTTCTTTAACTTTCTCAGGTTGCGTTCGTACTCCTTTTTTTCAAGATATCTCTGTTTATTTGACGAGACACTAACCTGTGAGATATCGGCCTTTACTTTTTCCTTCTTCTCAATATCTTTCAGATTCTCAAGTTTTTTCTTTTTGAGAAAGTCATATATTCCACCGAGATGTTCTTTAATCTTGTTATTTCTGAATTCGAATACCTTGCTCACAATTCCGTCAAGAAAATCTCTGTCATGAGAAACAACAATTAATGTGCCATCGTACTTTATCAGAGCCTGTTTCAGAATATCTTTGGTACGCATATCAAGATGATTGGTGGGTTCATCAAGTACTAAAAGATTTGCCGGCTCCAGCAGAAGTTTGACAAGGGCAAGTCTTGCCCTTTCTCCTCCCGACAGCACCTTTACCTTTTTCTCAACATCATCACCCCTGAAAAGAAAAGCCCCAAGCATATCACGGATCTTTGTCCTGATATCCCCTTTTGCAATATCATCAATGGTCTGAAGGACAGTTCTTTCTTCATCGAGCAGCTTATCCTGATTCTGGGCAAAGTATCCTATTTTAACATTATGTCCGATCTTCAGTTCACCGGTATAATCATGTTCCCCGATTATGACTTTTGAAAAGGTGGTTTTCCCTTCTCCGTTACGTCCTACAAAGGCAACTTTTTCTCCTCTTGAGATCTTGAAGTTTATCCTGTTCAGGACATTTACTGATCCAAAGCTTTTTGAAAGATCTGTTGCTTCAACAACCACCGTGCCTGAGCGCGGGGCAGGAGGGAACCTTAAACTGACAGCACTCTTGTCTTCTTCGTCAACTTCAAGACGTTCGACCTTGTCGAGCTGTTTTATCTTCGACTGAACCTGAATAGCTTTAGTTGCTTTATACCTGAACCGTTCAATAAACTTTTCCGTATCTTCAATCATCTTCTGCTGATTACGGAATGCAGCAATCTGTTGTTCTCTTCTTTCTTCCCTGAGCTCAAGATATTTTGACCATGAGGCTTTATAATCATATATTTTGCCAAGAGAAATCTCTATCGTTCTCCTGGTTATATTATCGAGGAATGCCCTGTCGTGAGAAACAAGAACGACTGCCCCGGAATATCCTGAAAGAAACGATTCAAGCCATTGAATTGACTCAATATCAAGGTGGTTCGTTGGTTCATCAAGAAGGAACAGAGATGGTTTTCTAAGAAGTATCTTTGCAAGTTCAATACGCATCCGCCATCCGCCGCTTAACTCACTGGTTGGTCTGTCGAAGTCTTTACGCTCAAATCCCAGTCCGATTAGAGTCTGCTCAGCTTCGCCCATATAGTTGGCTCCTCCCAGAATCCTGTACCTTTCTTCTGCGATAGTAAGATAGTCGCACAGCTTCAGATATTCGGCTGATTCATAATCATTTCTTCTGGCTATTTCCGTACTGCAATGTTCTATCTCTTCTGAAAGAGAGATTATCTCTGAGAAAGCAGTTATTGTCTCCTGAAGCACAGTTGTAGTATCATCAACATTCATCTGCTGCGGAAGATACCCTATTGTGACATCTTTTGATTTGTCAATAATTCCGGATGTTGGACTCTGAAGCCCTGAAATGATTTTTAAAAGAGTAGATTTCCCGGCACCGTTTTTACCTGCCAGACCAATTCGATCCTGATCATTGATCAGAAAGGAAATATTTGTCAATAAATCAAAACTGCCAAACGTAACTGAGATATCCTGAACAGAAACCATAGAGTGAAATAAAAATGAATGCAAATATAGGAAAAGTATGTCACTCCGTAAAAGTGAAACAGGGCCATTAATTAAGGTGACCTGTTATGAACAGGACTCCTCCGGCCGTAATGATGGCAGTACCGGCAGCTGAAAAACTATTGTTTTATTATCAGCTTATGTGTAATAAGTTTTCCCGATTCCTGAATACGGATTAAATAATAACCACTCTTTAACTCTGAAACAGGTATTTTTATGCTGCTCTCCCCCGAAAATTCCGACGAAAGGACTTTTGTTCCCATAAAGTCAAAAATATCAA
>Ga0116170_10003599_pt1 | contig 14429 bp, 9 predicted proteins | sample AD_JPNHW1_MetaG_FD_89797 | JGI IMG/M metagenome (GOLD analysis project Ga0116170, IMG submission 89797) | Active sludge microbial communities of municipal wastewater-treating anaerobic digesters from Japan - AD_JPNHW1_MetaG | ecosystem: Engineered > Bioreactor > Anaerobic > Digestate | place...
CAAAGCGCGTATTTGCATGGTTGCCTCTCTTAACCGCCGCCTGCAGCGTATGGGCGCAAAGCGAACGACGGCTGTCCGTCGACGACTACCGCGACCGCATGAAGGGGGGATGGGTCGGGCAGATCATCGGCGTGGTCTGGGGCGCGCCCACCGAATTCAAGTGCAACGACAAGGTCATGCCCGAAGAGCTGGTCCCGACGTGGGCTCCGGCGATGATCAACAACGCGTTCGGGCAGGATGACCTCTACGTGGAGATGACGTTTCTGCGGTCGATGGAGGAGTACGGCCTCGACGTGCCGATCCGGCAGGCGGGCATCGACTTCGCGAACAGCGAGTATGCGCTCTGGTGCGCGAACCACGCCGGCCGCACGAACCTGCGCAAGGGCATCGCGCCGCCGGATTCCTCGCACCCGCAGTTCAACAAGTGTCCGAACGACATCGACTATCAGATCGAAGCCGATTTCGCGGGCCTGATTTCGCCCGGTCTGCCCAACTCGGTGATCGCGCTGGGCGAGAAGTTCGGGCGCCTGATGAACTACGGCGACGGCGTGTACGGCGGGCAGTTCATGGGCGGCATGTACGCGGAGGCGTTTTTTGAGCGCGATCGGTTCAAGGTGATCGACGCCGGCTTGGCGTGCATCCCCGCCGACAGCCAGTACGCGGAGATGGTGCGCGATCTGGTGCGCTGGCACCGCGAGAACCCGGAGGACTGGCAGAAGACGTGGAACCTCTGCCTGCAGAAGTACCGCAAGGACCCGGCTTACCAGAAGGCCTCCAACGGCGGCATCGACGTCAAGATCAACGGCGCGATGGTCCTGCTCGGGCTGCTGTACGGCCAGGGCGACATGGAGAAAACGGCGGTGATCTCGATGCGCGGCGGCTACGACTCCGACTGCAACCCGTCGAGCGCGGCGGGCGTGCTCGGCGCGATGACCGGCTTCTCGAAGCTGCCGGCGCGCTATACGCAGGAGCTGAAGCTCGAGCCGAAGTTCTCCTACACGGCCTACAACGTGCCCGCGCTGCTGGACGTGTGCGAGCGGCTGGCGCGTCAGGTCGTGGTTCAGCAGGGCGGGCGCATGGAGAAGGACGCAGATGGAAAAGAGCGGTTTGTGATTCCCGCGCGACCGCCCCGACCGGCCGCGCCGGCGCTGAGCTGGGCGCCGGGTCCCATTGCCAACTCGATGTTCACGGCTGCGGAAATGGCGAAGATCAGGTTCCCCGTCAAGGTGTATCCGGCTGAGCGGTTCGCGGATCCCGATCCCACCAGGCGCGTGCAGAAGGTGCTGGATGTCTGCTTCCCCGGCTGGAAGACTTCCGAAAACGCGCCGGACATGAATCCCGGTTACCGCGAGCAGATGGGGCAGACGTACAACGTGCTGGTGACGCATCCGCCGAAAAAAGGCGAGCCGGTGATTCTTTCGAGGACCGTCAAGATTCCGGATGGCGATCCGCGTCTCACGGTGAAGGTCGCCAACGCGCAGAACGGCGATTTCCGGCTGATCGTCAGGGTGGACGGCGAGCTGGCGCTCGAGACCGACGTGGGTGGCAAAGGCGGCGAATTCAGAACGTACGTGGTCGGCTTGTCGCCGTATCGCGGCAAGACCGTGAAAATCGAGCTCTTCAACCAGCCGACGGGCTGGAGCAACGAGGCCGCCAGCTGGGCCGAGATCGCGGTGAGCGGCAACAACAACCCGTGAGGGCCGTCGGCGCGTTTGCGTGCGACGTGTCGTTTGCGCGCGCGGAATGGGGAGCTAAAGAAGGTTGGGCGTCGGACGTGTGAACGATTTGTAACGCAGTAGGAGGTGATGATATGAAACGGATCGTGGTTGTAGGCAGCACCAACACCGACATGGTCGTTAAAGCGGCGCGGATCCCCGCGCCGGGGGAGACGATCCTGGGCGGAAGATTCCTGATGAACCCGGGGGGTAAAGGCGCGAATCAGGCCGTTGCGGCCGCACGTCTCGGCGGCGACGTCGTATTCGTCGCAAAAGTCGGCGACGACCTGTTCGGCCGCGAGGCCAAGGCGCTCTTTGCGAAGGAAGGCGTTCATACGGAATACGTGTTCACGGATTCCGGCGAGCCGTCGGGCGTTGCGCTCATCATGGTTGACGCGAAAGGCGAGAACTGCATCGCCGTCGCATCGGGCGCGAATGCGACGCTGACCCCCGGCGACGTCGAAGCGGCGCGCGGCGAGATCGAGAATGCGGGGGTGGTCCTCATGCAGCTCGAAACGCCGGTTGAGACGCTGGCGTGCGCGGCGCAGTGGGCTGCGGCCAAAGACGTGCCGGTGGTGCTCAATCCGGCGCCGGCGTGCAAATTGCCCGCCAAATTGCTGAAGTGCCTCAGCCTCATTACGCCGAACGAGAGCGAGGCGGAGCTGCTGACGGGCGTCAAGGTCAGGGATGAGGCGTCGGCGGGTGAGGCGGCCGGTGTGCTGTGCGCCAAGGGCGTCAAGCGCGTGATCGTCACGATGGGGGCCAAGGGCGCGTTCGTGTATTCGGACGGCCACGGCGTTCTCGTGCCCGCGCAGAAGGTCAAGGCCGTCGACACGACGGCGGCCGGCGACGTGTTCAACGGCGCGCTGGCCGTGGCGCTGACGGAGGACCGCCCCCTGATGGCGGCGGTGAATTTCGCGATGAAAGCCGCGGCGATTTCGGTGACGCGCATGGGTGCGCAGGCGTCGGCGCCGTATCGTCACGAGCTGCAGTAAGTTGGGCGGCAGACAGTAGGCGAACATCGAGAGTCCGAGTTGTGGAAACGAAAAGGGGAAGGGACTGCGGCACACAGGCGTTGACGGTAGCGCATTCTCCTGCGGTCGACAGCCTCAAGCCTGCAGCCTGATCCTCGCAAGAAGGGAGTCGGTATGTTTTTCGTTGAGAATTATGGTTTGGCGGTGGCGTTCTGCGTGGTGACGATGTTGTGCTGGGGTTCATGGGGCAACACCCAGAAGCTGGCGTCGAACGACAAATGGAAGTACCAGCTGTTCTACTGGGATTACGGAATCGGCATCCTGCTCAGTTCATTTCTGATCGCATTCACGCTCGGCAGCTTTGGAACAGCGGGGCGCGGCTTCCTCGTCGACATCCGGCAGGCCGGGATGAGCCAGCTCGGGCTGGCCTTCCTCGGTGGCGTGCTGTTCAATCTGGCGAACATCCTGCTGGTCATCGCCATCGATCTGGCGGGTCTGGCGGTGGCGTTCCCGATCGGCATCGGCCTCGCGCTTGTGCTGGGCGTGGTCCAGACCTACTGGTTCAATCCCAAGGGCGATCCCGTGTTGCTGTTCGCGGGCGTGGCCCTCGTGGCGCTGGCCATTGTCCTCAATGCGTTGGCGTACAAGAGCCTGGTCGCATCGAAAGCGGGCGGCGCGCAGAAGGGCGGCTCCGGCCTGGGCATCGCGATCTCCGTGATCGCCGGCGTGCTGATGGGCGCGGGCTTCTTCGGGCTTGTTTCGAAAGGCATGGTCAAGAACTTCGCGGCTCCCGAAGCGGGGCTGATGACGCCCTACACGGCGCTCGTCGTATTTGCCCTCGGCCTGTTCTGCTCAAACTTCCTGTGGAATACGATCGTCTCGCTCAAGCCCGTGCGCGGGGAGCCGGTTTCGCCGTCGTCCTACTTCTCGCTGGGCACGCCGCGGCTGCACGCGGTCGGCATCTTGGGCGGCACGATCTGGAACATCGGCATGGCACTCAGTCTGGTGGCGTCGGGGAAGGCCGGCACCGCGATCTCCTACGGCTTGGGCCAGGGCGCAACGCTCGTGGCGGCGCTTTGGGGCATCCTGATCTGGAAAGAGTTCAAGGGCGCGCCCAAGCTGGCAAACACGCTCAACCTGGCCATGTTCGTGCTGTTCGTGGCCGGGCTGGCGCTCATCATCCGCGCCGGCGCATGAACGGGGATGTGACCGCAGGCGCCAGGGCGTTTCTATTTGACCCGATTTGCGGCCCGCCCGGAGGTCGGGCCCTACCCCAACGTGCAAGGCGCGACGTTTTCGGACTCTCTGCGGTAGGGGTGGCTCCCAGAGCCGACCGTTGATATGCATCGAAATGCCAAATAGAAACGCCCTGCCGCAGGCGCACCTTCCTCTTTTTCGGTGTGGCTTAACCGCCGGAATTTGACTAACATGTTCTCAGGTATGTGAAAAAGGGGAGGGGACGCATGCGCCGGACGAGTTTTGTGCCTGTTGGCTTGGGTGTCTTTTCATTGCTGGCCGGTTGCTGTTGGGGGGAAGGCGTCGGCCGGACCGCGATCACCGCCGGCTCCCGCACGCTGCCGGCCGCGCCGCTGGGCGAGCCCAACCCGTGGCCTCGCTTCCGGTTCCAGCTCGGCGGCAGTGCGGTCGCCGTGTCGGACGCGCTCAGCGCGGAGGACCGCGCGGGCATGGCCGCGACAACGGCCGTGCCGCTCTTGCCGTACCTCGTGCAGGACGGCTACACGCGCGAGCGCCGGCCCCAGCCGGTGCCGACCGTCGAGATCGAGAACGCGTGCCTGCGCGCCGTCGTCTATCCGTCTTTCGGCGGCCGGCTGATGTCCCTGTACGACAAGGCCCAGCGGCGCGAGCTGCTTTTCGACAACCCCGTCTTCCAGCCCGCCAACCTGGCCATCCGCAACGCGTGGTTTTCCGGCGGCGTCGAGTGGAACGGGCCGCTTTACGGACACAGCCTGCTCACGTGCAGCCCGGTGTTCGCGGGCGTCGTGGAGACGCCGCGCGGGGCGCTGCTGCGGCTGTACGAGTTCGACCGCGCGCTCGAAACGACGTGGCAGGTGGACCTGTTTCTTCCGTCGGGCGAGCCGCGGCTGTGGGCGCATGTCAAAGCGATCAACCCCAACGGCCACGACATCAATTTCTACTGGTGGACCAACATCGCGGTGCCGCTGACGCGCGAGACGCGCGTGTTCGCGCCGGCGGACTACGCGCTTTCGCACGAGGCGTCCGGCAACGGGCGGCTCCCGTTCCCGGTTTTCGACGGGTTCGACGGCAGCTACCCCGCCCGCTACCCTTACTCGAAGTCGGTCTTCTTCCGGAAGCCCGGTCAGACGCACGCGTGGTCGGCGTATGCGGACGGCGCGGGGCGCGGGATGAGCCACGTCTCCACGGCCACGCTGTTCGGGCGCAAGTTCTTCACGTGGGGCACGGGGCGCGGCGGCCAGCGTTGGATGGACTTCCTCTCGGAGGACGGCCGGGGCGACTACCTCGAGATCCAAGGCGGGGTCACGCCGACCCAGCTCCAGACGCGGCCGCTGAAGGCGGGCGCGAGCATCGAGTGGACCGAATGCCTCTGCCCGCTCTCGATCGACCCGAAGGCTGCGCACGACCCGGACTATGCCGCCGCGTGCGGGGCGGTCGGACAGGTGGCCGCGCGGGATATCCCTTTCGCCGCGCTGCAGGAGATGGACGCGTTTCTGAAAACGCAGGCCGATGCGCCGGTGCGCACCGTTCTGGCGCGCGGCGCGGGCTGGGGCATGCTGCATGAAAAGCGGACCGGCCGGCGCCTCAGCCCCGGGCTCGCGTTCGAAACGGCGCTGGGCGCGGAGGAGCGCCCGTGGGACGAGCTGCTGACGCTCGGCACGTTTTCGGAAAGGACCTTGGGCGAGGCGCCCCGCAGTTTCAACGTGTCGCCCGGCTGGACGGCGGTGGTGCGCGAATCGATGAAGTCCAAGGGCGCGACGCCGCTGCACCATCTCCATCTTGGCGTCGCGCAGATGGAGGCCGGCGCGTTCGATGAGGCCCGCGCCTCCTTCGAGGCTTCCGTCGCGCTCAAGCCGAACGCCGCGGCGTACCGCAATCTCGCCTTGCTGTTCGAGCGCGGCGGGGATCCCGACGCCGCGCAGGGCGCGTACTCGCGGGCGTGGAAGCTGTGCGGCGAAGACCGCGACCTCGCCGTGGAGCTTTGCGCTTTTCTCGTGCGGCACAAGCGCGACGCCGCGTTCCGGACGTTCGCGGAGCTTTTGCCGCCGTCCGTCGCGTCGTGCGAACGCATCCAGCTGATGCTGGCGCAGCTCGCGTTGTCGCGGGGTGACTGCCCCGCCGTGCGCCGGCTGCTGCAGCGCGAGTTCTGCACGATCCGCGAAGGGGAGCTGAGCCTGAGCGAGCTATGGTTCGCCTCGTATTTCAAAGAGGCCGAACAGCGCAAGGGCGGGGAACTGACCGAGGCCGAAAAACAGGGCATCATGACCTCCAACCCGCCGCCGCGGCTGATCGACTTCCGGATGAAGTGAGGGTTTGTCGCGGGGGGCCGTCCCTGCAGGGAAAGGATACGTCTATGAGCATGAAGCTGCCGGGGTTGGTTGTTCTCGGTTTGGCGCTGGCCGCGTGTTTCGGGGCGGCGCGGGGAGACGAAACCCCCGAGGTACAGGCGCCGTGGACGCCGGTGACGGTCAGGCAAACCGGGAAGGAAACGGAGGTCGGCGTCTGGGGGCGGTCGCACCGCTTTGCCGATGCCGCGCTGCCGGTCGGCTTGACGGCGGGCGGAGTGGAACTCTTGGCCGCGCCGGTCCGACTCCTGGGGCAGGTCGACGGCAAGCCGATCGCGTGGCGCAAGGGCGGCCACTGGGTGTTCGGCGCGGATCGGGCGCAGGCGACGGTCTGCGGCTGGCAGTCCGACGGCGAGGTGGCGGTCGATACGTCGCTGCGGATCGAATACGACGGGCTGATGCGAATCGGGCTCACGGTGGTGCCGCAGGCGAAGCGGTCGCCGAAAGTCGAGCGCTTGTGGCTGGAGATCCCCCTGAAACGGGAGCTGGTCAGCCTCTATCACTACTATCCCGGAAAGTGGGGCGAGGCTTCGAACAGCGGCGCGGCGGGCGGCTCCGGGATGGCTCTGCCGTTCAAGCCTTTCGTCTGGTTCGGGAACGAGGAGCGGGGGTTGGGATGGATCGCCGAGTCCGACGAGGGCTGGCAGCCGGCGTCCGCGGAGCGCGTGATCGAGTTGCTGCCGCAGGACGGCGCGATGGTGCTGCGCGTGCGGCTGTCGGACGCCGAGCTGAAACTGCCGGCGACGTTCACGTTCGGTTTGCAGGCGACTCCCGTGAAGCCGTGGCCCAAGGATTTCCACGAGCGAAGGATCTGGCACGCGTCCGAGCTGGGGGTCGGCGTCACGATGCCGGTGCCGAAAGAGTGGTGGCTCTGCCACCGGGCCTTCCCCGACCGCCAGCCGCTGCCGAAGCTGGACCGGGCCCGGGAGCTGGGCGTGAAGACGGTGGTGTTCCATGAGGACTGGGTGCCCATCCAGAACTATCCCGTGACGTATCCCGAAGCCGACTTCAAGGCGATCGTGGACGCCTGCCACCGCCGCGGCATGAAGGTGCTGGTCTATGAGGGATACGAGCTGTCGCCGCTTGCGCCGGAGTGGGCGGAGCTGCACGACGAGGTGTTGAAGAAGGACGCCCGGGGCGCCTACGAGTCCTGCTGGGTCCGCCCGCCGGACCAGCGCGACTACAAGGTCTGCTACAACGGCGTGTGGCGCGACCGGCTCGCGGAGAAGATCGAGCAGGCGATGGCGCGCTACGGCTTCGACGGGCTTTATCTGGACAGCACGGTCATGCCTGCGGGGTGCTGCAACGAGCGGCACGGCTGCGGCTACCGCGCGGCCGACGGGACGCTGCACCCGACCTATCCGTTCTTTGCCGTGCGCGCGCTGATGCAGCGGCTCAGCCGCTCGGTCCACGCGCGCGGCGGCATGATCAGCGCGCACCAGAGCACCTGCTGCGTGACGCCGATGCTGGCGTTCGCGGACTCCTATTGGGACGGCGAGCAGCTGACGTCCGGCAGCCACGCGAACGAGCCGCTGAAGGCGCTTTCCCTGGAAACGTTCCGCGCCGAGTTCATGGGCCGCAACTTCGGCGTGCCCTGCGAATTCTTGGCGTACGAGCGCCCGCCGCAGTGGACGATCGACCACGCGCTCGCGGTTTCGATGCTGCACGACGTGCGCGTGCGGCCCTGCGGCTTGGCCGCGCTGGAGAAGCTGTCGCCGCTCTGGGACGCGATGACCCGCTTCGGGGTCGGCGAGGCCGAGTGGCACCCGTACTGGGAGGCGCAGCCGGCAGCGACCGCGCGGCCGGCGCAGGTGAAGGTCAGCCTGTATGCGCAGAAGCCAGCGTTCTTGAAGAGGGGGCGCCTGCTGCTGGTCGTTTCCAACCTCTCGCCTGATCAGGCGGCGGAGGCCGAAGTCAGAGTGGATGCCGCGCGGCTCGGGGTGGCGGCGGAGAAGGCGTGCGACGCGCTGAGCGGCGAGCCGCTTCCGCTGGCTGACGGGCAGGTGAAAGTCCCGCTCGACCCCATGCGGATGCGGCTGGTGTGGGTCGAGTGACGTTGAAAACGCGGGGCCGTCGGCTACGCGAGCGACAGGCTCTGGCCGGTGAGCGACTCGATCAGCGACGAGGCTGGGCAGCGGGTGGCGAGGTCTGCGAAGGAGCCGATGATGGCCGACGGCTTGTGCTGCGCGAGGATGGGGGCGGGATAGGAGGTCGTGATCGCGATCACCTTCATGCCCGCCGCTTTGGCCGATTGAATGCCGGCGATGGCGTCCTCGAACACGAGGCACTGGCCGGGCGGCATGCCGAGGCGTTTGGCCGCCAAGAGGTAGATTTCCGGATCCGGCTTGCAGTTCTTGACTTGACCCGCATCCACGATTTCTTTGAAGTAGGGGCGGATCTTAAGGCCGTCGAGCACGAAGCGCACGTTGTCGTCCGGCGCGGAGGTGGCGATGCCGCAGACGATGCCCGCGCGGTGCGCGAAATCGAGGAGGGGAATCAGCCCGGGGGGCGAGATCAGGTGGGGGTGATAGAGCTTGCGATAAAGGGCCTCTTTCTCGATCGTGGATTTGGCGACCTCGGCGTCCGTGGGCTCGCGCGTGAGCACGAAACGCATATACTCGCGGTTGTTGAAGCCGAGGCGGCTTTTGATGTCGTCGACGCTCAATTCCCGCCCGTATTGGCGGGCGTAGACGGTCCATGCCTGCACGTGGAAGTCCGAATTGTCGACGATCACGCCATCCATGTCGAAGATAAAGGCATTCATGCTGATGTAGTTTAGCAGAGTGGCCTCGCGGCGGGGAGCGAAAAAAGCGCTTCGGAGGCTCTGCTCCGGGGGCGTCTTCAACTTGCGCGGGCGCCCGATAAATGCTATTTTTAGACCGCATTAACGTCACAAAATTTTAAGAAAAAGGGAACCATGACAACTTCACGCAGAAGCTTTCTGATGGGGGCCTCGCTGGCAACCGCTCCGTTTATTCTTCCTTCCCGCATTTGGGCGCAGGCGACGAAGCCGAACGACAAGCCGAACATGGCCTTCATCGGCATGGGCATTCAGGCCCGCGGCCTTTTGGGGAATTTCCTCCATCAGGACGTCACGGTCGTCGCCATCTGCGACGTCGATAAGAACCGCCGGGAAGACGCCATGACGCGGGTTGACACCTTTTACAAGGACCATCCGGACAAGGGCGTTCCGGGCAACTGCAAGTGCTACGGCGATTTCCGGGAGGTGCTCGCGCGCAAAGACGTCGACCTCGTCTGCGTCGCCACGCCTGACCACTGGCACGCCTACATCACCATCGCGGCGATGCGCGCCGGCAAGGACGTCTACTGCGAGAAGCCCCTGACCTACAACATTCACGAGGCCCTGGCGGTCATGGCGGCGGCCAAGAAGTATAACCGGATCCTTCAGACCGGCGCCATGCAGCGGTCCAGCTTTGAATTCCTGACCGCCGCCGAGCTCGTCCGCAACGGCTGCATCGGCAAAATCACCCGCGTCGACTGCAACTTCGGCGGCCCGTCCCGCCCGCACGTCGACCCGAAGGAAGACATCCCGATGGAACCGGGCCTGGACTTCGACATGTGGTGCGGCGGCGCGCCGCTCGTGAAATACAACGACAAGCTCGCTCCGCGGGGCGTGCACACCTTCTTCCCGATGGTCTGGCGCATGGACGACTACTTCGGCTCCGGCTACTGCGGCGACTGGGGCGCGCATCACCTCGACATCGCCCAGTGGGGCCTCGGCATGGACGACAGCGGGCCGGTCAAGGTCATCAGGGCCGAGCGGACCGAGAAGGACAAGGCTAACGTGGAGCTGGGCGGGCGCGCCCAGTCCGGGGTGACCCTCGAGTTCGCGAACGGCGTCAAGCTGAAACACAACCCGTTCTCGAACTTCGGCACCGTGTTCTACGGGACCGACGGCACCGTCTCCGTCAACCGCGGCAAGTTCGAGATGATGCGCGGCACGGAGCTGATCTCCCGGTTCACCAAGAAGGAGGACGGCGGCTCCCTCGATGGCGCGTGCGCCAAGGCCCGCAAGGCCTTCCTGACCGACAGCACCTACAAGACCAAGCTGTACAAGACCAAGGGCGGCCATCCGGCCGACTTCGTCGCGTGCGCCAAGTCCCGTCAGCGCGCCTGCTCCAACGAGGATGTCGGCGGCCGCGCGGCGATCCTGTGCCACCTCTGCAACATGTCCTACGTCCGGGACGCCGGCTTCGACTGGGATCCCGCCAAAAACGCCTTCGCGAACGGAACGGGCGATGCGAGTTGGCTGGTCCGCCAGGGCGGCTATCGCAACAACTGGTCTGTCTAAGAAACCCCCGAACCCCCGGCGCTCGCGCCGGGGCGCCATGGAAGCCAAGATGACAAACTTCACGTATTACAATCCGGTCAAGCTCGTGTTCGGTAAAGGGACGATCGCCGAGCTCAAGGACCTGATCCCTTCGGATGTGAAGGTCATGGTGACGTACGGCGGCGGGTCGATCAAGAAGAACGGCGTGTACGATCAGGTGCGCGTCGCCCTGTCGGACCGCGCGGTGACGGAGTTCGGCGGCATCGAGCCCAATCCGCGCTACGAGACCTGCCTGAAGGCGGCGGCGCAGGCCAAGACCGAGGGCGTGGGGTTTCTGCTGGCGGTCGGCGGCGGCTCGGTGCTGGACGCGACCAAGTTCATCGCGGTGGCGGCGCGGTACGGCGCGGGCGATCCGTGGGCGATCATGGAGGGTGGCCAACCCGTGACGGCGGCGCTGCCGCTGGGCTCGGTGCTGACGCTGCCCGCGACCGGATCGGAAATGAACACCTTCGCGGTGATTTCGCGCGACTCGACCGGCGAGAAGCTGGCGTTCGGCTCGCCCCTGGTCTATCCGAAGTTTTCGATTCTCGACCCGGTGACGACCTTCTCGCTGCCGATGAGGCAGGTCGAGAACGGCATCGTCGACACCTTCGTGCACGTCATGGAACAGTACATGTGCGCGATCGGCAGCGCGCCGCTCACGGAGCGTCAGGCCGAGGCGGTGCTGCAGACGCTGGTCGAGGAGGCCCCCAAGGTGAAAGCGCGCCCGGACGACTATGACGTGCGCGCGAATCTGATGTGGTGCGCCACCATCGGCCTCAACGGTTCGCTCGGCTGCGGCGTCGCGGCGCAGGACTGGGCCACACATATGATCGGGCACGAGCTGACCGCGGTTTACGGCATTGACCACGGGCGCACGCTGGCGGTGATCATGCCCGCCTTGCACCGTCACGAGCTCAGGCGCAAACAGAAGCGCCTCGCGCAGTGCGCGGAGCGCGTGTGGGGGATCACGCAGGGTAGCGAGGCCGTGCGCGCCGCGCAGGCCGTCGACAGGATGGAGGCTTTCTTCAAGGCGGTCGGCGTGCCGACGCATCTCTCCGACTACGGCGTCGATGCGGCCGACGCGGGGCGTCTGGTGGCGGAGCGTTTGGCCAAGCGCGGCCTGAAACTCGGCGAGTATGGCGACCTCGGCGAAAAAGAGGTCAAAGAGATCGTCCTGATGGCGAAGTAGGCCCCCTCGGATCGGAAACGACGCCGGGCACACCCGCCGTGCCGCGCTTCAGCGCTCGGCGCTAGGCCGCATGGGGATGGCGCGGAAATTCATCGCGCTTCAGGCGGCGGAACTCGCCGGGTTGCAGGTCGCCCAGCTGGAAAGTGCCGAAAGAGATCCTTTTCAGTTTCGTCACTTCGTGCCCGATGGCCGCGAAAAGCCGCCGTATCTCGCGGTTCTTGCCTTCGGCAAGTTCCACCGTCAGATGCGTTTCTTTGCCGCTGCTCTTGCGCAGCGTGATCTTGGAAGGCTTCAACAGCTCCCCGGCGTCCGTGATGCCTCCGGCGATCTTGGCGAGCTCTTCCGGCTTTACCAGACCCGCCACAGTAACGGCGTAGGCGCGTACGATGGCATTGGCGGGGTCCGTCAGCCAGGCCGAAAGGCGCGTGTCGTTGGTGAGTATCAGAAGACCGGTCGTCGCCATGTCCAGCCGGCCCACGGCGTGCAGGTGGGCGAACTCGGGGGGAAGGACGTCGAACACGGTTCGCCGGCCTTTCTCGTCGGCTCGCGTGGTGACCACGGAGCCGGGCTTGTTGAGCAGGATGGTCGTCCAGGGGTCTTTCGTCACCGGCTTCCCGTCCACGGTGAACTGATCCGTTTCCGGCGTGACCATGAACTGCGGGTCAGTCACGGTGATGCCGTTCACCTTGAGGCGAGCGGAGCGCACAAGGTCCCTCGTACGTGTGCGCGAGGCGGCTCCCAGTTTTGATAAGGCGCGTTCCAGCGGTACTTTTCCGAATGGCTTTGCCATGGCTAAAACGATCAGAAATTGCTCTTCTACCGACGCCGACCCGCGAAGGCCGGAATCGAGCCGATACCGATGAAAAACATCGCAATTTCGTTATTAGGATAGCACCCTCTTCTTGGGTCCGTCCACAGCAGAGTTGAACGCGCACGCGCGGTTCTAATACCCGTCCTTCTGCCAATCGCGACGGAAAGAAAGGAACCGCGGGAGTTTTCGCCGGCTGCTTCGGTCTCGGGATTCCTGCACCTCACGCCAGCGCCCACGGTCCGCGCGGGGCGCGGCCGAGGAGGGCCGAGGCGGCGGGGTCGTTGAGGATCCGTTCCTTGGCGGGATCCCACGCGATTTTGCGGCCGGTGAGCATCGCGATCTGGCCGAGGTGGCCGATGCTGGCCGAGCGGTGCGCCACTTCAGCGGGCGTCAGCGTCGTGTCGCGCGTCTTGACGCAGTCGATGAAGTTGCGCTGGTGCCCCGGGCTGCGCAGACGCAGCTCACCGGCTTCGATCTTGCTGTCGCGGATCTTCGGCGTGGAAGCTTCAAAGCGGCCGCGGTCCACCCAAACCCAGTCGCCGTTCGCGCCGTACCACGTGGTGCCGCTGCGCACCTGCGTGCTGTCGGCCACGGTCAGCTCGATGCCGTCGGCGTAGCGGCAGGTGAAACGGTAGGTTTTGGGCGAGTCGTAAATGCCGTCCGGCTCGAACGGGGCGTAGCCTTCGAAGGCCACCGGGGCGGACGTGTCACGGTCGAGGCCCCACTGGGCGATGTCGGCGTGGTGGCCGACCCAGTCCATCAGCTGGCCGCCGCCCCACTCGAGCACCCAGCGCCAGTCCCAGTCGTACACGCCTTGGAAAGGGCGGTAGGGCGCAGGGCCCAGCCAGAAATTCCAGTCGAGGCCCTCGGGCACTTGGGCGTTGGCGTCGGCGGGCTTGCCGCGTCCGCCGGCGGGCAGGCCCACGTCCACGCGCGCGACCTTGCCGATGCGCCCGTTTCGGACCAGCTCGACGGCGCGTCGCATCTCGCCCGAGGAGCGCTGCCAGCTGCCGGTCTGCCAGACGCGGCCGTGCTGGCCGACGGCGTCGACCAGCGCGCGGCCTTCGAGCAGGTCGTGAGTGAAAGGCTTTTCGCCGTAAATGTCCTTGCCGTGGCGCGCGGCGAAGGTCCCGACGTACGCGTGCCAGTGGTCGGGCGTGGCGATCATGACGGCGTCGATGTCGGTACGGACGCACACGTCACGAAAGTCCTTGACCATTTGGCAGTCGGCGTTGCCGTAGCGCTCATCGACCCGCTTTTTGGCCGCCTCCATTTTTTTGGCGTTGACGTCGCAGACGGCGCGGACGACCACGTCGTCGAGGCCGAGAAACGCGTTCAGGTTGCCGGTTCCCATGCCGCCGACGCCGATCATCGCCATGACGATCTTGTTGCTGGGCGCGCCCTGTCCGAGGACGCGCGAAGAGACGATGGCGAAGGCCGTGGCGGACGAGCAACGGAGGAAGTTTCTGCGGGAGAGATTCATGGCGGAACTCCTATGAAACGGGGGACGAACGATGACGGCGCTAGCGAAGCGTATCGGCGATTTTGCGGATCGCCTCGACCTTGGCGGGATCGAGTCCCGCCTTCACGTAGATTTCGTGGATCGACCAGTGCAGGCCTTTGCGCCCGTCGGTGGTGACGAACTTCAGGTGCCGCGTCTGCACGGCCAGAGGGATGGCCGTCTGGCCGTGCGTGTTACCGTCGCCTTGGGCCACGGGGCCGGACCAGTTCGCGCCGTCGTTCGAGGCGAAGACCTCGTAGCCGTTCGGCGTGTCGCCGCCCGACTTCTCGGTGTTCAGAACGACTTCGGAAACAAAGGCGTTTTCGCCGAGGTCGAGGGTGAACCA
>Ga0116170_10003600_pt1 | contig 14427 bp, 10 predicted proteins | sample AD_JPNHW1_MetaG_FD_89797 | JGI IMG/M metagenome (GOLD analysis project Ga0116170, IMG submission 89797) | Active sludge microbial communities of municipal wastewater-treating anaerobic digesters from Japan - AD_JPNHW1_MetaG | ecosystem: Engineered > Bioreactor > Anaerobic > Digestate | place...
ACGGTACATCTTAACGTTAAACTGATGGTAAGGGGTAATTTCCGGCGCGATCCGACAATATGCAGTTTCCCGCCGCTTTGGGTGAATTTTAAAAAGAACGAAGTCGGCAATACCTTATTTGATAATCAGGACAAACTGAAACTTGTCACAGCATGCGAATCGGATCAGGATGTTATAAAGGAATACACTGCTTACAAGCTATATAATGAGGTAACGGATCTCAGTATGAAAGTAAGACTTGCAAAGATTCTTTATTTCGATACTTCAGATAACAAAAAGCTTTTCGAGAAGTACAGCTTCTTCCTTGAGGACAAGGATAAAGTGGCCGAAAGGAATGGTCTTGAGGCGAAAGACAGGTTTCTTACGCCTTTTGACCTTGAATCGGAAAGCTTCAAGACACTTGCAGTATTCCAGTATCTTATCGGCAACAAGGACTGGTATGTATCATCGAGGAAAAACCTTATCATAATGCAGTCTGACGATTTTACGAAACCTCCGTATGCTGTACCTTATGATTTTGATCTTTCGGGGCTTGTCGATGCAGATTATTCGAAACCAGAAGGAGTGCCTGATTATATGCTGGCAAGCAAAAGAATTTACAAGGGGATTTGTTATACTGAAGATGAATTCAATAATACTTTCGAACTATTCCTCGATCTGAAACCAAGGTTCGAATCGATAATCAGCAATCAGACTCTTTTGTCAAAGAGTTCAAGAAAAGAGGCGATAAGGTATATAGATCAGTTCTACAAGGTTATAGAAAACCAGTACCTCTTCAATAACGAATTCTGTGCCACATGTCAGACCAGGGAGGATTATAACCTGGCTGAATTAAAAAAATAAGTACCCACTGGAAACCGGTGGGTACTTATATATAAATGTACTTATTAACAAAGCTTGTAAGGCCTTCTGTATTCGTAATTCATCAGTCTGTGTTCACTGGCCTCTTTATCATCAACGAAAGTATAGGTTGCCGGGTTCCATTTGACCGGTCTTCCGAGTTCCGTGGCAATATTTCCGAGGCAGCATGTAATTGCAGTGCTGCAACCTACTTCAATTGTAGCAATCGGTTTCTGCCGCGAACGTACCGAATCGATGAAATTCTGCATATGCGGTGAGCTGATTTCGAACTGTAGTCCTGCCTGTGTAGGCGCCGGACGGCCCTGTGCCTGACCCTGAGCTCCGGCCTGACGACCCTGAGCTGCTGCAGGTCTTTGACCCTGCTGAGCAGGTGGTCTCTGACCCTGTTGTCCGGCCGGCCGCGGCTGAGGACGGTTTCCTTTGATATCCTCCGGAATAAGAGAAGGATCAGAACAGGCGATGTAACCGCGTGCAACTTCAATCCATCCTTTAGTTCCTATGAATTTGATACCCTGAGCTCCGGGATTATCTTCAAGATACGGTTGTTCGGTCATAACAACACCTGTTTCATATTTGTATGCCAGGTATGATTGTCCGTTATATCCTTTCGGAATAATCTCGCACGGAGCCGATCCGTCCATTCCAATGGCTGCCTGAGCAATATCGAACATATGTGCACCCCAGTCGGCCGTGTAGCCGTTTCCTGTTTCACGATACCAGCGCCATGCACCCCAGAGGGTTTCGTTCTGAACAGGGTCAAGTGTTATCTGGGGGGCCAGATCGGAGTTATATACTATTTTACCGTCGTTGAGAGGCCCGAGCCACAGATTCCAGTTGAGATTTGCAGGAATGGGCATTTCAGGGAGGTCCAACGGTTTTGGCGGATCTCCGACTTTTGCATATATCTTCTCAATATGACCTATAGCGCCTTTCTGAACAAGCTCAATAGCCTTCTGGAATTCCTTGCTCGACCTCTGCTGGCTTCCTACCTGCACTATCCTGTTATTTTCGTTCGCTACCCTTGTCATCACAAGAGCCTCCTTAATTGTATATGAAAGCGGTTTCTGAACATATACATCTTTCCCGGCCTGGCAGGCATGAATAGTCATAAGCGCATGCCAGTGGTCGGGCGATGCAACTTCCACGGCATCGATATCCTTGCGCTCAAGAAGCTGTTCATATTGCTCATATGTATCGCATCTGGGAGCAATTCCCTTGGCTTTCTGCCAATCTTCTACTGTTTTTTTGAATCTCTGCTGTTTTATAGAGTCAACATCGGCACAGGCTATCACCTGCAGACCTTTCACACCGGCAAAGCCCCTGAAATCGGAGAGAGCCTGACGTCCAAGGCCAATGGTTCCGAGAAGCACTCTGTCGCTTGGCGCAACGCGGACTCCATTAATTACATAGCTGGGAAGGATAGTGAGCCCGGTCAGTCCGATTGCCGACAGGCCGAGGAAATCCCTCCTGTTCATTCCCTTTGCAGATTTTTCTTTCATATGGTTACTTGTATTTAGGTTTATGGGTTTTTTTCATGATAAATGTAGAAAATAGTTGCAGATGTCAGCACTACTTAAGTTTTTTTAACAGATACCACCTGCCATGAATATCCTTATACTGCCAACTGAGACTGATTGAAGAACCTATGCCACTGACAAGTTGCAAATAATTACTAAATTACATCCCTGATTTCGCAAAAACATTACATTTCGAAACATTTATTAATTTACTTAATAACAGATGATTATGAAAAGAGCCTTGATTATTTCACTTATTCTTCTCCTCGTTCCTGGAACTCATTTCCTGAAAGCCCAGGGCCAGGGAAGTGCAACAACCGATGTCATTTTAAAAGGATATTCAGTAAAGATGTTTACAACCGAACCCGTTAAGGATGGCGACCTGGATCTCATACTGAAATGCGGTATTAAGGCCCCGAGTGCAAGAAACAGCCAGGGCTGGAAATTTACCGTTATAAAGAATGCTGCTCTTGCCGGAGAGGTAATAAAGAACATAAATCCGGGAAACATAGTTGTAATAATTTCCGGAGTGGAATCACAACAGCCAGGCTCCTTTACTGATTTTGATTGCGGTCTTGCCACCCAGAACATGTATGTTGCCGCTCAAAGCCTCGGATATGGCGTTCACATTTATGCAAGCCCTGTTGCCATGCTTAACCAGAAAAAGGAATATTTCGGGATCCCTGAGGGTTACAGGGCAATATCGATTCTCAGGATAGGCGGTATTGATAAAAATGTCGATGCAACATCATCAGCCTCAACAAGAAAGACTTCCGAAGAGATAGTCATTTACAAATAAAAGCCTTAATTACAACTGGCTGTCGGGTTTGTTGAGTTTCCTCACGGTTTCATCAACAGGCCCGATATCCTTCAGATTGTCCTTTTTGCTTTTGGCTCCAAGCTCCTCGAGCTTGCGGCCTGTTACAAGGATCCGGCTTTCAAACGATCCTACTGCTTCATTATAACTTTTCAAAGCCGACCGCAAACCGTTCCCTATTCCTGCAAGGTAATCCGAAAAGACAGATAACCGTTCATGAAGGACACGCGATGTCTCGACTATCTCAATTGCGTTTTCTGTCATACTGTGCTGCTGCCAGATAAGGGCAAATGATTTCAGCACGACCAGTAGTGTTGTTGGTGTTGCAAGTATTATTTTCTTTTCAAGCGAAAACTGCAGCAAATCCCTGTCGGTCGTCAGCGCTGCGTTTAGTGCAGATTCTATTGGCATGAAAAGAACAACCAGGTCGGGACTGTTTGTGAACTGGGCATGGTATTGCTTTTTGCTAAGCTCGTTTATTCTTTCCCTTACAGATCTGGCATGGGCTGCAAGAAGCTGATTCCTGGTTTTTTCATCTCTCGTCTCGAGCGACTCCATGTAAGCCTTTAACGGTACCTTTGAATCGACAACAGCATGTTTTTCGTCCGGCAGATTCACCACCATATCCGGCTTTATTGTTGCATCTTCTCCTTCCCTGTAGACCTGTTCGTTGAAATCACAATGTTCAAGCATTCCGGCATATTCCACAAGATTCCTGAGCCCAAGCTCGCCCCAGCGGCCTCTCGACTGGGGATTTTTAAGGGCATTGACAAGCTCTCCTGTCTCTTTCTGAAGACCTGTGCTTGTAAGCTGAAGGCTTGAAAGCATCTCCCTGACCTGTCCGAAAGTGATGTTTGATGTAGTCCCGAGTTCCTCTACCTTTTGCTTATAACCTTCAATTGCCTCCTTAAGGGGGCCCAGCATATCGTTTATCGCCTGCCTTCTTTTTTCAAGATCCGCACCTGCTTCTGTTTTGTGAGTTTCAAACTGGGTTCTGGCAAGGGTAAGGAATTGCTCGCTGTTCTGCCCGAGAGCGGCAGAAGCTGCCGAAGTGAACTTTTCAAGCATTGCTTCCTGGGCGATCCTCAGGCTTTCCCTGTCGGCTTCCATCCTGGTATTGAGGACGGCAATCTGCTCCCTCAACCCCGATATCTCTTCATTCTTACTGAGCATTTCCCTGCCATGCACCGTAACATACCTCGATTTGGCAAGGAGCCAGCCTATAAGAGAACCCACTGCAAATCCCGATAAAATATATAATGCTGTTTCCATAAAATCAGTATTCCTTCAGAACAAATTTAGCCAACTTAATCTTAAAACAGTCTATGAAACCCGATACTTTACTTCCTCACCTGAAAAGAAAACAACATAACCTTTTGCCACCGGGCTAATCAGTTACATTCTCTGGATTTCCTGTAAGCCATTGCTTCCGTCTTAACCATATTCCATACTGTGGGCACAAGCAATGCTGATAATCCCATAAGACTTACTCCGCTGCCCGAAATAATAAATGCATTGATAATGCCAATATTATCTGCAATAAAGCCAGTCGCCAGAAGTCCTGTCATCGACGGAAGCAGTGTTATGCTGGTGTACATCGAAAATACTCTGCCCAGGGCAGCCGGCTCAACCATTGTTTGCATAACAACTGTGAAGGATCCTGAATAAAGGGTAACTGAAATCCCGCCTATTACCATAATTGCAGCAAAATATACAAAACCTGTCGGAGGAAGCAACCCTGAAAAGACAAATGTCAGGCCAAGCAACACGAATGTAAGGATGATGATGGTTATTTTAAAGTTGTTAAGGCCTTTTATTCCCATTATTGCACCTCCCGCCAGCATTCCGACACCCCATGTTATTTCAACAATGCTCATATGATATGCAGTACCCGAGAAGTGTTGAAGCGTCATAAGAGGGAACAGGGCGGCAACAGGCATTATAAAGAAATGTGCGGATACTGAAAGAACGAACATCCATAAAAGCCCGGGTTTACTGTAGATCTCTTTAAGCCCTTCATGTATCTCGCTGATTATATGTGGTTTCTGTTTTTCTTTCTTCTCAGGATCAGGTATTCGTACTATAAGCAGAGAGAATATTCCGATAATGGCGCCGGCCACATCGATCAGAAGGATCCATGTAAGGTCGAAAAGACTGATAAGGAGGGCTGCCAGAGCCGGACTTGCTATTGTACTTACCGACTGAATCATATTATTTATCCCCGAGATACGCATCAGCTTATCCTGAGGGGCAATAAGCGGAACTGAAGCCTGAAATGCCGGAACATGGAATGCCATTCCTGCCGATCTCATCATCAATAGTATATAGATCCATGAGATCCTTACAGTGCTCATATAGAAAAGAAAAGCAATAGCCAGTGTACACAATGCAATGAAAAGATCGGCAAAAATCATTATCTTCTTCCTGCTCCAGCGATCGACAAAAACCCCGGTGAACAAACCAAGTACAAGCTGGGGAAGAAGCGCTGCAATTGTAGAATAAGCAAGCACTTCGGCCGATTTTGTTTCGATGCTCAGCCAGAAAATAAGGGCATAACCAACCACATAGCTGCTTAATGTTGAAAACAGCTGGCCTGTAAAGATTATTGCAAATACTCGCTTCCAGTCGGTCATAACGCCGCAAAATTATCAAATAACACTTAGGATAATACATTGCAGATTCCCGAATTGTTCTAAAATAATTCTCAAATTGAGAAAAGCTGATATCAGATCATGAAGGGTATCAATAGTTCGATATTTATTTATCTTATTGTTTTTCTTACATTTACATCAATAATGGATAATGAAAATAAAAATCCGGCACACTATTGGAGGAGATGAGAACAAACTCGTAAACCTTTCTCCATGAAGAATAAAATAAACGTGCTGGTAATCGAAGACAATGAATACTATGGCAATCTGCTTGCAAATGCAATTCAGAACAGCCTCATTCCTTTTCTTGAAAGAGGTGATTTTCAGCTTGTTCTTCATACCTTCACAAATGCGGCTGAATATATAAGAAAGGTCGAATCGGGAAAAATTAAATGCGATTACAATGCTGTTTTTATTGATTATTATCTTGGTGAAGGGATTAATGCCGATTATGTCGTCGAAACTCTCAGGAAACAATCGTGCGACGCTATGATTGTACTTCTTTCACAATCAAAGGAAGTGAAGGAACATTATGATTTTGTGAATTATAATTATTTCGTTGTAAAAGACAAGTTTGCCCCATCATTATGCGGTCTGTATCTTCAACAATATATTGAAGATAAATATTCTGTATCTTTGGATAAATGACAGGTACGGATAAACGGCGTATTAAGAAGAATTCAATCCGGATCAAAGTCGGATCCCTGATGTTCCTGGCAGTATTGCTTCTGTCAGTAACATTTTATTTGCTCTACCGGAACCTGTCATCAATAGTATCATCAATCAGGATCGACTCGACGCCTGAACTTAAACTTTTAAACATAAGGGATATTTCATCAGGGATCGAGAAAGCCGGAAACAGCGTAAGGCTTTATACAATCACAAAAAATCCATCAGATATACGACCTTATTACAAATTCGTTTCAGGTATTGATGAAAAGATCGGCAATCTTCAAAAAGAATGCGGTAATGATTCATCCCTCCTGGCCCAGACCGATACAATAGGTAACCTTATTGAACAGAATATCCTGATCTGGAACAGGATCCTTTCCCTCTACAAGGATGATAATGTGGTTGATAACATAAGGGAACTGTCGGAGAAGCTGAATGAAGCTCCCGCCGAGGCGCCCCGGCAGGGAATTCTCAAAAGGGTTTTTGGCAGGAGCCCTGATACTTCGCCTGTGGAACACGAGATCGCTGCAAATCTTGATTCGATTGTTTACCAGACCGAACTGGCACGGGAACAGATGGCAGCCAGGGAGGTTCAGCTGGCAGTAAACAGCAGCGAGATCACAAACAAGTTCTATGACCTTATTTCCAGAATGGAAAACGAGGTTAACAGTCATATCAGGGCCAAGGCTGAAAAAGCTGCCGGCATTGCCGGCCAGACCTACAGATGGCTTGTACTGACTGCAATATCAGGAGGATTGCTAGCCATACTGATAATAATAATTATTATCCGCTATTCCCGTAATGCCTGGGCATATCAGGCGGCCCTCGAAAATTCAAAGAATGAAACATTAAGGCTGGCCAGGACCAGGGAGATGTTCATGGCAAACATGAGCCATGAGATCCGGACTCCCGTTACTGCAATATCAGGGTTTACAGACCTTCTTCTCAGCGAGGCAGCCGACAGTAATACCGCCGAATCGCTGAAAATAATAAAATCATCATCCGACCATCTGCTAAGGATAATCGACGACATTCTGGATTTTTCAAAACTTCAGAACAACAAGATCAGCCTCGAGAAGGTACATTTCAGTATTGGTACGGTTCTGGCCGAAGTATTTGCAATGTTCGAAACCATAGCCCGCAGGAACAATACCAAACTTAGCTATCATTTAAGCCCGGCCGTTCCCCCTGCTCTCATCGGCGATCCATACAGGCTTAGGCAGATAATGCTTAACCTTATAAGCAATGCCGTTAAATTCACAAAAAACGGCAGCGTTCATTACGAAGTAACAGGCAAAATGAGGTCGCCTGAAGAGGTTGAAATCGTACTGGAGGTGTCGGATACTGGCATCGGCATAGATGAATCGAGAATAAACGCCGTTTTTGAGGATTTCACACAGGCCGAAATGAGCACAACAAGGAAATACGGTGGTACGGGACTTGGCCTGTCGATTGTGAAAAAACTTGTGGAATTGCAGAAAGGTACTATTGACCTTACAAGTAAAAAGAATAAGGGGACGACGATAATATGCAGGATCCCATTCCCAACGGGTGATGAAAAACAAATCAAAAAAGAAGCGGTCAGGTCTGTTGCAGTGCCTGAGGAGCTAAAGGATATAAAAATACTTGTCGCCGACGATGAAGAATATAACCGGCTGCTTTTCAAAAAGATATTTGAGCGGTGGAATGTCAGGTGCGACCTTGCGGCAAACGGGATGGATGCGCTCGAGATGCTGAAGGAAAACCAGTATGACCTTATGTTCATCGATATGCTTATGCCGGGGATCGACGGGCTCAAAACAACAAGATTCATCAGGGAAGAGATGCTTATTGATAAATCGCGGATGCCCGTTGTCCTGATATCTGCTGCAGCTCCCGGGGACGATTGGGAAAAATATGAAAATGCAGGCATCAACTCCTTTGTCATGAAGCCCTTTACCGAAGAGATACTCCTTTCATCTGTCCTCGCATCAGTCAGCCTCGACGCAGTTTCTTCCTATGTAGGAGCCTACATAGAAACACCTGTTCGACAGGTAAATATTGAAAAAATAAATACAGGAAATTTATTCCATATAGCCGCCGGAGACGACAACTTTGTGATGCAGATGCTCGAGTCGTTCCTTCATTCGACAGAAAAAGGCCTAGGGGAGATGCAGGAAGCCGCAAAAAAAGGTGATTATGAATCTGTGGCAGGCCTTTCCCATAAATTACAGCCGCCCTGTCGTCACCTGGGGGCGAACGATCTGTTCAACCTTCTGAACAAGGTCGAAAAAGCTGTAAAAAGCAATGAGACAGCCTCAGTTGAATCAGAAATAAAAGAAATCATTGACGAGTTCTCCGCTGTAAGACAGGCTGTTGCTGATCAAATTTCGAAAATTAAGGGAAAAGCTTAAAATCATATAGTATTTTTGTACTTTGCACTTTGCCAGGTTAGTCTGTATATTCTAAATGCTTTCGTCCATGACTGAAAAACCTGTTAAAATATTTGTAGTTGAAGACAATGAGTGGTATAATAAACTGCTTGTTTATACTCTCTCGCTGAATCCCGATTATGAGGTAAAAAGCTTCTTCAATGCAAGGGATTTCCTCGACTCTCTCAACGAATCTCCCGATATAGTTACTCTCGATTTTAAGCTTCCCGACCTGACGGGACTTGAAGTCCTTAAAAGGATCAGGCACGAAAACAGCGATATTCATGTTATATTGGTCTCGGAACAGGATGATATAGAGACAGCTGTAACACTTCTTAAACTGGGGGCTTACGACTATATAACCAAATCGAACGACATTAAGGAGCGGCTTCTGAATACAGTACAAAACATAACAAAGGATATAGGCCTCAGGAATGAAATATCAACGCTTCGGAAGGAAGTACAACAGAAATACAGTTTCAGGAATACAATAATCGGGGAAAGTAATGCAATTAAAAATGTTTTCAGCTTAATTGAAAAGTCGCTCGAAACAAATATCACTGTCATTATCTCAGGCGAAACAGGAACAGGCAAAGAGCTGGTGGCCAAGGCAATCCATTATAACTCACGGCGGAAGAACAAACCTTTTGTAGCTGTCAATGTACCGGCAATACCATCCGAACTTATCGAAAGTGAATTATTCGGTCATGAGAAAGGTTCATTTACCGGGGCATCTTTCCGGCGTACCGGCAGGTTTGAGGAAGCCGACGGAGGAACGCTTTTTCTCGATGAAATAGGTGAAATGGAGCTGAACCTTCAGACAAAACTGCTGAGGGTACTCCAGGAAAAGGAAATTGTTAGGATAGGCAGCAACAAGCCTGTTAAGACCGACTGCCGGATAATTGCTGCAACAAACAGGAATCTGAAGGAAGAGGTAAAAAAAGGAAAATTCAGGGAAGACCTGTATTACAGGCTTCTGGGATTGCCAATCGAAATGCCTCCCCTGAGGGAAAGGGGTAATGACATTCTCATGCTTTCAGGATTTTTCATTGACAGATTCTGCAGTGAAAATAATCTCAGGGTTAAACGTCTTTCGCCGTCGGCCCAGAAGAAGCTCCTTAATTATCCCTTCCCGGGCAACGTGAGGGAACTTAAATCGATTGTCGAACTTGCAGTTACATTATCAGTAAATGATGAGATTGAGTCTTCCGATTTTACCTTTGAAGATACGGGACCGGCACTGATCCCCGGTGAAGGCGAACTTACTATGCGTGAATATGAAATGAAGATCCTTAAGGCTACCCTGAACAAATACAACAACGACATAACACTTGCAGCAAAAAAGCTTGATATAGGTGTATCAACGATCTACAGGCTTCTCAGGCAGGAAAGAGAATCAGGCGATTGATCCGCTCCCCTGTCCGGCACTGAAATATTCTCAAAATGAGAATTTCTCTCTCAAAACTGGAAACTCACACATCAGGCAGAAAATACATCCGCATTGAATATCAGCATGTTATCATTATCATGGCACAATGGCCCGTCATTTGTCTTTAAATGAACGCTTGATTATTTAATAATAAACTTAGATCGGATTCTTTAAAATTAATAAACTAAAAAATGGAAAACAGACTTAACAATGACCCTAAATCAGTAAATGAAAATGAGGTCGTAACAAACAGGGTAAACACCGCAAGAAAAGAAGGCGCAACAAAAGGAGCCCTCACCGCTGGAATAATAAGCCTTGTAGTGCTGCTGGCGCTCGGTATTCTGGGTTATTCGCTTCACAAGAAGGATCACAACACCCAGGTGGCACTGATGGAGGATCAGAGAGTCACATTCACAAATGAGCTTAACCAGCGCGATTCAACTTTGAACGACTGGCTTGCTTCGTTCAACGAGATCGAGAACAACCTGAGGATGATCAGGGAGAAGGAAAAGCTCATTTCAGTAAACACATCAGGCACTGAAGTATCAAAAGACAAAAGAAACCAGATCCTTGAGGACATCAAGAGCATCAACACACTCCTTGATGAGAATAAAAAGAAAATTGCCCAGCTGAATTCCCAGCTTAAGAAATCGGGAGGCCAGATTACTGAGCTCAAGACAAGGATCGCTTCACTCGAAGAGTCGATGAAGACTTACGAGGCTGAGATCGCCGAGCTGAAAACTACTCTCGCAAACAAAAATTTCGAGATCGGGCAGCTTAATGAAACGGTTGTTGCTCTGAACGACACACTGACACAGAAGCAGGAAACCATAAGCAGCCAGACTTATAAGCTGCATCAGGCTTACATAATCACAGGTACATATAAGGACCTTAAGGAAAAAGGTCTTTTATCAAAAGAGGGCGGATTTCTTGGCCTGGGAAGGAAAGAAACCATTCTTGAGGACTTCTCCGATTCACTCTTCAAGGAGATAGATATTACCCAGACCCTTTCTATCCCTGTCAATTCAAAGGATATGAAGCTTATAACCGAACATCCTTCAGGATCTTATGAGGTAGTAAAGGAAGGCGAGAACATGGTTGCTTATATAGCCATCAAGAATCCGGATGAATTCTGGAGAATATCGAAATATGCAGTTGTTGAGCTAAGGAAATAAAAAATCAGTATTAGTCAAAGTTAGTCAGGTTAGAGAGAAGGGGCTGTCTGTAAAAATCAGACAGCTCTTTTTTTATATCTCCCTAACTATCCAGGCCTTGAATTCTGCTGCCTTGTTTTTGCTTACATAAATCCTTTCGGGCGGTTCCACATCGAGTGTCAGCAGCAGCCTGCTGTCGAACCATATTGTTAAATTCTTAACACTGTTGCGGGCAACTATGAACTGTTTGTTTGCACGTATAAAATCGGCAGGATTAAGTGTAACCTCGATCTGGTCGAGAGTCTTTGAATAAGGAAGACTTTTACCGTTTTTAAGGTAGATCCGTGTATTTTTTTCAGTCGTATAAAAGAAAGAAACATCTTTCAGATCAATTGGCTGAAGCTTATCCGTATGAGGGACAAGTATTTTATCCTTATATTTCGGGAGAAGGTTGAATTCTGAAATCTGGGCAAGATATTTAAGGACATCCTGACGTGAGAGTTTCTTAAACTTCTCAAGAGCCCGTTTCATATCTTCAGTTTTTATGGGCTTAAGAAGATAATCTATACTGTTTACTTTGAATGCTTCGATTGCATATTCGTCATAGGCAGTCGTGAAAATTAAAGGAGTCTCAAGAACGATATTTTTGAAGATCTCAAAAGCCGACCCATCCGACAAATGAATATCCAAAAGGATCAGATCGGGCATCGGATTATTTTTAAGCCAGCGTATGGTTTGTTTAATACTTTCTGTATTTCCTGCGATCGCAATCTCAGGATCAATTCCTTTCAGAATATCGACAAGATTTTCATACGCAGCTGTTTCATCCTCAACTATCAGAATTTTCATCTTTTTCTTTTTTTAAGGGAAGATAAACAGTGAAACGCTGACCATCATTTTTCATTCTGATATGTCTGTTCATCAATAATTGAAACCTGTTCTCAAGATTACTCAGCCCGGTTCCGTTCGAATCGGAAGGTGTGATCTTAGGAAAAACAGGATTTGATACTGAAAGTTCCTCCTGCTGATTAAGGCAAATATTGACTACCATATGATGCTCACTGTCGATGGTATTATGCATCACCACATTTTCGATAAGAGGAAGGAGAGATAAAACGGGAATTTTAAGATCCTTTTTATCATCGGGGACATTGATCTTGAATATCAGCTTATTGGCAAACCTTACTTCCATCATGTAAAAAAATGCCCTTACAAAATCAAGTTCTTCCCCCAGAGTTACTAGTCCCTTTTTGTCGCTTTGAAGTATGTATCTGAACACATCCGACAGTTTATTTACATATTCAAGGGCATCATCCGAATTCTTCCTGCGGATCACAGAGGTAAGTCCATTGAGAGAGTTAAAGAAGAAGTGGGGATTTATCTGATTTGTCAGCGCATTATAGCGGCTCTGAAGATTCTCTATTTTCAGTTGCTCGATTTCCTGTTCCCTACGTCTCTGTTCTTTGTACAAATTAGTAACATGCCCGAGGAAAACGCTGAAAATGAACATTACAAAGAATTGAAAGATCAGCAATCCGGAATACCATTCTTTTTTCGGACTGAAATTCATAGAAAATGCAGTATAGATCACATAAGCGATTATGGATATGATAAAAGCCTGGAACAACCTGTTTTTCAGGGCGTTTTTTCTTATTTTCCTGAGATTGAACCAGATAAGAAACCATATTAATCCTGAGAAATAGAGATACCTGAAGCTGAAAAACAGCAACTGGGCAGCATGTTTTTGCTCTCCAAGATATTCCCGCTCAAGCGAAAAAATAGAAATATTAGGATATATAATAAACAGGGCAGATACAAGGCTTATCAGGATGAACCTGCCCTGATTATTATTATCAGTAAGATCAATTTTTAAACCATCGTTAAAGAGGTCTGTTGTATTCATTTTACAACTTTAACGCACATCAAACGGCTCTGATCTCTGATAAGAAGCTTGCCATCGGCAAGAGCCAGCGGAGCCCAATTCTGGGTCGGGAATCTCTGATCGCCTGAGTCACCTTTGAGTAATTCGGCTGTTGCAACCGGTTTAAAGGCTGAAGGATCAGGTTCAATAAGATACACCTTGCTCGCTCCATCTGTAACGAGCAACAGTCCATTTGCCAGAATCATACCACCCTTGTCGAACAAAGGATTTCTCATTGTCTTCCATTTCACCTGTCCGTCAATGCTCATACAAACCAATCCGTCCTTTCTTTCGTTTGTAGAATACTGGGCATAGAAATTACCGTTAATCAACACGGGGGGCTGGGTATGTGTACCGAAGTCTGCATTTTTGTAAAGTTCTGTAACGCCAAAAGTACCATCGGCTTTCTTTTCAATTTTTATCATTGCGGCGCCTGCCTGATAACCTCCTGTGATAAGGATCCTGCCATCCCCTGCATCAACGGCTGCAGGAACCGGAATAGGACACTGCCAGTTTGTATATTCCCATAGGATTTTGCCTGTCTGGGGATCAATCCCGGCAACTTTACCTCCTGAGGCAGCCGGACCCCTGCCCTGTGCAGCTGAAATCATCACCACATGGTTTGAACCGCCAACTTTTACAAGTGCCGGACTGACATATCCAACGGGACCGATTGGCTGAGTGGTCCATTTAACGCTTCCTGTCAGTTTATCATAGGCCACCACTCCTGCCTTCGGGGCCTGGGATGCGACAATAACCAGATCGCCGTAGATCAAGGGACACTGGGTGACAGCCCATCTTGGGATCTGACCTCCGCCGAAGTCAGTCCAGATATTTTTATTCCACAATGGCTTGTGGGTATTGATGTCGATGCAATAGAAGTCGCCGTAGGGACCGCACGAATATATCCTGTTACCGTCGATAGTGGGTACGCTTCTTGAACCCGGGAACTGAACTGAACCCGGAGCGCTGTAGGCAAAATTCCAGAGCTCCC
>Ga0116170_10003601_pt1 | contig 14427 bp, 12 predicted proteins | sample AD_JPNHW1_MetaG_FD_89797 | JGI IMG/M metagenome (GOLD analysis project Ga0116170, IMG submission 89797) | Active sludge microbial communities of municipal wastewater-treating anaerobic digesters from Japan - AD_JPNHW1_MetaG | ecosystem: Engineered > Bioreactor > Anaerobic > Digestate | place...
ACCGTGGCTTCATGATCATATTCGCCGGGAATGAGTTCATCTGAATAGGTCAAGCCCTGCAAGGATACTTTGACGTTGGCTGTCCTGATCGTGCTGTCTCTGGGGTACTGCAGATCGAAGGGTATGACGTCCAGATTGGGGGCGCTGATCTTTTTCCAGAACCAGACGTCTTCCCGGTAAAAGTTTGGGTTCGCCGAAGACCAGTTGTTACCGAGTTTATCACTCACCAATTGTTCTTCGAGGTGAACGCTGGATTCAAATGAATCCGGAACTATGTATTGAGTTGGGTTTGAAGTGATCAATCCGCCATTCTCGACCATCATTCTGGCGCCATATTGGGTTTTCAGGCGCAGGGTATATACATTTTCCGCGGTATAGTCATCCTGATACCCGGTGTCACCATTATGCCTGTCCCCATAGAACTCGAAGTAATCACCCTGATCGAAATCACCGTCACTCTCACCGTAGAACGCGATCGGGATCTGTCCATACTCGCTGCTGAGCTCCAAAAATCTTGGATCGACAGTGCGGACATCCCAAGCCATTTCCACGCCCAAAGAATCGATCATCATATCCACGTAATCTTTCAGATATTGATAGGTCACCTTATATATGCCCGGTTTATCGATGAGAAGCTGGATCCCGTTTACCGCCGTTTCAACGGTTTTGGGTTGTGATTCCTGATCGTTCTGGTTTCTGGGAACTCTCCAGGCTTGCGAGCTACTATTATTCAGGAAGAAGCTGTCTCCGACCTCATCGATCGGATTGCCTCTCAACTGCCAGTTCTTCGTCGAAGATTTACTGCCTGAGATGGAGATCCTGATCCTCATGCTATGATGCACGACCAGTTCTTTTGTCGAGGCTCTGTATTGGAAAGGATAAACTATCAGAGGGGTGAAATGCCGGTCTCCGATAAAGGCAGAAACACCCTTTTCCACCATAAGTTCTGGGTAGAGCGTCTTGCGGGAATATGCCCGGTTGTTCCGGTAAAACTCATACTTGACGTCATCCTGAGCCAAGACCATCTTATCTATGGGTCTGAGATTGACTCCTGGGATCGTTTCAGACTTGCTGCTCAGGACCTCGAGCGTGACATCGCCATCCACGGGGATTCCGATAGCTTCTGAGATACTCAGGAGCGCGGGATTCCCGGCTTCGCCATATTCACTGCCCTCATCACACACTATCTTTTGCCATTCCGAGCCGGCGATCTGTTCTGTCGCCATCTCAAATTTTGGCAAGGTGAAATCAATGATCAATTCACCGGGTGATTCGCTCACTACTTCCATACTTCTGCCAAAGATCAGAAGCGGAAGCAGCAGTATCAGGATCGTTACGTATGCTCTCATTAATGCTCCGTATTCGTAAAAGAGTTTGAGCGCAGGCCTATATCCCTGCGATAGGTCATTCCGTCAAACTTGATCTTCATCAGGTCACGATAGGCGATATCTCTCGCCTGAAGCGGATCGTCACCAATCCCTGTGACCGCCAGAACTCTCCCGCCGTTCGTCACCAGCGTGCCATCCCTGAGTGCGACACCTGCCCAATAGACCTCTGAACCGATCTGATCTTCCATACTGATGGGAAATCCGGTTTCCGGTTTAGCTGGATAACCCCGGGAAGCGAGGACCACTGCGGCGGCGTATCTCTCCTTCCACGAGAGCTCCAGGCTATCGACAGTTTCATCCGCGATTGCCAGACAAATATCGGTCAGATCTGTCTCGAGGAGAGGAAGAACCGCTTCCGCCTCAGGATCACCCCAGCGGCAATTAAACTCCACAACCTTGGGACCATCAGGCGTGATCATCAGACCACAATACAGGAATCCGCTAAAGGGACAGCCCTGTTCCCGCATGGTTCTGATCACCGGACTGATGATCTTAGCCTCGATCCCGGCTCTGTATATCTCACCTTCCGGCACGGGTGCGATAGCGCCCATCCCGCCGGTGTTCGGACCCAGATCGTGGTCATAAAGCTGCTTATGATCCTGGGAAAAGATCGTTGTTTGAAAGTTTGTTCCGTCACAAATGGCGAATAAAGATAGCTCCCATCCTTGTAAATACTCTTCGGCGATCACTCCTTGTGTGTGATTTGATCTAAAAAAGTTCTCAATTACCTGGTTTGCTTCCTGCTCATCCTTGACGATCAGCACACCCTTACCGGCTGCCAGACCATCTGCCTTCAGTACCAGGGGGTAACCATAAGTCGCTCCCGCGGATAACGCGGATTCAAGATCAGTGACCTGACAAAACCTTGCGGTAGGTACGTTACCCAGCCGCATGATCTCTTTGGCAAATGTCTTACTCGTTTCGATCCTGCCGGCGGAGCGGCTCGGACCTATGCATCTGATACCCTGTTCCCGAAGATGATCGGTCAACCCATCCGCTACGGGCTGTTCTCCTCCGATCACCACAAAGTCTATTTTGTTTTCAACGCAGAATCTATGGATCTCCTGTTTACTGATCAACGATTTGACGTGATGGTGTCTGGCTATTCCGGGGTTCCCCGGAGACACTACCAGTTTATGAACCCGGGGACTCCTGGCAAAGCTATTCGCCAGCGCATGTTCCCGTGCACCGCTTCCGATGATTAAGATATTCAATCCTGCTTCCTTAGAAGTTCTTTTATCAGTTTGATTATTGCATATTCTGCGGCTTTATGGCGAACGTTTTCCCTGTCTCCGGTAAAGATCTGCCGAAAGACTTGTTCCTCGTCACCGATAGACAACCCAAAAAAGACAGTTCCAACCGGCTTTTCTTCCGATCCACCAAGCGGACCTGCGATACCAGTGATGGAGATTCCGATGTCCGCACCGGCAAGTTCTTTGACTCCCGCGGACATCTCTCTGGCAGTGGGTTCGCTGACTGCGCCATAAGTCTTTAGAGTTCCTGCATTTACGCCCAGTATGTCACGTTTCATCTCGTTCGAGTAAGAGACGACTCCGCCTTTGAAATACTCACTGGATCCGGACACATCAGTGACCAACGTTTGGACTAAGCCTCCGGTACAGGATTCCGCGATGGCAAGCGACAGATTCTTTTCTCTGAGAAGCCTGCCCAGAACCTCCGGAGGAGTATCTTCATCGATCCCCCAAACGTAATCCCGGATCGTCTCCATGATCTCATTCAAGGTTTGATCGATCAGTTCGGCATCCGTTCCGTACAAACGGAGATCGACTCTTCCTGTCTGAGGCAGCCAGGCAAGGCTTATCTCCTGAGGGATCTGAAACTCGCTCAGCCTTTCCGCCAGAAGGGATTCGGAGATTCCGAAAGTATGGATATTCCTCTGGATCACAGGTTTACGGGCATACTTTTTGCCCAGGATCGCTTTGATGTGCGTGGCAAAAAGATACTTCATCTCCAGAGGAACCCCGGGAAGCGCGAATAAACACTTTCCCGAAAGCTCGAACATCAAGCCCGGAGCCGTGCCGCGCTCGTTCTTCAGTACTCTGAAGCCTTCCGGAACTAATGCCTGATTCCGGTTTATTTCCGGAGTTGGCATGTCCCTGCGCGAGAACATCGTCTGCACATGAGCCCAAACATTCGGGTCAAAAGACATCTGCTTACCAAAGTAATCCGCGATCGTATTTTTGGTAATGTCGTCATCGGTAGGCCCAAGCCCGCCGGTGGTGATCACGATTTCATGTTCCTGCCAGCATTTGTCCAAAGCTTCAAGGATCTGCTGCCGGTCGTCTCTGACCGTCACAGCGTAGTCCACAGCCAGCCCAAGATCAGCCAGACCTGTCGCCAGATACTGCAAGTTCGTATTGAGCGTCTTGCCCAGAAGTATCTCATTGCCTATCGTGATGATAGCTGTCATAAACCGCTCCGGTCAATAGGATTTGGCAAAGATCACCTTGTGTTTCGCCGGTTCGCCGCAGCAGATGCATTTCCCCTCAGATTTATTATCCTCGAAGGGAATGCAGCGCACTGTGACCTTGAGGTCATCTTTGATCTTCTCCTCGCAGGCTGTGCTCCCGCACCAAGGCGAGACCGCGAAGCCTCCGTGGATCTCCGGCTGTTTGGCATTCTTCGGAGTAAAGAAACCGTAAAACTCTTTATTATCTTCGATCGGCACGATGTTCTCGTTCCTGAAATTCAGGGCTTTCTCAAAGATATTCTTTTGCATGGCGATCAATGCGTTCTGCACGTATATCTTTATCTCAGTGACAGGTACGGAAACCTTGTCTCTGGGTTCCTGGTCTCTTCTGGCGATCATCACAGCCTGACCCGCAACGTCACGGGGACCGATCTCCATCCGTAGCGGAATACCTTTTTTGATCCAATACCAGTTTCTCTCGCTGGAGGTCAGATCTCGGTCATCCAGTTCTGTATAGATCTTTATATCTTCGAAATAGCTGTCTTTCAGGTCTTTAACAATCGCTTCAGCCAATTCCATGACCTGCTGTTTCTCTGTTTCATCCCGGAAAATAGGGATGATGGCAAGATGTGAAGGCGCGACTTTCGGCGGCAGAACTAAGCCGTTGTCATCACTGTGCGCCATGATCAACGCACCGATAAGCCTCGTAGAAACGCCCCAGGAAGTAGTCCAGCCAAAGTCCATCTCACCTTCGCGATTCTGAAATTTGATCCCGGAAGACTTGGCAAAGTTCTGTCCCAAAAAGTGTGAAGTTCCGGATTGCAGGGCTTTTTTATCCTGCATCATCGCTTCGATGCAATAGGTATTCACCGCTCCGGGGAATTTCTCCCCTTCGGTCTTTTCTCCCTTGATCACCGGAATGGCAAGATAGTTCTGGGCAAAATCTCCATACACATCAAGCATCCGGCGGGTTTCTACCATAGCCTCATCATAGCTCTCATGAACCGTATGCCCTTCCTGCCAAAGGAATTCCGTCGTTCTCAGAAAGAGTCTGGTTCTCATCTCCCAGCGTACGATATTCGCCCATTGGTTGATGAGCAGGGGAAGATCTCGGTAGGAATTCACCCATTTGGCAAAGGAAGCGCCGATGATCGTTTCCGAGGTGGGACGCACGATGTAAGGTTCCGTCAGTTCTCCGGCAGGTTTCAGCCCGCCTTTGCCATCGTTCTCCAGCCTGCTGTGGGTGACAACGGCACACTCTTTGGCAAAGCCTTCGACATGCTCGGCTTCTTTCTCAAAGTAGCTTTTGGGGATAAAGATCGGGAAATAAGCGTTGCGATGCCCAGTCTCCCGGAACATTCCGTCGAGAACTCGCTGGATGTTCTCCCATATTGCGTAACCCCATGGTTTTATGACCATGCAACCACGCACCTCGCTATTTTCCGCGAGATCAGCCGCTTTGATTACCTGTTGATACCACTCGGCATAGTTTTCCGCACGGGTGGGTTCGATTGCCGTTCTATTTTGTTTGCTCATTCAGAACTCCGTTATATTTTTGCAGTTTTTCCAATCTGACGAACTCTGTTTATCTGTCAATAACAATAAGCCTTGTAAGCATATCTTTCCTGAGTTTTTTTCGTCGTATTTCCTGGCAAATTGACCTGTCAGGGAGCCCTGATTTTCCGGTAAGATGTTGCTTTTTAGTCCGATACGGTTCATTACGAGGATTGTTGATACTTCGCCGCCCCGCCTGTAGTTGATCGGTCTATCCTCTGGTCATCTATGAATAGCTTGAAACCAGCCTGCCTTTTTGATCTCTTGATCTTCCCGGCTTCATCTCTCTATCCCCTCTCTATCATCTTATGTCATGACGTAAGATGATAGAGAGGGGATAGAGAGATAATGGGAACATACAACAAGGAGAACAGGCATCTGGACTGATTCTGATAACAGGTTGATGGGATATGCCTTAACTGTTCTATGAGGATGTTTGTTCAGCGAGTTTCTCAGTTCAGACCCAAACCGACCATGGCGTATGGCAGGAAGCTCACCCCGCCTGTATCAGATTGCATCATCTCGCCTCCGGCTTCGAGCATGAGATACATAGGTTTAACGTCGATCTTCAGGTTGGCTCCTAAACCGACTCTGTAGATCAGACTCGTCTGGATACTTTTCTCTGAATCCTCATCGACGTTATATAGGTAGGCACCGGCTTGCCCAGCGAGGGTCATGCTGAAATACTGGGAGGCTTTTTTGGTGAGCAGGAATTGGCATTCCGGACCGACAACGCTGTAATGGTCAAACAAATCTTCTCCATCGTCATTTTCGTAACCAACGTTGGTATTAGCATAAGCTAGCGAGGGAATTATCGCGGAGTATGTCCCCGGTGAGGTTTGGGGAAAACTATTCTTGTACAAAATCTTAACTCCCGCAGATCCCAATCCTGCCCAGGCTTTGGCACCCAGATCGCTGTGATCTGTCACACCAATAGCACCTTCGAAGCTGGAGATCATCTCTCCGGGGAAAGTAAGGTCATCTTCTTCATTGTTTTGCACGAAATTCTGCCAATCCGCGACATAGTACATGCTTGCGCCCATACCGGTATTGTATCCGAATCTAACCCGGTTTGTGCCAAGGGGTTCTGCGGTGTTCATAGAGGATATGTCCATAGCCACGCAACCTCCCAGAAAGATCACCGCGATCATTAAAACTAACAATACTCTCATAATTACCTCAAATCTCAGTAGCCTTGGTGATATAATAGTTCGTTAGCGTGAGAATGCATCAGAAAAAATTCAGCTCAGGCAGGCGAAATCTTTCTGGTCCGCTGGGGATCTCAGCTATTCGCAATGATCATAGACAATGACGCCGTCAACCATCAACAGCAGCGGTTTTGCCTCCAGCCAGAACTCATCAGGTTCTGCGGAGAAGTCCTCAAACACTTGAAGATCAGCATAGAATCCACTTTCAATACTGCCACGTATATGATCACTATTAGAGCCTTTAGCTGCACCGATCGTGTAGCCGTGAAGTGCTTCGAAAACACCTAGGCTCTGCTCCGGCATCCAGCTCTCGCAAGTGGGATCGAGGAACTGCTTCCGCTTTAGAAGGCTGTAAATACCCAGGCAGGGATTCATGGATTCGATCGGAGCGTCCGAGCCAAAGCCCAAGCCGTTGCAGTTATTGGAGATATCTCTGAAGCGATAAGCCTGATCCTCGACGTTGTTCCAATGCTGACGGATCAGGGGAATGTCATTGGCCAGATGCACAGGCTGAAGTGAGCAATATGCCCCTGAGCCTTTCAGGAGCTTAAGATCGGCTTTGCGGATCGATTGCAGATGTTCGATCCTGTGCAGCAGACCCGGAAATGTGTCATTCAGCCTGGAAAAGAGCTGTAAAACCTGGTGCACTGCGCGATTGCCGATCGCGTGAACGGTCAGGGCAATGCCGTTCGAAGCGGCGTGTTCCCCGATCTCTGAAAGTTCATAATCTGAATAACGCAAGATCCCGTTTGACCCCGTACTCGGATAGGGAGTGAACATTGCCGCGGTCTGGGAGCCTAAAGCTCCGTCGGCAAACAGCTTAACTCCGCCGATCTTGAGCCTTTCGCTGCCCGTGTAGGACTGGACATGATGATTGATCATGTTGTCCAGTTCATCCAGGGGGAAATGCCAGGTAAAGCGGAAGTTAGCACATCCGCGCCGGGCTTCTTCCAGAAGAGACCAGCTCTGCGTGCCCTCCATACTGTGAACTCCGGCAAGCCCAAGATTCTGTGCAGCTTCGATCGAGGCTTTGAGAGTGAAACGCAGTTGGCGTGCTTCCGGCTGTTTGACGTGCCGGTCAATAGATTCCGCTGCAGCTTCATAGGCGAGTCCTGAAGGGCTTCCATCCGCGAAGCGTGAATATCTTCCACCTGCCGGATCGGGGGTCTTGGCATTGATCCCTGCCTTCCTGAGCGCGAGACTGTTGCAAAGCCTGCCATGATAATCTTTGCTGAACAAGGTCACCGGAATATCGGGAAAGACCTTGTCCAGTAGCAGGCAGTTCAACCCTGAGGGATCATCCAGATAATTAAGATCCCAGCCACCGCCCTGGATCCAGTCAGGCAGATGATCCTGTTCATCCCGGTAGCGATTCAGCGCCGCTTCAACATCGCTGATCTTGGTCAGGCCGGAAAGATCGATCATGATCCTGCGCTTGGCATATTCCACAAAATGGGTGTGAACATCAGTGAAAGCAGGGAGCAGAACCTTACCCCTGAGGTCGATGATCTCCGGGGTTTTAGGAGATAATGCGATACATTCACTCAGTTGTCCTATATGTTTGATAGTGTTATTTGTGACTAATACAGATTTACCTGTTTCAAGCTTCGTACAGGAGGCATCCAATACCTTGGCGTTGACAAAGACATAGTTCATTTTCTATACTCCGAATAGTAGCGTCTCAGTATTTCTATTCCCCGGTTCAGGGATTCTGGCGATACAGCGTAGTTCAGCCGGATCCACCCTCTGGTCACACTCCCGAAAGCCCTTCCCGGGACGCTTATCAGTCCCAAAGTGCTAAGTTCTTTGGCGGCTTGCAGATCGTCTTCCACTTTCAGCATCAGATATGGCGTAGCCTGAGGTGTGTGCAGATGATCGTGACTGAGGAATTCACAGATGGTAGTAATGGTCTTTTCGCGATCTTTCATTAGGCGCAGCCTGATCATTTCCGAACCCCGGAGTCCCTTTTCTGACAGCGCCGCCGGGATCAACTTCTGCGCCAGCCAGTTACTGCAGGTGCTGACATACTGCTTTGCCTTGGTGATCGAAGAAATAACTTCCCTGGATGAGACAGCCCAGCCGATCCGCCAGCCGCTCAGACAGTGCGACTTCGACAGCCCGCCGATGTGAACGACATGGTCGAATAATACAGCAGTCGAAGGAGGCTTTTCGGTGAACCACAGTTCACGGTAGATCTCGTCTACCAGTACAGTGATTCGGTATCTATTACATATTGAGGATAAGCGTGATAGCTCTTTATTATTGAAGTATTTTCCACTTGGATTCTGAGGATTCGATAGTAGGAGAAAGATCACTTTCTGACTCAGCTGACTCTCCCATTTATCCCAATCGATGGTCTCAAGATCCGGCTGAAACGGGAGCCTGACTGTTTTCGTTCCCAGCAGGGAAGCAATGGACGCATAGGCGGTATAGTCCGGATCAGGGATGGCGACCACTTGTCCGGGATTACTCAAGGCAAACAAAGAGAGGAAGATGGCTTCCTCGGCACCGTTGGTCACACACACGTTATCCACGCCATATTTATCGCCATAATAGTCAGCCACAGCTTGTCTGGATTCGTTTAGTCCTGCGTTAGGGGTGTACGAGGCTGTGCCGCTATCCAGCAGTTTATGCGCTTCCTGACGCAGATATTCTGGCATGGCATAGCCCAATTCACCCAGTGCCATGTTGACAGAACCAGGAGGGGCGTCATTGATGACCTGCCTGATCAGAGATATCTTGATGCCATTGAACCTGTCAGCTTCAGTCAAGGACAGACCTTAGATCCTTCTCCAACTGGACTGAAACATCGGTCTTGGAGTCACGGTATTTAATGATTATCGGGCAATATACCTGGAAACCGGGATGATCTTTCATGGAGCGTGATCCGGGCACGACAACCGCGTCTTCCGGGATAGTGAAAGAGCCACCGCCGTCACGTTCCAGATAGTGACCACGCACCGAGTCGTATATAGGCGTGGAACCCGTAACGATCGTACCGGAAGCCAAAACCGCACGGCTCTTGACGATGATGCCCTCATAAACACCTGTGTTGCCACCGATAAAGGCATCGTCCTCCACGATCACCGGACGGGAATTGATCGGTTCGAGCACGCCTCCGATCATTGCGCCGGCGGAGAGATGAACGTTTCTGCCGATCTGGGCGCATGAACCGACCAGCGCATGAGAATCGACTAATGAACCGCTTCCTATGTAGGCTCCGATATTTATAAAAGCGGGTGGCATAACCGCTACGCCCGGAGCGAGATAACAGCCATTACGGGCTGAACTGCCTCCGGGAACAATACGAACCTGATCGCTAAGCGTGAAGAGTTTTTCTACCAAAGTATCCTTATCGAAGAAGCTCTTCCGGTCGCTCCAAGGCAGTTCCGCCAGCCTCCCCATGCGGAAACCGAGCAGAATACCCATCTTGATCCACTCATTGACTTTCCACTCACCGCCTTCAAGTTCGCAAGCCCTGATCTTACCGAGATTCAAGGCATCGATGAAATCATCAAAGAGCTGCCGGTCTGCCTGACTGTAGAGATCCGGTTTCTGCTCGTACAGTTGCTTAATCCTCTGTTGCATTTATGTCTCCAAATTGTGATCTTTATTGCTAATGCGATACTTTAACTTGTTTATTGTATTTTGTCCGTTATCATTGAGATTCGTTGCATCGCATCTATTATAACTGAACGTGGCGCTCCATAGTTTATCCTACGGTAGAGAGTATAGTCTTCCCCGAATTTCGAGCCGTGATCCAAAGCCAGCTTCGCATCATTCAGAAGCTGGTTCTGCAAAGTTTCCTCGCTAACTCCCAAACCGGAGAAATCCACCCAGGTCAGGTATGTACCCTGTGGTTCCCAGGTCTTCAAACCGGGCAGATTCACCTTTATATATTCATGGATATAGTCACGATTCCCCTGCAGATAAGCCACAAGAGTTTCGAGCCAGTCCTCAGAGTCGTTGTAAGCAGCAGTTAGCGCGCTGATCCCAAAGCTATTGCCCATATAGAGATAGAGCTTGTTGTTCAGATCGTTCAAGGCTCTGAAAAGCTCAGGATCGGAGCAGACGGCAAGTGCCGTGGACAACCCGGCAAGATTAAAACTCTTTGCCGGAGAGAAAGATGTGATCGTTATCCTGCCAAGATCTCCCAGCGAAGCAATAGGCGTGTGCCTGTAACCGTGATAGACGATGTCCGCGTGGATCTCATCGCTGAAGATGGTGACACCGTGCCTGAGGCAGATCTCCCCCATCCGGAGCAATTCTTCTTCACGAAAGACCCGTCCCACGGGATTGTGAGGGTTGCAGAGGATAAACATCTTAGCCTGTGAGGCTTTCTGTTCAAAATCATCGAAGTCTATCTCCCACTCTTCCTTAGCCGGGATCATGGGAGAAGTGAGCAACCCGCGTCCCTGCTCCAGCACGGAGGAATGAAACGGTGCGTACACAGGGGTTTGAATGAGTATCTTGTCATTGGGTTTGGTCAGAGCCAGAATAGCCATATTGAGCGCGGGAACGACACCGGGTGTGTTGATGATCCATTCCCTGCGTGTTTCCCAATCATACCGGCGGGCAGTCCAGGACGTGATCGCCTGGTAATAGTTGTCGCTGTGCAAGTTATAGCCATGGATCGGATGTTCCCAGCGTCTGCGCAGAGCTTCCTGGATCTGAGGCGCTACGGCAAAGTCCATATCCGCGACCCAAAGCGGGAGCAGATCGTCCCTGCCATAGATCATTTTCAGCGCATCATATTTGAAACAGGCAGTTCCCTTGCGGGGAATCACCTCGTCAAAGTTATATTTCACTTATGCTTGTCCTTCTTTTTCGACTACGCATTGTTGCAGATATTCGCAGGTTTTACGGGTCTTTTCGTTCATCCGGATCTGCGGAACCATCTCATAGATACCCAGGATGATCTCCAGCACTTTGGGGAACGACCCCTTGATCCTGAACTTTTGTTCTCTCCCCTTATGATCCTTGTAAGTGAGATAAAGGTATATAGTTATCTGCTTATGCAGTTCCATCTCGAGCAGATCAGGATAAGGGATCTTTATCGCCGGTTTTCCCAGAAATCCCAGCTCGATCCGTTCAGGGAAGAACGTCACCGAATTCAAGCCAAAGACGTGCCGGAAGAGGGAATCCAGCCCCACGAAGAAGATCGCCAAAGGGAGCATCTTGAAGAAGAGCGGAGTCTCGGCCGTGACGAAATTGATCAGGAAGAAAACGGTATACAGGATCAAAGCCAAGGCGAAGAGGATCAGCATGCCCCGTACCAGAATATGGATCCTGTATCTGACTGGAATGCGTGATCTTACGGATTCTATTCTCAGCGGTTCCGGCATAGGTATGCCTCGTACATTTCGTTGACGCTTTGCAGAACCGTCGCGTTCACAGGCACAACGTCGAACAGGTTATGATTGTCCAATTCGCCGTGATAATCGCTTCCCCCGGTCATGAAGAGCTTGTTTGCCTGAGCGATCTTGATAAAGTCCTGAACTTGCTGTTGGTTATGATCCGGATGCCAGACTTCGATTCCGTCGATACCCATGCCGATCAGATCTGCCAGATATTCCGGCTTTGCCAGCTTACCGGGGTGAGCCGTGACCGCGAAACCTCCGGCGTTGTGGATGATCTTGAGCACATTCGGCACGAGCAATTCAGGTTTGTGGAAATATGCCGGCTTGTCATTGCCGATGTATTTGTCAAAAGCCTCGTTCTTGCTTTTCACATAGCCGTGTTTGAGGAGGATCTGAGCGATATGCGGACGTACGATAAGTTCTCTTGAACCAGCCACTTCCACGACTTCCTCGAGAGTGATCTTCATGCCCAGTTCGTTCAGGACATTGATCATCTTGACTGCACGATCCCGCCTCCCGACGAGATACATTTCCGTCATCTCTTTCAGTTCCCGGTTACGTTTATCATAGCCATAGGCGAGCATATGCACGTCGGAGTGGTTGTGGATCGAAGAGATCTCCATACCGGGCAGGATCCTGAATGGGTAAGCTGCCGGGTCGATCATCTCATAAGCATCGAAGGTGTCATGATCCGTGATCGACACCAGATCGAGCTTGATCTCAAGCGCGCGCTTCAGTAGCTGTTTCGGACTGAGCGCTCCATCTGATACGTTGGTATGCAGATGCAAGTTGATGCGGGCAATGTTGTTTATTTTCTTTACTATCATATCAAAACTTATTCGTTGACGTATTTCCGACTTTGTAAAATCCGTCAATGAGAAAGTTTAGCAGGGTATTATCACTCTGTCATATAAGGATTTGAAATGCAATATGACCCCATAAAGAATATCTTTAATCGCCTGATCGAAGGATCGGATCAACTCCGCATCCTCTTCTTCAGCCTGCTCGATGTGTTCTTCCTGCGCCAACGCTACGTTAAGCGTTCCATCCGCAAGTACTTCGACAGATCTGACTCGTTCAGATTCTACGACGCTGGCGCCGGTTTCTGCCAGTATTCCTGGCACATCCTGAAGAAATATCCTCACTCCAGGGTCTTCGCTGTCGATCTGAAGAAGGATTACTTGCGCAGTTTTGCCGGATTCATCCGTCCCCGCATGCCCGAACGCTTTCATTTTCAGGAAGCTGACCTGCAGGTTTTCGAGCCAAAACTGCATTATGACCTCGCGGTTGCCATCGACATTTTGGAGCATATCCCCGATGACGTCAGCGCCATGAAGAATATCTATAACTGCCTGAACCCCAATGGAAAGCTGATCATATCCACCCCTTCGGACACCGACGAGGCAGCCAGATTTACTGAGGAACACGTCCGTCCCGGTTACGATATGCACGAACTGAGGACTAAACTGGAGAGTGTGGGCTTCACAATCCGGGAAAGCCACTTCAGTTATGGAGTTTGGGGCGCGAGAGCCTGGCGTCTGATGATCAAGCATCCTCTGGCGTTATTGGGGCGAAGCAAGTTTTTCTTCCCGATCCTGCCTCTGTATTACCTGTTTGTTCTGCCTTTGGGGCTGATCATGATGCAGATGGATCTCCAACGCGAGAATTCTACCGGAACGGGGATCATCGTCGTGGCAGAAAAGCCGGAAACCTTGTAATACAATAAGTTACCATGTTTTCTCTCAGGCTGAAGAGCTATGCTTCTTCAGCCTTTTTTCTGTCGAAACCTCTGCATATTAGGACTGCCTCTAAAGCCAGATACCTGATCCACCTAACTAATCCCAAAGACAACCCGCGTGAAGCCCGTGTGATCCCCGTGCAAAACATGGGAATCACACGGGAAACGCCTGTGCTGAGCGCGGGGTTAGTTAGGTGGATGTTTGGAACAACCTGCATTTGTCTTACAATATCGATACAACGGTGGTACAGATAGTTATATTCATATCCTGTAAACCATAGCATTGCCAACTGCCTCTCTCCTCATGTTATCAGGTATCCTTCCCGTACGCCTGCCGTACGCCTCCCGAACGATACCCGTACAAACGTTTGGAGAGCATAATGCCACGATTCAGTCAGCATTGCCTACCTGTCCAGCGAGCTAAAAGAAAAACAGAGCAAAGCTTAGCTGCTGTGATCAGGCACTGATTGAGTTGATTCTATCCTGTTATTTACGAATAAACCTCCCCGCTTCGAGGTCTCTGAATGCCTGTTTGATCTCATCAGAGGTGTTCATGACTATCGGACCGCGCCAGGAGATAGGCTCATTCAGGGGTTTTCCGCTGAGGAAGAGGAAGCTGAAGCCTTCCGCTCCCGTGCTGATCCCGATCCGGTCTCCATCCTCGAAAAGCACAACCTGACGGTTGGAGATCGTTCTGCCGTCGATCGTTGCGGAGCCGGCATAACAATAGATGAAGCAGTTGTAGCCT
>Ga0116170_10003602_pt1 | contig 14426 bp, 13 predicted proteins | sample AD_JPNHW1_MetaG_FD_89797 | JGI IMG/M metagenome (GOLD analysis project Ga0116170, IMG submission 89797) | Active sludge microbial communities of municipal wastewater-treating anaerobic digesters from Japan - AD_JPNHW1_MetaG | ecosystem: Engineered > Bioreactor > Anaerobic > Digestate | place...
GGTGTTAAGGACTACATATTTGAACTGGTTGTCGGCGGGCCGTATGGTGTATTCTTCCATGCGCACCCGGTTGCCGAAAGCGTCAATGGCCACCTTGCGGGTCTGGAACTCCGCGGACTGCAGCTCTTCCTGCGCGCGCGCGATCACGTCCTCTTTGGATATCTCGCCGTAAATTTCCTTGCGGGCCTCAAGGCGCGCGCTGCCCAGGGTGGACTCCATGTTCTTGGGCTCGTCGGGGTTGGCCTGGGGCGCGCTCACGCCGCCGCCCATCGGGATCTCCATGAACTGCCCTTCCCGCAGCAGCCCCGTGTTTCCGGCGGAATCTCCCACCAGCACGCTGCCGTCGTAAACTTCGGCGCGCGTGCCGCCCTCGGCGTCGGCCTGCACCATAAAGTCCGTGCCGCGCACGGCGCAGACCGCCGAAGGGGTGCGCACCTCGAACTTTTTGGAGAATTTCTTCACCCAGGACCGGACCCGGCCATAGTATAACCCCAGGGAAACGGACTCCTTGTCCTCCACGGCCATTTTAAAGGCCGAAGCGGGCGCCACCTTTATCCTTGAACCGTCGGCCATCAGGATCTCGGCGGTGGAAGCCCTGGCGGTATGCAGCTCGTCTCCGGAGGCCAGCGCAACGGGGCCTTCGCCGGCCAGCCTGCTCCACGAAGCCGCCCCATTCGCCTTAAGCTCTACCACGCCGCGCCACTGCGTTATCTGGGCAGCTTCGGCCGTACAGCAAATAAAAAGCAAAGCGACCGAAACAAGAAGGTGTTTCATACAGCGCTCCTTAGCCCGCACTCAATCCGAAAATTTATTGATGAACCTGTTTAACCCCACAGGCTTTATTATATTTTTCACGCTAATCCGTGTCAACACAAAAAAGTGTTACTTCAGGCACAGGGAATGCCGCCTCCGGCGCAAGTGCAGGAACCCCTGTTTGAATGAACTGCCCGAAAGCAAGTAAATGCTAGAATATCCCCCGATTTGATATGGCGACACAGACCCAGGACATAGAAGTTTCCATGCTGGCGGTCAGGGACGGCGTCAACGCCGCGCTGGCCGGCATTGACCGGGAATTTTTCGATTTCACGGAATTCCCCTCCCTTTTCCTGGGCAAGGCCGCCAGGGCGCGCTTTACCCTGCTTACCGGACGCGCCCTAAACCTGGACGAAGCCGGCGCCAGGAAGATCGCCGTGGCGGCAGAACTGACGCATACCGCCTCTCTTTTGCACGACGACTGCATCGACCTGGCCCGCTGCCGCCGCGGGCAACCCACCATCAACGAAAGGCGCGGTATAAACGCCGCCATCCTGGTCGGCGACCTTACTATCGCACTGGCTTTCGACCTGGCCTCAGGCATCTCTCCCGACCTGGCCCGGGAACTGGTCCTGGCGGTGCGCCGCATGACGGAAGGCGCCCTGCTCGAGGAAAACTCCAGCGGCCGCAAGATCTCCGCCGAAACGGCCGGGCGCATCGTAATACTGAAAACAGGCGCCCTGTTCCGCTGGTGTTCCCTGGCGGCCTGCAGCCTCGCCGGCCGCAGGGACATGCTGGAAGCCTGCGCCCGCATAGGCTCGGAAACCGGCGCCGCTTTCCAGGTGATTGACGATGTCCTGGATTTCGACGGCGACCCGGGCGAGTGCGGGAAAGAGACTTTAAAAGATATTTCTGAAGGAAAATTCACCCTGCCGCTGATACTGGCTCTCAACGACCCCGGCACCGGCCCCAGGGCCGCAGCGCTGATCTCCGATCTAAAAAAGGGCCCCGCCGCCGATCTTACCCCGGCGCTGGGCCTGGCCGCGCTGGTAAAAGAAGGCGGCTTCACCTCGATCGCGAGGACTTCCGCCCTGGAACGGATAAAGAGCCTCTCCCCGCTTATTGACACGCTGCCAAACCAGGAAGGCGCGCAGCAGTTGAAATACTTCCTGCTGGCGCTGGCTGAACGAAAAATTTAAGGGCGCTTTATAATGAAGAAATGGCTGATAGTGCTGAGGGCTTACTCCTGGCCCGCATCGCTGGTGCCGGTGGTGGTCGGCTCGGCAGCGGCCGCGCGCTTCGGCAGGTTTTCCTGGGCGGACCTGGCGCTCACGCTGCCGGCGGCGCTGCTGGTGCATTCGGGCGCGAACCTGGCCAACACATATTTCGACTACAGCAACGGGGTGGACAAGGCGCAAACCGCGGACGACAGGGGGCTGGTGGACCACCTGGTCTCTCCGGCCCTGGCGCTGCGCCTGGCCGCCGGGCTGCTGGCGGCGGGCGCCGGCATCGGGCTGTTCCTGGCGGCCAAGAACCATATCCCGGCCCTGCTCTGGCTGGGGGCAGCGGGCATCGCGCTGGCCTGGTTCTACACGGCCAGGCCGGGCTACAAATACCGGGCGCTGGGCGACATCGGCATCTTCCTGGCCTTCGGCCCGCTTATCGGCACCGGCACGGCCCTGATACAGACCGGCAGCTTCGTGCCGGAAGCGCTGTGGGCCTCCATTCCCGTCGGGCTGCTGGTAACGGCCATTCTTCACGCCAATAATATGCGCGACCTGGACCCTGATTCCGCGGCGAATTTCCGGACGCTGGCCGGGGCGCTGGGGCTTCAGGCTTCGGAAAAACTTTATTACGCGCTGATCTTTATGCCGTACCTCTTCGCCTTCACCTTCGGCAGCCCCTGGCCCGCCCTGTGCTGCGCGCTCTCGGCGCCGCTGGCGCTCAAGCTCCGGGCGCGCGCCGCCAGCGGCGACTTTGCCCGGCTGGTGCCAGAAACGGCCGGCCTCGTAGCCGCCTACGGCCTGCTGCTGTCGGCCGGGCTGCTCCTGGCCGCGTAACTGTTAACCGCCCGGGGCCCGAGCCCCTAACTCCGGAAAGCCTCCATGCCGCCGCGTTCCGGCGCCCGCTTTATTCTTGTCTTGTAAAGTATCTTATTTTTTTATAAATTATATATGGTTATGCCGCTATTTCACGGAGGTTCTGGCTTGATGAGAAAACATTCTATTCTTTCGGCGCTCGCGCTGCCGCTGCTGGCGGCCCTCCTGCTGTCTTCCTGCGCCGGGAAAAACACAAAAAAGGGTTCAGACGCCGCGGACATGACCGGTGACACGGCCACCATCCCCGCCCTTGAAGTGCAGGAAAGTAGCGACACCATGGCGGTGGAAGGGGACATACGCGGCCCCGAATTCCGCTCGCAGGAAAACCTGAAAACGGTGAATTTCAGCTACGGGCTCTATGACCTTTCCGAAGAGAGCCGCAAAGTACTGCAGGCCAACGCCACGCTGCTAAAAGCGCGCAAAGAATGGACCGTCCTGGTGGAAGGCCATTGCGACGAGCGCGGCACTACGGAGTTCAACCTGGCGCTGGGCCAGAAACGGGCCAAAGCCGTACGCGATTACTACGTGCGCCTGGGCGTGCCGGAAAGCGCCATCGGCACCATTTCCTACGGCGAAGAAATGCCGCTCTGCCAGGAAACCACCGAGGATTGCTGGATGACCAACCGCCGGGCCGAGACCAAAATAAAGGGGTAAGAAATGCTCCGGGCAAAAACCATCCTCTTCATTCCTTTGTGCCTGCTGGCCGCCGGCTGCGTGGCCACCCAGCAGGATATGCTGCAGATGCAGAGCCAGATGGACGACCTGAACACCAGCATCAACAACATGCAGAAGAATCAGGCCGACCTCGCGGTGAAGATGGAAGATCTCTCGAAGAACCTCAACGTTTCCTCCGAGAACATGAAGGATATTTCCACCCAGATGGGCCGCCTGTCGGGCCGGCTCGACGAGCTGGACCTGGCCATGAACAAGCGGGTTAACGCCATCGGCCAGACCATCCGCAAACAGCAGGAAGACCTCGGCCAGACCCTGCGCAAGCAGCAGGAAGAAGTGGAGACGGCGCTGCTGCCGGCCAAGCTTTACAACGACGCCTACAACGCGTACCTGAACAACAGTTTTGACGCCTCCTCCTCGGGCTTCAAAACCTATCTCGCGAAATTCCCCACGGGCGAAATGGCGGAAAACTCGTATTTTTACATGGGCGAGTCGCTTTACTTCAGGGAGCGCTGGCAGGACGCGGCGCTGGCCTACGCGAATGTGCTGGAAAAATTCCCCAAGTCGGTGCGCGTTCCGGCCGCGCGGCTCAAATACGCCCTGGCGCTGCTCAAACTGCCGGAAGACAAGAAGAGCGAGGCAGTAAAATACCTGCATTCCGTAGTGCGGGATTTCCCGAATTCACAGGAAGCGGAAACGGCCAGAGACCACATCAACAGGCTTTCCCCGCGCAAACAGGAACCAGCCGCCCAGCCGGCGAAGAACCGTTCAAGAAAAGGATAAAGCCTCCGGATGAAAGCGTTAACGGCTCTGCTTTTATTCGCGGCCGCGCTGCCGCTTGCGGCCGCCACAAACGTCTACATCGGCGTGGAAGCCTCCAAAGAACTGCGCAAGGTCCCCGTCGCGCTTTCCCAGTTCCTCCCCGTCCGCGCCGACAGCCCGGCGGACCTCGACCTGGCGGAAGCCTTCCGCGACATCGTCCGCTCCGACCTGCTCTACTCGCGCTATTTTGACATACAGGAAGACGCCCTTTCCCCCGCGAACCTGGACACGGGCCCTGAGGCCCTCGCCTTCTGGAAGGCGCTGGCCCCCAACCTGGTCACCGGCAAGGCCCAGGACGCGGGCTCGGTCTGGACCTTCAACGCCCGCCTGCACGATCTCAGGTCCGGAGACACCGTCATGGAAAAGTTCTACCAGGGAGAGAAGCGCGCCCTGCGCCGCGCGGCGCACATGTTCTCCGACGACGTGACGCAGCGCCTGGCGGGGCGCAAAGGCCTGGCGCATTCGAAGCTGGTATTTTCCAATAACGCCACCGGGCGCAAAGAGATCTACATGGTGGATTACGACGGGGAGAACCTGACGAAGCTGACCTCCGACAACAGCATCAACCTGCTGCCGCGCTGGTCGCAGGACGCCCAGCGCATTTATTACACCACCTACCGCTGGGGCAACCCGGACATGTTCGAGATAGACCTGAAAGCCGGCAAGATACGCCCCTTCACCACCTTCCAGGGGCTGAATATCCCCGGCGGTTTTTCACCCGACGGGCTGACCATGGTCATGACGCTGTCGCGGGGAGGGGACGCCGGCATCTACGCCCTGGACATCGTCACAAAAAAGCTGAAAGCCCTGCTGCAGGGCTTCGGCGTAAGTTCCTCCCCCACCTGGTCCCCCGACGGCAAGGAAGTCTCCTTCGTTTCGGACCGGGCGGGCAACCCGCAGATCTATGTGCTCAACCTGGCCACCGAGAAAACGCGCCGCCTGACCAAGATGAACTGGTGCGATTCCCCCTCCTGGTCGCCCTCCGGCGAGTGGCTGGTCTTCGCAGGCCGCGAAACTTCCCGGGGAAAGTTCAACATCTACGTCACAGACCTCACCGGCAGCCAGGTCCGCCGCCTCACCGAAAAAGCAGGCGACAACGAAGACCCGTCCTGGTCTCCCGACGGCAGGTTCATCGCCTTCACCTCCACCCGGCGCGGGCGCAAGGAGATCTTCGTGATGGATTCCGACGGCAGCGCCCCCCACCCGCTGACGGACCTCCCGGGCAGTTCTTTCACCCCCAACTGGAGCAACTGAACCGGGACAGCCGGCAGCGAAAGCGGAACGATCGTCCCGCTTTTTTATTTGGCGAACAACGCGCGGACTTTTTCGGTGAGGGAACAGAAGAAACAGACCTCGGGCGCGGAATTGCGGGCCGGATGGAAACGGAGGTCTTTGTCGGCCTTAAGGGCGGCGGCAAGTTCCGCTTCCAGCAGGGCCAGGAACTCGGTGCCCAGGCGCTTGCGGCGCTCGGACAGCATGCCGGGATTCACCACGTTCTCCAGGGCGAAATATTCCTGCCCGCAGAAGGCCTGTATATAAGGGCTTTCCATGAACTCCGCCACCGCGTCCTCGTCGGAAACATTCTTCAGCTGCTTGACCGCCAGCAGGCCGCAAACCAGCCGGGAATCCCTGGCGGGCCGCCCGTAGCCGGCGGAAAAGTAGCGGCCATAAGCCTCGTCCAGCTTTCCCCACGGCAGCACTTCGGCAAGCTTAAGCCAGCGGTTGGCCGGAGAAAGCTTGCCGCCCAGGTGAAATAATTTTCCGAACAGGGAAGGGTTGAATTTTTCAGAGCGGTACATAGTCGGGTAAACAACAGGCCGTATCTTCAGTTCTCCGGCTTGAAACACTTGCGGCAGCGCGCCTCGTACTTGTCCCCCGCGCCCACCACGATGCGGCGGCCCGAATCGGTCAGCCGCTGGCTGAAATGGGCGGGGTTGCCGCAGACCATGCAGATAGCCAGGTTCTTGGTGACGAATTCCGCCACGGCCATCAGCTTCGCCATGGTGGTGAACGGCTCGCCGCGGTAATCCTGGTCGAGCCCGGCCACTATCACGCGCTTGCCGGAATCCGCCAGCTTGCCGCACACGCCCACCAGTTCCTCGCCGAAGAAATGCGCCTCGTCTATGCCCACCACCTGCGTGTCGTGCGACACCTCCTTGAGTATTTCTTTGGCGGTTTTCACCGGGCGGGCGGAGAACGTAACTTTGTCGTGCGACACCAGGTGTTCCTTGGAGTAGCGGGTATCGAGATGGGAATTAAAGACCTGCACTTTCTGCTTGGCGATATTGGCCAGCTTCAGGCGCCGGATGAGCTCCTGCGTTTTCCCGGAGAACATGCTGCCGCAGACCACTTCTATCCAGCCCGACGAAGAAGAGACGTTAAAGATCATTTCCCCCCCTGATATTTTACGGAAAAATAGTCCCAGGTAAGCCTGAGGCCGTCCGCGAAGCTGACCAGCGGCTTGTACTTCAGCAGCCGGCGCGCCAGCGAGATGTCGGAATAAGTCTTCCTGATATCGCCCTTGCGCTTCGGCGAAAAGGTCCGGGCTATCCTGCGCCCGGTAATTTTCTCCAGCTGCCCGGCGATATCGAGCAGCGAAATATTAGTCCCGGTGGCCACATTTATGGTCTTACCGGAAACCTCGCTCCCCGCCAGCGCCGCGCGGATATTCCCGTCCACCACGTTGCTGACAAAAGTAAAATCGCGGGACTGCCTGCCGTCCCAGTGGATCTCCAGCGGCTTGCCCTGCATCACCAGTTCCATGAACCGCGGGATCACCGCGGAATAAACCGACTCCGGGTTCTGCCTGGGCCCGAACACGTTGAAATAGCGCAGCGCCACGGTCTCCAGCCCGTAGGTTTTCGCATAGACATGGCAGTAATGCTCGCCGGCCAGCTTGCTGACGGCGTAGGGAGAAACAGGCGCGGTGGGCAGGCTCTCTTTCTGCGGGAAGATATTGCACTCGCCGTAGGCCGAACTGGTGGCGGCGTAAACGAAGCGCTTGACGCCGGCGGCCTTGGCCGCCATCAGGGCGTTGAGCGTGCCGGTGGCGTTATTGTCGTTGGCGGCGCGCGGGTTATCCACCGATTTCGGCACCGAGCGGAAAGCCGCCTGGTGCAGCACATAGGTAACGCCCTTCATGGCCTTGGCCAGGTCCTTCGGCTCGCGCAAGTCGCCCACTACCAGTTCGAACTTGCCTTTAAAAGGCTCCAGGTTTTCCGCTTTCCCGGTGGAAAAATTGTCGAACACGCGCACGCGGCAATGCCTGCGCAGCAGTTCCTCCACGATATTGGAACCGATGAACCCGGCTCCCCCGGTAACCAGCCAAAGCGGTTTTTTCATATCTATTTGACCTCTCCCGTAAAACTACAGTTTATCATTTTAAAAATAAACTTAAAATCTCCCCAAATATATCCCGCGGCGGGGCTGTTCCCCTGCCCGCTCCTTTAAGGGTTTTAAGCCCGGGGTCTGTAGCGAATTCCCTATCATTAGGGAACGGCGAAGAATGTCTGAGCCGCGCACTGTGTGCGCGGCGAGTTCTTCGCCGGCGGAAGAACCCGGGCTTCCTCCCCCAAAACCCGTTCCCGGAGCGGGCAGGGGGACAGCCCCGCCGCTCTTCATTAATCCCTGACTTCACCCTCCTGCCGCCAAGGGTGCCAGAACTCGCGTGATTTTTCCTCCAGATCGTCCTTGTGCGCGGGCTCGTTGAACTTGAGGGTCACGTAAAAGAAGAATTCCCGCACCCCGCCGGACCGCTCCTTGAAGTTCCAGCGCGTGCGGAAATCATGGAAATCGCGGTAAAGCGTCAGGCCCTTCTCAAAGAACCGGATGTCTCTTAAATTCAGGCCGCCCTCTGAGAGCAGCTGCAGGCGCAGCACCGTCTCGGCCCGCCAGGGCGAGGTTTTCCATGGCCGGAAGCCAAGCGTATTGCTGAGCACCCAGGCTTGGGGCGCGCTGCTGTAATTGGCTATGCCGCCGCTGACATAAGTTTCCTTGTCACCGACGTTAACCTGGGCCACGAAACTGCGCGTCCCTCCGGAAAGGCCGTAAGTCTCCGCCACGTAAATATCCAGCATCGGCCGCGGGGCGTAATAGATCTCGGCAGTGAGCGGGGCCAGCCGCCTGGTAAAAGAAGCGTCGTAATAAGTCCGCAGGTCGTAAGCGGTCGAGAGCTTATAGTAGGTATTGAACCTGGGCATAATGAACAGCTGGGAAGACAGCGAGCTGGCTTCCTGCCCTTTATCCGCCGCCCTGCCGTCCGCCAGCAGCTTATTCTCCCGGAGCCGGCGCGTATACGAATAGCCCAGGTCCAGCGCGCCCCAGGCCCTGTCGTAGCGGAGCGTGGCCCCGCCGCCATAACGGCCTATCCAGGTATCCGTACCGCCGGACACGGTGGAAATGAACACCGACTGGTTGTAGAAGACAGACGGGGAAAGCGTTACGCGGGGGGCCAGCGGCACCGACTTGGAGACGTTCCACACGCCGTTGCCGCGCCTCTGCGTAAAAAACTGGCCGGCGTCGCGCGCATTCTCAAAATAGCCGCTGAAAGAATTCAACACGGGCAGGCGCAGTACGCGGAAAGGCACGGTGTTGAAATCCAGCCGCGGGATGGAACTGTTGGCCTTGCTGAAAGACTTAAGGTCGCCGGAGCGCGTTTCCCGGCCTGAGGCGCTTATCCGCGTGACGGTGTAATTGGTCCTCCGGGTCAGGGCCAGGCTCGCCTGCTCGTCGGGGCTTACCGCAAAAGGATTGCTCCTGAAAAAATCATTGTTTACCCTGGGGTCGGACAGCAGCCGGAAATAGCTCTGGCTGTAATACTGGGCCGGGTCGGATTCGTTGAACCGGTTGAACCTGTGCCAGTAGCCGCCGGTCGCCCCCCACCGGGCCTCCTCCGAGCCGTACTCGCGGATGCGGTAGAACGAAGCGTTGGAGATATTCTTCTCCGGACGCTGAAAATCCACCTCGCCGCCCAGGCCCACGCCGCGCCGCCCGAAGTAATCCAGGAAGGCCTTCGCCCTGGTTTCCGGGTTGACGCGGAAGACATAGCTGGACTTCATAAAAAAACCGTTGCGCTGGTCGTAGCCGGGCCTGAAGATGCTCACAAAGGGCGTGCCTCCGCCGAAAGGCTTGTACAGGACCGGGAAATAGAACAGCGGTATCCCCCGGACGAAGAACACCGTATTGTAGGCCAGGAAATGGCTGCCCGGCACCAGGTACATGCGGGAAGCGCGTAGATTGAAATGAGGCGGGTCCTGGTCGCAGCTGGTGATGCTGGCTTTTTTATATACGTAATTGTCGTGGTCGAATTCTATCGACCGCCCGCGGAAGATAAAATCCCTGTAGACGAATCGGCCGTTATTTATCTGCCCGGTCTCCGCCCCGTAATTCATGCTCCCGCTGGTGCCGTAAACGATACCCGTATCGTCGTCGATCACGAAATCGGACGGCGAGATCACGGTGCGGCTGTCCATATTCACCGACAGGTTTTTGGCGCGGATCAGTTTTAAGGCCTTGTCCGCCTCGGAAATTTCCTCCAGCCTGACATTGCCGCTGAGCGCGATAACCCGGGTGTATTCGTTATACTGCGCCTCATCCGCCTCGAACCGCACCCGGTGCGCGCCGGTGGAGGAAGGCAGTTCATAGGCGGCGGCGGGCAAGGCCGCCGACGGCGAAAGAAGTATGAACAGGAGCAGTTTTCTCATCCGGTGAAGCGACGCCGCCTTAGCCGCGCAATTACTTCCGCGTTTTTTCCAGCCCGAACAGCGCCGCGCCCAGCGAACCGAGATCGGGATTATCCGACACTTTCACCCGCACGCTGGAAAAAGGGGTAGTTATCTGCTGTTTGGCCAGCACCGCGTTCAGCGCCGGCAGGAACCACTTTTTCGCCTTGGAAACTCCGCCGGTCAGCACGACATAATCCGGGTTGAGCAGCAGGATCAGCCCGGCCAGGCCCCGGCCCAGGTAGGCGCCGGTATCGGCCCACACCTTGCGCGCGGCTTTATTGCCGGCGGCGGCCGCGTTGGTGAGGCAGATAGTGTTGAATTTAACGTGTCCCGGAGCGGAGAAACGCTCCATAAAAGTTTTCTCGTCTTTAATAAGTTCGCGGGCGCGCGCCATTATGGCGTAGCTGCCGCAGTAGGCCTCAAGACACCCCCTGCCGCCGCAGTTGCACCGGCGCCCTTCGCATTCCAGCTTCATATGCCCGGCTTCTCCCGCCGAGCCGGTGGCGCCGTGGTAAAGCCCGCCGTCCAGGATAATGCCCATGCCAATGCCGGTGCCCAGCGTAAGCGTGATCGAGCTGCTTTTTTTCCTGCCGAGTTCCATCTCAAAAGCGCCCCAGGCCGCCATATTCGCGTCGTTCTCCATGAAACAGGGCAGCCCGGTGAGCTTTTCCAGCGGCCCGGTCAGGCGCACATTGCGCCAGGCCAGGTTGGGCGAAAACCTTATCCTGCCTTTTTCCGGGTCTACGTCCCCGGCGGCGCCGATGCCGATGGAAACCAGCTGTTTCCCGTATTTACGCCGGAGCGGCAGCACCGCGGCGGACAGGCGGCGCACGAAGTCGGCCGCGCCCCGGCCGGCCTCGGTGCGGAAGCGCTCCTGCGCCAGCAATTCCCCGGTTGCGCTTACCACTACAAGTTTAGTGTTCGTACCGCCTATATCTATGCCGAGGCCTATCATGTTCCCTCCAGAAAGATCAGCGACGCGCTTCAGACTCCAGCTGCCCGGCCCCGCGGCCCGGCTTTAAAATTTCCAGCGCCGCGCCGGCCAGGTAAAAAGAACCCAGCACCGCGACCGTGCCGGCCCCCGCGGCGCTGGCCAGCGCCGCGCCCGGGTCCTGCTGCACTTCCACCTCCGCGCCGGGCTTTATAGCGGAAAGCTCGTCGGCCAGCGCGCACGGGTCGGCGGCGCGGGGAGAATCCGGCCTGGTAAAGACGAACCTGTCCGACAGCGGCGCCAGGGTTTCAAGCAGTGCGCGGCGCTCTTTATCCTGCAGTATGCCTATCACGAAAGCGCAGGGTTTGCCGCAAAAAGGGGACGCCGCCCAGGTGCGGGCGAAAGCGCGCGCGGCCTCTTCATTATGCGCGCCGTCGATTATGAACAGCGCCCCGCCGAACTCCGGGCCGCCGCGCCGCGCCTGGAACCTCGCCGGCCAGCGCGCCGCGGCGAAACCGGCCGCCGCCTGGGCGCGGCTGATCGGCCAGCCCCGCCCGCGCAGCAGCTCGAGCCCTTCCCAGGCCAGCGTGGCGTTGGAAACCTGCGCCTCCCCCAGTATGCCGAAAGGCAGCGTCTCGCCGCTTTTCTTGTGGCGCAGGGTCATGCCGCTGTTTTCCCAGTCGCGGGCGGCCACTTCGAAAACCGGGGCGAAAAAATGCGCCTGCGCGCCTTGCGCCTGCGCTTCCTTAAGAACCTCCGCCCGCGCCGCTTCAGGCAATAACGGGGCCACGCAGATGCCGCCTTTTTTAATGATCCCGGCCTTCTGCGCCGCTATTTCGCCCAGCGTGGCGCCCAGGTATTTCTTGTGATCGTAATCCACCGACGTTATCACGCTCAGTTCGGGCTTTACCAGGACATTGGTGGTATCCCAGCGCCCGCCGATCCCTACCTCGATTATGGCCAAATCCGTTCTTTCGCGGTCGAACTGGAGGAAAGCCATGCAGGTCAGCAGCTCGAAGAAACTCAGCTCCGGCCCGGCGCTGAAAACTTCCTCGAAGAGCGCGGCGAAAACTCTTTCGGGAATATTCACGCCGTCGAGCCTGATGCGCTCGACGGGGCTTACCAGGTGCGGGGAGGTGAAAAGGCCTGTCTTAAGCCCGGCCGCCCGCGCGGCCGCCTCGAACAGGGCGCAGACCGAGCCTTTGCCGTTGGTGCCGGTGACATGCACCGTTTTCAGGCGCGCGTGCGGATTCCCCAGTTTTTCAAGGCAGGCGTAGACGCGGCCCAGCCCGTCCTTCTTAACGAAGTCCTGCCTGGAGTTCAGTATCCTATGCGCTTCTTCAAAACTCATCATGCGAAATATTCCCGTTCACCGCCACGGTCCCCGCTTGCCGGGCGGCGGCCCCGGCTTACCCTACGCTTTCACCCGCGAGGCATCCACGCCGAGATCCTTTAGTTTATGCTCCAGATGTTCGTAGCCGCGGTCAATGTGATAGATGCGGCGTATCAGGGTCCTGCCCTTCGCCGCCGCGGCCGCCACCACCATGGCCGCGCCCGCCCTGATATCCGAAGCCATGACCGGCGCGCCCAGCAACTCCGGCACGCCGCGCACCACGGCCTTCCTGTCCATAACCGTTATATCCGCCCCCATGCGCACCAGCTCGGGCGCGTGCATGAAGCGGTTCTCGAAGATCTGCTCGTGCACTTCGCTGACCCCGGCGGCGCGGGCCATGAAGACCATCCAGGGCGCCTGCAGGTCGGTGGGAAAACCGGGATGCGGCTTCGTGGTGACGTTTACGGGTTTGGGCCGGCCGCGGGGCGCTTCCACCTCGAGGGAATCTTTATAAGCCGTGATCTTTACGCCCGCTTTCTTCATGCAGCGGATCAGGGCTTCCAGGGTCTTGGGCGCGGCGTTGAGAAGTTTTATTTTCCCGCCAGCGGCGGCGCACAGCAGCATGAAGGTGCCGGTCTCCACGCGGTCGGGCATTACGGTGTGCTTCAAACCTTTGAGCGCGGCCGCCCCGCGTACCCGTATCACCGGCGTGCCGGCGCCTTCCACCCCGGCCCCCATCTTATTCAGGGCGGCGGCCAGGTCCTCGATCTCGGGTTCCCGGGCGCAGTTCTCCAGCGTCGTCACGCCCTCGATGAGCGCGGCGCACATCATCAGGTTCTCTGTGGCGCCCACGCTGGGGAACCTGAACTTGACGGTGCCGGGCCTGAGCTTCTTAGCCGTCAGGATCACGTCGCCTTTTTCATAGGACACCTGCGCGCCCAGCTTCTTGAAGCCCTCCAGGTGTATGTCGATCGGACGCATTCCGATGGAGCAGCCGCCGGGCAGGGAGAAGCGCGCCTTTTTAAAGCGCGCCAGCAGCGGGCCAGCCACCAGCATGGAAGCGCGCATCTTGCGCACCAGGTCGTAAGGGGCGTGCAGCTTCAGCTGCGTATGTTCCTCGGCCACAAAATTCCCGTACCCGTAGAAGCAGTTCTTGCCCAGGTAGTTGAGCAGCTCGAAGGTGGATTTTATGTCCATCAGCTCCGGCACGTTCTTTATTTCGCATTTTTCCCGCGTCAGCAGCGTGGCGGCCAGGATGGGCAGCGCCGCGTTCTTCGAACCGCTGATGACCGTCTGCCCCGACAGGGGCCGTCCGCCGCGTATGATAAAATTGTCCATAAGTTTTTCCCCGCCCGCAAGTCCCGCGCCCGCCTATTTTTTTATCCCGAACACGAACCTTTCCACGCCGTTAAAGTCCTTAAAGGTCTTCTTCCCTTTCCAGACCTTGTCCGGCATCAGGGCCAGCATTTTTTTCGCCTGGCTGCCGCCCAGCTCCAGCAGCAGCGCCCCGCCCTTTTCCAGCCGGGCCGGCGCCATGGCCACCAGCATCCGCGCTATGCCCAGCCCGTCGCCGCCTCCGTCCAGCGCCATGCGCGGCTCGCTCAGAACTTCAGGCGACAAACCGCCTATCACGCTGGTGGGGATATACGGCGGGTTGGAAACGATAAGGTTATAGCGCGCGCGCATCCCGGCCAGCGATTCCGCCCTGAGGAACCTGACCCTCGCCGCCAGCCCCAGCGCCGCGGCGTTCTCCCTGGCGCAGGCGAGGGCGCGGGCGGATTTCTCCGCCGCGGTAACCCGAAGGCGCGGAAATTCATTAGCCAGCCACAGCCCTATCGCGCCGCTGCCGGCGCCGTAATCCAGCGCGGAAACCGCGCCCTCCACGGTCCGCAGAAAATCCGCCGCGAAGCCGGCCAGCTCCTCGGTTTCGGGGCGCGGCACCAGCACCCGCCCGTCCACTTTTATCCTGAGCCCGCGGAAATTCTGCCAGCCCAGGATATAGGCCAGCGGCAGGCCGCTCTCCTTCACCGTCAGGGTGCGCTCGAACCGGCGGCGGGCCGCGGCGGGCACCGGCAGGGACGGATCGGCCAGCA
>Ga0116170_10003604_pt1 | contig 14419 bp, 6 predicted proteins | sample AD_JPNHW1_MetaG_FD_89797 | JGI IMG/M metagenome (GOLD analysis project Ga0116170, IMG submission 89797) | Active sludge microbial communities of municipal wastewater-treating anaerobic digesters from Japan - AD_JPNHW1_MetaG | ecosystem: Engineered > Bioreactor > Anaerobic > Digestate | place...
CGGCATGGCGCTCGTCCAAGGCGTGGATGCCGCCACCCAGCGCAAAGCGCGGGAAATGATGATCCGGGATTCGGCCTCGCTGTTTGGGCGAGCCGTTCCGATCAACGGCGTGGCCCGCTACAACACCGTGACGGTGTATGGCACGAACAATACGGCGTACTATGAAAACTAGCGGCGCAGGAGAGCGGGACATGCGGACGATGAACGGGTTGGAAATGCTGCCGTTTGCCGTGGGCCAGGGCGCCGACCTCGCGGATCGGAGATATCAACATCCAATGTCCAACATCCAATATCCAACGACCAACGAAACCGATCGCCGCCGGGGCGTGGCGCTGATCATCGTCCTCGGCTTCCTGACCATCATGGTCCTGATGGCCGTGGCGTTCCTGACCCAGGCGCGGATCGAGCGCATGGTGGCGGATTCGACCTTGGAGGCCATGCGGGGCCGGCAACTGCTTAGGACGGCCCTGAACGCCGGCATGAACGATTACAGCATCTACCTGTGGAATCGGCAACTGTACGTGCCCTCGGACATCTACGACCGGGTGTTCAATTCGGCCCCCCCAAAGGGTTCCACCGGCCCGTTTGCCATGCCGGCCAACCAGAACACCATCGGAGAGACAAAGGTCGAGCTGTTGGTGGGCGAAGCCAGCGATTGGATTCCCCGGGAGTATCTATACGACACCGATGGCAATCCCAACGCGGACGTCATGCAAATCGTCTCGAACGCGGAATGGATTCTCGTGCGGGAAGATCCCGAAGATGGCGACAGTCGCATCCTTGGGCGCTATGCCTACGCGTGTTTCGACATGAGCGGCGGCATCGACGCGAATCTCATCGCGCGGGAAGAAGGAGTTGCCCAGATCGGCAACAAAACCAATCGTCCCAGCGTGCGGCAAATCGGCCTGGGCGACGGCGGCATTTTGCCCGAAACCGCCGATGCAAGCATTTTCAAGAGCCTGCGCAAGGGCTGGAAGGGATTCGACAGCCTGCAGGCGTTGGTTCACCTCACCGATGGAGACGCCAACGACGGCGCTAATCCTCCAACGGCCAATCGCTGGCAGCCGGAGCGCAAGGAAATCAACGGCGCCGGACTGTCGTCGAACAAAGTGTCCGCGCTGGTGCCGTACAGCCTGTCGGCTTATCGCGGCGGCCGCTACAATCGCGGCACGGCCGAATGGGATGAGCTTGTTGCGCTGGACGACGTCAGCGGGATCGTTAAGCTGCTTGAAAAAACCTATCAACAAGACGTCGATCAGCCGCGCCGTTTTGCCGACAATTGGCAGAATTGGATCACGGAAGCCCTTTTCGATTACATGGCGGACACCGACGTGCCCAGCGGCACGGATTACCCTTCGCCCAAAAACGTGCCGATGTTCAACGAGATCGACATGCGCTTGAGATTGCACGAAGAACCTCCCGCGGCAGGGGCCACGAACAGCACCTATGCGTTGTCCGTGGAGATGAACTTGGAGTTTTGGTATCCTTTTCCTTCCAAGGACAATGCGGGCGCCGGCATTTTTCGGCTGGAATCTCCGTCCGTGCGGGGATATCCCGCATATTCGCCCGGGACCGACGAACAGATTTTCATGCAGATCTGGCTGGTCGATCCCTCCACCGGCCGCCGCACGCCGGTCACTTTCGATGCGCCGGCCGGCGCGTCGCCGCCCGTGAGCGTGATGGCCCAATGGAACGGCGGAGTTCCCTACAACGCGGAAACGCTCATCGTTTCAAATGCTTTGGTCCATCCCGCCGCCGGAGGGCTCTTGCCGCCTGGCGCCGGGCTGCACGTTGAAACCATCGAATGGAATCAACCCTTCTATTTGTATTCCGCCGGCGGCGGGAAAGCGGACATGATACCGGGCAGGAACAATCCCGATTCCACGGGACCCAGCCGGCCATTGGGTTTCGTCCGCTTGGACGTTCCCCCGAATGGTTCGGTGATGCGCACGTTGGAAGTGCGCGATCCGCGGTTGAACCACTTGCGCGGCACTTGGGCTCAAGAGGACGCGCCCAGTCCCAATGCGATGAACCGTTGGTACGCGAATCCCGCGGCATCCTCGGCTCCAGGCCAAGATACCCGCACGCAGGCGCTTTTGGAAGGGCTCAACCTCTACTGCCGCAACGGTCCCATGAAAAGTCCGGCCGAATTGGGCTTCATCAGCACGGGCAATCCGGATGGCTGGAGAACGATCGATCTGTGCACCGATGCCGGTGCGGAGTTGATGGCGAACCTCGCGCTGCCGGAAATCAAATCGCAGTTGTTGACCAACGTCAACCACGTGGTTTACACGAATGGAACGATCAACCCCAACACGCGCAATCCCAGCGTGATGATTGCGGCGTTTACCGATTTGATGGCCAACGAGGTCCCCAACCAAAACGAGGCGGACATCGGCTATCCCAACCCCATCCCGCCGGTCCAAATCACCAAAACGGTGTCCAGTTCCATTGCTTCCAATCTGGCGGCGGACATCGTGACGGAGACGGATTCGGAGGGTCGCGCCAGGCCATTCCAGGCCGGCAGCGATTGGGCGCGCGTTCCAGCCATGGAGCAGCCCCTGACCCCGGCGCAAAGCGAATTGACGCTGAACAACAACCAGCGCGAATCGCTGATTCGCAACACCTGGGGTCTGTTCAGTCCGGACAGCGGGATGTTCACCATCGTGGCGATCGCGCAAGCCATCAAGGAAGGTCCCGACAACGTCGGCAAATGGAGCGACCTCGACGACATGGTCACCGGCGAGCGCCGCGCGGTGGCCTTGGCGTGGCGCGATCCGTTCAAGAGCCGTGCCGGCGGACAAGCAAATCTGCATCACGAAATGTTCATGCGGATGATCCGCTACCTGAACGATTGACGAGGGCAGCGGGGCCCGGAGCCAACAACGCGGCATGCCGTCGGGATTTGTCGTGGACCGGCGCGGTGAGCCGGCCGGGTTGAGGGATCGGAATCACGGCCGGATCGACGGCCCCGGCCTACAAGGGCGAATCAAAACTCTCATGTCCCTGCCAAGGCCATGATTCTGCCTCTGCCGCCAATCCCGCTCGCACGGGATTGGCCCGAACACACGCCCTTTTTTCCGCAGGGGATTCCTCTGGACGCAGCAAATGGTCGAAGAATCGTTCTTGCCTAATCGGGGCGGAAATCGAAAGTTTTCGGCCGAGCGCTTTCGCCGTCCATTCTTTCCATCCCAATGAAGCGCGACAATCGATGCGGCGATCCTTCCACTTTCTCTGCGCAGAAGAAATGAACGTGGTCCGGCATGATCACGCAGCGGCCTGCGAGCCAACCGCGTCGCACCCTGGCGGCTTCCCATTCGGTCCGCAGAATGTCCGCGACGTTCGGTGCGGCCAACATGGGACGGCGGGTGTACGCGCAAACGGTGATGAAATACATCGCATTGGGAATCCAAATCCGTCCCAGGCGTTGCAGATGGCGATGCTTGGGCATGGACTCGGTTGTAGCGCGCAATGTTCGGAGGGGCAAATCCAAACGAGGTGCGCCAAACGGGTTTGTTGTAGCCCGGCGCGTCGAGCCGGGCGGGTCGGCGATCGAGATTCAGGCCGGGTCAGCGCCCCGGCCTACAACAAGGCATGTTGTAGCCCGGCGGGTCGATCTGGGCGCCGGGTTGGGGCGGCCTGCGCAGCCGCCTACGGCCACAGGGGCTGGATGAGGTAGTAGAGCTTCGGACCCGCATTGGTGGTCTTGCGAATATTGAAGGTCCAATCGCCGAGATAATTGGAATAGGCAACGTGATTGGTGATGGTCCACAGGTGGGTTGGCTGCAGCAGGTTGGTCGAGACGCGCACATAGAAGTTTTTAAGTGGATCCTCGGAATCGTTGCCGTCCGTCCACAGCGTGGTGTTCGTGGCTCCCACCAGCACGTTGGTGATGTAGATTCGGTCGGCGATGGGGATGACGTACGAGAACGGACTGGCTTGGGCTGCGGCCAGACTCGCGTAGATCGTGCTCACGTTGTTGCTGTTGGGGCCGGAGCCGAGAAACGCATTGGTGACGCCGGATTTGTTGGGGATCACCTCGATGACGTATTGGATGGTTTCCAGGCGCTGGTACGTGTGGGGCAGTATCGAGGCCCATGCGTAAGCGCATCCCGCGCCATCGGCCGATCCGTCGCGAACGTCCATTGCCAGATTGTTCCAGCCGCTGCCGGCGGCGCGGTGGTAGAGCATGCCCTTGACGTTTGGATAAGCCGAATTCGTGAAGCCGAAATAAAAACCGATGGTGTCGAAATGTCCGGCGTTTTGCGGGTCGAACATGTAGAACGGCGGGACCAAGTTGGTGTTGGCCGGCACGATTCGCTGGGCTGGGGCATGCCAGGCCCACGCGTACACCGTCGTGCCCGTATCCCGCGGAAGCAGTCCTTGGCCCACGTTGATCTGGCCAATGGTGTTGCTGTCCATTTCCCAGGCGAATCCGGCGTAGGTCGTGTTGGTTCCATGCAGGCCAATGCTGTTCGTGTCGTGGGAAAGCTGCCATTGCGGAATCTTGTCGGAACCCGAGGCATAGCCCAGATAGCTGACGGAATAGAAGGTGTTGCTGTATTGGTCCAGCAGGCGAATGACGCCAACCCCGTCGTAAATGTGGTCGTTGGTCGTCGGCGGCACCTGGTACGGCGAACCAAAAGGCACGTAGGGCAACGCATTCGTCAGAGTCAAGTCGATCGGCGCGCCATTGGTCAATTGAAGATCGCCGAGAACGAAGAATCCATAGCCGTTGGTTTGATCGACCAGCAGCGTGTTGGTGGGGATCGTGTAGGTGGCATAAATCGGCCGGTTGGAATTGGCCGCGATGTCCAGATCCGAACCGAAGGCCAGTTGAATGGACCAGCCGGACAAATCGATGCCCGCCAAGCCGCAGATCTCGATGAATTCGTGGTTTTCGCCGATCTCGATGTCTTCCCAAGTGTTCGTGTCCCACATCGTCGGTTCATCCGGACCGAAGGCGTTGTAGTGAAATTCGTTGATCCAGATGTCGGCCAGGGGGACGGCCGAGACGAAATTGGTGTGGATTTCTGAAACGTAGAGGTTGGTGGCGTAGCCGATCAAATTGGTGACGGCGCCAATGCCGGCGTATTGAACTTTCACGTAATGGCGAACGATGGTGCCGGCGGCCTGGGCGGGGATGTTGGAGATGGAATAATACTGACTGCCGGAGACGGTCGCCATGGCGTTGGTTTTCCAATTGTTGGTCGACACAACGCACCAAACGCTGGTCACGGACACGATGGTGGCACCATAACGTCCGATGACGTCCGCAATGGGGGTCAACACCATGTCGACGCGCGGATTGGCGGGTTCCAGGCTGGGCGTAACGGACACCTGGGGCCGCGGCTGCCAAATGCCCGTCTGGATCTCGTCGATCATCAGGCGCGAGGTGCCCGACGCGTGGTGGATTCGCAGATAGAAATGATTCGTGGTGCCAAGATAATATGAATACTGCACGTAGTTGGTGGAAGCGGGGGTCACGCTGGCCAAGGTGGTCCACGCCGCGGCATTGGAGGAAATTTGGATTTCAACGGCGGCGGCATCGTCCGCGGCGCTCCATTTGCGGGCGCGGAAGCTAAAGGATCCGATGCCGCCCGGCAAATAGGGGCTGCGGACGTGACTGCCGACGGTGGTGTTGAGGCGGCACGCCTGGCTTTCATAGGCGTTTTGAGCGTCCACGATGCAGTTCGAAATGATCCAGCCTTGGAACGAATCGTTGGTGAACGAACTGCGCTGCGGCCAGCCGTTGAAGTTCTGGCTGCGATACAGCGCGGGCAGGCGCACCTCGACGTTGTCCACCAAGGCGTCCCCGGAGACGTAGGACGGATCGAAGACGATGCGGACCTGCGCGAAAATATTGGTGAGGTAGAGCCAGGTGGCGTAGGTGTTGCCCGTGGCGGAGGCGAACGTGCCCTGCGTGACCCAATTGGTGTTGGCGCCGGTTCGGGTTTGCAGCAGCAGGCGCGCCGGCGCATTCGTGTCTTCGGCCTTCGTCCAGAAGAGCACTTCGCCCACGCCGCCTTCGTACGCCGGCGAAAGCACCGCGCCGTCTTGCGCCGAAAGCAGCGCCGCGCGAGTGCTGCCGACGCCGGCGGTGGCGATGCTCGCGCTTTCGATGGACCAGCCATAGCGCGAGTAGTTACCCGGAATCGCAAAGGCCGGGTCGGTCCAGGCGTTGAAATCCTCGGTGCGCTTCACCGTGGAATACTCGCTGACGACGATTTCGTCGATGCGGAAGCGGTTCGTGCCGGCGTCGGTTTGGCGGATGCGGAGGTATTGGGCGTCGGCGCGGTTGATGGAGGCAACGTAGTAGTTGAAGTTGCTCAGGGCGATGCCGGATAGCGTGGCCGCATTTGTCCAGGGACCGTCCGGCGAGATGGCCGTGTCGATGGCGACGTCGACGCCGGGACTCATGGATTCCGTGCGGTACCAGAAGCTGACGTCGCCGATGCCGCCGGCAAATTCGCCGCCCGTCAGCACGGCGCCGACGTCCATGATCAGGCTGTAGCCGCCCGGCGTGTAGGGTTCGTTCGGATCGACATAGGAAATCTCGTGCGTGCCCAGACCCGAGAACGTGTCGTTGGAATACGCCGTCCATTCCGTCGCGAGCGGGAACGCGGAGGTGACGGCGCCGACGGTGCCCGTGAAAATAGTGTTTTTGCGCATCAGGGTGTGATCCTTGGCGCTGCGGCTCCAGATGGAACCCGAGGCGCCGGCCCCGACCTGGCCGACGCGGTCCTTGACGGTGCCGTTGGTGCCGCCTTGGCGCAGGACGACCACGTCGTCGCCGTTGAAGGTCAGGTATTTGTTGGTCTGGAGGTTGGCCAGACCGCCGATGGCGAGGTCGGGAGCATAGGCGGGCGGCAGGGCAGGCCGGCCGACGACCAGGGCATCGCCGGAACCGATGGTGCCCGAGAGGGCCATGGACACGGAAGGATTCGTGGCGCCGTTGTCGTATTGCTGGAGGACGTAGTTCTGGGCGGCGAGATCGAGGTTGGACGCCAGGCCGTTGTAGATTTCGATGGCTTTATTGTTGCCGGTGCCTTCGACGTACTGGGAAATGAAGACGTCCGCCGGCGGCCGGCCGGGCGGCACGTTCCGGATGGTGCGGCCGCTGGTGATGGACCAGTCGGGGGCGAAGGGCGCAAAGTTGGTGAGCGAACCCCAGGTGTCGAAATTCTGCTCGCGGCTGGCCACCGCCTTCATTTCGACGTCATCGACATGCATGGTGCCGGTGGTGTCGGCGCCAGAACACAGGAAGACCACATGGGCCTTCACGGCATTGGTGGGAGCGGTGCCGTCCACGGAATACTTCGCCCAATCGGTGGTGAGGGCGCCGATGTTGACCGCGACTTCGTCGCCGAGGGGATTTGTGGCGGCATCCAGCCATTCGATCTTGATCTGCATCGAGTCGGCGGTCCAGTTCTCCGTGGCCTTGAGCCACGCCGAGGCGCGGTAGGTCTTGCCGGAGGTGACGAGCACGTCCTGCGAGAAGGAGCCATAGTCGTTCCAGTCGGAGAACAACTTGCCGTAGATGGCGCCACACCAGCTGCCCGCATGCGGAGCGAATCCGTCCGCCGCGCGCTTGGGCCAGGCCTGGAAACCGTTCCAGTTCACCGCGTCGCCGCCGTCGGGCAGCGTCGTCTGTTCGAAGCCGGAGTTCTTGAGCAGGTTGATGCCCGAGGCTTCGACGTAGCTCTGGCGGAACGTATAAGCGCCGGTGAGGTGGTTGAAGGTGATGCGGTACCGGCCGGCCGTCGCGTTCGTCAACCGCGCGTAATTGGTCTGCCCGGCGGTCAGCGTGCCCGTGGCGGGCAAGGCGTTCGACGGTGCGCCGTTGGTGGCGCCCCAGATGCGCGTGCCGTAGTTGCCGGAAAACCGGACCGTGAGCGTGCCGGCGTTGGTGATCTCGTGGTCGGATTCCCACAGCGTGGAACCGCTCAAGCGCGTCATGTTGCCCGGCGGATTGGTGGTGCCGATGAAATTGCCCTGCACCGTCATGGCGCTGAAGCTTTGGGTGGAAATCTGGGAAATGGAGAACGTCGCATTGCTCGTGTTCAGGGTGAACCGCAACGTGCCGGGCTCGAAGGTGGCGAGGCTGAAGTCGGACTTGCCGCAGGCGCTGGCATCGACCACCGGCACGGCGAGGCCCGCGGTTTCCGGCGCGCCCCATTGGTTGGAAGAGTTGCCGTTGGGCTGGAATTGGAAGGCCGTGGCGTTTTCCAGCGTGATGACGCCGCTCCAGACGTTGGTGTTGGCGGGGCTGTTGGTCAATTGGCTGTTGGCGTTGGCCGTCCAACCGTTGAAGTCGCCGACGATGGCCACGTTGGTGTAGGTCGCCAGCGGCAGGGGCGCCGCTTCGGCCCATTCCAGCCGGAATTCCCGCGTGGAATCGTTGAACGTGAACCGGTAGAGACCGTTGCTCAAATCCGCGAACTTGAGGTTGCCGCCGTTCGGCACCGACGCGGAACCCACCGCCGGCACTCGATACAACGAAGCGTTTCCGCCCCAGTTGGTCGTCCAGTTCCCGTTGGCGGCGAACTTGAATTCACCGCTGGCGGCCGTGAGCCGCTGCGTGCCCACCCACGTGTTGTTGGCCACGAGAACGAGGTTGGGAACCGTGCTCCACGCGTTCGTGAAGGCCGAACCCGCAACGGCCATCGAGGCATACAGGGAGGTCTGCGCTTGGGCAGACAATGCCAGCCCCAGCGCCGCCGCTCCGATGATTCCGGCTCTGATCCTCATGGCCACCTCGATTGTTGGGGGAGTTGCCGACTCCTGCCCAACAAAAACATACCGCTTTTGTGGATCGCTGACAAGGGGGGCGTCAGTTGTTTATAGGGGTGGGGGCCGCGGCCAGAGGCGATCCGGCCCCCCTGGCCCTGCTCCAAAGTTTGGAGGATTTTCGGGAGTTTGGATCGCCAGTCGTCGGCTTTTGGCTTGCGCTGGCGCCGAATGGCGCGCGAGCGCCATCTGGCCATCTTTCGACTAGCTGGTTTTCGCGGAAAACGGTAAATTGAAAGCGGTGAGGACTGTACCGGGAGCGAACGCCATGAAGAAAACAACCATTTTGGCATTGGGTTTCCTACTGGCGACGGGCGGGGCAGCGTTCGGCCAGGCCTCCCTGCCGACCACCTATTCCGGTCCCTGGAAAAATACGGCTTTGCCCGCCGGTTGGTCGACCAACGTATTGGGAACCGACTACGCGGACAACTACGACGGGGTCGGCGGCGGCGCCGCGAAACTGGACAGCACCGGCGACTGGATTCAGATTTATCTCGGTGGCGCGCCCAGCACGGTCGTTTATTACATTCGGGCCAACACCCTGTCGGGCGCCTACGTGTTCAGCCTTCAGGAATCGGTGAACGGTTCGACTTGGACGAACGTGAAGACCTACACCAGCACGAACAACATCATTCCGACGACGCCCGCCGGATTCACGAACGGGTTGTCGTCCTCTTCGCGCTATGTCCGGTTCCTCTATGTGACCAAGGTGGGGGGCAACGTGGGCATCGACGGGGTCACCATCGCCGGACCGGGCGTGCCGTCGGTTTCCTTCAGTCCCAACGGCACCACGAATGCGCCGGTCAGCAACGTCTTCACCATGGCGGTGTCGATTTTGCCGTCGGGCGCCGGCCTGAAAAGCTGGAGCATGGCGCCGGCGTATTCGGGATCCGCCAGTCTGACGGGCGGCACCTTTTCCTTCACGCCGGCTTCGGTCGACAACGGCAAGACGTTCACCGTGTCCGTCGTGGCCACCAATTCGGTCGGCACCACCACCGGCACGACGACGATCGCGGTGACGCCCTACGTGGCGCCGGTGCCGGTGATTTCCTTCAGTCCCGCCGCGCCCTACAGCATCATGGCGACCTACACCCAGAAGCTGGGCGTCGGCGTGAGTCCCGCCGGCAGCGGCATTTCCGGCTGGACGCTCCTGCCGAGCAACTACGCGGGCACGGCCAGCCTCTCCGGCACCAACTTCACCTTCGTCGCGGCGCAGACGGATGGCCCGAGCACCTACGTGTTTTCGGTCGTCGCCACCAACGTCTACGGCGCCACGACGGGCACGGCGAGTATTTCCGTGACGGCCTACGTGGCGCCGCCGCCGGCCGGCGCCTACGTCTGCACCTTCGAAGACGGGTCGAAGTCCGGCTACGCTTCGGCGGACGTGACCTTGAGCAACAAGGTTTGGAATCTGACCGGCATCTTGATCGGCACCGATTCGGCGGCCGACCTGATGATCGGGTCCAAGGCCGCCCGCCTGAAATTCGATCCCACCGACGGCGAGGAAACGATGACGCTCCAGAGCACCGTCATGTCCAACGGCGTCGGGACCGTCTCGCTGTGGTACGGCCCCTACGGCACGCACGGCACCAACGCTCCGACGCTGGCCATCGAAATCAGCGAGGCGCTGGTTTCCGGCTGGGTCGAAGTGGGCCGGGTCGAAGCCGGCGCCGTGACCGCGTTGACCTATTATTCGGCCGATGTGTACGTGAGCCAGCCGATCTACGTGCGGATCCGGGCCATCGCCGGAGTCGAGGGCAAGAGCGCCAATTTCGACAACGTCACGATCGCGCCCTATGCCGCGCCGTCGCCGTCGCCGTACGATGCGTTTCTGCTGAAGTACAACGCGACGCCCGGGGATCCGGGGACGGGGCCGACCGAGGACCTGGACGGCGATGGGGTCACCAACACCAACGAATTCATCGCCGACACGAATCCTTTCCTGATTCCGTGACGGCCGCCGGTTCGGATTGACGCCGCGCAAGGGCCTGCGTAGGGTGCGCGGCCATGAACGCATTCCCAATCGAATCCGCCCGACGGGCCGGACTGCTGGCGGCGTGGCTGCTTGGGGCCGTTGCCGCCACCTGCGCCGCGCGGGATGTCGCCGCGGAAGAACCGGCCGCGACCAACGAAGTCGCCGTTGCCGCCACCGACGCGCCGGCCGCCGGCGCGACGAACGCCGCCGTTTCCGGCGAATCGCCAACGACCACGAACGCGTCCGCCGCGACCGCGGCGGAGGAAACGCCGATTCCGAAGAAAAAAGAACCGGCCTATCGCGGATCCGACATGCAGGATGCCTTCAAGGGCGCCGGCAGTTCCAAGTTCGGAATGTCCGGGCGCGTGAACAAGATGCCGGCGAAGAAATCCGCGCCGAAGCAGGACGGCGATTGGAAGCGCAGCCTGGAAGTGGGCGTGAACACCGCCAGCGGCAACAGCGACGCCATGCGCTGCACCGGAGCGGCCAGCGCCGCGCGGGAAACCGAGACGAACTTCCTGTTCCTCAAGGCGTCCGGCCGCTATGGCGAGAGCGACGGCGAAAAGGACGCCGAAGAGGCCACCGGGGAGGGCAAGCTCCAGCATCGCCTGACGGAACGGGTCTACGCGGCGCTGGACGGCAACGCGCATCGCGACCGCATCGCCGACCTGGATTATCGCGTGCGGGGCAGCTTGTCGCTCGGCCGCCATTTCATCTGGACCGAACGGACGGTGCTGAGCGCGGAAGCGGGCCCCGGCTACGTGGCGGAGAAAAAGGGCGGAGAACAAGAAGGATTCGCCGCGGGACGGCTGGCCCAGGTTCTGGAAATCCTGGTGGCGGACGACCTGCAGGTCTGGGAGTCCGTCGAATTCGTGCAGAATCTCGAGGATTCCGCCGTCTATTTCGTCAACGCCGAAATCGGCTTGGAAACGGTGCTGACGGGCAGCCTGAGCCTGCGCTTTGCCGTCGAGGATCGCTACGACAACCAGCCGGCGGACGACAAGGAAGCCAACGACCTGCTGACGACGACGGCGCTGAACTGGAAGTTCTGAGGCGACCCGGCGTCGGGGTCGGTGCCTACCAATACACCGGATCGTCGATCACTGCCGGCTGCGACGGCGCGACCGGCGCGCGTTTCGCCGCCGCCGGTTTCTTGGCGGGCGCTTCGGACCGAATCGCCGGCGCGGCTTGGGGGGCGGGCGCGGCGGGCTTTTCTTGCACGACGACGACCGGCGCCGGAGGTTCGGCGGTCGGCGCTTCCGGCGCGGTTGCCGGCGCTTGTTCCGCCGGTGCGTCCGCCGCCGGGGCGAACCGGACGCCGACGGGGAAGTGGTCGCTGTAGCCGCCTTCGTAGTCTTCTTGGTTCTCGAACGTGGGCACCGGAGCGCCCTTGTCCCGGCCGTGCTCTTCGACCATGAACGCGGGCTTGTCGACCCACAGCGAAACCTCGCTGTGGCCGCTGCCGGCGTTTTGAAGCAGCGCGCCGGAAACCATGATCTGGTCGTACATGCGCCATTCCACATTGCCGTCGTAGGCGTGGTAGAAGGAACCCCATCCCTGCTGAGCCTTGCCGGAAGCGAGATTGTAGATCTTGGCCGGATCGTATTGGCCGGAGTCCGCGGGATAGAATTCCACGTCGAGCACGTCGCGGATGGAACGGTCGGTGGGTTCGTCGTTGAAGTCGCCGAGAACGACGATGCGCGCCGCGGGCTCGCGCTGGAAGATGCGGGCGATGGATTTGGCGAGCGTGCGAGCGGCGACGACGCGCTTGGGTTCGGATGCCTCGATGCCGCCGCCGCGGGAAGGCCAGTGGTTCACCAACACGTGGAGCTTGTCGCCGTTGCGGTCTTCGAGGACGGAGTGGAGGATATCCCGCGTTTCGCCCCATTTCAGCGGAATCTTGTAGGCATGCGATTCGAGCAGGGAAAAGCGGTCGCGGTTGAAGAGCATGGCCGTGTCGATGCCGCGCGGATCGGGCGAGTCCACGTGGACGATGCCGTAGGACTTGATCGCGAGGCGATCGACCAGATCGCGCACCACGTCTTCGTTCTCGACTTCCTCGATGCCGAGCACGTCCGGGCCCCGGCCGCCGTTCATGCCGGAAATCACCTGCGCGAGGTTGTCGAGCTTGGTTTCGTAGCGCACCCGAGTCCATTGCGTGGTGGGGTTGTTGGGCAGGAATTCGTCGTCGCCGTCGTTGTCGGGGTCGTCCTCGCAGTCGTAGAGGTTTTCCACGTTCCAGTTGGCCACGAAGAGGGCGGCGGAGGCGGCGTGCGGATCTTCTTTCGCCGCGGCCGGACGGGCCCAGCCCCAGGCGCCCGCGAGCCAGCCGACGACGACCAAACGAACGAGTGTCGATTTCATGCGGAACATCCTTTCAGATTCGATCGGGAGTGTCGATGCCGAGCAGCGCGAGGCCGTGCCGCAGGACCTTCGCGACGAGGTCGCACAGGCGCACGCGGCTTTCCCGCAGGCCGGCTTCGGCCTTCAGGAACGGCACGTTCTGGTAAAAACTGGAATAGGCCTGCGAAAGATCGTACAGCGCGTCGGCGAGCAGCGAAGGTTTTTCCTGCTCCGCGGCGTCGAGGACGGCGTCGGCAAAACGCGCGAGGCGCACGGCGAGGCGCCGCGCGGGCGGGACGTCGAGGATGATCGGCTCGCGGTGCCAGTCGCAGTCCGCGAAGCGCTCGGCATGCTTGTCGATGACGGACGCGATGCGCGCGTAGGCGTATTGGAGGTACGGCGCCGAATTGCCGTCCATCGCCAGCGCCTTTTCCCACGTGAAGGTGACGGCCGACTGCGGATTCTGCGAGAGATCGGCATACTTGACCGCGCCGATGCCCACGGCGCGGGCGACGGCCTGCTGTTGCTCCGCCGGCATGTCCGGGGAGGCCTGTTTGACGATTTCCAAGGCGCGCTTTTCGGCTTCGTCGAGGAGCAGGTCGAGCTTGATGGCGGTGCCCTTGCGCGTGGACAGCAGCCCTTCCGGCAGGCGCATCAGGCCGAACCAAATGTGCCGCAACGGCGTCTTCGCCCCGGCCTTTTTCGCGAGCGCGAAGAACTGGCGGAAATGCAGCTGCTGGCGCTCGTCGGTGACGTACACGATGCCGTCGGGCCGGAATTCCGCCTCGCGCGAAAACACGGTGGCGAGGTCCGTCGTGGCGTAGTTGTAGCCGCCGTCGGACTTGCGCACGATGCAGGGCGGCAGCTTCTCTTCCTCGAGGAACGCCACGAGCGCGCCTTCGCTCTCGCGCACGAGGCCCAGCGCCTGGAGCTTCGCGACGACGCCGGGCAAGGCTACGTTGTAGTGCGACTCGCCGCGGACGAGCTCGAAGGCGACGCCGAGGCGGCCGTAGATCCGGTTGAATTCGGCCAGCGAAAGATCGATGAATTGCTGCCACAAGGCGCGGTTTTCGGGATCGCCGGCCTGCAGCTTGACGAGTTCGGCGCGGGCTTGGTCCTTCCACGCGGGGTCTTCTTCGCATTTCTGGTGCGAGAGCACGTAGACGCGCTGCAACTCGTCCACCGGCGCCGCCGCGAGCGCGGCGGGATCGAGGAAATTCCGGTAGCCCATGATGAGGATGCCGAACTGCGTGCCCCAGTCGCCGAGATGGTTGTCGCCGAGAACCTCGTAGCCCAGCGCGCGGTGGATGC
>Ga0116170_10003606_pt1 | contig 14416 bp, 13 predicted proteins | sample AD_JPNHW1_MetaG_FD_89797 | JGI IMG/M metagenome (GOLD analysis project Ga0116170, IMG submission 89797) | Active sludge microbial communities of municipal wastewater-treating anaerobic digesters from Japan - AD_JPNHW1_MetaG | ecosystem: Engineered > Bioreactor > Anaerobic > Digestate | place...
AACGTCAGACAGGCAAAGGAACTTGAAAAAGCGGGCTGTGAAATATTAAGGGTATCAATTCCAGATAAACAATCGGTAAGGCTTATTGAAGCAATAAAAAATGAAATAAGTATTCCTCTTGTTGCCGATATTCACTTTGATTATCGGCTTGCAATTGAATCGGCTGAAGCGGGAATAGACAAAATTCGTATTAATCCCGGGAATATCGGGGATATGGATAAGGTCCGACAGCTTTCAAGCATATGCAAGAGTCGGAATATACCCATACGAATAGGCGTTAATTCAGGCTCTCTTGAAAAGGAAATACTTGAAAAATATAATTCTCCCACACCGGAAGCACTTGTTGAAAGTGCGCTTAATCATGTGAAAATGCTTACACAGTTTGACTTTGACCAGATTGTTGTTTCAATAAAATCCTCAGACGTAAATACAATGATAAAGTCATATAGGCTTATGGCGGAAAAATGTGATTTTCCGCTTCATTTGGGCGTAACCGAAGCGGGGACGGAGCGTATGGGGCTTATAAAATCATCTATCGGCATAGGTTCTCTTCTTACTGACGGAATAGGTGAAACGATAAGGGTTTCGCTCACAGCAGACCCAGTTAAAGAAATATATGCCGCTCAGGATATCCTTAAATCAATTGGTAAATCTGAGGGCGTTCAAATTGTATCCTGTCCTACCTGCGGAAGAACAAGAATTGATATTGTCAGCCTTGCAAACATAATAGAAGATACTTTAAAGGACTGCAAAAAAAATATAAAGGTTGCGGTAATGGGCTGTGCGGTAAATGGGCCGGGAGAGGCGAGAGAAGCCGACGTCGGGATTGCGGGAGGCGACGGCTGTGCATTATTATTTAAAAAAGGTGAAATAATTAAAAAAGTACCTGAAAATGATATTATTATTGAACTGATGAAAGAAATCGAAAAATTATAGACTATGAAAGGCGAGCTTTAAATGACAATTAAAGAATTACTTTCAAATTATAAAATCACTTTACCCGAAGCTGTTTCTGACGGTGAGGTTTTAAAAATAACGCATTCCGATGATATGTCGTCAATGTGTATTTATGTATCTTTTAAGGAACTTCAGAAGAATAGTAATATTACTTTGGCTGAAAATCAAATCAAGAGTATCCTTAATATAAGTGACTTGAATATAAAATGCAAATATACACCCGATATGTTTAATACATCTTATTTCCCTGAAATAGTATCAAAGCTAAAACTCAGACTTTCAGTTGTCAACGGATTTCTTGACAATGCCGAAGCTAAATTTCAAGATGATATACTTACAATAAGGCTTAAAAACGGCGGATATGACCTTTTAGTTAAAGCAGGGATTGAAACTGTACTTCCTAGACTTATTTTTGAAGAGTTTTCAAAAGCCGTTAAAATTAAGCTGACAGGCGATTTATCGGTAAATGAAGAAATGCACAGTAAGATAGTCAGTGAAGAAAAAGTTGTTAAGGAAAATGCAGCTGTAACGGTATCAGAACAGCTTCAGAGTCCTGTTCAGCCTGAAAAAGCTCCTAAAAAGACGGTGACAATTGATTTTAAGGATCTCCCGATACTGACGGACGGGGCGGAAATAATAAAAGGCTCAGAAATAAAAACTCCGCCTGTTCCACTTGAAACTATAACTGAAAATTCTGGACGAGTTGTTGTCTGGGGCGATGTTTTTGAAGCGGAAAGCAAGGAAACACGAAACGGTGACAAGCTGATTATAACAATTTCTTTTACAGATTATACAAGCTCAATGACACTTAAAATAATTGATTTAAAAGAAAAAGCTGTGGAATTCCTGAATATTAAAAAAGGCTCGACAATTATTGTTAGAGGCGATGTCAGCTTTGATAAATTTGACAATGATACAAATATCCGTCCTTATGATATAATGCTTGTCAAAAAGAAAAAGATTACCGACACTGCCGAAGTTAAGCGTGTTGAGCTTCATTTACATACAAATATGTCGGCAATGGATGGGCTTACTCCCGCTGATGTATTAGTCAACAGAGCATTTGAATGGGGGCACAAGGCTGTTGCAATAACCGACCACGGTGTTGTTCAGGCTTTTCCAGATGCAATAGGTGCTGTTGATAAAATAAGAAAAAACGGCGGGGAATTTAAAGCTATTTTCGGCTGTGAGGCATATTCGGTAAACGATATGTCAAAGTGCGTTAAAAATTCGGATAACCGCAGCATAAACGACGAAATAATAATATTCGACATTGAAACAACGGGACTTAACGCAAACGAAGAGCGTATTACTGAAATAGGTGCCGTAAAATTAAAAAAGCTTGAAATTGTTGATACCTTTAACATTTTTGTGAATCCTCAAAAGAAAATTTCCGAAAGAATTATTGAACTTACTGGTATAACAGACGAAATGGTAAAGGACGCCCCTTTAGAAGAAGAAGCGGTGATCCGCTTTATTGAATTCTGTGGGGATAATCCTGTTCTTGTCGCACATAATGCCGCATTTGATACGTCGTTTATAGATGCCTGCTGTAAACGCCATTCTGTTAATTTTAATTATGTAACCATTGATACCGTTGCTATGTGCAGAAGTATGCTCCCCGAGCTTTCAAAATATAAGCTTGATACTGTGGCAGAGCATCTTAAATGCGGCGATTTTAATCATCACAGAGCATGTGACGATGCCGCAGTCCTTGCAAAAATCTTTGAAAAGCTGATGCTTAGGCTTGTTGAAGAGCATAGTATTTCAAAAATCTCCGAAATTAATACATCGCTAAGTAAAACCGACCCTAAAAAGCTAAAAAGCTATCATCAGATTATTCTTGTCAGAAACAATACGGGCTTAAAGAACTTATACAGACTTATTTCATACGGATTTATTAATTATTATTATAAACGTCCGAGAATTCCTATGTCAGAGCTTATAAAAAATCGTGAAGGCTTAATAGTCGGAAGTGCCTGTGAAGCGGGAGAGCTTTTTTCTGCAATTAAAGACGGAAGACCATGGAATACTCTAAAAGAAATAGCATCATTTTATGATTATCTGGAAATTCAGCCGCTATGCAACAATGAGTTTCTTATAAGAAATGGAGCAGTCAGTTCCGAAGAAGAACTGAAAGAATTCAACAGAACGGTTGTTAAGCTTGGTGAAGAACTTAATATTCCCGTCGTCGCAACCTGTGACGTACATTTTATGGACAAGGGTGACGCAGTTTTCAGAAAGGTTCTTTTAACTGGAATGAAATTCAAGGACGCCGACTATCAGGCACCTTTATATTTAAGAACGACCGAAGAAATGCTTAATGAATTTGAATATCTCGGAGAAGAAAAAGCTTATGAGGTTGTTGTTACGAATACAAATAAAATAGCCGATATGGTTGAGCCGGACATCCGTCCTATTCCGAAGGGAACATTTACCCCGACGATTGAGGGAGCTGACGAAGACCTTACCCGTATAACATGGGAGCGCGCAAAAGCGATTTACGGTGACAATCTTCCCGAAATTGTGTCAAAGCGCCTTGACAGAGAGCTTTCTTCAATTATCAAGCACGGCTTTGCGGTTTTGTATATGATTGCACAGAAGCTTGTTGCAAATTCCGAGGAGCACGGCTATCTTGTAGGTTCAAGAGGTTCTGTCGGCTCATCATTCGTTGCGTCAATGTCGGGAATTTCAGAGGTTAATCCGCTTGTTCCGCACTATGTCTGCCCTAAATGCCGATTCAGTGAATTTATCGAAGACGGAAGCGTTGGTTCAGGCTTTGACCTCCCTCCAAAAAATTGTCCCGAATGTGGAACAAAGCTTAACCGTGACGGACATGATATTCCGTTTGAAACCTTTCTGGGCTTTGACGGTGATAAAGCTCCTGATATTGACCTTAATTTTTCAGGCGAATATCAGACCTATGCGCACAAATATACCGAAGAATTATTCGGGCCCGATAACGTTTTTAAAGCCGGAACAATAGCTTCGGTTGCCGATAAAACTGCATTTGGATATATGAAGCATTATCTTGAAGAAAAAAATCTTGTTCTTCATCAGGCTGAACAGAAGCGCCTGACAATCGGCTGTACGGGCGTTAAGCGTACCACGGGACAGCACCCGGGAGGGATGGTTGTCGTTCCCTCAAATCATGATGTCTATGATTTTACTCCCGTTCAGCACCCCGCCGACGATGCATCTTCCGATGTTGTTACAACGCACTTTGATTTCCACTCGCTTCATGATACTATTTTGAAGCTTGACGAGCTTGGACACGACGTTCCGACTCTTTATAAGCACCTTGAAGATTTAACGGGAGTTAAAATAAAGGATGTTAATACGAGTGACGAAAAGGTAATCAGATTATTTACTTCTCCCGAACCGCTCGGTGTAACACCTGAAGAAATTGACAGCGAAACGGGCACTCTTGCTCTTCCGGAAATGGGTACAAGCTTTGTAAGACAAATGCTTATAGAATCTCAACCGAAGAAGTTTAGTGACCTTTTACAGATTTCAGGACTTTCACACGGAACCGACGTATGGATTGGGAATGCTCAGGAGCTTATTAAAAACGGAACCTGCACCATTTCAGAGGTTATCGGAACGCGTGACAGTATTATGACATACCTCATTTATCACGGCGTTGACCCAAAGCTTTCGTTTAAAATTATGGAAATAACACGAAAGGGAAATGCACCGAAGCTTCTGACAGATGAAATGAAGCAGATAATGCTGGACAATAATGTTCCTCAGTGGTATATTGACAGCTGTCTTAAAATCAAATATATGTTCCCTAAGGCTCACGCCGCCGCCTATGTTATCGCCGCAATCAAGCTCGGTTGGTATAAGGTTTATTATCCGCTTGAATTCTATTCAACAATATTTACGGTAAGAGGCGAGGATTTTGACGCCGAAACCGCTATTTTAGGCAAACAAGCGGTAAAATTCAAAATGAATGAGCTTAAAGCAAAGGGAAATGACAGGAGCACAAAGGAAAACTCAATTTATGAAATGCTAATGGTTACAAATGAAATGATGTCAAGAGGATTTTCGGTTCTTCCCGTTGACCTCTATAAATCAGACGCAGTGAAATATAAGCTTGAAGACGGTAAAATACGTCTTCCGTTTTGTTCGATTAAGGGTGTGGGAGAAAATGCGGCTAAAAATCTTGCCGATGCGGTAAAACGAGGCGCATTTATTTCAATTGATGAGGTGCAGGAGAGAAGCGGTGTGTCAAAAACGGTAATTGAAACGCTCGAAAATATAGGCGCTTTGTCAGATTTGCCGAAAAGCAATCAGGTTACATTTTTTTAGTTGACTTTTTAGAAGCATTATGATATTATGATACCATAGTAGTACGTTAAAGTGATTTTGTGAGGTGTGCTGATGAAACGATTTGATTTAATTACTCCTGAGGGAACCAGGGATTTATTATTTGACGATTGTCTGATAAGGAAAAGCGTTGAAACAAAGATACATAAAATTTTTGAAAGCAGAGGCTATTCTGAGGTTGTAACACCGGGTCTTGAGTTTTATGATGTTTTTAATCTCAATTCACGTTATTTCCCTCAGGAAAATTTATATAAGTTGACAGATAACAAAGGACGTCTTTTAGTTGTACGGCCTGATTCGACAATGCCTATTGCAAGGCTTGTTTCAACAAGACTTAAGGATGCTGAGCTTCCGCTGAGATTGTTTTATAATCAGAGCGTTTATTCACCAAATAAAAGCCTTGCAGGAAAAAGCAATGAGGTTGTTCAGACAGGAATAGAATTAATCGGAACATATTCGAGAAAAGCTGACCTTGATGTATTATCAACGGCAATAGAGGTTTTGTCCTCTTGCGATAATGATAAATTCCGTATTGAAATAGGTGACATAGGTTTTTTCAGAGAGCTTGTAAATCAGCTTCCTTCTGATGATGAAGTTAAGGAGAAAATCCGTAAGCTTATAGAGGCCAAAAATTACCCTGCGCTTAACGATTTGCTTGACAGTATAGGTGAGAATAAGGTCACTAATGCTTTAAAACAGCTTCCCAGATTATTTGGCGGGGAAGAAGTTTTCGATAAAGCCTCAAGCCTTTTTTGTGATGAAAAAATTGAAGAAATCCTGTCTAACCTTAAATTTATATATACTTCGCTTGAAAAATTAGGGTATAACGGCAAAATAACCGTTGATCTCGGAATTGTCAACAGAACAGACTATTATACAGGAGTTATAATGAAAGGCTATATTCAGGGATATGGTGAAGAAGTCCTGTCAGGCGGGCGATATGATAAGCTTATTTCTGAATTCGGATATGATGTCCCCGCAACTGGCTTTGCTGTAAATGTTGATGCAATTTCCGAAATGCTTAAAAACAGCGGAGTAAAACCTGAGAGAAATAAAACGGATATTATTGTTTTCAGCGATGAAAAAAATGCTATGGATGCGCTCATTTATGCTCAAAAGCTGAGAAATGAAGGCTATACTGTTGAATATTCACCGTTTGACACAATTGAAGAAACAAAATATTATGCCCAAACAAACGGTAACATAAAAATAATCGTGTACAGAGGTGAAGACAATGAATAAGCCTATCAGAATTGCACTAACAAAGGGACGTCTTGAAAAAGACACCGTTGCTTTATTTGAAAAAATAGGATACGACTGTACCGCTGTACATGAAAAGGGGAGAAAGCTTATTCTTCCTGTTCCCGACGGAAATATTGAGGTCGTTCTTGCAAAAGCGGCTGACGTTATTACATATGTGGAACATGGCGTATGCGATATGGGCATTGTTGGTAAAGATACTATTATGGAAATGAGCGGAAAGTTCTTTGAGCTTGTGGATTTAGGCTTCGGGAAATGCCGATTTGCTCTTGCTGGAAAAAAAGGCGACAGCTTTTATTCGGGGTATGACGTAAAAACGATTGCCTCAAAATATCCTAATGTTACGAGAAGCTTTTTTGAAAGCAAGGGTATGGACGTTGAAATTGTTAAAATTGAGGGGAGCGTTGAGCTTGCTCCGCTTTTAGGATTATCAGATGCAATTGTAGATATTGTTGAAACCGGCTCTACATTAAAGGAAAACGGACTTGAGGTTTTTGAAGATATTGCTCCTGTTTCGGCTCGCCTTATTGTAAATATGGTCAGCATGAAGCTTTTTCAGAAAGATATTGAAGCACTGATAAGTCTTATTGAGAAGAATATATAAGGAGAATGAAATGATAAGAAAAATTATTGCAGACGGAAAGAGCGAAGCTGCTTTTTTTAGCGAGGTTGAAAAAAGAAATACCGAAACTAACAAAAAAGTCGGAGAAATTGTTCAGGAGATAATTGAAAATGTAAGAACAAACGGCGATAAGGCAGTTAACGAGTATACGCTTAAATTTGACGGAAAGCTTCCCGAATATTATGAGGTTCCGAGAGAGGTAATAAGCGATGCTCTGACAGAGGCTGATGAAACCTTTGTAGATGCACTTCTGGACGCTATGGAAAATATTGCTGATTTTCACCACAGACAAAAAGAACAGGGATTTATCAATCCAAAGGCTGATGGTGTAATTCTGGGACAGCGTGTCAGAGGTCTTGAAAGAGTGGGGCTTTATGTTCCGGGCGGAACCGCAGCTTATCCCTCATCGGTTCTTATGAATGCAATTCCCGCTAAAATTGCAGGAGTTAAAGAAATAATTATGGTTACTCCTCCTCAAAAGGACGGAACGCCTAATCCTGATATTCTTGTTGCAGCCGCCGTATGCGGTGTTGACAGGGTATTTTTAACAGGCGGCGCACAGGCAATAGCCGCTCTTGCATACGGAACTGAAAGCATTCCTAAGGTTGATAAAATAGTCGGCCCCGGCAATATTTATGTTGCAACGGCTAAAAAGCTTCTTTACGGAACAGTAGATATTGATATGATAGCGGGACCCAGCGAAATTCTTGTTATCGCAGATGAAACCGCTGACCCAAAATATATTGCGGCTGACCTTATGTCACAGGCTGAGCATGACGTTATCGCCTCGGCAATACTCGTAACTACAAGCGAAAAAATAGCCGATGAAACCATTCTCGAAATTGAAAAACAAATTAAAAAGCTCTCAAGAAAAGATATAATTGAAAAATCATTGAAAAGCTATGGTGCGGCAATTGTCTGCGACTGTGTTGACTGTGCAATTGAAATAGCCAATAATCTTGCTCCCGAACATTTAGAGGTTATCCTTGATAATCCTATGCAGTATTTAGGAAGGCTTGATAATGCTGGCTCAATTTTCTTGGGACAATATTCACCAGAGCCTTTGGGCGACTATTTTGCGGGACCTAATCACGTTCTTCCCACAAGCGGAACAGCGAGATTTTTCTCTCCCTTATCGGTAAACAGCTTTACTAAGCGTTCAAGCTTTATATACTATTCAAGAGAAGCGCTTGACAAAGCAAAGGACGATATTATCTGCATAGCTGAAAAAGAGGGACTGACAGCTCACGCAAATTCAATCAAAGTGAGGTTTTAAAAATGCCTTATTCGCTTAATAATAAGCTGATAAACCTTAAACCCTATGACCCGATAGAAGGAAGCTATAAAATACGGCTTGACGCAAACGAATCTTATATCGACTGCAATAAAATTATGTCTGAAAAGATTGCGGAATCAATAAAAAATATAGAGCTTAACAGATATCCGGATCCTTATGCAAATAATGTTGCAAAAGCTTTCTCGGAGCTATATAATATAAATAAAGATAATGTAACCGCGGGAAATGGTTCGGACGAACTGATAAGCATAATAACAAGCTGTTTTCTTGAAAAAGGCGATAACGTTTTAACACTTTCACCTGATTTTTCGATGTACGCCTTTTACGGGAATTTATATGAGCTTAACGTACTCACATTAAAAAAAGACGAAAATCTTGAAATTAATGTTAATGAAATAATTGAATACTGTAATTCAAACAATATCAAAGCTTTGATTTTTTCAAATCCTTGCAATCCGACTTCTTTGGGGCTTTTGAAAAAAGATGTGATAAAGCTTGTATCCGAAGTAAAAGCGCTGGTAATTCTCGATGAAGCATATATGGATTTTTGGACAGAAAGCATGCTTGACAAAATAAATGATTACGATAATCTTATTATTCTTAAAACCTGTTCAAAGGCTATTGGTCTTGCGGGAATACGCCTTGGCTTTGCTGTCGCTGGGAAAACAATTACAACTGCTTTAAGAGCGGCAAAATCGCCGTATAATACTGATTCTGTTTCTCAGGCAATAGGAGAATGTATTCTTTCGGAAAAAGATTTTATTCATAAAAATATATCCGAGCTTATTGAAAACAGAAAGTATCTTTATGAAAAAATAATAAAATTATCTGATGGATACAAGTGCTTTGAAAAGATTTATAATACCTGTACTAATTTTATATTTATAAAAACCGATAAAGCAAATGAGATATTCAATAAATTATCCGAAAAATCAATAATAGTCAGAAATTTTGGAAGTTACCTCAGAATTACGGCAGGAAGCAAATCCGAAACGAATGAATTAATTGAAAATTTAAAGGAAATTATAAATAATTTTTAGGAGGGGCATTATGAGAACCGCCGAAATTGAAAGAAAAACAAAGGAAACCGATATCAAGCTTAAGCTTAATCTTGACCGTCAGTTTGAAAATCAAATTGAAACAGGCATCGGATTTTTTGACCATATGCTTACCGCTCTTGCCGTACACGGCGGAATTTCAATGAATCTCAGCGCAATTGGGGATTTATACGTTGACAGCCATCACACTGTTGAGGATACAGGTATTGTTCTGGGAAAAGCTTTTGCACAGGCAATAGGTGAAAAATCGGGGATTAACAGATACGGACACGCCTATATTCCTATGGATGAAGCCTTGGGCTTTGCCTCTTTGGATATAAGCGGCCGACCTTATCTTGTTTTCAACGGTCAGTTTTCTGAAGATAAAATAGGCGACTTTGATACCTGTCTTACAGAAGAATTTTTCCGTGCCTTTGCGTTTAATGCAGGAATAACTCTTCATATAAATATAGTATACGGCTCAAATGATCATCATAAGTGTGAAGCCGTTTTTAAAGCAGTGGCTCATGCGCTTAAAATGGCTGTTGAAATTAACGGAGATGAAGTTTTATCCACTAAAGGAGTTCTATAAATGATTGCAATTATCGATTATGGGGCGGGAAATATTTTCAGCGTTAAAAATGCGCTTGATTATATCGGCTTGCCCAATATTCTTACAAATAAAAAAGAAGATCTTATAAATGCCGACGGTCTAATTCTTCCCGGAGTAGGTGCGTTCCCCAGCGCTATGAAAATGCTTAAAGAAACTGAGCTAATAGATACCATAAAAGAACAGTCAAAATTAAAGCCTTTTCTTGGAATTTGTCTTGGAATGCAGCTTATTTTTTCAAAAGGATATGAGTTTGAAGAATGTGAGGGCCTTGGACTTATTGAGGGGACGGTTGAGTTAATGGAAGAGCCGAACCTTTCAATTCCTCATATTGGCTGGAATAAGCTTGAAGTTCAGAATGAATGTCCGTTATTGAACGGTCTGTCAAAAGATGAGTATGTCTATTTTGTTCATTCGTATAAAGCACACTGTGCTGATGAAAATATTTCGGCATTCTGTGAATACGGACATAAGGTTCCTGCACTTGTTTTTAAAGAAAATATATACGGAGCGCAGTTTCACCCCGAAAAAAGCGGTGATGTCGGGCTTCAAATCCTTAAAAATTTCGGAGGTTTATTATGATTATACTTCCAGCAATTGATATAAAAGACGGGAATTGCGTAAGATTATTTAAGGGCGATTTTTCAACAGTTGAAAAAGTTGCAGAAAATTATATGGAAACCGCATTAAGCTTTGAAAAATGCGGAGCCGGCTGGATACATATGGTTGATCTTGACGGCGCTAAAAATGCAGAGCCTGTCAATAATGAAATTTTTATAGATGTCGCAAAAAATACTTCATTAAAGGTTGAACTCGGCGGAGGAATACGCTCGCTTGATACTGTTGAATATTATCTTAAAAACGGAATTTCAAGAGTGATTTTAGGCTCTATTGCTGTTAAAAATCCTGAGATTGTTAAAGATGCGGTGAAAAATTTCGGGGACAGAATAGCTGTCGGGATTGACGCGATTGACGGAATGGCTGCTGCAGAAGGCTGGCTTGACAAAAGTGAAATCAATTATATAGATCTTGCCGCTGAAATGGTTAAAGTGGGTGTGAAGTATATTATCTTTACAGATATATCAAAGGACGGAACGCTTTCCGGCCCTAACCTTGAACAGCTTGAAAAGCTTAATAAAGCTGTAAATGCCGATATTATAGCGAGCGGTGGAATCCATACTATTAACGATATTATTGCTTGTAAAGCACTTGGACTTTACGGTACAATATGTGGGAAATCAATTTATAAAGGCACTATTGATTTAAGGGAAGCTGTTGAGATTGCTGAAAGGGGATAATACTATGCTTGCAAAAAGAATTATACCTTGTCTTGATGTCCGCGACGGTAAAGTAGTTAAAGGAATTAATTTCGTGGGAATAAAAGAAGTCGGCGACCCTGTTGAATGTGCGGCATCTTATGACCGTCAGGGTGCCGATGAAATAGTATTTCTTGACATTACGGCTACTCACGAGGGGAGAAGCACAATGCTTAATGTTGTCAGAAATACCGCTAAAAAAGTATTTGTTCCTCTTACTGTCGGCGGAGGAATTCGGACAATTGACGATTTTCGTGACACTCTTCGTGCAGGTGCTGATAAAGTTTCTGTAAATTCATCAGCTGTGAAAAATCCCGCTCTTATATCGGAAGCCTCCGAGTTATTTGGCTCTCAATGTGTTGTGGTTGCCATTGACGCAAAGCGAAAAGAAGACGGCAGTTTTACTGTTGTTGTAAACGGCGGGCGCATTGATATGGGAATTGATGCAATTGAATGGGCAAAAAAAGCTGAGAAATTGGGCGCAGGTGAAATTCTTCTTACTTCTATGGATACCGATGGAACAAAAAATGGCTTTGATATAGAGCTTTTAAATGCAGTTTGTGGTGTGGTTAAAATTCCTGTAATTGCAAGCGGCGGCTGCGGAAAGCTGGAGCATTTTTCAGAGGTTTTTGAAAAAACTAATGCTTCCGCTGCGTTGGCGGCATCACTATTTCACTACAAAGAGCTTACCGTAAGACAGGTTAAGGAGCATCTTAAAAAGCATAAAATACCTACAAGAGTTTAAGGAGAATAAAATGCAGATAGATTTAAATAATCTTGATAAATTTTTTGTAAAAGGCGAGCTTATTCCGGCAATTATTTTTGAGAATAACACAAAAACAGTACTTATGCTTGCATATATGAATAAGGAAAGCCTTAAGAGAACTATTGAAACAGGATATACCTGGTTTTGGAGCAGATCAAGGCAGGAATACTGGAATAAGGGTGCAACATCAGGTCATCTTCAGAAAGTAATCAGCATTTACGGCGACTGTGATGATGATACTCTTCTTATAAATGTTGAACAGACAGGCGTGGCTTGTCATACAGGCAAATATTCCTGCTTTTTTAATAAAATAATGGGGGATTAAATATGAGTAATGTACTTAACGAATTATACGATGTGGTATTGGACAGAAAAGAAAATTTTGAAGAAGGTTCTTATACCTGCTACCTTTTTTCAAAGGGTCAGGATAAAATATTAAAAAAGTGCGGTGAAGAATGCAGCGAAATGATAATTGCCGCTAAAAATGACGACCCGACCGAGCTTTCAAACGAAATAGCCGACCTTTTTTATCATGTCCTTGTTTTGTGTGCGGAAAAAGGACTTCCTTATTCTGAAGTCGAAAAAATCTTAGAAGAGAGAAGTCAGAAAATCGGAAACCTTAAAAATTTTCATGTGACTGATAAAAATACATAATTTAAAATAAAATGTCACTAAATTACCGTCCTCTGAATACTATATATTGAAGTTTAATACTTTAATTTATACTTAGGAGGATTTTTATGAGCGATTGTAATATCAAAAGCGGAAGTTTTAAAGAAGCTGTCTGCGTTGAAGCTCAGCGTATTTATGATAGCTGCTGTGATAAGGATTGTCTTTCTGATTTGCCTGTAAGGCTTGATCCGGGAACGATAATCCCTCAGGGCACAACTATTATAAGAAGCCGTAGCTGCGAAATTTATGATGCTTGTATCGCTGTTGACTGCGTTCCTTTTGACAAGGGCTTTTATTCAGTTGATATAACATATAAATTCCGTCTGACACTGGACACATATACTGAGCCGTGCGGTACACCAACCCCCGTAGCCGGAACTTGTACATTTACCAAAAAGGTTATTTTGTTTGGCAGTGAAGGAAATGCAAAAACATTTACAAGTGCAAATAATACGGTTGTAACGCAGTCACCATCACCGTCACCTTGCTGCTGTCAGGTTCTGCCTGTTGCAACAGTTCAGGCTGTAAACCCAATAGTTCTTGACGCAAAGATTATACCTCATCATCACCATCACCATTGCTGTGGCGATATGTCTGAAATTGCCTCTGCAGCAAACTGCCTGCCACCGCCTCAGCCGGAAATTCTTGTTACATTGGGCGTTTTCTCGATAGTTCAGCTTACAAGAACGGTATCAATGCTTATCCCTGTTTATGATTTCTGTATGCCAAGCAAAGAATGTTTAACAAATACCGAAAACCCATGTGAAATTTTCGATAAAATAAGCTTTCCGACTGATGAATTTTTCCCGCCTGCCATTGAACATTCATCAAACTGTGGATGCTGAATCAACGGTTGAGTCTTTTGTATTCATATAAAAAAGTCTAGCTTGTGCTAGACTTTTCTTTTTTTATAATTAATCTTCAATTTCAGGCTCAAATTCTTTATTATCTAAAGCAAATCCTATTATTTTTCCATAAAAATCAGAAGGATTAAGCAAAATTCTGTCCATAACCAACTTTGCTTGTTCTTCATCAGGTGCAAATAACTTTAACTCCATAAGATTATAATCACTATCTAATATTTCGCATTTGACATAATAACCATTTGGAGATTTTATTATATCGCATTTTACTTCACTTTCCATTTTAAGCTTAGCAAAATATTTTAAAGCGGTGGATAATAGCTTTTCGCGGAACGTTTTTGGGACATATTTTTTGAATTCGTCCGCGCCGTACATACCTTTTTCGGCTAAAATATAAATTTCACCATTTTCGGTTTTCTTGGGAAGAATGGTTTGGTTTTTTATCAGTTCGGTTACCGCTTCAGTATAATAGAAGTAATTGATAATTTCATTTCCGACAGCAATTTCATATAGCTGCTCAGCCGTTACAGGCCTGTTTAGCTTTTTTAAAAGGTAACAGATAAGAATTCTAACAGATAAAGATTCCGTAAGCTGGAAGGAACGATCTGCTGAAATTCTTGAAATATCGTCCATTGAATTCTCCTCAATAAATTAAAAATTAGGATAATCAAGCATATTTGACAA
>Ga0116170_10003608_pt1 | contig 14415 bp, 7 predicted proteins | sample AD_JPNHW1_MetaG_FD_89797 | JGI IMG/M metagenome (GOLD analysis project Ga0116170, IMG submission 89797) | Active sludge microbial communities of municipal wastewater-treating anaerobic digesters from Japan - AD_JPNHW1_MetaG | ecosystem: Engineered > Bioreactor > Anaerobic > Digestate | place...
CCACCACCGAGGCCTTCTGCGCTCCCGAGGTGATCGTCAGAATCAACCGCCCTTGGGCGTCGGTGGTGGGCACCACCCGGCTGGAGACCTGGCTTCCCGCGGTCGCGCCAGTCCAGCGACGCCAGACCACCGGCACGGTGTCCAAGCTGCGCGGGATGGTGTCTCCATTTTGCGGAGACACGATTTCCACGAAGGCATTTTCCGTGCGCGGGCCGGTTTGCAATCCCCCCCACGCTCCGCCCCACACGTATACAGAGTCCAGCCGGGAATCCGCCACGGCGGAAACATCTGGTCCTGCCGCCAAGGCACCCGCCATCATGCGCGTCACCTGCCCCGAACGGACAATTTCCTTCCAATCTGCTACCTTGGCGGAAGCCGCCACAGGGTCGCTTTGCCGGGAAAGGTTGGCTCCCCGCGCGAACACCGGAAACAGGTTGAGTGCCGCGGAAATGGGAGCCGGGTAGTAGGTCACCCCCGCGCCATACGCCTCCAGCAGGTGGCTTCGCCCCAGCTCCAGCATGTTCTGTCCGCGACCGGACACGATCACAGGATCCTTCACCGCAGCGGTCCCTCCCGGCAGGATGCGCCCGGAATCGTTGGCGCCCCACACCAGGTTCACGGCCGTCAGTCCTTGCGATGCGGTGCGGAACAGTTTGGTGTACGAGGAATTCCCGCCCGCTCCAATCAGGGATGGAGGATCGTACCAGGGGCGGATCACGGTCTGTGACCAGCATCCGGTGCTGTCGGGTCCGGAACAGCCACTGGCGATCACGGTGTCGGCGCCGTAGACCTCGCGGGCGATGCGCACCTCGGCCGGGTCGCGCTGGATGCCCACCGCCACGGCACCACCCAGCTGGTAGGCGTCGTTGGCACCCCAGCCCCACAGGGACCCGCCCTGCAACAAGGCCAGAGCGTGCTTTTCACCAGCGGCCACCTGCAAAACCCCTTCCAGCGGCACAGCCACACCACTCACATTTTTTGTCACCCACTTGGGAGCCACCTCGTAGCTGGAATCCACGATTGCGGCTCCTCGCCCCAATTGGCGCTTGACGTTGGCTCCCCAGCTCAGGAGCCTTCCCGAGGCGGTCACCGCGTAGCTTGCCGAATCCCCAGCCGCGATCTGGACAATCCTCCGGGATGTATCCTGGGCATTCACCACCTGGACGGGCCGCATCAGGAACGTCGCACCGGTGGGACCTGTCAGCGGCCATCCACATTGGCCTTGGCGATTGTCTCCCCAGGCCCACACGTTCCCCAGCGAATCCATGGCCAGGGAGTGCCGCGCCCCGGCCGCCACCGCCACCACCGGCACCGTACGTGGCCAGAACACCGGCACGAACCCTGCCTGGCGGGCACCCGATTCCTGGTTCCCCAGCTGCCCGAAATCGTTGGCGCCCGCGCTCCAGACCCGCCCTTGGCGCACCCACAGCAGATGCCCCGCCCCCGCCGCCAAGGCGCGCGGAGTCTGCACCAATCCCACCGCCACGGGCGAAAACGAGGTCATGCGCGTCCAGGCAGCGCCATCGCGCACGTCCACCACCTGCTCTGTTTTCCAATTTCCGTCCACCAGGTGCACCACTTGCAGATCTTGCGCACGGGCATCCGCAAGAGCATCTGGAAGAGGAATGGGCATGGTCACGGTGTCGCCGGGCTGCACTTGGGCGTCGATCTCCAACACCTCGCCTACCCGGAAAGCCCCTTGGAATCGCGGCTCGCCCACCAGGCCCGAGGCCACCTCCACATGGGGAGTTCCCCGGAAGCCGGAAGAATCCAATCGCAGGAACAGCCCCTTGCGTCGCGCATACCCGGGAATCCCGGAAAGATCGTACTCCACCCACCGCTCATGCGACCGCACGGGATGCGCCCATCGCCGTTCCCGGGCTTGATGCGGCCCATACCCACCGCGCCGACCCTGTCCGCCATGCCAGTCTTGGCCATCGGACACGGTGGAATCGTCTTCCACCAACCGCAGCCCGGCCTTGGGATCCACATCCGGCCGCCGGTCCAAACCCGACCGGCCATGGGCCAAAGTCAGACCACCAATCAATGCGCAAACGAAGAGGGGAGCCATCATGCGATCGCCGCTCCAGGAAAAAGGGAACTTGTGAGGTCGCCCATAGATACTCGCCCTCTTGCCGTTCCCGCAACCCTTTTCCGCACGTCGTGTATCCTAAAGAGCTGGATACAGAATTTGGCAGGGAACCCTGTGAATCCAGGAGCCAGCAGATTAGGAATCCCCACCCCCCACCCGACCAGCGAAGCGGCGTCGGGGCACAGGCAATCGAACGTCGTTCACCCAGCCGACTTTCACCGCCCGCATTTCGAGACGTCGGCTGCGCCTCCTCCTCAATACGAACGGAGAATGGCTTCCCGTCATTCGGATGCAGCTCCACGGCGAGCAAAGGAAGCGCACCCTCACCCTCCCCCTCTCCCCACCGGGGAGAGGGACTCGGTGTTCGGGCTGTGAGGAGTGCGATCTTGGCAGCATCGGTCCATCGCCCACCCCACCCGACCAGCGAAGCGGCGTCGGGGAATTGGCAATCGGACGTCGTTCACCCAGCCGACTTTCACCGCCCGCATTTCGAGACGTCGGCTGCGCCTCCTCCTCAATACGAACGGAGAAAGGCTTCCCGTCATTCGGATGCAGCTCCACGGCGAGCGAAGCGATGCCGAAAATTGGCAATCAAATGCCGCTGAAGGGCGATGGGGTCCAGGGGGCGAGGTTCATCGCAGGCCGTGGGCCAGTCCCCTCCGGCCTCAGCCGAAGGGGGTGAACATCAACAGCGCAGCGAAGCTGCGTGCAAGCCCCCTTTCCACGGCCGAAGAGTCCGAGCCCCCTGGCGCCGGGGATCGACAAGGGGTGGTGCGCACCATCCCTTGTCCCCGAGGAGGTACAGGAGGAGCGGGCAGCGTCCTCCTGTACATGAGTGCAGGACGGAAGTCCTGCGACGAAGTACACCAGCACTGGACCGAAGTCCAGAAATTCAGCTCACCGCAGGTGAATCAAAGAGGTTCAGAAGGGAAGCTCGTCCAACGCCCTCCCCGACCAGAAGAACTCCCACGCGAACGTGCCGAAGGTGTATTCGGCCCCTCCCAGCTTGAAGACCGCTCCCCCGGGCTGCGGCTCGCGGTTGGGCGGACACTTGTGGACACCGATGTTGTACACCGTCAGGAGGATCTCGGGCCGGTGGGCGAGGTCAATCCCGGCTTCGGAAAGCCACTTGCGCCGGATGGCCGAAAGGCAGGTGGCCGCGTACAGGTACGACCATCGATGGTCGTCCTTGTCTTCCAGACGCTTGCGGATGGTCTCGTCGGAAACCGAATCGATCCAAGGCAGGAACCGGGGATCGCACCAGGGAACGATCCGGCGGAGCGTCTCCGGCTTGATGCCGGTCACCCCCATGGAAAGGTTCCCGGTGGGGATGAACTTGGAGAAGACCCGCTTGTACTGGTCGCGGAAGGTCTCCGCGCGGCGCATCTGCTCGCACAGGGCGGGAAGGGCCACCATCCGCGGCGAAAGCCCCGTCTCGCGCGAGGCCATGAGGATCGCCTCGCGATCCTTGCGCAAGGCCTGGAGGGTGGAGTCCCAGATGTCGGTGCGGCTCCAGGCGAAGGGAACCCCGTCCGGCGCACGCAGGCGCGACCAGTCACCGGCATCCAGCATGCGGGACACGAACGGTCCGTCTCCGCTGTCGGCCAGCACCCGGTCCACCGCCTGGCCCAGGACGGGATCGATCCGCCTCCATTCCAGGATCCGCTCGCGGGTGCGGATCTCCTGGCGCAGCCGGTCTTCCGGCGCCATCACGGAATCCGAAGAAGCCGTGATGACGGAATCCGTCCTGCTGGCCGCGCGCGTCCAGCCGACCTGCACAGAGATCCAGGTACCTCCCAGGAGCAGCGCGACCCCGCACCCCGCTCCGAACACGAACACCATCCACGGGAACCCACGGCGCGGTCTTGGCGTCGGAGCCCAATGCCCTGGATCTGTGGAGGATGCTCGATGGCCCATGAAAGCCGACCAAATATCGAAAAGCCCTCCCCAGGTTCCGAGTGGGGAAAATCTTTCCGGTACCATCCATGCAGGTCCACAGGGAGTCCAACAACGCCTGCGCCACTGGGACGGTTGGACGCATCTCGCCTGGGGCGATCCCACCTTGCACGGCTTGGTTCCGTGCGAGGGCGCCAGAGACTAATTGTGTCGCAACGGATTAAGTGCGACAATTTTCTCTGTCATCGTCCCATTTCAGGTTGCACCTCAAAGCGGAGGGAGGAATGCGATGAAAATTCGAACTCGTCTCCAGATTGCCATCCTCGGTGGGGGAACCACCATGTTCCTCGCGTTGGGGATCGCCATCGACGTCATGCTGGGCAGTGCCTTCGAAAAGGTCATGCGCGACGATATCAAGGCCCAGTCACAGTGGGCGGCCACCCTGTGCGACCTGTCCTACCAGGATCGCCTCACCAAGCTCGACCACGACCTCAAGGTCTTCCAGCAGAGGGCGGAGCAAGTCTTCGTACTGAAGAGTGGAAAGAGAAAGATCGAGGCGATCGACCAGACGAACCAGGCGCCGGCCATGCTCGAAGTGGTAAACGCCTCGGTAGATGGAAAGCCGGTGGAGTCCGGCGACCACGCCATGGTCGACGAAGTCAAACGCTTGACCGGCACCGACGCGACGCTCTTCCTCGTCGCCGCCGAGGGAATGGTGCGCGTGAGCACGACGGTCCTCCAACCTTCGGGGGAGCGGGCCATCGGAACCTTCATCCCATCCAGTTCGCCGGTGTTCCAGACCATCACGGCCGGCAAGCCGTACAGCGGAAGGGCGGTGGTCGCGGGTCAGGACTACATCACCTGCTACGCTCCCGTGAAGGATCCCGCAGGCAAGGTGGTTGCAGCCCTCTTCACCGGAGTTCCGGAAGTCGACCGCGATGCCCTCCGTGAACATATCCTGTCGCGGCGCGTGGGCACCACCGGTTACATCTACGCCATCGACGGCAAGGGCATCTTCACGCTCCACCCCGAGAACGAAGGCAAAAGCGCGACCTCCCAGCCTTTCTACGCCGGCATCGGCAATCGGGATGAAGGCGACATCCGCTACACCTGGAAGGATTCGACCGGCAAGGACCAATGGAAGCGGGCCTATTTCGTCCGTTCCAAGTCACTGGGATGGATCGTCTCGGCTAGCGCCCCCGAGGACGAATTCATGCAGACACGCTTCCGTCTCCGGATGCTCATGGGGGGATGCATCCTGGTGGCGGCCATCTTGTTCATGCTGATCTCGGCCTGGATCGAAGCCAAGGTGGCCAAGCCTGTGCGGCAGGCCGCCTCCATGATGCGCAACATCGCCGAAGGCGACGGGGATCTGACCCGCCGGATGGAAAACAACAGCCAAGACGAGCTCGGCGAGCTGGCACGCGGGTTCGATCAATTCGCTGACAAGACGCTGGACACCATCCGGTCGCTCCACCGCGAAACGGAATCCGTCGCGACCGAATCCCGGCAACTCCTGGAACTGGCTGGCAAGCTCGAGGCCAACGCTGGAGAATCGACCGTCCGGGTCGCGAACGTGGCGAACGAGACCCAGCGGGTCGACAGTCGAACACGCGAGGTTTCCGGAGGCGTGGAGAGTTCGCGACAGCGCATGGAAAGCGTCGCCGCCGCCATCGAGGAGATGAATGCGAGCATCCGCGAGATCGCGCATTCCACCGAGAACACGCGGCTCCGTGGCAGGGCCGCGCAACAGGGCGCCGAGCAGGCGGTGGTGCTCGTGCAGGAGCTGGAGCTGGCCTCCGCCGAGATCGGAAAGGTGGTCCAGCTCATCGCCGACATCTCCGAGCAGACCAAGTTGCTCGCCCTCAACGCGACCATCGAAGCGGCGCGGGCGGGGGATGCAGGAAAGGGATTCGCGGTCGTTGCAGGCGAGGTGAAGGAGCTGGCGAAGGGAACGGCCGAGGCCACGGGAGATATCTCGGGAAAGGCGACCCGCATGATCGAGGCCACGCGCCGGGCCATCGAACGGATCTCCGAGATCCGCGGGGTGGTGTCGGAAGTGGCGGGGATGCAGGACTCGGTCGCGGCGTCGGTGGAGCAGCAGAGCGCGGCCACCCGCGAAATCGCCGCCAACGTCGCCGAGACGGTCGCCACGGTGAAGCGGATCGCCGACGACGTGGCGGAAGTCGCCTCCGCCTCCCAGAAGGTCGCCCAGGAGATGGGGTGGATCCGTACGAACAACCAGGAACTGGTCCAACGGGCCGGACGCGTGAAAACGGCTTCCGTCGGACTGGGAGGCTCGGTGCAGAACTTCCAGGGAATCCTCGGGCGTTTCAAGGTCGATTGATCATCCCATGATTGTTTCTGTCATGAATGCAGCCAGCTCCCGGCGAGACGCCGCCAGAGGCTGTTCCCGAGGGCGAACGGGCGAATCGCCGATGGCGATCCCTCCACGAACTCTCAGGGCAGGAGGATCCCGCCCCTGCGGGAGGCTTCGCCGCCATCCACGCGCCACAGGAGGATCCCGGGGCGCGACCGCGGCAGCTCGCCCACCGCGCGACCGTCCGCGAGGGCGAGGGTCGTGCGACCCAGACGACGCCCGGTCGGTTCGAAGAACTCAACGGTCTGTCCAGCCATCCACATGGGTGCTTCCACGGAGCGCGCTCCGATCCGTCGGAGCGGGAAAGCTCCAGGGGCAGGCGCGGTCGCGACCGCGGAACTTCCCGAGGTCGCACCCAGGGAAATCGCGTCGAGCTCCACGATGTCGGCCTTCTTCCCGAGCACGATCTGGTTGCGGCCCTGCCGCAGGTCCACCACCATCGCCACGGAATCGAAGCGAGCCCATGCTCCGGTGGGGCGAAACAGCACGGAATCGAGGCTCCCGTTGATCGCGATCGTCTGGCTCGCGTCGCGGGTGCCGCCGTTGGCGTAGCGCACCAGAAGGGTGCAACGCCCGGCGAGGGGACGGTTCACGGTGAAGACCACCTTGCTTTCCGCATGGTCCAGGGTGGAAACGTAGGCTCCCGCGCTCGCGGCTTGAGTCGATTTGACCACACCCGCGACGACTTGTGCCTTCTCCGCCTCCAGACGCGAAGACGCCAAAGCCCCAGGAAGCGAAGGCCCCATCCGGAAGACCAGCGCGGTGCCGGGAGCCCCGATGCCGGAAACGGAAATCCCCGACGACTTCCCGTCGTACCACCGCAGGGCATCGAAACGGAGATCGTCGAAATTCCCGACGGTCCCCGACTGGAACAGGTCCTTGGGATCGTTGGAAACCGTCGGCCATTGCGCGGCCTGCAGCTCCTCCAGGCCATCGGCCTGCACGATCCGAAGCCCGAGACTCTTGGCGCTGGAATTGCCGTCGATGGAGAAATCGTAGTGGTGCACGAGCAGTCCGCTTCCGCGGATCACGCTCCGACGGGCGGTGTTCTTCAGGAACGACCAGGCGAATCCCTCGCGATCCGGTCGCCTTGGATTGCGGTAGCGGTACACCGTCTCCCCGTCGGCGGTGGTCACCAGCTGCGTGTCCGTCGCCGTCACCTCCTGGAACGGGATCCATCCCTGGTCGGCGCGGAAGAAGTCGTTGATGGCCACCGGGTTCAGGTCGCTGGCGCGGTTTCCCATGGTGCAGTAGTCGCCGTACCAGTACAGGTCCGGCCATCCGAAGATCATGTGCCCGCACTCGTGGACGAACACGTAGAGACTGAACTTCCCCGGCATGTCGGACATCTGGTAGCGATCCAGCGAGGTCTTGTCGAAGGTCTTCCCCACCCAGCCGGAATGTGGCCACAGCCCCTGGCCCCAGGTCTTGCCTGCTCCGGCGTAGACGATGCTGATGGCCTCGGTGGTCCCGTCCTTGTCGTTGTCGTAGCGCGAGAAATCGACCTGGGGATCGAAGCTTGCGAGCATCTCTCCGAGAAGCTCGTCGGAACCGGAATAGTCGGGCAACCCTTCGTAGTAGGACTTCGGATGCTTGGCGCGGTACCAGCCGAAGACCTCGTTGGTGAAGTCCACCTGCCCGTTGGAAACATCCAGGTAGAAGTCGCGGACCGAACCCTTGCAGCCGTCGCGGTCGAACCCGGGCTTGTTCAGCCAATCGGAGATCTCGTCCTTGGTGAACGGAGCGGGGGCGTCCGAAAAGTCCACCAGGAGCGTCAATCCGTAGACCTTGCCTTTGGGGCTGGGATAGTGGCCCGCCAAAGCGACCGCCGCCGCCTCCGACGTCGAAGCGTCCCCCACGGAAACCCGGGCGGTCGGATGCAACGCTTCGGCGGGCCATGCCTCCAGCTTCCGCCCCTTCCAGACGATGTCCGCCGCGGCCTGGCCGGCGAACGCTGCTACCAGAAGAGAGACGATCGAGCGTTTCAAGGGCATCCTCCTCGCGACTGCGTTCTCCGGTCGCACGACTCCGCGGTGGGGACTCCGTCTTCGCGGAAGCCACACCGCCGATCCTCCAACATACGTCCAGCCGAGGCCCGCAGGCACGGGAGGAACATCCTACGGATTCACCAGCGACCCCTGGCTCCAACGGTCGGATCCGACGGATCTGGCCCTCACCAGGAGGATTCCCCTGGGCAAGGCGACCAGCGGGATCGATCGATCGACGGCCGTGGAGCCGAACGCGCGCACCTGATGCCCGTCCATGGACCGGATCTGGAGTTCCTCCACGTCCGGGGCCAGGCGCAGAAGCTCTCCGCGCACCTCGAAGGCCCGCGATGGCCCGGAAGCTTCCGCCACCGACGACACGGGAGGATTGGGCTGCCCCAGCAGATTCGTGTTGCCCAGCTGCACCGCGTAGGGCCATTGTTCGTCGTTGTCGTCGTTGTCGTCCCAGGCGTGGTGCCAGTGTTCCTGCGGAGCCCCCGAAACCACCAGCCACAGCTTGGAGCAGTTGGCAGGAACCGCGAAGGCCAGGCTTCCCTCGGGATTGGCGCCGTCGGCGTATCTGGCCGTGGCCATCTCGCTGTAGACGCGCGTTCCGTCCTTCAGGAGGGCCACGAATCCGTAGCGCCATCCACCCTTGGCCACGTTCAGGGAACGGTAGCCGCCCGCTCCCGCCTTCCCCTTGAATTTGACGGAAACCGTCGTCGCATTGGCGGGGGCGTTCAGCTTCACGCTGTTGTAGCCATAGTTTTCCAGGGCCATGGATTTGTCCACCATCCAGTAGGAGTCCGCTCCCAGGGTCATCTTGACCTGGGGGCGGCTGTCCACTTTGCCGGCGCCGAGCGTCTTGATGGTGGGCAGGTCCCAGGTGGTCAGGCGGGCGGCGTGCTCGAACATCTCGTCGTCGAACCGCTCCTGGGTGACGCCCACGAGCCGCTTGTAGGTGTCGACGGGATCCTCCGGACGTTTCGCGGCTCGCCAGAGCTTGCCCATGAAGTCCCTGCCGTGCAGGTACGACCACCAGTCCCCGATGAAGTGGTTGGCGTAGCGGGGAGTCTCGTGGAGCATGTTCAAGTGGTTGGCCGCGATGTATTCGGCGAAGTTGTCGCGGAACTTCTGCTCCGGATAGAGCGAGAAGGCTTCCCACTGGGCGATCTGTTCCCAGAATCCGTTGCCACCGTCGCCATTGGCCGCGAAGCCCCAGCGCCAACCGGCTCCGGGCACGTCGGCTCCGGTCATGTACTCGAAGCAGTGGCCGATCTCGTGGGCCACCACGGAGGCGATGTTGGCGGCGGCGGGATCCACGTGGAGCGAGCCCACCTTGTCGTCCTGTCCCGATCCGTAGGCCGCCCACTCCGTCTGGTACAGGAGGAAGATCATCATCTTGTGCGTATCGGTGAGGGACTGCCCCTTGAGCACCATCTTCAGGGAGTCCCGGTAGTACGCGTAGCTCTTTTCCGCCACCGCCTTCAGGTTGGCCATGTTGACCTTGTAGGTGCCGGAAGCCGTCGATGGATCCGTCCCGAACCCCTTCTGCCACAGGATGATCCAGTTGTCGGTCTGCACGCTCCGATCGTAGCAGTACGGCGTGTTGCAATCCTTCAGATCGATCCCTTCGCGCGCGAGGAAGCTGGGCTCGTAGATGGTCTTCTGGGCCATGGCGCCCCCCGCGAGCACCAGCAGCGGGACCAGCGCCCAGGACAGGGGATTTCCGGAGAGGTCGATTCGGTTCGCGTGCATGGAAGGTCTCCTGGTCGCTCGATCGAGAACAAAGGTGGATTTTTCCCGGGGAATCCGGCGGCTTGCGGAAACGGCGGAGCCTACCGGACGATCGTGATGCTTCGGATCCGCGTCCCTCCCCGGGCCTGGAGAGCCACCAGGTAGGTTCCGGATCCGATGCCCCACCGGTCCATGCGGATCCGTTCGCGATGCGTGCCCGCTTCCCTGGAGCCGCTGGCCACCTTGGCGATCCAGGATCCCCAGGCGGTGTACAGATCGATCTCCACGCCCGCGGCGGTGGCGAGATCGTAGTCCACGGCGATCTCGCGCCGTCCCCTGGACCACACCAGATCCATGCGTTCCCGCTCCTTCAGCATTTCCCGCACCTCGGGTCCGGTGGAGGCGTAGTCGAGCTTGACGTCGTACCACTTCTTCCGGATGTCCGCGGTGCCCGCCACTCCCGTCCCGGATTGGAGACGGTAGTCGAAGTGGGCCTTGCGGGTGGACTCGCCCGCGTACTTGTAGTCGGTGTTGACCACCACGGCCAGGACCACCCCGTTGGCGGGTGCCTTGTCCAGCCGGAGCACCGCGCTCCCCGACGTCACCGGCGCACCGTAGACGGGCGTTCCGTCCACCGCCCGGTAGCACAGCTGCAGGGACATGTTCTGTCCAATGGGGAGGAATCCGACCTCCACCAGGTTCCCCGTGGTCTTCAAGGGGACGATGTTCGCCCCCGACCACCCCGGCGTCGTGCGGGCTTCGGGAACCAGGGTGCCGAAGCTGTCGGTGGTCTTGGCGTAGGGCGTGGCGATCCAGGGCTCCACGTCCACCTGGTAGGGCGACCATTCCGACTTGATGGTGGTGCCGAACTTGCCGTCCAGCAACCGCTTGGAGGCCGCCGACCATTTCTTCATGTCCAGAAGCGCCATGCGGGCGCGGTACTCCTGGATCAACCTGCGGATCTGCGCGTCGCCCAGCGTGTCGGCCAATCCCTGGAGCACCCTGCCGCGCGCGAAGTTCCAGATCCAAGGAATGGTCCCCTGCCCCACCCATTCGCCCAGGAAGGTGGGGAACATGTTGCCGTACTGGTTGCCGCCCAGGGTGCTGCGCCAAGTGCAGATCTGCTTGCCATCCGATCCGTAGGCGTTGACCCCTTCGGCGGAGGGTCCTCCGAAGGAGCCGTCCTGGAGCCATCCCGAATAGCATTCGATGGGCATGAAGGGCGCGATCAGCGCCGCGGAGTTCAGGTCGCCCATGTCGTCGTACCGCCCCGACCGGCGGGAGTCGGCCTCCTGCTGCAGCCAGGTGTTGCCGCCCTCCTGGAACCAGGCGGCCTGCTTCGCGCCCGGAAGGCTCGCCAGAAGCGCGTGGATCCCCTCGTGGACCATGCCTCCCCGCTGGTTGGCCTTGTCCGCATAGGGACAGGACGGATCGAAGCTGTAGACCGGATAGTACGAGGCGAGGATCATGGGGTACGGCCCGATGCCGCTCTGCCAACCACCCAGGGCGGTGCTGTCTTCGGAATCCGTGCACAATCCCGATCCGTACAGGTAAATGGCGCTGCGGTAGCCCTTCTGCACGCGCAGATCCGGGGCCCAGCCCATGGAATCGCGGAAGTACGCGAAGTCCTTGTTCAGGCGTTCCAGCATCGGGGTGATGGCCTTCTCCGTGACCACGGAACGCTTGTTCCTGCCCCACTTGAAGGTCCACCATCCGGAACTTTGCGTGCCCACCACGCCGGAGCAATCGTCCAGATCCTTGGTAGGCATGGAAAAGGCTCCCATGCGTTCCTTGAAATTGTACTGGAGGCTGGGAGAGTAGCTGGGCCAAGCGTACGGATCGCCCGCGGCGGCCACCGCCAGCGAAGCCATCCCGCCGGCGAGGAACACCGTCACCATCGCGCGGGGATGTCGTGTGTGCTTCATGGATCGAGTCTCCGTGGTGGTGGGAAGGCCGACTTCGGCGTGCGTCCGGTGCGAAGGGCCACTGCTCCAAGGAGTATACCGGCGCCACCGGCCTCCCCCCGTGTCGATCCGCCGCCGGGCGATCACTGGATGGGGCGTTTTCGGTGAGCACGCCCACCCCCCGGTTCTCACCCCCGGCCGCGCTCCCTGCTTAAGTTATGGAAGACCGCTCCCACCTGTGGTGGTAGGATCGGTCCCATCGAGTCCTCTTGTTCGGAAGCGACGTGTCTCCCATGGCCAAGCCCGACATCCACGACTACCTGGAATACCGCTCCTACCTGAAGGCGGCCTTCGCCGCCGAAAAGGAATCCGGCAGCATCGCCGGCCAGCGGGACGTGGCCACCTTCCTGGGGCTCAAGTCCTCGGGACACATCTCGTGGATCCTGCAGGGCAAGCGCGACCTCATGCCGCGTCTTGTCCCCCGGTTGGCCCAGCTTCTGGGGCTGGACGCCACGCAAACCGAATACCTGGCGCTGCTGGTGGAACACAACGACACCGACAATCCCGACGATCGCCGACGCGCCCTGGCGGCGATCTCGCGTTGCCAGGCCAACCGCAAAGCGCGTCTGAAGCCCGGGAAGGTGGCCTATCTCTCTTCCTGGAAGCACGCCACCGTCCGGGAACTGTTGGCGATGGGCGATTTCCGCAGGCAGGATGCCGCGCGGTTGGCCGCGCATCTGGTCCCCCCCTGCTCCACCGAGGAAGTGGACCGCTCCCTGGAGCTTCTGGAGGAGCTGGATCTGGTGGAGACCGCGCCCGACGGCACTCTCCGACGCACGGAAACGGTGGTGACGGCCGGAGCGGACTGCTCGCAGGATGCCGTGCGGGGATTCCAGGAATCCATACTGGACCTCTCCCGGCAGGCCCTGCGCACCATCCCCCGGGAAGCCAGGCACATCTCCACCATCACCTTCAGCGCCTCGCCGGAGAGGTTCCAGAAGATCCGTTCGCGGATCCAGGAAATGCGCCAGGAGATCCTGACCCTGATCCGCACCGACCCGGATCCGTCGGTGGTCTACCACCTTTCCATCCAGGCCTTCCCCGCCAGCCGTCCCTTCGAGTCCGGCCATGCGTGAACCGACACGGGCCGGACTCTGGGGGATCGCCTTCCTCCTGGCCGGATGCGGCGGGGACGCGCCCGCCAACCTCGGAGGCGGCGCGACGGAAACCGACAACGTGGTGCGTCTGCACGTGGGCGCGCGCGACGGCAGGCACCTGCCCGGGACCCGGGTGGTGTTCGTGCGCACCGACACGTGGCTTTCCGACGTCGCGCGCGGCGATGGTCCCCGCACCTACCAGGCCCTTTCCGATTCGCTCGGCGAGGTGCGGATGGCGCTGCCAACGGGTCGCTGGTCGGCGCAGGCGCAGACCGACTCCCAAGGGGCCATCCTTCCCCTGGAGACCACCGAATCCCCGCAATCGATGGTGCTGGGGCCGCTGTCCACCCTGCGCATACGGCTTTCGGGAAGACCCGTGGCATCGCTCCGCGTCGCCGGGACGGCCTGGGAAGGATTGACGGATTCCGTCGGCACATGGACCTTCCGCCTGCCCGCCGGGACCCGCGCCATCGTGGCCCGCACGGGCGACGACCTGTCCCCCGCGGCGGCGGTCGTCCTGCGCGACGGACAGGATCTGGACACGACCGCGACGGTGGTTTCCGGACGCGTGGTCCTGGACGACTTCACCAGCGGAACGGCGAAGACCTCGGTGGCCGCCTACGTCGGAGCGGGCACCTGGTTTTCCAACGAATGGGGAACGCGGATCGGTTCCGAGGAGGACTCCACCGGCCCCTCCTTCCGCGGGAAGATGTCGCTTCGCTACACGGCGCCGGACACGGCCAACGCGGCCCTGGTGGGAATCGTCTTCCGCGACCGCGAAGGGTTCCGCCCCCTGGACCTTTCCGGCCTGGACTCCATCTGCGTGGAACTGCGCGGAAACGGCGAGGTCCGGATGTTCGTCATCCAATACGACCAGGACGGGACGTGGCTTCGCTCCGCGGACGCGTTCCTCGCGGTGGACTCCACCTGGCGCAAGCGCTGCGTGGCGCCTTCGGACATGCACGACCCCTGGGATCCGGTGAAGACCCGCGCCAACACCCTCGCCTGGCTGGCCAAGCGGGGGGATTGGCTGGAGCTGCGCGCCCCCGTCCTCTGGGGAGCGTCCTTGCAGGATCTGTCGCGCTGAAACGAAAAGGCCCGTTCCGGCGGAATCCGGAACGGGCCTCGATCGATCGTCCTGGGCGGCGGATCAGTCGCCGGAATCGGCGGCGAAGGAGCTCTCGCCGACGGCGTTGTCGGCGAGTTCCTTGTTCAAGCCGAAGCGGTTCTTCAGCTTGCCGACCAGCGAGTAGTAGGAGTAGTA
>Ga0116170_10003613_pt1 | contig 14408 bp, 11 predicted proteins | sample AD_JPNHW1_MetaG_FD_89797 | JGI IMG/M metagenome (GOLD analysis project Ga0116170, IMG submission 89797) | Active sludge microbial communities of municipal wastewater-treating anaerobic digesters from Japan - AD_JPNHW1_MetaG | ecosystem: Engineered > Bioreactor > Anaerobic > Digestate | place...
CAGGAGTCAGGAGTCAGGAGTCAGGAGTCAGGAGTCAGGAGTCAGGAGTCGGGAGTCAGGAGTCAGGAGTCAGGAGTCAGGAGTCAGGAGTCAGGAGTCGGGAGTCGGGAGTCAGGAGTCAGGAGTCGGGAGTCAGAAGTCAGGAGTCAGGAGTCGGGAGTCAGAAGTCAGGAGTCAGGAGTCGGGAGTCGGGAGACAGGAGTCAGGAGTCGGGAGTCGGGAGACAGGAGTCGGGAGTCAGGAGTCGGGAGACAGGAGTCGGGAGTCGGGAGTCGGGAGTCAGGAGTCAGGAGTCGGGAGTCAGGAGTCAGGAGTCGGGAGTCGGGAGTCAGGAGTCAGGAGTCGGGAGTCGGGAGTCGGGAGTCGTATGTCTTGAATCGAAAAAATATATGAGTGTGAATGATGATATTTTTAAATTTGAGCAATTGGTAGTTTACCAAAAAAGTTTGGAATACCTTGATTTCGTTTATGAAACATCATGCAAATTTCCTTCGAATGAAATATTTATGCTCACTTCTCAATTCATAAGAGCCGCCCAATCCATTTCATTAAACATTGCAGAAGGTGCAGGTGGAAGCAATGCTATGTTCAAGCGATATCTTAACATTACAAAAGGTTCAATAAGAGAATGTATTGTTTGTACTACTGTTGCTTATAGAAGAAAGTATATTTCTGAGGCTGTTCAAAAAAAATCAAGAATCAAACTTACAGAATTATCTAAAATGACAAGTGGCTTAATCAAATCAATTAATTGACTCATAACTCTAAACTCATAACTCCCGACTCCCGACTCACAACTCACAACTCACTACTCACAACTCACTACTCACAACTCATAACTCAAAACTCAAAACTTATAAAAAAAACAATTAAAACATAAAAAAATGGCAAAAGTACTACTAGCTACAGAAAAGCCCTTTGCAGCAGCCGCTGTAAACGGGATAAAAAAAATCTTTGACGAAGCCGGTTTTGAAACCGTGTTGTTAGAAAAATACACCGACAAGGCAGACCTGATCAAAGCAGTCGCAGATGTTGATGCTATGATTATCAGAAGTGACAAGGCCACTGCTGAAGTCATCAATGCAGCAAAAAATCTTAAAATAATTGTACGTGCCGGCGCAGGGTATGACAATATTGATCTTGCCGCTGCCAACGAACATAAAATCGTAGCCATGAATACTCCGGGGCAAAACTCCAACGCCGTTGCTGAATTAGCTGCAGGCATGATGGTTTTCATATCACGCCAGCAGTTCAAAGGAGGTTCAGGAAACGAATTAAAAGGCAAAAAACTGGGGATACACGCATATGGCTACGTTGGAAAATATGTTGCCAAAATTGCCAAAGGATTTGGAATGGATATCTTTGCTTATGACCCGTTCATCGAAAAATCAATTATTGAAAATGACGGCGTAAAAACTGTTGGCAGCGTAGAAGAACTTTACAGCACCTGTCAGTATATTTCATTACATATTCCTGCCAACGACAAAACAAAAAAATCCATTAATTTTGATCTGTTGTCTAAAATGCCTAAAAGCGCTACCCTGGTCAATACCGCACGTAAAGAAGTTATCGAAGAAGAATCTTTGAAACGTATGCTTGACGAACGCCCCGACTTCAGATACATTTCGGATATTGCCCCTGATTGTCATGCAGAAATAGACGGGAAATATGAAAACCGTTATTATGCCACACCAAAAAAACAAGGCGCCGAAACATCCGAAGCCAATATCAACGCCGGCCTGGCAGCAGCAAATCAGATAGTCGGTTTTCTTAAGAATGGAAATACCACTTTCCAGGTAAATAAGTTTTAATAAAGTTTTTCAAAATTTTCTTCACAACAAATACTATAAGAGAATGGAAAACGACAAGAACATCTTTTTCTTCAGATTCGAGGACCTGAGGATATATAACAAAGCTATCGACTATGTAAACTGGGTATATTCCAATACTCAACTGATTCCTGAAACCAACAGGCAATGCCTGACCAATAAATTTATCAATGCTGCCCAGGCCATAGCCATTAATATTTCTGAAGGCTCCAGCCGAAACAAAACCCAGTTTATTTACTATCTGAAAATGGCTAAAAGTGCTATAAGGGAATGTATCGTTTATACAACCATTGCAGAGAAACTCAGTTTTTTCGGCGAGAACAATGTTGAAGAATCAAGATCCTCACTGATTGAAATGACAAAGATGATAGGAGCACTTATAGCATCATTGCAGAGAAGCGAAAAACCTGGAGAAAAAACAGATGATGACTATGATCCTCATCCGGATGATGTTGATACAAATATGTAATTTTTAATCATTAAATTACCGATGGTGATTTTCCACACCATCGGTTTTATATTCATTCACTAATAAAACACACTAAAAATGGCTATTTTAAAAGCTTTTAAAGGGCTGCGCCCACCAAAAAACATTGCTCACCTTGTGGCATCCAGGCCTTATGATGTCCTTAATTCAAATGAAGCACGAATCGAAGCCGAAGGTAACGAATATTCGCTGCTGCATATCATAAAACCCGAAATTGACCTAGCTCCCGGTATCGACGAACACGATCCCCCGGTTTATGAAAAAGGAAAAGAAAATTTCATGAAATTCCGCCAAAAAAACTGGCTTGTGCAGGATGAAAAAGACTGCCTGTATATCTATGCCCAGACCATGAACGGCAAAACACAATATGGTATTGTAGGCTGCGCAGGTGTTGACGACTACATGAACGGCATCATCAAGAAACACGAACTGACCAGAAAAGAAAAAGAAGAAGACCGCATGAAACATGTCCGCATTACCAACGCTAACATGGAACCTGTGTTCTTTACCTATCCTGCGGTAAAAGAAATTGATGACATCGTTGAAAATATCGTAAAGAACCAGCCCGCAGAATACGATTTTACTTCAGTGGATGGTTTTGGCCATCATTTCTGGGTAATAAAAGATGATGAGACAATAATAAAACTGACCGGACTGTTCAAAAACATTCCTTTCACCTATGTAGCCGACGGCCATCACCGCACTGCAGCCGCTGCTCTGGTCGGCAACGAAAAGAAAAAGAATAACCCGAACCACAACGGTTCTGAAGAATACAATTTCTTTCTGGCTGTTCATTTTCCTGCAAATCAGCTCACGATCATCGATTATAACCGCGTCATTAAAGACCTGAATGGCCTGACACCGGAAGAGTTTTTGAAAAAACTCGAAAATGTATTTATTGTTGAGCCCAAAGGAACTGAAATTTACAAACCGGACAAACTTCACAACTTTAGTTTATACCTGGAAGGCAACTGGTATTCACTGACTGCCCAACCCGGTACATTCAACGATGCCGACCCTATCGGAGTCCTTGATGTTACTATTCTTTCAAAACTTGTACTTGATGACATCATTGGAATAAAAGACCTGAGGACAGACAAAAGAATTGATTTTATTGGCGGTATCCGTGGATTGGGCGAATTAAAAAAACGCGTGGATTCAGGAGAAATGAAAGCGGCTTTTGCCTTATACGCTGTATCTATGGAACAACTGATAAACATTGCCGACACCGGCAACATCATGCCCCCGAAAACTACCTGGTTTGAACCTAAACTACGCAGCGGCTTAGTTGTTCACTCTCTAGAATAAAATTTACCTGTCATAAAAAAATGCCGGTTCAATGACCGGCATTTTTTTTGCCAAATTTTTTCGATCTGTATTATTTCTTTCCTGTAAATATCAAATGATCCAGACTGTAATGTCCTGCCCCGGTAAATATGACAGACAGAAACACTATGCCCATTTCCATGGCATGGGATGCTCCTTTTATACCGTCGCCATTGGTAAAATGCATCAATGTTGCAATAAGCATTGTAAACAACATTAGTAAGGCAGCGGGGCGTGTAAACAGTCCAAGTAAAAGCAATAACCCGCCCAGCGACTCCGACAGTGCAGCCATAAATCCCCAGAAAACGGGCGCAAAAGTGATACCTACCACACTCATTTGTGATCCGAGAAAATTCCATGTTTCAGTGCCTCCTGATAATTTAGGCAATCCATGAAGGATAAACATGATCCCAATTCCGATGCGCAGTATCAGCAATCCAATATCTGTCGCAGATGATGTAAATATTTTGTTTTTCATGATTTTTATTATTTAGAATTATTCTAAACAAAAACTATACCATTTTATATCAGGCACAAACAAGCACCAACCTGCCCATTCGGATATTTTTCAGCAGGCAACGGACTGTGTTTCCTGGCTCAACAGGCACTTTGGAATAATCATCACAACTGACAAAATAATCTTTTTCGGAGCCGTCACTGACCATGATCTTTTTTACTTCTTCACCCGATTCGTTAATAAATGATTCTATTCCTGAAAAAAAGAAATCATATACCTCACCGATTTTGTAATAAGGATGGACAGGTTCAAGATAATGCCTGAATAAAGCAGGCTGTGCAGTGAACCGGCATTTGATCACATCGCCCATCGAAAAATTATAATTTTTATAATATTTTTTTTTCAGGTAATGAACCTTACCTGATTCATCAATCAGTTCAAAATATTCTTCATCTTCGGCAAGCGTTACCATGCGATGAATCCTGAATTCATAATCCCTTCCGACTTCGAAAGCAAATGTATGCGGCATATTGTTTAAAAGGCTCAGGTACAATTTACCTTTTTTTATCCGGTCGACACGGCATTTTACTGATTTCGCAACATCCGAAACAAGATCTGAGGCACCTATATTCATGAAAATATGATGATGCCAGCAATCTTCCACTACCAGCATTTTCTCTGGTTCCCCATCAGAGTTAACAATGTCCTCCACTCCTATTACTGGAAATTCGTAACTGTTTTTTTCTTTGTAAAAGGGGTGTTCAGGCTCAAGATATATTTTACCTGTGCAGTTTATTTTATCAATACGGCACCTGATCTTTTTTCCCGGAACGATATTATAGTTGATGTAAGGCTTTTCGGACAGCAAATGTTTGGTCTGAAACGGGCTGAACAAGACAAAAAACACTTCATCATCGGGTGGTAAGTTAACACGGTTTTTCACCATGAACTCATATTCCTGCCCTTCCTCGAAAAAATATGGCTTTGCCGATGCCATAAAAAATTTCAGTGCCTAAGAAATAAGGTTGTCAATACGTGCCTGAAGAATTTTCCTTGCTTTTACAATGTCCCCATCGGTATAAGGGATATTTTCAGAAAGCAGTTTATTATACTCTTTTAACTGCAACTTGCCAAGATGGGTGATAATACTCTTTTTCACTTTACTGTCGGCATCGGCCAATGCAAAATAAACTGTTTTTACATCAATATCTTTTAACAATTTTTGCAATCCTGTTTTATTCATCTTCATTACGTCTTTCAGAGAGCCTTTTGATGTTTTGGCGGTTTTCACCTTTTCTTTTTTTACAGGTTTTGCTTTTTCAGTTTTTACAGCTTTTGCTTTTTTTACTGGTGCTTTCTTAGAAGAAGGTACTGATTTTACCGATTTTTTTGCAACGGGCTTTTCAGATGGTTCCGGTTTCTCAGCCAATTCAACACGGTTCACGGGATGCATATCGTTGAGTCGTATAATAAAATCGCTAAGAATGTTCATATAGTTAATGTACGCTTCGTACGGTGAGTTAAAAGGATTGAAATATTTGTGAACGTCGCCATCGGAGAACCATTTGGTGCACATGTAATAGAAATGGTCGCTGGTCTGAAGGTATTTCCAGTCAAGCTGTATCTGCTCATCGTCCGTATTTTTGACTTTAAATTCGAGATCATAAAGTTTATTGAAAGCATCGTCCTGAAGGTCGTTGCCCAGCCATGCGGTAAGGTCTCTTTCTTCATCGGCCCAGGAAATCGGATGAGGCACGTACACGGCTGCTTTAGGCTGTATTTTTTCGGATAATTCGGAAGGTGTATAGAAACCAAAATTGGATCTCGTAAACACCTGATTTGGCAAGGCTCTCATAAATTCAAAAATGCCGGTTTCTTTCCACTGGTGTTCACCGAAAGTTTCATAATCCATAAAAAGGTTTATCGTTTCCTGAGTCCAGTGTGTAGCTTGAATCCAATCCACAAATTTTTCCGTTGTCAGCGGCCATCCATTCCAGCTTTGTTGTGAAAACCTGAAAGCAATATCATCGCTGAGGCGGAAATTCTTTAATAAGACGTTGAGTTTGGGGTTGATGGCATTGCAATACATATAGTTCGGGCTTTTCCATCCCAGAACGTGTTTGGCACCCTCGGTAAGCATGGTTTTAAACCCCATTTTTGCTACCATGGCGCCGATCTCATCTGAATAGATCAGCTCAGTATTACGAAAAGTTGTCGGAGCCTTTTTAAAATAATGCTTCACCTTTTTGGTTTGTGCTTCCACCTGACGATTAAATTCTTCCTCACTTTTAAGTGAAGATAAGGAATGGGAATATGTCTCCGCCAGAAACTCCACGCATCCGGTTTCGGCAAGCTTTATATAACTATCAAGTACATCAGGTGCAAAATTCTCAAACTGGTCGATGACAGTACCCGACAAGGAAAAGCTGACTTTAAAAGCCGTACCAAACTCTTTGATAAGATCGAGTAAAAGGTTATTCATGGGCAGATAACATTTATCTGCAATTCTTCTCATAATATAACGGTTGCGGTAATCATCAAAATAAAAATGGTTGGTTCCGATGTCGAAAAAACGGTAAGTTTTCAATCGGAAAGGCTGATGAACCTGGAAATAGAAACAAATAGATTTCATTATTGATTATTTTTAATGTACTACTTTATAATAAACATCTTTGATTTTGCTGGATGCACTGTCCCATTTCAGGTTCTCCACTTCCGCTTTCCCGTGCTTGCGGAACATTACTGAGAGTGCATCATAGTGAAGCAGGCCATAAATGGCATCTGCCATGGCATCGATATCCCAAAAGTCAATTTTCAGCGCATATTTCAATACCTCCGATACCCCTGATTGTTTTGAAATGACTACAGGCACATTGGAACGCATGGCTTCGAGAGGAGAAATTCCGAAAGGCTCGGAAACAGAAGGCATCACGTATACATCGCTCAGCAAAAACATTTTATCTACTTCTTCGCCCTGCAAAAAACCCGTGAAATGAAAATGGGTTGATATGCCTAATTGAGCCACACGCAGGATCATGCGGTGGAGCATGTCGCCGGATCCAGCCATGACAAAACGTACATTTTTATCCTTTTCAATAACCCGTTTGGCAGCTTCCACGAAATAGTCGGGGCCTTTCTGAAATGTAACCCGTCCAAGAAAAGTAACAACTTTTTCTTTGACATTTCTTTTGATAACCATATCGGCGTCACTGCTACTATGTTCCACCGCATTATGAACTGTAAAAACTTTGGCAGGATTGATGCCGTATCTGTCGATGACAATATCCCGTGTATAGTTACTGACCGTAATCACAGCATCAGCAGCCTCCATTCCTTTGCGTTCGATATCATAAACATTCTGATTGATATTTTCACCGGAACGGTCGAATTCAGTAGCATGCATATGAACAACCAGGGGTTTTCCGCTAACTTTTTTCGCAGTCATTCCGGCGGGATAGGTCAGCCAGTCGTGTGCATGAATTACATCAAATTGCTGAGACCCTGCAATTGTGGAGGCAACCAGTGCGTAACGGGTAACTTCTTCCATCAGGTTTTTGCCATATTTTCCCGAAAAAACATATTGTTTGGAAAACACGCCGCTATGTTCTTCTGTTTTGTCTAATAAGTTTTCAGAAGTCATTTTCTCAAACTCTTCTTCACCAACATAAGGTATAAGGTTAGACCCGACTTCAATATATGTCAGTTGTTTCCAGTATTCCTGGTATGCTTTATTGGTAAAGTCAATACTCACATCACTCGCATTGATCAGGCGTATAGCCTGCTGATCCTCGTCGCCGTATGACCTGGGAACAACAAACAACACTTCCACCCCATTTTTAAGAAGTCCCTTGGTAAGACCAAAACAGGCTGTACCAAGTCCTCCGGTGATATGAGGCGGAAATTCCCAGCCAAACATTAATACTTTCATTTATATTTTCAATTTACAATTATTATTCTTTTATTATTTTATAATCCTCCAGTCATGCATACAAAATGTTGCTTTTGGCTACCGGCTTTTTTTTGTTTTCGCTGTTTTATTGTTTAATAAGTTATATTGCTCAATAAGGTACCCCATCCTTAACAGCTCTGCCACACTCCATGCCTGTGATGGTGCACCGCCCGGCAAATAAGGCGGATCGCCGTCATACAGTTCTGAAACTGTCCCTATGCCATGTTCCATCATCACCGGTTCAAAACTTTCGTACAACTGCTTGACATGAGGAACGCCGTGTTTGGGATGAATTTTCAGATATGCTTCAGCATAATGTCCCAGCAGCCATGGCCATGCGATGCCCTGATGATAGGCCGAATCGCGTTCAGCAACACCACCTTTGTAGGCTCCTTTATATTCAGGCGACTTAGGTGACAGTGTACGCAATCCCCGCCTTGTAAGCAATTCGCGCTCGCAAATATCAAGGATCAGTTGTCTTATCTGTTCGCTGACAGGGCTGTATGGCAGCGAGGCCGCAAAAATCTGGTTAGGCCGTACAGACCAGTCCTTATAATCGCCATTCACATAATCGCAGAGATAGCCTTTATCTTTGTTCCAGAAAGTTCCTTTAAAGGCAGCAGGAATTTTGCAAGCCAGTTCAGACCATTCGGCCAGAAAATGTCCGTCACCGGCAAGTTTTGCTACTTCCAGCGAAAACATGACCGCATTATACCAGAGGGCGTTTACCTCCACATCCAGCCCGATCCGTGGAGTAACCGGTTTCCCGTTAACAATAGCGTCCATCCATGTAAGCGCCTTGCCGGCTTCTCCGGCATAGATGAGTCCGTTATCCTGCATCTTGATATTAAACTCACAGCCATTGCGGAAACCGTTAAGAATAAGTTTCATCTTGTCGCCGTATTCTTCCCATATTTTCTCCTGTGTCCCGGTGTAGATGGCATATTGCTGCAATGCCCAGAAAAACCATAAAGGAGCATCCACAGAATTATAAGAAGAGTCGCCACCTGACAAAACATTGGGGAATAATGGCCCTTTTAGCTCTGAAATCATATTATCAATAATCGCCTTGCATTTCGCGGGTTCATTTATGGCCAGCGTCAGGCCCGGCAATGATATAAAGGTGTCACGCCCCCAGGAGCCAAACCAGGGATAGCCTGCTATTATCTCTATTTTATTATTCTTACTCACAAAAAACTGTAGCCCGGAATTGATAAGGCAATCCTTAAAATTATCACGAGGGATTCTCTTAGTAATCTCAGAAGAATAAATTTGTTTCAGTTTTGATGTATCAGATTCTTCAAGGCCTGCCGAAAAAATTATGCTTTCGCCCTTCTTCATGGGGATATCGAAATATCCAGGAACAAACAGATCTTCAACAGAATCATAGCCTCGCTCCTTTTCTTCAATATATTCAATGTTATAGTTCCAGTGCGGCACGTGTGTATATTCTGATTCTTTAGAGAACTGCAGAAATAATGCAGAATAGCCCGGATACATTTTTATTTTTATACCGTTCCCTACATTCTCATGATGGGTGTCAGCATTCCCATTTTCTTTTGTCAACGAATGAACATTCCTGAAAGCCAGAAAGGGTTTAAACCTTATAGTTGTTGGTGAATGGGCTTCTTCAAGGGTATATTTTATCAAAAGCCTGTCGCTTTCAATACAAAACATCAACTCCTTTGTAAGCACAACCCCGCCAACACGATACGTAAACTTTGGCATAGGCTCCATTTCGAGGCTGGTGATGTACTTGTGCCCTTTGGGATTGTAATAGCCATCCGGATAGCAGTGTATTCCAAGATGAAATTCTTCGTTTTGCTGCATGACTGTCTCATCCAATGTGGATAGCAATACATGATTACCCCAGTCAATATCAGGCTGAGGAACAATAAACAAGCCATGATATTTCCGGGTATTGCAACCAATGATAGTTGAGGTGGCATAAGCACCAGCCCTGTTAGAGCGGATGAATTCTCTTTTTAATGCGAAACCAAGGTTTACCAGTTGATTTTTATCAAATTTAATATAACTCATTTAATATCAATAATATACTATTTAATATAAGAATTTTTGCAAAGGTAAGCATTTTATATATATCATATCAAAAATCTTAAAAATTTATTAATAACTCGTTGAATTTCCATACATTATAGACCATAAATATGGGTGTGAATTAAATTTGTTAAGATCATAACTTATTGTTTATTAAGCGATTATTGATTATTTAAGGCAAAAAGAGCACACATAATTTCATAATACTTATGACATCAGAGCTTTCTTAAAAAAATGATATATCATTCGCCTCCTGATAATTTTTAATTAGGAGAAATGAGGTTGTCCCGATTAATAGCTATTTTTGCAAACACATAACATTTTCAATTTTAATTCGTTTTTTAAAAAAAATTGATGAGAAGACTATTTTTATTTGCCGGATTAATCACATTTACATTGTTTTTCATCTCCTGTAAAAAGGACGCACAGATAAACGATGACCCGTCTGTACACCTGATACTATCAACAGAATCAATATTATTTGATACGGTTTTTTCCACGGTAGGATCCACGACTAGCATGTGTTACATAAAAAACCCCACCGACGACAAAATTGTAGTTTCCTCTATACACCTGGCTAACGGATCTGAATCGCAATACACCATGAATGTTGACGGCGTACCCACTCAAAATATCAGCGATGTTGAAATAGGGCCCAACGACAGTATTTTCATTTTTGTAAAAGTGACTGTTGACCCGCAAAACAACAACTCTCCCATGGTCATCAGAGATTCGATCATATTCGAACTCAACGGCAATGTTCAGGATATTGACCTGACAGCCTGGGGCCAGGATGCTCACTACATTGTAGCCGACAAGACACTTGGCAGCACCCTTCATTATAAAATAGTGGCAGGTGAAAACGAAAATATCACCTGGACAAACGACAAGCCTTACCTGATATACGGGTATGCGGTAATTGATTCCACTGGAAATTTAAATATTGAACAAGGCTGCCGGCTCCATTTTTACAATAATTCGGGCATGTGGGTTTATAAAGGCGGTTCATTAAAAGTGAACGGCACCATTGATGAGCCTGTGACTTTTCAGGGAAGCAGGCTGGAGTCAGGCTATAAGGATTTACCCGGCCAATGGGACAGGATATGGATCAATGAAGGCAGCGAGGACAATGTATTCAATTATGCGATCATTAAAAACGGATTTATCGGCATACAGGCTGAAACCATGAACGCTTCGATGGGAAACCGCCTGGTAATTAAAAATACGGTGATCAAAAACATGACCGGTATTGGGCTGCTTTCACGTTTTTACAGGATTATAAGCGGCAACTGTGTTTTTGCCAATTGCGGCGGTTATGCGGTGGCCCTCACCACAGGAGGCAGCTATGATTTCAGACATTGCACACTTGGCAACTATTATAGTTATTCATCACGGCAAACCCCATCGTTGCTGATAACCAATTATTATCTCGCAGGCGCATATACTTACACCGGCGACCTCGATTCAGCCTTTTTCGGAAATTGCATTGTATATGGCAGCAATACGGAAGAACTGGAGCTGGACAGTGTTTCTGATGCCGCGTTTCAATATAAATTTGAGAACTGTGTAATGAAAAGTACAAATTATTCGGCGGATGTCAATATGGTTGATTGCATTTTTAATCAGGATGTGCTTTTTAATAATTATAACGACAACGACTATACACTAATGCCAGGCTCTTCAGCTATTGATGCCGGGAATATTGATCTTCTTAATTTCCCGGTGATGAATCTGGTTTTAGATATTAAAGGCCATAACCGCACACTTAACCCGCCACCCGACCTGGGGGCTTATGATTATGAACCCTGAACCTGTTTTTTTAGCATAATATACAAATAAATTTGTTTTTTATAATCAAGCTAAATGACGAAGTTTTATGATGCAACCTATGTAAAAACCATCCTTAGAATCCTGTATTTTATTACAACAGTCTTAATACTTTCTTCTATCGCTTTTTACAATAAATTTCCTTTAGTTTATCCCGATACAGGTACGTATTTGGGCACGTCAATAAGTTTATACCCTCCGGTTGACAGGGCATTTGGATACAGTTTGTTTATCAGGATCGTAACATGGCAGGGGACAACCTGGACGATTATTTTGTTTCAAAACCTTATTATCAGCTATCTTATATTCATGTTTTTAAAATTATTTTTTAAGAACCGGCAACTATACCTGATTCATTTTTTATCTATAATCATTCTCCTATTAAGCTCATCACTTGGCTGGGTTTCGTGCGAGATCATGCCTGATATTTTTATTCCGGCAATTGTCCTGGTATTAATGATTTTTCTTATTCAGGAAAAAATGAGATGGACGAATTATATTGTTTATTTACTGTTGATCGTTCTGTTTATTATTTCTCATTTTACGAATGTTCTTTTGTTTTTCGCAGTAATGATGAGTATCGGAATTATTTTTATTATCAAAAGACCTCATCATGATATTTTTATTACCGTTAAGAAACGGTTTTCTGTTTTACTCATTGTTGGGATAATTTCTGTTCTTTTCATCATGATTTACAATTTTGCCTTTACCAAATACTTCAAATTATCAACTTCGTCCAACGTATTTTTAACAGCAAAATTCAATGACACAGGCTTATTAAAACAGTTTTTAGACGATAATTGCATCACCAACGATGAATGTGTTTTATGCAAATACAAAGACAGCCTGCCTGAATCTTCAAACGATTTTTTATGGACCGGCAAAAGTCCTCTATATGGCTATGAAGAGCCTGATAATATAGTTCCCATGTGGCTATATGCTGATTCTGCCTACGCTCCCATTGTAAAAGGGATACTTCTGACGCCAAAATATTATCCCAAACTACTGAATGATGCAGTGAAATACACCTGGCATCAACTAATCTCTTTTAAAACCACAGCCGGGGAAGATGCCTTCAGAGAAAATTCCGCTCCATATTATCCTTACAGGGATCATTATAAAAATGAGTTGAACCCTTTTATGAACAGTCTTCAAAATAACAACAAACTACATTCAGGTGCTTTACATAAAATTTTCCTTATTACAGTTTTTCTGTCTCTGATAATCATTTTCACGGGGTTGTTTTTAGTAAAGCTGAATTTCACTTTAAAAAGTTCGACCATAATAATAGCGCTAAGCTTGCTTCTGAATGCCTTTATTTCTGCAAATTTTTCGGTAGTAGATAACAGGTACCAATCCAGAATTATCTGGCTGATCCCCTTACTTGCAATAGTTTATTCAGTACTGATAATAAAAAATTTAAGAAAAACTGCAAAATAAAGTTATTTCAGCACTTCCCTCATTTTCATTCCGATATCCGCAGGAGAATCCACCACATGAACGCCTGCAGCCCTCAGGGCAGCTTTTTTGGCTTCGGCAGTATCGTCTTTACCGCCAATGATGGCGCCGGCGTGGCCCATGGTGCGTCCTTTGGGCGCTGTTGCCCCGGCAATAAAACTGACCATGGGCTTAGTGCCGTGTTCCTTCAACCAGGCGGCGGCTTCTGCTTCCATCACCCCACCGATCTCTCCTATCATTACGATACCTTGGGTGGCATCATCCTGCATGAACAGCTTTACGGCATCCAGCATGGTCGTTCCGATAATAGGATCGCCGCCAATACCAATGCCTGTAGACTGTCCCAGTCCGCATTTAGTGATCTGGTCAACAGCTTCGTAAGCGAGTGTTCCCGAGCGGGAAATGATGCCAACCACGCCTGGTTTATGGATAAACCCGGGCATAATGCCTACCTTGGTTTCGCCGGGAGTGATAATACCCGGACAATTGGGGCCGATCAGGCGGCAATCTTTATCCGAAAGATAATGTTTTACCTTTACCATATCCTGAACAGGTATGCCCTCGGTGATGCAGACAATTACCCTGATACCGGCATCGGCAGCTTCCATGATGGCATCGGCGGCAAAAGCAGGTGGCACAAATATTATTGAAACATTGGCGCCTTCCTTTTCCACGGATTCCAATACCGTATTATATATTGGCAATCCCAGGTGCATTTGCCCGCCCTTACCGGGGGTTACGCCGCCTACAACCTTTGTACCGTATTCTATCATCTGGGTGGCATGATAGGTGCCTTCGCTGCCTGTAAAGCCCTGTACGACAACTTTCGAAAACTTATCTACTAAAATACTCATAATATACCTGTTGTTACGTGTTCAAAAATAATTAATTATTATCACAACTATCCGAAAGTTGAAAATTTGAAAAAGTGCGGAAAATTTTCACATCTTTGAAGTCACGACAAATCAAAGATAAAAAACATGAGCCTTTTCCGCAGAAACAAAAATAACAATAAAC
>Ga0116170_10003615_pt1 | contig 14402 bp, 12 predicted proteins | sample AD_JPNHW1_MetaG_FD_89797 | JGI IMG/M metagenome (GOLD analysis project Ga0116170, IMG submission 89797) | Active sludge microbial communities of municipal wastewater-treating anaerobic digesters from Japan - AD_JPNHW1_MetaG | ecosystem: Engineered > Bioreactor > Anaerobic > Digestate | place...
GCCCCCGCGCGGCCGACCGGCAGGACAGGCTAAGGGATAGATGTATATAATAACGCCGGTCGGGCAGGGAATACTTACAGGCACACGGCGGCGCCGCCGGAAAGAGTAGTCAGGCAATTATGTTACTTTATAAATTTTTGCGCTTCTTCCTGGCCCGCCTGCGGGTTTTCACGCTGGTGGCCTCGGTGGCGGTCTGCGTCTATTTCGTGGCGCGGGTGATCATCTTCTCCTACTCGGACTACACGGCCCTCGAAAAACTTTTCGCACTGATGCTGCTCACCGGCGAAACTTACATGCTGGTGCACGCGCTGGGGTACATGGTCAACGTCTTTCACCTGCGCAGCAGGGAAGAGCAGAAACCCGCCGCGCCCCTGGAGCAGGGAAAGGACCCCTGGGTTGCCGTGGTAGTGGCCGCCAGGCACGAGCCCAAGCAGATCCTGGAAGAGACCCTCATCACCTTCCGCAACCTGGACTACCCCAACAAGAACATTTATTTTCTGGACGATTCCAGCGACCAGCGGTTCAAGGACGAGGCCGACGAGCTGGCCCGCCGCCACGGCGTAAAAGTGTTCCGCCGGGACGAGCGGCGCGGCGCCAAAGCCGGCATCGTCAACGCCTTCATGGCCGGCATGACCGAGAAATACCTGGCCATCTTCGACGCCGACCAGAACCCCATGCCGGATTTCCTCAGCGACCTGCTGCCAGCCCTGGAGGCCGACGATAACCTGGCCTTCGTGCAGACGCCGCAGTTCTACTCCAACGTCGGGGACAGCCCGGTAGCCATGGGCGCGGCCATGCAGCAGGCCATCTTCTACGAAAGCATCTGCGAGGGCAAGGACCTCAACGACGCCATGTTCTGCTGCGGCACCAACGTGGTTTTCCGCCGCAGCGCCCTGCTGGCCGTAGGCGGCTTCGACGAGACCTCCATCACCGAGGATTTCGCCACCTCGGTGAAGCTGCACGCCAAAGGTTACCGGTCGCTCTACTATCCGCACGTCAAGGTGTTCGGACTGGGCCCCGACACCCTGCCGGCTTACTTCAAGCAGCAGGCCCGCTGGTCCGGCGGCACGGTCAGCGTTTTCCGGCGGGTGGCCTGGCTGCTGCTGCGCTCCCCGCGCTCGCTGACCTTCATGCAGTGGGTGGAGTATTTCCTCGCCGGCAGCTACTATTTCGTTGGCTGGGCCTTCTTCTTCCTGATGGTCTGCCCCGTCGCCTACCTGCTTTTTAATGTGCCGTCCTTTTTCCTGGACCCCGAGATCTACATAGCCACCTTCGTGCCCTACTTCTCGCTGTCGCTGCTGGTGTTCTACGCCACCATGCACGAGCGCCATTACACCCTCAAGCAGATCTACACCGGCCTGATCCTGGGGTCCCTCTGCTTCCCGGTGCTGATGAAAGCCACCCTGCTGGGCCTCATAGGGAAAAAGATGACCTTTGTGGTTACCACCAAGGGCGGCCGCGAGCGCCTGGACTGGACGGGCCTGTGGCCCTACGGCGTTATGATGGGGCTGAATATCGCGGCCATAGTGGTGGGCGCCCTGCGCTTTGAAACGGCGCCGTACGCCATCGGCGTCAACATGTTCTGGGCGGCCTACCATGTCTTCATCCTCGCCAACATCTTCCGGTTCAACCAGCCGCAGCCAGAAGGAGCGGCCGCATGAGGGCGAAACCAGCGCTGGCCATAGCCGGGCTGGGCGCGCTGACCCTGGCGGCGGCCTGGGCCGCCTACGAGGACGTCCGGCTGCCCTGGCAGCAGCTTTCCCTTTTCGAAAGGAAATTCCCCGGCTGCGTGACCGGCATAAGCTCGCCCGATTACGGCGCGCTCCAACTGCGCAGCGGGTTCCGCCACTTCTACCTGGCCTGGGGGGACAAGTTCCCGGTTTCGGAAATGAAACGGAGAAATTCCGCGCCGGCCATACTGGCGCTGACCTGGGAGCCCTATTTAAAGACGGAAGAAAAGCGCAGCCTGCTGGGAGAGATCGCCGGGGGCCGCCACGACGCCTACATGAGGCGCCTGGCCGCGGCGATAAAAGGCTACGGCCGCCCGGTAATGCTGAGCTGGGGCCACGAGCCCAACGGCGACTGGTACTCCTGGAGCGGAAGCGCCAACGGAAGATCCCCGGAGCTTTATATAAAAGCCTGGCGGCGCATGGCCGCAGTACTGCGCGCCGGCGGCGGCCCCAAACTCAGGCTGGTCTTCACCGTCAACGCCGAGGATAAGCCCGCCGAGAGCTGGAACCGTTTCGAGAACTATTATCCCGGCGGCGCTTACGCCGACGCCGTCGGGCTGGACGTTTACAACTGGGGGGCTTCCCGCGAGTGGTCTTCCTGGCGCAGGCCGGGCCAGCTGCTCAAAGGGCCCTACGCCAGGGCCCTGGCCCTGGCCCCCGACAAGCCGCTGTTCCTGTCCGAAGTGGCCTCCTGCAATGCCGGCGGCTCCAGGGCCCTCTGGCTGCGGCGCCTGCTTTACCAGCTTGAGTACCGCTATACGGCCGTAAAAGGCCTGGTCTGGTTCGACTATAACAAGGAATGCGACTGGCGCCTGTCCGCCGACGAAACCGCGGGGATCTACGAGAAGGCGGCTGCCGACGGCTATTTCAAGGCCGACGCCGCCCGCCTGGCCTGGTTCTTTGGAGACTGACATGAGCATAAACAAAGAAGAGCTGCTGAAATTAATAGAGGACGCGATAAACCTGGAAGACAAGTCCATACAGATCTACCACAAGCACCTGAAAACCGCTCTTTTCTGGAGCGGCCTGCCGGAAAGCAAACGCGCCCAGCTGAACACCTACATGCACGTACTCTCCGCTGAATCCGGCAAGCACTCCGCCCGGCTTAACGCGCTCAAAGCCAAAATAGAGAAAGGGGAAAAGAATGTTTACTAAGCAGGATTACCTGAAATATTTTTCCCAGATAGAGAAGCTGGAGAGAGGCATGGCCGCAAGCTTTAAAAAATGCGCCGAAAAAGTGGACGACCCGGAACTTAAAAAAATCTTTACGCAGTTGAGCAAGGAAGAAGCCGCCCACGGCAAGGTAGCGGACGCCATGCTGGAGATCTTTGAAAGCAAGCCGGATTAGCGGAGACAAAAATGCGCACCCCATACTCATTACTACTATTGACCTCCTGCCTGGCCCTCGCCTGCCCCCCGGCCCGGGCTTTTGCGCCGGCCGCTTACCCGGGCGCCGTCTGGATGAATTCCGGCAGGGATACCAGCGGCATAGACGGCACCTACACGCAGGGCATGGTGCGGCAGGGCGCGGAGCTGTTAAAGGCGGGCGGCCTGCCGCTGCAGGCTTACGGCAAGTATGTCTGGCGCCTCAGGACCCTGAACAAGGATTATTACAATTCGCATACTCCCTACGTCGGAGCCATGCTCTCCTCCAAATACGCGGACGTGGGGGCGGAATTCGGCTGGCCGCATTACTCAGGCATCGCCAACGGCGCCAGGGACTACTCCATCTTCGCGAACTGGTCCCGCTACTGGAGCCTTAAAGAATGGAGCAAGTCCGACCTCATAAAAGCCCTGCCGCTCTCCACCTGGGGCAGCGCCGCTTACGACCTGAGCAATGAGAACGGGTCCTCCACGCTGGGCTGGGCCAAACTGCAGGCCGACGTGTTCTGGCTGCCGCATAACGTCATGGCGGGGCCTTTCCTGGCTTACGACTGGCGCCTGCGCAGCAGGAACGCCGATTACTTCAACTTCAGCGGCGTCTCGGCCGGCTTCGAAGCGGGCAACGACGTAGTTCAGCTGGGCGCCAAATACGCCTGGCGCAACTATCCCAGGCTGGGCCAAAGCAGCCGCGGCCTGGAATTCTACATTACGCTCTACAAAGCCTGGGACCTGCGCGGCGGCCCGGCAAACACCAAATAAAAAGACCGGCTTATGACTAAACCTTTCACCCTCTGCCTGCTGGCCGGCCTGCTGCTGCTGCCCGCCGCCGCGCGGGCGCAGTATTACCTGGACGCCGAGGCCGGCGCGGCCTGGGCGGACCATAACACGGTAAAGATACCGCTCAAGGGCGGAAACAGGTTTTCGCTGACGGATGAACTTAAAGCCGACGCCGCGCCCTTTGTGCGCGTGCGCGCGGGGCGGCGCAGCGGCAAAAGCGACTGGTCTTTTTTAGCCGCGCCGCTGACGCTGCGCTCGGAGGGAACCTTCGCCCGGGCCGTAAATTTCAACGGCCAGGTCTTCGCGGCCGCCACGCCGACCAAGGCCGTCTACCGGTTCAATTCCTACCGGGTGAAGTATCTCTACGAGTTCAGCCGCAGCAAAAGCCTGGTGCTGCGCTGGGGCGGCGCGCTGAAAATGCGCCACGCCGGCATAAAGCTCAGCAACGGCGTTAAGAGCACCGAATCCAGGAACACAGGCTTTGTGCCGCTGGCGGCTTTCTCCGGCGCCTATAAATTCAGCCCCGGCTACGAGCTCAACCTCGATGCTGAGGCCCTGGGCGCGCCGCAGGGCAGGGCTGAAGATATTATGCTGGCCGTCTCAAAAGAGCTGGCGCCGGGGAGAAAACTTCGCCTGGGATACCGCTTCCTCGAGGGCGGCTCGGGCGCCGGCGAAGTGTACACCTTCGCGTGGATACACTACCTGCTGGCCGGCTTTACCTGGGAATTCTAGCGCCTGCCGCATCACATTCCTGAATCTGATAGAATATATCTTCTGAGAATTACAGGAGGAACAACATGGCTAAGACAAAGAAAAAGTCCTGCAAGTGCTGCGGAGAGGCGCCCCTCGATAATCCCGCCGACGCCATTATGGCGGTCTGCGTGCTGGCCATGGCCAGCGACGGCAAACTTTCCAAGTCCGAGCTGGACCGCCTGTACCAGATGACCGTTATCTCGCCGGTTTTCAGCGCCGTAAAAGATTCCCGCTCCTACGCCGCCTGCATTGCCGCCGTCGCCGCAGAAAAAGGCCGCGCCGCCGTTATGGCCGAGGCCGCGGCCGCCCTTTCGCCCCGGCTGGCCGAAACAGCCTACGCCTGGACCGTAATGATCATCGCCGCAGACGGCAAGACAGTGCCGCCGGAACACAAGTATCTCTCCGAGCTGCGCAAGGCCCTGGGCCTGCACGGCGTGCTGGCCGGCAAGCTCAACGCCGCCGTCGGCATACTCAGCCGGGCCAAGTAAACTCCGCCCAAGCCGCAAGGAAGCGCCCCTGGCGGATTTACTGGCGATAAGAACCTGAGAATTTTTATTTCAGGCGGCACGGGGTTCTACGGGACCCCGCGCCCTGCGCCGGCCCGGGAACCGCCCTCCGATATACATTTTCACCTGCCCCGGCCGACCGGAGCGCGAAAGTTGACAGAATAACGCTTATTTTTGTCGAATAGGCCGGACGGGTCGAAGGGAGAGACCAGCTTATGCCTGACATTATTGACGATAAGGTAAAGCAGGAGCTTAAGCTACTGCTGGCGAACATGAAGGCGCCGGTGCGGCTGCTGTTCTTCGGGCAAAAAAGCGCCTGCCCCGCCTGCGCGCAGCAGGAGCAGCTGCTGCGCGAATTATGCGCGCTGTCCGGGCTGCTCAAGCTGGAAGTCCGCGACCTGGTGCTCGACGGCGATACCGCCATGAACTATAAGATAGACCTGGCCCCGGCCACGGCCGTAATAGGCGCGCGCGATTACGGCATACGGTTCTACGGCTTTACCGGCGGCCACGAATTCAGCTCCCTGCTCGAAGCCGTCCTCATGATCTCCTCCGGGAGCTCGGGCCTGGACCCGCAGCTGGAAGCGCTGGTCAGGCAGATCAAGCAACCGGTGCATTTGCAGGTAATGGTAACGCTCACCTGCCCTTACTGTCCCGAAATGGTGCACACGGCGCATCAGTTCGCTTTCCTCAACGACAAGATCCGCGCCGACATGGTGGAGGCCGCGGAATTCCCGGACCTGGCAAAAAAACACCAGGTTAGCGGCGTGCCCAAAACCATAATAAACGGAACCAGCTCCTTTGAAGGCGCGCTGCCGGCGCCAGCCGCCTGCCTGGAAATAATTAAAGCCGTGGAACCGGAGCGGTACGCCGCCATGATGGAAGCGGTGCGCGCCGCGCGCAACGCCGGGAAAATAAAAAAAACCGAAGCCGGCCGCCTGTACGAACTGGTGATCGTAGGCGGCGGCCCGGCGGCCATGTCGGCGGCGGTCTACGCCGCGCGCAAGGGGCTGGACGTGGCCCTGGTGGCGAAAAAGCTGGGCGGGCAGCTGGGCTACACCGCCGGGATAGACAATTACCTCGGCCTGGCGGGACTGAGCGGCGCCGAAATGACCGAGGCTTTCCGCGGCCACCTGGAGCGCCACCAGATAGCCGAAGCCGTGGGCTCGCCGGTGACCAGGATAGAGAAGAGCGGTTCGCAATTCCTGCTGTCGACGGCCGGCGGGGAAAAGTTCAAGGCCCTTTGCGTTATCTACTGCGCCGGCAAGGAATATAAACGCCTGGGCGCGCCGGGGGAAGAGCGCTTTATGGGCAAAGGCATAGCCTTCTGCGCCACCTGCGACGCCCCGCTGTACCGCGGCCTGCGCGTAGCCGTAGTGGGCGGCGGCAATTCGGCGTTCACCGCGGTAAGGGACCTGCTCTGCTTCGCCTCCGAAATACACCTGGTGCACCGCAGGCCGGATTTCCGCGCCGACGCCGGGCTGGTGGAACAGGCGCGCAAGGCGCCCAATGTAACGCTGCATACGCCTATGGAGGTGCAGGAGTACCTGGGAACGGAGAAGCTCACCGGGATAAAGCTCGCTTCGCCCGACGGCAAACAGCATCTTGCCCTGGCGGTGGACGGCGTCTTCCTGGAAATTGGCCTTACGCCCAACAGCGCGCCGCTGCAGGAACTTATACAGCTCAACCCGGTAGGGGAAATACCGGTGGACCGCGCGCAGGGCACCGCGGAGAAGGGCCTGTTCGCCGCCGGCGACGTTACCGATACGGAGGAAAAACAGATCTCCATAGCGGTGGGCCAGGGGGCCCTGGCCGCCCTTTCAGCCTACAAGTACCTGGCAGAGAACAAGCTTACCAGGAGCACGGCCGGCGCCAGGGAAGCCTGGCAGTAAAGGCCGGAGATACGCAGCACCGGCCGGACCGCGGTTCGGCCGGGAATTTCAACAAGGATACGGGAGGGAAAATGAACCACAAAACAGCGTGTGCGCTTGCCCTGCTGGCGGGCATGTCGGTCTTTCCGGCGCTGAATGCGCAGGAAACAGTTGCACAAGGGGGGACCATGCAGCAAACCACCATACAAGCATACAAAGCGGCGGAGTATCCCAACCTGTCCGGTATACCGGGCTTCAGCGGGCAGCTGACGGCCAACCACCTGAAGCTCTACCAGGGTTATGTTAACAACACTAATACCCTGACGGTAAAGCTCGCTGCCCTGCTGGCGGAGGGCAAGGAGAAAACGCCGGAATACGCCGAGCTGAAACGGCGTTTCGGCTGGGAGTTCAACGGCATGCGCCTGCACGAGCTCTACTTCGGCAACCTGGGCGGCACGGGCCTGCCCAGGCAGGACAGCCACGCCTACCGCGGCCTCGGAGAAGCTTTCGGAAGCTTCGAGGACTGGAAAAAGGACTTCGCCGTTACCGGCCTGATGCGCGGCATAGGCTGGGTGGTGCTGTACCGCGACAATACCGGCGGCAGGCTCTTCAACGCCTGGGTTAACGAGCACGACGGCGGCCACCTGGCCGGCTGCACGCCGCTGCTGGTGATGGACGTCTTCGAGCACGCCTACCTGACCGACTACCAGCTGGACAGGGCCAAATACATTGAGTCGTTCCTCAACGCGGTGGACTGGGAAGCGGTGGAAAAGCGCTACGACAAGTGACGCAAGCCGCCGCGCTGCCGGCGCAGGCGGGGCCGCCGGAGAAACGGCCCCGCGCCCGGCAGCCTGGAAGATAGGCTGCTGCCTGACCGGTGCCGACAGCCATTAATTTTTACGCGTTTTTTACGCTTTACCGCCGTCTTTTTACTTACCTTTCCCGCCGCTGGCTGGTAGACTATACTTACAGGTGAAAAGCTGCCTGCCCCTATGGTAAGATGCACGTAGGGGGGAGGATAAATCATGTATTTCGCCGCCGCAGGCCTGATCGGCCTTTTCCTGTTGGCTTACCTGGGTTATGTCGTCTTCAACCCGGAGAAATTCTGAGCTATGAACAAGCACGACCTGCTGCAGCTCGCGCTCTATGTAGCCGCCCTGGCCGGCTTAAGTTTCCCGCTGGGCAGGTACCTGGCCGGCGCGCTGGCCGATAACAGCGAATTCCAGCGCCGCCTCTTCGGCCCCGCCGAAATACTGATCTACCGCCTGTGCGGCATAAACCCGGCGGAGCAGATGAACTGGCGAAAGTACTCGTCCGCGCTGCTGGCTTTCAACCTGCCGGGACTTGCGGCCGTTTTCCTGCTGCAGCTCGTACAGCGGGAACTGCCGCTGGATCCCAACGGGGCCGGCCCCGTCGGGCTTGCCCTTTCCTTTAATACGGCCGTCAGCTTCATGACCAACACCAACTGGCAGGCCTACGCCGGGGAAACCACGCTGAGCTATCTTACGCAGATGGCCGGCCTGACGGTGCAGAATTTCCTCAGCGCCGCCACAGGCATAGCCGTTTTCGCCGCCTTGACGCGGGGCATAGTCGCCCACAAGGCGCAGGGGCTGGGCAGCTTCTGGGCGGATATAACCCGGGTGACGCTGCGCGTGCTGCTGCCGCTCTCGCTGCTCACGGCCATTATCCTCGTCGGGCAGGGGACGGTGCAAAGCTTCGCGCCCAACGCCGCCGTGACTACGGTGGAGGGCGCCGGCCAGACCATACCGCTGGGCCCGGCCGCCTCACAGGCAGCTATCAAGCAGTGGGGCTCCAACGGCGGGGGCTTCTTCAACGCCAACAGCGCGCACCCGCTGGAAAACCCCACCCCGCTGTCCAACTTCATAGAGATGCTGCTGCTGCTGCTGCTGCCGGCCGCCTGCGTGCACGCCTACGGCTCTCTCGTCGGCAACACAAGCCAGTCGCGCCTGCTGTTCGCCGTCATGCTTTCGCTGTGGGCGGCGGGCCTGGCGCTGTCCGTGTACGCGGAATATTCGGCGCCGGCCGTTACCGGCGCGCAATTGCTGGAAGGCAAAGAGACGCGCTTCGGAGTGATCAACAGCCTCATCTGGTCGGTATCGACCACCTGCGCCTCCAACGGCTCCGTCAACGCCATGCAGTCCAGCCTGTCGCCGCTGGCCGGCGGCGCGGCCCTTTTAAATATCATGCTGGGCGAGGTTATCTTCGGCGGGGTCGGGGCCGGCATGTACGGCATGCTGCTCTTCGTGCTGCTGACGGTATTCCTGTGCGGCGTTATGGTAGGCCGCACGCCGGAGTACCTGGGCAAGAAGATAGAGAAGCGGGAAATACAGATGGCCATGACCGGCATACTGGCCCCGGGCGCGGTGATCCTTATCGGGGCGGCGCTGGCCTGCGCGCTGCCCGCGGCCCTGGGCAGCCTTTCGGCGAAGGGCCCGCACGGCCTTACGGAGCTGCTCTATGCCTGGAGCTCTGCCGCCGGCAATAACGGCAGCGCCTTTGCGGGGCTCAACGCCGACACGGACTTCTATAATATCGGCCTGGGCATAGCCATGCTGACAGGCCGCTTCGCGGTTATCCTGCCCTGCCTGGCCATAGCCGGCAGCCTGGCAGCCAAGCAAACCTGCCCGCCCTCGGCGGGGACACTGCCCACCGACACGCCAACCTTCGGCGTGCTGCTGGCGGCGGTTATACTGATCGTCGGCGGGCTCACCTTCTTCCCGGCGCTGGCCCTGGGGCCGCTGGCCGAGCAGCTGCTGCTGCTTAAGGGAGTTTTCTTCTGATATGGACGACAATAAATTCTGGAATAAAGAAATAGTCTCCGGCGCGCTGGCCGGCGCTTTCCTGAAGCTGGCCCCGCGCCGGCAGATGAAGAACCCGGTGATGTTCGTCACGCTGGCCGTGGCCGCGCTTGTCACCGGCGGCCTGCTCGCCGGGCTGCCGCGCGTTCCGGCCTTCGACGCGCAGATAGCGCTGTGGCTGTGGTTCACGGTGCTGTTCTCCAATTTCGCCGAAGCGCTGGCCGAGGGCCACGGCAAAGCGCGGGCCGAAGGCCTGCGCAAGTCCCAGGTGGAAATTAACGCGCGGCGGCTGGAAGACGGCCGCGAAAAGAAAGTGCCCGCCTCGAAGCTGCGCAAAGGCGACCTGGTGGTCTGCGCAGCGGGGGACCTGATCCCCGGCGACGGCGAAGTGGCCGAAGGCATAGCCAGCGTGGACGAGTCCGCGATAACCGGCGAATCCGCCCCCGTCATACGCGAGAGCGGCGGCGACCGCAGCGCCGTAACCGGCGGCACGCGCGTGATCAGCGACCGCATAGTGGTGCGCATCACCGCCGACCCCGGGCACAGCTTCGTGGACAGGATGATAGCCCTTATAGAGAACGCCGCCCGCCAGAAAACGCCCAACGAGATAGCGCTGACCCTGGTGCTGGCCGCGCTGACCATAGTTTTCCTGCTGGCGGTAGGCTCGCTGAAACTTTTCGCGGACTACAGCGCGGCTGCGGCCGGACAGGACCTGTCCGGCACGGTCACGGTGCCGGTGCTGGTTTCGCTGCTGGTCTGCCTGATACCCACCACCATCGGCGGGCTGTTGAGCGCCATAGGCGTAGCGGGCATGGACCGCCTGGTGCGCCGCAACGTGATAGCCAAGAGCGGACGCGCCGTGGAGGCGGCGGGGGACATCGACGTATTGCTGCTGGACAAGACCGGCACCATCACGCTGGGCAACCGCATGGCCTCGGCCTTCATACCCGCGCCGGGCGTACAGGAACGGGAACTCGCCGAAGCCGCGCAATTGGCCTCGTTGTCCGACGAAACGCCGGAAGGCCGCTCGATAGTGGTGCTGGCCAAGACCCGCTTCGACCTGCGGGCCCGCGAACTGCACCCGCACGAGGCGCGCTTCATACCTTTCACGGCCAATACGCAGACCAGCGGCGTGGAATTTCTGGACGCGGAGCGCCTGCCGACGAGGAAGATCCTTAAGGGCGCCATAGCCGCCATAAAGGCACAATGCCGCGACTTCCCGGCTGAACTGGAGCGGGCGCAGGAGGCGGTGGCCAAAAGCGGCGGCACACCGCTGGCCGTGCTGGACAATGGCCGGGCGCTGGGCATAATACACCTTAAGGATATAGTGAAAGGCGGCATACGCGAGCGCTTCGCCCAATTGCGCAAGATGGGCATAAAGACGGTAATGATAACCGGCGACAATGCGCTGACCGCCGCCGCCGTGGCCGCCGAAGCCGGCGTGGACGACTTCATGGCGCAGGCCACGCCGGAGTCCAAGCTAGCCCGCATCCGCGCCGAGCAGGCGGCCGGCCGGCTGGTGGCCATGACCGGCGACGGCACCAACGACGCCCCGGCGCTGGCCCAGGCCGACGTGGCCGTTACAATGAACACCGGCACGCAGGCCGCGCGCGAAGCCGGCAATATGGTGGACCTGGACAGCAACCCCACCAAGCTCATAGAGATAGTGGAGACCGGCAAGCAGCTGCTGATGACGCGCGGCGCGCTGACCACCTTCAGCATCTCCAATGACGTGGCCAAATATTTTGCCATCATCCCGGCGCTGTTCGGCGCGCTGTACGCTGCGGGCGGCGGGGCCGGGCCGCTGGCGGCGCTCAACGTAATGCGGCTGCATTCGCCGCAGAGCGCAATCCTGAGCGCGGTGATCTTCAACGCGCTGATAATAATAGCGCTGATACCGCTGGCGCTGCGCGGCGTAAAGTATTCCGCCCTGAGCGCCCAGGCGTTGCTGCGCCGCAACATGCTGATCTACGGCGGAGGCGGCCTGCTGGCGCCATTCGCCGGGATAAAGCTGCTGGACCTGCTGATAACCGCGGCCGGGCTGGTGAAATAAATGAAAACCTTAATTACCGCGCTGAAATTATTCATCTGCATGACGGTGCTCACCGGGTTCATTTACCCGCTGGCCGTCGCCGGCTATGCGCTGGCCGTGCACCCTGAAAAAGCGAAAGGCAGCCTCGTATCGCGTGAGGGCAAACCGATAGGTTCCAGCCTTATTGCCCAGAAATTCACCGGGGCTCAATATTTCCACCCGCGCCCCTCGGCGGTGGATTACAACCCGCTGCCGTCGGGCGGCAGCAACCTGTCGCCTGCCGGCGCGGCCTTGCGCGCGGCTGCGGAGCGGCGCGCCGGGGCTGAGGGGGTAAACACGCCCGACATGCTCTACGCTTCTGCCAGCGGCCTGGACCCGCACATAAGCCCGGCGGCCGCCGCCGCACAATGCGGGCGCGTGGCCGCAGCGCGCGGCGCCGCTAAAGTTGATATTATGTCCCTTGTGGACGCCGCAACGGAAACGCGGCAGTTCGGCATACTGGGAGAACCACGCGTGAACGCGTTGCTGCTGAACCTGGAACTCGACCGGAAGTATCCGTATGAACGAAAGTGAACCTGTACGCCCTGATCCCGACGAGCTTTTGAAGTCTCTGAAAAAAGCCGGGTTGCGGGAGCAAGGCGGGAAGCTCAAGATCTTCCTGGGCATGGCGGCCGGGGCCGGCAAGACTTACGCCATGCTGGAGGCCGCTCACGCCCTGCTGAAGGACGGCTCCGGAGTTATAGCCGGCATAGTGGAAACGCACGGCCGCGCCGAGACCGGCCGCCTGCTGGAGAACATACCGGCCATACCGAGAAAAAAAATAAAGTACCGCGGCAAGGAATTCCCGGAACTCGACATAGACGCCCTGCTGGCCCGCAAGCCCGGGTACGCGCTGGTGGACGAGCTGGCGCACACCAATATCCCGGGCTCCCGGCACGAGAAGCGCTGGCAGGACATAGTGGAACTGCTGGACCACGGCATCAACGTCTACACCACCCTCAACATCCAGCACGTGGAAAGCCGCAAGGAGGACGTGGAACTGGCCACCGGCATAACCGTACGCGAAACCGTGCCGGATTCGGTCATAGAACGCGCCGAACAGATAGAGCTGGTGGACGTGCCGCCGGAAACGCTGCTGGAGCGCCTGGCCGAAGGCAAAGTGTACCTGGGCGACAAAGCCGCGCAGGCGGCGCAGAACTTTTTCCGCCTGGATAAACTTACGGCGCTGCGCGAATTAGCGCTGCGCTTCGCCGGGGAAGTGGTGGGCAATGAGCTGCGCGAGCTGGGCGGCGCGGCCCAGCCCGGCGGGACGGGGCAGGAGAAACTGCTGGTGGCGGTAAGCCACAGCCCCCGCGCGCGCGGGCTCATACGCGCCGCGCGCAAAATGGCCTTTGCCGCCGACGCGGACTGGATAGCCCTGCACGTGGATACCGGCCTGGCGCTGTCCGAAGACGACAGGAACCGGCTGGCCGCCAATATCGAACTCGCCCGCGGCCTTGGCGCGGCGGTGCTTACCACTACGGACGAGGACCTGGTCCGGGCCATCGCGCGCATAAGCCGGCAGCACGGCGTTACAAAGATCCTGCTGGGCCGGCCGGGGCGCGCCTTCTTTTTCAGCGCCGGCAGCGGGCTGCTTAACCGCCTGCTGGGCGAAACGGACCTGGACATACATATCCTGCACGCCGGGCAGGCGGCCTCCGCCAGGGAAAGAGTATCCCTGCCTTTATTCGAACTCGGGGAAACGGGCCCGTACAAAGCCGCGGCGGCGCTGATAGCGGTGGTCACGGCGCTGGGAGCCGCGGCCGCGCCGGAGATCAGCTATCAATCCGTAGGCTTCCTCTACCTGCTCACCGTGCTGGGCGCGGGAGCGTTCCTGGCCATAGGCCCGGTGCTGCTGGCCGCGCTGCTCAGCACGCTGGCCTGGAACTTCTTTTTCATACCGCCCAAACATACCTTCGCCATCTCCCGCGCCGAAGACGCGCTGATGTGCCTTGCCTACCTGCTGACCGCGGTGATAACCGGCCTGCTCAGCCGCCGCATGACCCGCAACCAGCAGCTGCTGCGCGCCAAGGAGCGCAACAGCGAAGCCATGCTCGACATCCTGGCGCAGTTCGCCTTCAAGAGCGGCCGCAAGGACTGCCTGCAGGCCGTGCTCGACCGGATGCGCGGACTCTTCGACGGCTCCTTCGAACTGGTCTACACCAAGAGCCGGACCGAGACCGAGATCTTCACCGCCTCGCCGACGCACTGGCTGGCGCTGGCCCGGGAATGGGCCGTGGCCAGGTGGGTGCTCGATAACGCCAAGGAAGCCGGCTGGAGCACGGACACCCTGAGTTCCGCGCAGGCTTTATACCTGCCGCTGATAGCCCACGGCAAGGTGACCGGCGCGCTGGCCTTCCTGCCCAACAACCCGGGCGCCGCGCCCGCCGAGGAGACGCGCAGCCTGCTGCTCTCGGTGTGCGGCCAGCTGGCTTTCTACCTGGAACAGGAGAACTACCGCGGGCAGGCGCACGCGGCCGAGGACCTGAAGC
>Ga0116170_10003616_pt1 | contig 14401 bp, 12 predicted proteins | sample AD_JPNHW1_MetaG_FD_89797 | JGI IMG/M metagenome (GOLD analysis project Ga0116170, IMG submission 89797) | Active sludge microbial communities of municipal wastewater-treating anaerobic digesters from Japan - AD_JPNHW1_MetaG | ecosystem: Engineered > Bioreactor > Anaerobic > Digestate | place...
CTGATAGTGACGTTTGTGAGTTATTATTTGACGTATCTTACGGACGGCAGGGCCGTAGCCGGCAGGTATACGGTTATGCTTAGACTGGCTCAGCCGATATACACGCTTGCCATTGCAATCTGGGCTGTAATTTATACGCATACTGCCCATACGTGGCAGCATGGCGATAAAAAATTCGCTATGGAACGCATGGATGTGATGTTTCGTCGTGTAATGGCGATGGTTCTTGTCGGCGGCTGGGCAATTATTCTGAGCGAGCCGGCCTGGTCGCGCATATTAGGGCCGAAATATTGCGGCGCAGGCGGATATCTACCCGGCCTGTTGATGATGTTTGCCGCAATGAGCAGCGTATTGAGCCTTTTTACTTGGGGCCGTATTTTGGGCAGACAGTGGTCGATAGTAATAGCCGGAGCGGCTGCGGTCGTGTTGAACGTGGCGGCATATTATGCGTTTGAACGGTTTTTTATTACTAAAATGTTTTCGTCGCTGTCCGCCGGCGTGGGCGTATTTGCTGGTTCGGTGATGATGACCGTCTTTTATTTTACGCACTGGAAAATAAAAATTTCGATTCGCAGTGCCGTGATGCTTCTGCTGCCTGCGATATTTTTACTGTCGAATGGAATTGCAAATTCTCTTTGCGCGGCGGCAATTACTTTGGTGATGTGCTACTTTGCTTTTACTCCCGCCGAGCGTAAAAGACTTTTTGACTTAAAAAATTACAGCAATCAATCGCGGTTATTTTAAAAACCGCTTATGAATGCTATAACTCAGTTTCGCTGACGGGAGTTTCAGTGCCGACTGGTGACATTATTGTCGGGACGTCGTCGAGCAGTTCAAGCAAATTCTTTTCCCATGCGGTATATTCTTCGGCATACCCTGATATTTCCGTTTTATATGCTGCCTGGTCGTAGGGCTTGTCCGATTCTATCAGACGTATAGCCATTTTGCCCATGCGCCATATGCCTATGCGACGTAAGCCCAGATTCTGTTCCATGGCGTCGAACCATGCGGGGATTTCCGACATGTATTTGTCAAAAGTCTTTTCTTTGCCTGTGGATACCGTCATTGTAAGCATTGTCCGATAGCGTGCTGCATGTCGGACGGACGCACGGTTATCGAGCGGTTTGATGTCCTTGGCTTTAAGGCCATTGGCACTTTTTGTTATTTTATAGGATACTCTTTGATCCTCGGCGAGGGCTTTGAAGCCTTCCATCAGAATATCGCTGAAATGGAAGAAGACATCGCCTTCCGGATTCTCTATGAACCCGTAGCCTTTGGATTTATCATACCATTTTACTCTACCGACAGGCATTTCAGCCCTCCAGGATTTTTTGGGTAAGAACCGTGTCGCCTTGAGTCCTCCGACAATCTTGGCGGCCTCATGTACCACGAATCTGTTTTTTAATCTTCGCTGTTCTGTAAAAAACGTGCCTTTCTGGGCCATATTTTCAACAAAACTGGTTTTAAAATACTTTCCTGCAGAATTCTGCGGATTTGCCCGCGGTCTCTGCAGAATCTATATTTTGGAAGTTTTAATTATAGCAAAATAACTTACCATGTAAACAACCCTTTGACGCGCAGCCTAAAGCCGACGGTGAGAATCGAACTCACAACCCCAGCTTTACGAAAGCTGTGCTCTACCGTTGAGCTACGTCGGCAAACTGCAGGTCAGTCTCACAAAGAGCCAGAATACTATCAGTAATGGATTGAAAATCAAGCCAAAAATCAAATTTTGAGATTTCCGGCACACGCACTTTTAATTTAGCCGCCGTTACTTATAATGTCATTAAATCACATTTTTTTAAGGAAACTAAATATGAGAGAAAAAGTTCAGGAAGTCATCGACCAGATCAAGCCCATGCTTCAAGCCGACGGCGGCGATATCGAGCTTGTGGATGTAAACGAGAAAACAGGTGTAGTCTCTGTACGGTTACAGGGTGCATGCAGAGGTTGCCCCGGTGCGCGCATGACTCTTAAAATGGGCGTGGAACGGAAACTTCAGTCCGAGATACCTGGCGTTACGGAAGTTTTAGCCGTCGACTGACCTTTGTTGGCCGCGTGTAACTATTGCGGTTTTAGAACGATATGTCACTTAATCCCGACGTACAGGCTGATACGCCAGCCATGCGGCAGTACAGAACGTTCAAGGAGCAGTATCCGGATTACGTTCTGCTGTTTCGCATGGGCGATTTTTACGAGACGTTTTACGAGGATGCGAAAATAGCATCCCGCACGTTGGGCCTTACGCTGACCAGCCGCAGCAAGGGCCCCAATGCCGTTCCGTTAGCCGGCATACCGTATCATGCGTTGGACAATTACCTGGGCCGTCTGATTCAAGCCGGCTATCGCGTCGCTCTGTGCGAACAGATAGAAGACCCCAAAGAAGCCAAAGGCGTCGTCAAACGCGACGTTGTAAGGCTGATAACGCCCGGCACTCTTACCGATGAAACACTGCTGGAACAGCGGGAGGGCAATTATCTTGCCGCCATTTTTTCCGTCGGCAGAAAACCTCAAAACTGCGACTCGCCGTCTGTCGGCCTTGCGTGGGTTGAGCTTTCCAGCGGAGCGTTCTGGGCCATGCTTGCTCCGGCGCAGACGGCGCTGGATGAACTTGTGCGCATAAATCCTGCCGAGGTCATTTATCCCGAAGGCAGCGAATACGACCAGCCCAAATGGCGCGACCACGCCAAGCAGGTCATCGGCTGTGCATTTTCTTCGCGTGCGCCGTGGGCGTTTGATAAAAATTCATCCGTTCAGACTTTGCACAATCATTTTCATACCGCTACGCTTGCCGGATTCGGCTTCGATGAATGGGACGAGTCCGTCTCCGCTGCGGGAGCGATAATAGAATATTTGAATGAGACGCAGAAAACCGCGATGGGCCATATTTGTGAACTTCGCAGATTTGAGCGTCGCGACTATATGGCTATCGACGGCAATACTTTGCGATGTCTTGAAGTTTTGCGGACGCTGCGCACCAATTCGCGACAGGGCAGCCTGCTTGCGTGTATAGACCGTACTAAGACAGGTATGGGTGCGAGGCTGCTTGAACGGTGGTTGACGTTTCCGCTAGTCTGCTATTCATCGATAATTGCGCGGCAGGATGCGGTGGAATTTTTCATCTCGCGTCGAAAATCGCTCGACGCTCTTCGCGAACTTTTGGGTGATTGTGCGCAGATAGACCGCATAACGACCAATATTGCGATGGCTCGCGTACGGCCGCGCGAATTTGTTGCACTGGGCCAGAGTCTGGCTCTTCTGCCGCGCGTGGCGGAATATCTGGACGAAGATGCCGACAAACTCGAACTGCTGACCCGATTGCGGCCGGCGATAGAAAATCTGGATGAACCGCTCGCGCTTATTGAAACAGCCATCGACCCCGACTGTCCGAACGTGGTACGTGACGGCGGAGTGATTCGGAATGGATTTAATGAAGAGCTTGACCGGTTGCGGGCTATCGACCGCGACGGCCAATCATGGCTGGCGGAGTATCAGCAGCAGGAATCCCAACGCACGGGTATTCCGCTAAAAGTCGGGTATAACAAGGTTTTTGGATATTATATTGAAATCACTCATACCCATCGCGACAAAGTTCCTCCGGAATATCATCGCAAGCAAACGCTGAAGAATGCCGAGCGATACATAACCGATGAACTCAAACATTATGAAGCCGAAGTTCTCACCGCCTCTGAACGTGCCAAAGAAATCGAACAACAGCTTTATGAGCAGGTGCGGGTCTCGCTGTTGCCGTGGATAGAAAAACTTCAACGTGCGGCTGAATCGCTTGCCACGCTGGATGTGTTGAGCAGCCTTGCGCAGGTGGCGCTGGAACGCGGATACATACGGCCGGAAATCACGCAGGATAACGTGCTGAACATTGTCGGCGGAAAACATCCGGTAGTGGCGGAACTGCTGCGGGAGCAATTTGTGCCCAACGATGTTAAAATGGGCAACGTCAAAGACCGTCTGCTCATCATAACCGGCCCGAATATGGCCGGCAAGAGTACGTATATCCGCCAGGCGGCTCTTTTAACACTGATGGCGCAGACGGGCTGTTATATTCCGGCGGAAAGCGCGATTATCGGCATTGCCGACAGGCTGTTTACCCGCGTCGGGGCAGCCGACGAACTTGCCCGAGGTTTGTCGACGTTCATGCTTGAAATGGTCGAGACGGCAAATATTCTGAACAATGCTACGCAACGTTCGCTTGTAATTCTGGACGAAGTCGGCCGCGGCACGAGTACCTGTGACGGTTTGAGCCTGGCTTGGGCTATTTGCGAATATATCGCACTTAACATCAAATGTCGCACACTCTTCGCCACCCATTATCATGAACTGACCGAACTTGAAGATCTTATCGATGGCGTAAAAAATCTCAACATCGCCGTTCGCGAATGGAAGGGCGACGTGATTTTTTTACATAAAATCATCCCCGGCGGGACGGATCGCAGTTACGGCGTACATGTCGCGAAACTCGCCGGTGTGCCGAAGGACGTCATCAACCGGGCGCAGGCGATTCTTCCGCAGATGCAGGCGCAACTTGCCGATGTACTCGATATGCCCGACCTTGCCGACAAAGCCCGCGCCGCGGCTGCTCAGATGAATCTTTTTGCCGATCCTGCCGCGCGCATCGCCGGTGAAATCAGACACGCCGACCTTGATAATATGACTCCGATACAGGCTTACGAACTTTTGAGAAAACTTAAAGATGAATTATCCTAATGTTGTTTTACGCCGACGTTGCCGTTTCATCCGGGTTATGTTTTAAATTTTTTTGTCATGAGATTCTGGTCGGTTGCGGCTGGTTTGTTCCAATCCAGGTGATAAATTTCTGCGGCGCCGTAGCCTGGTATGACGAACGTATCTATTTTTGTGCCGAAATTTCGACAGACAGCGTCTATGATATTTTTATTTCGCCATGCGGGCATTTTGTCCGGCATGGGTTTTACACCGCCGCTGGTCTGGAAATCATCGCATAGGCGCACAGCGTATTCATATCTGCGTTCAAAAATATCTTTCGGTGTCACTTCCCAATTTTTATCCAGCGGAAAATAACCGTAATTAAATTTATCAGCGCCGATTTGCAGGATGATGTTGCCATACACTTTCGAGCGTGGGCCGGTTACGGAAGCAATTCTATCCGTCAGAATGTCGATATCGGAACAATGAAATCGCAACATTACGAACATGCCCGCGAAACATATCAGCAGATAGCTGCAAGCTATCGCACCGGCTAGCCATACCTTCCAGTTTTTAAGGCTGTGTTTATCAAAAAATTTAATGCGAGTTTTCCACCATATTCGTTGTATGAACCTTGTGAGCAACATTGCGAAAAATGGCGACAGCAACGACAGATAAACTGCGGCGGTATTTACGGTCGTAAACGGCAGTACCAGCGCGAAAACTATCGGGACAGTCCCGATAATTCTGTCGGCCGGTTTTGATTTGATAAATGCAGCCATTAGTGAACAGGCGTAAAGAATCATTAACGGCAGGCCTTTGGGCCATTGAAAATATCTCAGCCATCGGCCGAATTCACTTTGCAGAAGATATGTTACCGACCATGCCTCGCGCAATTTCCCGCCTGTCATCTGTGCCGCGAATGAAACGTTCGGATTATTAATTGCCGCGGCAACATAAATCAGGTAAGGCGATACCGTAATGATGAAACTTATCGCCATTACCAGTACTGCTTTAAAAAAACTTTCAGGTCGCCGCCAAAGCGTCACGGAAACGAAAATGCATCCGCAAAGAACAAAACCGTTCGGATGAGATAGCGAAGCTATGGCACTGCAAATACCGGCTATTATCGGCCACGCCAATTTTCCACGCCCGATTTTAAGCATCATCATTAAGAACAGCATCGCGAATGCAAGGGCAAAGATTTCAGGCCTTACCCGCCTTGCGATGATGAAAAACCACGGATTTACGGCAACCATTATTGCGCATAGAATCGCTGCGCGGCGTGTGAACAATTTGTGCATAATCGCATAAGTTGTACATACCGTTATTACTGCCATCAATACCGATGGTAATCGTGCTGGAATAACTCCGTAGCCGAATATTAGAAAAGAAATGCTGCAAAACAGCGGCTGAATCAGCTGATTCTGTAAAAAATGCACGTTCGTGCCGCCCCAGCCGTCAATCGCGCCGTTGCGTATGGAACCTTCACGCGCGATATTGTATCCTATGGAAGCCTCCCAGCTTTCGTCGCCGTAAAATCGCGGTACGGTTTTGAGATACACGACGCACAGAAGGAGCTCCAGCAATGCAAGCATTATGATATCGAGCCTGAAATTTTTTTGACTATTAATCATCATATTTGCTTTTCCTCAAAAAATTTTCAAGCGGACAGCCTTTGCAAACCGGTTTTGTTTTGCAGTATTTTTTCGCGACGGCTACGAGTTGGGCATGATAATCGTTAAACAATTCGGTGTCATGCGGCAGATTGTCTTCGCAGAGTTTTTTCAGGTCATGATAGTCAGCGTCTTTGTCGCACAAGCCATGCCTGGAAAAAACTCTTCGGGTATACGCGTCGATTACGAATGACGCCTTACCGGCAGCATAAAGTATGATACTATCGGCAGTTTCCGGCCCGATGCCGCTGATGTCGAGCAGTTCGTTTCTCAAAATTTTCTCAGATTGACGGAACATGTCAGCCAGCCGGCCATGATGATTTTTTTTGACGTGCGATGTGAAATTCTGCAATCGTTTTGTCTTGATATTAAAATAACCGGCTGGCCGGATAAGTTCCGCCAGTTCTGCCGGCGGCATTGCATCTATTTTTTGCAGCGAGAGACATCGGTTTTTTTTCAGGTTGGCGATTGCTTTCTCGACATTCTGCCAGCTTGTGTTTTGCGTGAGTATTGCCCCGACGCAGATTTCAAACGGCGTATCGCCGGGCCACCAGTGCTGATGGCCGAATCGGCAGAACATCAGGCGATACAACTTTAAAAAATCTCTGGCGGGAGTCATCGCCGCGCCCCGTCAGTTGTTGATGAAAGATATAAGCGCAAGCATATATGAATCCACTCCGAATCCGGCGATTACGCCTTTGCAGACCGGCGCTATGAGCGAATGGTGACGGAAATCTTCACGGGCATGGATGTTGCTGAGATGTATTTCCACCGTCGGGACGGCGACGGCGGATATGGCGTCGCGTATGGCTACGCTCGTATGTGTGTAGGCCGCGGCATTGAGGATGATTCCATCCGCGCTGCGCGATTGCTGGATGGCAGTCACGATTTCGCCTTCGTGATTCGACTGGACGAATTCAAGTTCCACTTCGCATTCTTCCGCTGTCGTGCGCAACAGTTTTTCAATATCGGCGAGCGTGGTTTTCCCATAAATTTCCGGCTCACGTGTGCCGAGCATATTCAGATTCGGGCCATTTATTACGCGTATTTTCATATTAAATTTTCCGTGTTTTGAATGTTATGATTTTCTAAAAAAAAACGCCAAAAAATTGACAGGACAGATAATCGTATTCCTGCTGGCCTATTTGCTATCATCCGGTGCCGCGAATTTCGGCAAGGGCGCCGTGTCTTCGTCAAGTCTTTCAGGCACATCAAGTTTTACCGGCTTGATGGAAGACGGTTCGCTTGTCGGCGAGTCTTCTTCCTGAACTTCGCTCAAAAGTTGCGGGTCAGGTTGTCGTTGGACCGGTTTTTCCACCGGCTCAATTTTTTGAGGAACTTCTTCGAATGCTTTTTTATCGGACGGATTTGTTGCAGGCAGTATTACCTTTGGTGCAGAGTCGTCTTCCTCTGTCGTAGCTGAAGAGGTATTCAATCCTGACGTTTCAACTTTTTTTTCCGGCTGCGGCATTATCGGCAGATGTTCAGGCGAAGTGATAGCCTTTTCCAGGTCCGTTCCTGCGGGGTTGTTTGCAGGTTTCGCCGGGTGTGTTTCGGTTTCCGTGGCTTGTCCTGGCGGAGATATTGTGATGCGTGCCATGCCGACGTTCACAATCTGGCCGGAAAGTGAAAATATGCAAGACGGCGAAAGACCCGTCACTTCGATTTTTGCCATGCCGCCCGGGATTTTTTTGCATTGCCATATTTTTATGCCGGTTTCGCCGTGCGTTTTTATGCCCAGTATTTCGCCGTCACGTTTGACGACGTAATAATGAACTTCACAGTCGTAAAGTTTTTCTCCGACCAGCACGGAATCCCACCCTCGGAAATTATCCTGCATGCCGTCCTGCGTCAGCAGGCAGTCGTTTTTCTTTACGCGCGCCGGGATGATTACGTCGGTAAACTCAAGCTGGCCTGAACCGCCAGGATTGAAAATCTGCGCGCGACGTTTCAATACAGCCTGAGTCAGGTCGAATACCATCAGGTTGGCGCTAATCTGTATTCGTTTTGGATTTTCCGCTGAAGTTTGGAGCATTCCTTCAAATTCATATCCGCTGCCGACCGGAAAGCCTTTCCAGGCGGCATATTCGGGATTATCGACTTTGCTGAAATCCATATCGCAACCGCCGACCAGCATCGCAACGCCGGCTAGCGCTAAACATGTTAACCAGCCATGTTTCATGTCCTATCTCCTTAATCGGTCAGCCGGCGAAAATGATGATAACCGGCTTTTACTATGTTGCTGCGTGAAGTCCCTAAGGTGTCTCTTCTTGCAGAATTATTCTTTACTTTTTCGCATAATATACTAAAAGTCATCTAATCGGGCAGTTTTGATAATTTACTTATCCTATATATCGGCCTGAAATATCGATAAAAATAAGTTTTTTATTCATTCTTTACAGAAAACCACGGGCTTAGAGCATTTTAAACTTGATATGCGTCATTTCTGCTGGCTGCAACATCGCTCTGCTGCGTCAGGCTGCATCGGAATACGGGCAGTATTCCTGCTTCACCTTCCTTGCATAGCTCGTTTCGCCAACGCATAAAGTGTCGCATCTCAAGTTTAACATGCTCTAGCCGTGGAATTTGCGGAAACAGACAGATTCTTTAGGTCGTCAGGGCATAAATCGTGTAAAGGGAAGAACTTATTTTTTTACACTTTTGATAAATTGCGTAATGGCGCGGCTGGATGTAACCGTGCATAATTGATTGTTTGAATGGTTATTACAACCTCAACATTGCCAGATTTCGACGACGTCCATGTTTTTGGTGATGGGTTCTACAAAATTCTGGTTTTCTGGCAGAGTAGAGCGTCAGCCAGCACTATTGCCGCCATTGCTTCGGCGACTATTGCAACTCGCGGTGCGACGCAAGGGTCATGTCTGCCGGTTGTGGTTACGGTGGCGGCTTTGCCGTCAAACGTTATGCTTTTTTGTGGGACGGCGATGGACGGCGTAGGTTTTACCGCCAGCCGCATGATTATATTCTGGCCTGTGGATATTCCGCCGATAATACCGCCGGCGTTGTTGGATTCAAACCCGTCCGGCGACATCTGGTCATTTGCCTGCTGTCCGGTCATTTCTGGAAATCTGAAACCAGCGCCGAATTCTATGCCTTTGACTGCACCTATGGACATCACGGCGCCTGCCAGTGCGGCGTCGAGTTTTTCAAAAACCGGCTCGCCAAGGCCAGCCGGCACGCCGCAAATGAGCAATTCTATTATTCCGCCGACTGAGTTACCTTCTTTATTTGCCGCCAGAACAGCCTGTTCGGCTTTGGCGGCGAGGGCAGGGTCAGCGAATCGCAGCGGATGCATTTCGGCGAACGGTATGTCCGTTACCTTGGCGACAACGCCGCTGATAGCTGTGCAATAGCTGAATATTTTTACCTGCTCACCTAGTATCAGCCGCGCTATCGTACCGGCTGCCACCCTTGCGAGCGTTTCTCTGCCTGACGAGCGTCCGCCGCCGGGCTGAGGTGCGACTCCGTATTTCTTGTGATACGTGAAATCCGCATGGCCGGGACGGTAAGTGTTGCGTAAAGAAGCGTAATCTTCGCTGTGAACGTCGGTATTGCGTACAATCAGCGTCAACGGCGTGCCGAGCGTAACGCATTGCGAATCCACGCCGGAGAGTATTTCAAGTTTGTCAGGTTCTTTGCGGGGCGAGACGAATTTGCTTGTGCCAGGCCGGCGTCTGTTCATGTGCTGCTGAAGGAAGGCCATGTCGATTTTCAATCCTGCCGGTACGCCGTCCACCACCGCGCCAAGCGCCGCGCCGTGAGATTCGCCAAAAGTGGTTACTCTGAAAATCGTGCCCGTTGAACTCGACATGTCATATCTCCTGTTTTTTTATTGCTCGCGACAGTTCACTGCGGCTGATGTCGCTGACCATCCGCGTTTTGCCCATGCCTTCCAGCAACACGAAAACCAGTTTACCCTGGCGGATTTTTTTGTCGTTTTCCATTATTGTCTGCGCCTGAGCCAATGAGGGGCAACGCGGCATTTTGGGCACTATACTGTTCAGGGTCGTTTTTATTCTGTCGGCAAGCTGCGACGATATCAGTCCTCGCGCCAGTGAAAGTTCGACCGCGACAGCCATGCCGGTTGCTATACAGTACCCGTGGCTGGCCTTATATTTATTAAAACCTTCGACGGCGTGGCCAAACGTATGGCCAAAATTCAGAATCGCCCGTAACGACGATTCCCTGAAATCCTGTGAAACAACAGCGGCTTTGGTGCGAGCCGATTCCGCCGCAATCAGGCTGAGCAGAACCGTATCGCCGTCAAGCAGCGCGTCGAGATTTTTTTCTATAATTTCAGCCAGCTGCGCATTATAAATCAGGCCTGTTTTGTAGGCTTCCACGAGACCTTCCCGTACGCGCTGAGCCGGCAGAGTGGAAAAAGCCCACGCGTCCAGAACCACGAGCTGCGGCACAGTAAAACAGCCGATGATGTTTTTCGTATTTTCGAGATTTACCGCCGCTTTTCCGCCGACAGCAGCATCTACACAGCCCAGCAACGTGGTGCTGACGAGTACGAATTTTATTCCGCGCTTGAAAGTGAACGCGACATATGCGCCGAAATCCGTCACCGTTCCGCCGCCGACGGCTAACAATACGTCATCGCGATTGATTTTGAGTTCAAGCAGTTTTTGATAAAACCTCTTGGCGCTATCGAGCGTTTTTATTCTTTCGCCTGGCGGAAGAATATGAACGTGACAGTCGGGCAGGGCGGCGTTATATCTCTCGAGGTGAAGTTTTGCGACATTTGAATCCGTGAGAAGCACTACCCGTTGGCCGGCGAGGTTTTTCGAGACGACGGCTGGTGCGTCGGCGGTGGATATTACCTGCGATTTTTCACCTCCGAGCGAGGCTGTAAATTCGCAGTCAAGTTGCGAAAGCACCTTTTTGGCTATTATTTCCGCTGCCTGCCGCGGTGAAATTCCGTCCGTATCAACGACTAATTCCGCCGCCTGTTTATATAGTTTGACCCTGGCGGAAAAAAGTTTTTTAGCAGCTGCCGGATTTTGCCATAGCGGCCTTGTCTTGCGCGCTGCCGGCCCGACGCGTTTACGACATTCATCAAAAGATGCTCGCAGAAACACAACAAGACCACTATGCCGCATTCGGCGGATATTTTCATTCCGCACCACTATGCCGCCGCCGGTCGAAACTACCGCGCGATTCGCACTGGCGATGCATTTGAGCAGCCGAGATTCTATTTCACGAAAACGCTCTTCGCCGGCTAATTCAAAAATTTTCGTGATTGGTTTTTCAAATAGCGATTCTATTTCGAAGTCCATATCGACGCAACGCCGCCGCAATAGTGCGGCAAGCTCCGATGCTACGGCACTTTTTCCGCTGCCCATGAATCCGACAAGATATATGTTGCGCAAAATTTTTTTCAACTGTTCGCTCCTGTTTTATGAAAAACAGAGTTTAAAATATGGAGCATTTCAAATTTATTCAAACTATATTAATAACCGGTGCATTTAAAAAGGTTACAAGGTTATTTGCTTCAATAAACTATTTAATGCCCAATGCATTTAAAAAAGGTTGCAGGGTTATTTGCCATAATAAACTATTTAATGCCCAGTGCATTTAAAAAAGGTTCGCAAGGTTGAGTTTGGGCTGTCCAATATTCAAGACTTCTCCTTGCCTGGCAGGCCAGCATTGGCAGGCCGTCGGAAAATTTGGCGTCGCTTCTGGCAGCCATCGTCTGCCAGAAATTGTTTTTGCGAGCATAATTGATGTCGCAGACCATCTCGCAATTTTTCAAAACGACTTTCCGGAGCATATCGGCCATTTGAGGAGCTTCTTCCTGAGAGCTGACGGCTGAAGCGTTTATCAATATTTGTGCGTCGGCATGTTGCATGAAGGCGGTTTGCAGGTCTACGTTTCCGACGCCGGCCCATTGTGCCAGTGCTCGTGTTTTTTCAGGTGTTCTGCCGGCTAGTATGATTTCGGCGGCCGATGCTTTGTTCAGGGCTACGAGTATTCCTCTCGCCGCACCGCCTGTGCCGATGAGCAGGACTTTTTTGCCGGTCATATCTACGCCGGCGAGCGACATGGCGTCTAAAAATCCGCGCACGTCGGTGTTATAGCCTATTAGTTTGCCGTCGAATCGTACCTGTATTGTGTTGACAGCCTGTGCGGCGATGGCGTCGTCGGCGATTTCATCCAGAAAAGTCATGACCGTCTGCTTGTACGGGACGGTGACGTTTGCACCGTTAAAACCTTTTTCGCCGAGTGATTTTACGGTATGGCCGACTTCCTCAGGCAGTGTGCGCAGGGGGACATATTGACCGTCCATGCCCAGTGTTGAAAAAACCTTGCGGAACATTTCTGGTGAGCGGCTTTTAAAGGCTCTGTCGTCGCTGATTACGCAAAACTTCATCATTGCGTCAGCCTTTCCAGCTCGGAGTGAAAATTCGGATAAGAAACGCTGACGCATTTTTCATCTGAAATTTCGATGTCGTCATCAGCCAGCAGCGATGCACATCGCAGAACCATGGCTATCCGGTGGTCGCCCATGGAATTGCATTTTATCCCGCCTTTAAATTCTGTTTTGCCGGTGATTATAAGGCTGTCGTCTGGCGTTATTTCGATTTCTGCACCCATGCGGTTTAGTTGGGACTGGATAGCTGCCAGCCGGTCGCATTCTTTTACCCGCAATTCGCCGGCGTTTTTGAAGACGCTGCATCCCGATGCGCAGCAGGCGGTCAATGCAAGTATCGGAATTTCGTCGACGACCAGCGGGATTTCGGCTGGCTCGATTGTCGTCGGCAGCAGGTTTGGGGAGTATTTTACGCGCACGTCGCCGACAGGTTCAGGCGAATCGCCGGTATGCGTTACGGTGACGTCCGCGCCCATGCGTTTGAGTACGTCCAGAAATGCGCATCGCGTCGGGTTGAGCAGCATGCCGGTTGCTGTTACGTCGCTGCCGGGTGTTATGGCGGCAGTGCACAGGAAGAACGCCGCGCTGGACGCGTCGGCTGGCACGGCGAATTTTTCGGGCAGAACGATTTGCGACGGATTCAATATTATGCGGCGTTTGTCGCCAAAAATTTCGGCGCCGAATGCCTTGAGCATCCGCTCGGTATGGTCGCGGGAGGGGATGTTTTCGATAATCGTCGTCGTACCTTTAGCCGTCAAGCCGGCGAGCAGTATCGCACTTTTCAGTTGTGCGCTGGCGACCGGCAGTTCGTATTCGATTCCTTCCAGAGATTCGCCAGTGACGGTTATCGGGCATTTGCCGTTGGTTGTCTGTAGTTCGCCGCCCATCATTTTCAACGGCGAGACGATACGTTCCATAGGCCGGCGACGCAGATATTGGTCGCCGTCAAGTTCAAACCGTCCGATTCTGCCGGCGAGGAGGCCGCATAGCAGGCGCATGGTTGTGCCGGAATTGCCGCAGTCGATATGGCCGGAGTTCAGGTGTCTGTTTGCCGCTCCATGAATGATGAGAGCGTCGCCGGCTTGCGTGATTGTACAACCGAGTTTTTTTACGGCATTTAAAGACGACGTACAATCGTCGCATGGCGAATAATTTGTAACGGCGGCAGAGCCTTCCGCCGCAAGTGCAAACAATGCAATGCGGTGACTGATGGATTTATCGCCCGGCGGCGTGAATTTTCCCGATAGTTTTTTCATAAATTTCTCAAAATATGCGTCAAGACAAAAAAACGCTCACAATCCGTGCGACGAGGGTTTCTCAACCTTTTTATGTCGAGCCGAAGCGACAAGGCCTGTCGCGATTGCCGGACCAGCCGTGTCGCACGACGAAACCGCTCTTATTAACATGCCGAAAAATTGACTTTAAACGGGTTTTTCCAGCCTTTTTTCACGATGACAAGGATATTCCCCGACCAGCCGCCAGTCAAGAATTTTATCGCTTTTTGACTTAGAACGCCTAACAAAACGATATTGCATTCGGCTTGTTGGTTGAATGTCTGGCGGCGTCAGGCTGCATCGCAAGCCTTATAAGGCTATCTGCTTCGCCTTCCTTGCCAGCCAATCAACCAACTACGCCTCGGTGCGACATC
>Ga0116170_10003617_pt1 | contig 14399 bp, 12 predicted proteins | sample AD_JPNHW1_MetaG_FD_89797 | JGI IMG/M metagenome (GOLD analysis project Ga0116170, IMG submission 89797) | Active sludge microbial communities of municipal wastewater-treating anaerobic digesters from Japan - AD_JPNHW1_MetaG | ecosystem: Engineered > Bioreactor > Anaerobic > Digestate | place...
ATGGTAGAGGGGGCCGGCAAGGCGGGGCCGCTTTACAAGGCGGAGGGCGGCGATGTCCGCATCACTAAGCTCGGCCGGTTCCTGCGCGGCGCGCGCCTCGACGAGATCCCGCAGCTCTGGAATGTTTTAAAGGGCGATATGTCCCTGGTGGGACCGCGCCCCGAGTGGACGCGCGAGGTCCGTATCCTTGAGCGCAGCGTGCCGCATTACCACCTGCGCCACCTCATAAAGCCCGGCGTTACCGGCTGGGCGCAGATAAATTACCACGCCACCTCGAGCCTGGCCGAGTCTATTGAAAAGCTCCATTACGACCTGTATTATGTAAAGAACATGTCGTTGGCGCTGGATCTGGGTATTATACTCAGGACTTTCCGCAGGGTTTTCCAGAAGGACGCTGTTATGCTGAAAAACGCGGCGTTGTCAGTTTGAGGCCCCTTCTTCAGCCGCGGCGGAAAAAGCCAGCGCAAGGAATATAGCGAAAGACGTATGCACGTGCTGGAAAGAGATCTCCGTTAAGTTCATTGCGTAGAAAGCGGGCAGGGCGCACAGCGCCCATAGCGTGTCAGGGCCGGGCAGCGCCCTGAACCGCTTGAGCGCAAATGTCAGCATGGCCCAGAAAAGGAAAAGCAGCGCGCCCAAACCGATGATGCCCCGCTCGGCCGCCTGGTGAATGTAGATGCTGTGCAGGCTGCCCCAGACCTTATCCTCAATGGTTTCCGGGTGAAAGATGAGGAAAAGAGATTTTACATTGTCCGGGCCCACGCCGACTAACGGGTGGGCCTTGAACATTTTATAGCCTGTTATCCACAGCTCTTTGCGGGTATTTATCGCTACATATTGGTTGGCGCTTGTTCCGGAGCTTGTGGCGGTCGCCGTGAGGCGGCTGCTTATCGCGGGGGTGACCTTTGCCGCGATCAGGGCAACGGCGAGCAGGAGGCCGGTGGCGGCCAGGAGTTTCAGGCGGAAGCCTTTGCCGAAGATGAGCAGGCAGGTTATTAAAACAACAAAGCCCAGGTATGCTCCGCGGGTCTGGCTGAAGATCAGCGCGGCGAAGACAGCTGCTGCTGCGGCAATATAAAAAAAACGCTCGCGGCGGGAGTCCGTAGGCCGGGGAGAAAGGACTCTTGCCAGCGCCAGCGCTAACGCCAGCACCATGACCTCTCCATAGCGTACGGCGTTCATTAAACCGTTGGCGCGCACCGAGGCCGCGTCGTAGACGCTGGGGAACAGGTGGAACACCTGCGCGATGCCGATGCCGGCGCTTAGCGCGGCGGCGGCGATGTATACGCGGGAGAGCGTGTTCAGATGGTCTTTCCTTACGGCCAGGAACAAGGTCGAAAGGCAGGCGTATTTAAGGAAGTCCGAATTGAGCTGGTCCAGTCCTTTCATGGGGTAATAGGCTGTCAGCGAGGTCAGCAGGCATACCCCCAGGTATACCATCCAGGGAATGAAAAGCGGGTGACCGGTCAGTGTACGCTTAAGTTCTCCCAGCTTGTTCTCGCGGCGCATTCTTGCGATCAGCAGGAATATTATCAGGAAGAGCGCGGCTTCCACCGCGGTTACCGAGAATATCACTGAAAAAGCGAAGAGGCAGAGACCGAGATAAATAAGTTCGTCTACTGAGCGTTTTTTCATGGCGTGATCCTTGCTCGGTGTCTGGGTAAAGATTTCAGCTGCCGTCAGCCGACGACATCGATCGAAAGTATTTTCCTTATTAAAAAGACGGTCCTGAGCAGCAGCCCGGCTTTTTCGGTCAGGCGGAGATTTTCTCCGTCCTGTCGTATGAAGCCGTTGGCGCGCATATCCTCCAGGCGGAGTTTTATGCCGGTCTCTTCGTTAAAGAGGTTCCGGAAGGCCTCCTCGTCCAGCGCGCCCGACGGTTCCTGCGCAAGGCGGGCGAGCATTTTAAGCGTGACCGAGTTCAGCAGGTTTATCAGGAAGATCAGGTAGGCCAGCCAGAGCGTAATTACCAGGTAGAGGGAAACCGGGTCCAGCGGGCCCGTGCTGTACTGCCAAACCGCCGCGGCCGCGGTGACGGCCAACCCCGTCAGCAGGCCCTTCTGCATGAACTTGTTCCCGCCGGTATAGGTGCAGATGAGCAGGTGGATAAATACGGCGGCGGTGAAGAATGAAACGGAAAGGGTTAGCGCGGCCGGCACGGTCATAGGCGCCTCAGGTTCCAGCATTTCAGGACGGCGTTGCCCAGCCGGTTGAGAAAACGTCCGCGCGGCGTAATGCGGTATTCTGTCTGCCGGCGCTCCGCCAGGCCCAGCGCCGCCAGCTGGCTTAAGCGGTTGAGCCTTACGTAATCGGTCTTTACCTTTTCATGGGCCAGCAGCGCGGGCAGGGCCACCGTGCCGTCCGGGCTTCCTTCAGCCAGGGCGCGGATGTCGGCGAGGATGTTCACCGAGAAACTTTTTTTGGCCAGGCCGATGAAGGAATTAAGATAGATATAATGCAGGCTGAAGTAGATGAAGCAGCCCGCCGCGAAGGCGGGCAGCAGCGACAGCCGCAACTGGCCCGTGCCAGCGCAGTAGATGAACGAGGTCAGGGTATAGGGGAGGAAAAAAAGCAGGTGGATCTTGTTCAGCCGCGCGGTACAGTTCTCGCCGGAGGCCAGCCTGGCCGCCAGGACGAACAGCTGGAAAACGCCGAAAAACACAGGTGCCCCCCACAGTATTGCGCTCTCGGCCTGGCTCATACAGAGATTCGCGGATTCCATGATTAAGGGAAATTGTACAAGATTTGCCGCCGGTTTGGCCGCCAGGCGGGCGGGCCGTTCGTTGGCGCCGCCGCCGCTTGCAGCCCTCCGGAATGCGGCGCCTCAACTTATTTGTTATAATTAATTGGTCGGGTCGTACGCTAAAATTTGATAAAACTGCAACTTACGGAGGAAATACAATGGCTGTAAAAATAGGTATAAACGGTTTCGGACGCATCGGCAGGCTGGTGGCGCGCGCCATCCTGGCCAGGACCGACGGTCAGCTGGAGCTGGTGGCTATAAACGATCTTACCGACTCTAAGACCAACGCCCACCTTCTGAAATACGATTCCGTGCACGGCCGCCTTGCCGGCGATGTCAAGGCCACCGCCGACGACGAGATAACCGTGGACGGCAAGAAAATAAAGGTTTTCAAGGAAAAGTCCCCGGCCGCCATCAATTGGAAGAGCCTGGGCGTAGAGATCGTGGTGGAATCCACCGGCCTGTTCACCATTAAGAAAGACGGCGTGAACAAGAAAGGCAAAGCGGTGGAAGGCGCCGAGAATCACATCACAAAGGGCGGCGCGAAGAAAGTCATCATCTCGGCCCCGGCCCAGGGCGAAGACCTTACCATAGTGATGGGCGTCAACGACGACAAATACGACGCCAAGCTCCATAATGTGGTTTCCAACGCCTCCTGCACCACCAATTGCCTGGCCCCTTTCGCCAAGGTCCTCCAGGACAACTGGGGCATAGAGAAAGGCCTGATGACCACCATCCACGCCTACACCAACGACCAGAAGGTCCACGACATGGCCCACTCGGACCTGCGCCGCGCCCGCGCCGCAGCCCTGAGCATGATCCCCACTTCCACCGGCGCCGCCAAGGCCATCGCCCTGGTAATGCCCGAGCTGAAGGGGAAACTGGACGGTTTCGCCATCCGCGTGCCTACCCCCAACGTATCCGTGGTCGACCTCACCGTCACGCTGGCGAAGCCCGCCACCGCCGAAGAGATCAACGCCGCCATCAAGAAGGCCGCCGAGGGCCCGATGAAGGGCATCATGGAATTCGTCGAGGCGCCGCTGGTGAGCATCGACTTCAACCATTCCCCGCTGAGTTCCAGCGTGGACGGTCTGAGCACCAAGGTCATAGGCGGCAACCTGGCCAAGGTCCTGGCCTGGTACGACAACGAGTGGGGTTATTCCAACCGCGTTATCGACCTGGCCCTGCTGATGATAAAGAAAGGTCTGTGATTTGCCTGGGTGTCGGGTCCGCGTTTCGGCGCGGACCCTAAGACGCCCGGCGTGTTTGTTTACGACAGGAGAGCAACAATGGCTAAGAAAAGAGTGCTGATCATGGGAGCCGCCGGCCGCGACTTCCATAACTTCAACGTGTTTTACCGCGACAACAGGGACTACGAAGTGGTGGCTTTCACCGCTTACCAGATCCCCAACATCGCGGGCCGCAAGTATCCCAAGGAACTCGCCGGCAAACTGTACCCGAAGGGTATTCCGATATACGAGGAAAAGCACCTGGTCGACCTTATAAAGAAACTTAAGGTGGACGAAGTGGAGTTCGCCTATTCCGACGTGGCGTTCAATACGCTGATGTCGAAGGCCTCCATAGTGCTGGCCGCCGGCGCCGACTTCAAGCTGCTCAGCGGCGAACATACCTATATTAAGTCCACGAAGCCCGTGGTAGCCATCTGCGCCGTGCGCACCGGCTGCGGCAAGAGCCAGACCACCCGCGCGATAGCTTCCATGCTCAAGGAGATGGGCAAGAAGGTCGTGGCCATACGCCACCCGATGCCCTACGGCGACCTGGTCAAGCAGACCTGGCAGCGCTATGAGACCCTTGAGGACCTGAAGACGCACAAGTGCACCATCGAGGAGATGGAAGAGTACGAACCGCACATAGCCGCCGGGCACATCATCTACTCCGGCGTGGACTACGGCGAGATCCTCAAGCGCGCCGAGAAAGAGGCCGACGTCATCCTGTGGGACGGCGGCAATAACGACATGCCGTTCTACAAGCCGGACCTCTTCATCACCGTGGCCGACCCGCTGCGCGCGGGCAATGAGGCCACCTACCACCCCGGCGCCGCCAACATGCGGATGGCCGACATCATCGTGATCAATAAGGTGGACACCGCCAGCGCCAAGGAAATAGCCGTTGTGCGCGAGAGCATCAAAAAGATGAACCCGAAAGCGCGGATCATCGAGGCCGAGAGCCCCGTGACCGTGGACAATCCCGCCGCCGTAAAGGGCAAGAAAGTCCTGGTCGTCGAGGACGGCCCCACGCTGACCCACGGCGAGATGAACTTCGGCGCCGGCCACGTGGCCGCGAAGAAGTACAAGGCGAAATCCATCGTGGATCCCCGCTCGTGCGCCGTCGGCACGATAAAGAAAGTGTACGAGAACTTCAAGCAGATCACCGACATCCTGCCGGCGATGGGTTACGGCAACGCCCAGATGGCGGAGCTGAAGAAGACCATCAACGCCGTGAAGGCCGATGTGGTCATTGTGGGCACGCCCATAGACCTGGCGCGCCATCTGGAGTTCAATAAGCCGTCAGTGCGCGTGACGTACGAGCTGAAAGAGCGCAAAGCCGGCGGCCTGAAAGCCGCCCTTAAGAAAATAGTATAAACAAAGCCCGTCCCGGGCCGGCCCAGCCGGCCCGGGCGAGGTTTAAAATTTCAGAGGTGCAAAATGACCACGGAAAATAAAACGGTATTGAAGCTGGCGAAAGTGCAGGACGCGCATCTTAAGGATAAGAGCGTGCTGGTCCGCGTCGACTACAATGTCCCGCTCAAGGACGGCGTCATAACCGACGACACCCGTATCCGTGAAACCCTGAAAACCGTTAAATTGCTCCTCGACGCCAACTGCAAAGTGGTGCTGATGGCCCACCTGGGCAGGCCCAAAGGCAAGCCGGAGCCCAAATACAGTCTTAAACCTATAGCCGCCCACCTCGAGAAACTTGCGGGCGCGAAGGTCCATTTTGCCTCCGATTGCGTAGGCCCCGAGGCTGATAAAGTGGTGGCCTCAGCGAAGAACGGCGAGATCGTGCTGCTGGAGAACCTGCGGTACCACGCCGAGGAAGAGAAGAACGACGAAGCGTTCGCGAAACTGCTGTCCAAACACGGCGAATTCTTCGTGCAGGAAGCCTTCGGGGCGCTGCACCGCGCGCACTCATCCACCGCGGCCATCGCCAGGTTCCTGCCGGGGGCCATCGGCTTCCTGGTGCAGAAGGAATTGGAATACCTCGATAAGACCATGGTCAGCCCCACCCGGCCTTTCCTGGCCATCATCGGCGGCGCCAAGGTTTCCGACAAGATCAGCGTCCTCTACAGCCTTATCGAAAAAGTCGATACCCTGATAATCGGCGGCGGCATGGCCTACACTTTCCTGGCCGCGCAGAACACGAATATCGGCAAGTCGCTGCTCGAGGCGGACAAAGTCGAGGAAGCGAAGAACATCATCCTCAAGGCGCACCGCAACAACGTCGAGATGCTGCTGCCGGCCGACCACCGCGTGGTGCAGGAGATAAAGCCCGACGCGAAAGTGGACGTTACGCAGGCCATGGCCGTGCCCGACGGCTGGATCGGCGTGGACGTCGGTCCCCGCACGGAACTGCTTTTCGCGGATAAAATAAAAGCTTCCAAGACCATTTTCTGGAACGGCCCCGTCGGGATCTTTGAGACCCCGGCTTTCGCCAGCGGCAGCATAACCGTGGCCAACGCCATGGCGCAGGCTACCAAGGGCGGAGCCACCACCATCCTGGGCGGCGGCGATACTCTTTCCGTGCTGAAGACGGCCAAAGTGAAGCCGGAGAATATTTCACACTGCTCGACCGGCGGCGGCGCCAGCCTTGAGTTCATTGAGGGGAAGCAGCTGCCCGGACTGGTGGCTTTATCCCAGAAGTAATAGCGTAGCACTGGTTTTGCCGGACGGCCGGCTGTCGGTTATCTTGTTGTTTGGAGGAAAAATGTACACATTTATCATGACGATGCATATAGCGCTGGGGTTTATAATAATAATCTCGATCGTGGTCTTCCAGACCAGCAAAGGGTCCGCGCTGTCCATGTTCGGCGGCGGCGGCGATTCCCTGTTCAACGCCGCCAGCGGCACTTCGTTCATAAAGAAATTCACCGCCGGCGCGGCCGCGCTGTTCGCGGCCACGTCGCTGCTGCTTACGGTGTTCTCTTCCAGCAACCGTTTCCAGTCCGTGATGCAGCGGGTCCCGCTCCAGCCCCAGCAGGCCGCCCCCGCCCAGCCTGCCCCGGCGCCCGCCGCCGCACCGGCAGCCGCGCCCGCTAAAGCCGCTCCGGCGAAGGCTGCTCCCGCCGCCCCGGCGAAGGCTGCTCCCGTCGCTCCCGCCGCCCCGGCCCCTGTAAAGAAGTAATTCACGCCGGCGGATAGAAAAGAAGAGCCCCGCGCTGTGCGCGGGGCTTCTTTCTTTGTCTTGTTTTGCTGACTTCCCGGACTCTTTCTTATTCCATCACCTTGTTCTCAAAGGTGCGGATCACGTCCATCAGGTTTTCCGGGGTGGTCGCCGAGAACAGGCGCTTCCTTAAAGTTACGTTCGAGATAAGCCCGGACAGCTGTTTAAGGATATTCAGCTGCATGGTGGGTTCGTTGAACGGGGTGAGGATCATGAAGATCACTTTTACCGGTTGGTTGTCGGGGGCGGGGAAGGCGATCCCGTCCCGGCTTTTGCCGATGGCCAGCAGGGGCTTTGAGAGGGAGGCCAGCCGGGCGTGAGGGAAGGCGGTCTGGTGGCCCAGCGCCGTGGAAAAATTGGATTCGCGCTTGATAATGGCGGCAAGGGCGTCCTCCCTGCTGAAGGAGGGCGAAGCCTTATGGAGCTTGTTCAGCACTTCCTCTATGGCCTCGAAGCGTCCGGTGTTCTCCAGCTCCAGGCTGCAGGACTGAGGCACCAGCAGGGAGCTGAGCAGCAGGTTCGGCGGCTGGTCGAATTCGTCGCGTATTTCCCCGGTAAGTTCTTCGATGATGTCTTCCATGGTGAGCAGTCCGGTGACTTCTCCTTTAGGGCCGCATACCAGCGCGAGCTGCCGGCGTTTTTCCTGAAAATCCCTGAGCGCGCGCTCTACTGAAATATCGCCGGAGATCTCGGCAAGGGGCCTTTTCGCCGCTTGCAGGTCCGGACCGGATCTGCCGTCGGGAGCGACGCGGCAGGCCGAGTAGGCCAGGTCCTTTAGGTGCACATAGCCGGACATGGTGCCGTCCGGCCGGCGCAGGGGATAGCGCGAGAACCGCTTTTCCCTGAGCAGTTTCTGCGTATCTTCCCAGGGCGCCGCGGGGTCGATGGAGGCGATGGCGCCGCGCAGCGTCATTACCTCTTTGACCTTCGTCTTGCCGAAGTCGAAGAGGTGTTCGAACATCATCAGGCGTCCCAGCGAGAGCTTGCCGTGCTCCTGGGACTGGCCCAGGATCATGCGCAGTTCATCGTCGGAATGCAGCGCTTCGCTTTCCGAAGGCTTCAGGTGCAGCAGGTTGAGGACGAAGTTCGCGCTTTTATTGATGACCAGCATCGGGAAGTACGTCGCTTTGTAAAAGATCTCCAGCGGGATGGCCGACAGCAGGATCACCTGCTCCGGCATCAGGATGGCGATGTATTTCGGCGCCTGCTCGCCGACTATGACGTGCACCCCCGTGATCAGCGCGAAAGCTATCACGAAGGCGACGCTGTGCAGCATGGCGGGGGGGAGCGGCAGCGCCAGCCAGGCGAAAACCGGCTCCAGGATGGCGGCCATGGCCGGCTCGCCCACCCAGCCCAGGCCCAGGCTGGCCATGGTTATTCCCAGCTGGATGGAGGAGAGGTAGGCGTCTATCTGCTGCACCTGCTTCTTCGCGAGCTTTGCCGCCTTCAGGCCGTTGGCCGCCAATTCTTCAAGGCGGGTGAAACGCACTTTCACCAGTGCGAATTCCACTAAGACAAAAACCGCGTTAAGGGCTATGAGCAGCAGGGCTATGAACAGGTCGAGGAAGTAAATCACCTCCATATTTTACAATACTATGCGGGCGCCGCAAGGGCCGGCCGCGGTGAACTATGCTCCGGATTTCGCAATCCTCCGGATTTTTTAGTAAAATATATCCAGTTCTTTATACGGCTTTACGCTCGGGTGGTGGAACTGGTAGACACGCACGTTTGAGGGGCGTGTGCCTAACGGCGTGCGGGTTCGATTCCCGCCCCGAGCAAATTTTAACGCGGGGGGACCCTTACCCCCGCTTTTTTACGTCCCATGCTATCCCGCTATTTCAAACCTTCGGTCCTGAAAGACATCGCCGCTAAAACCGGCACCCCTGTTTATGTATATTCTAAAGCCGTTTTCCTGCGGCAGATAGCTTCTTACAAAAAAGCTTTCCGCGCGCTGGACCCGCTGTTCTGCTACGCCATGAAGGCGAATTCGAACGGGGCCCTGTGCGCGCTGGCGGCCGGCGAAGGCTTCGGCGCCGACGTGGTAAGCGGCGGGGAGCTGTACCGCGCCCTGCGCGCCGGCTTTGAGCCGGGCAGGATAATTTTCTCGGGAGTGGGAAAGACGCAGGAGGAGCTTGAATACGCGCTGCGCTCCGGCATCCTTTTCGTCAACGCGGAGTCTTTCGAAGAGGTCCGCGCGCTGGAGCGGGCGGCGGCCAAACTGAAGCTGCGTGCCCCGTTCTCGCTGCGGATAAATCCCGACGTGGACCCGCACACTCACCGGTTCATCGCTACCGGCAAGCTGGGCAGCAAGTTCGGCGTTTCTTTTGAAGAGGCCGCCGGCATCTATTACTACGCCGCCGGGTCCGCGCATCTCAACCCCGTGGGCGCGCAGTTCCATATCGGTTCGCAGGTCCATAGCGCCGGGCCCTACGCCATGGCGGCCGGCCGGCTGGCCGCTTTCATTCTTAAGATGGCCTCCCGCGGCGTCAACCTTAAATACGCCGACGTCGGCGGCGGCTGGGGCGTGAAGGAAGGGGGCGAGATGGCCGACCTCGCTCCCCTGGCCCGGGCCATAGCCGGCGTATTCCAGGGCACCGGGCTCAAGGTCATACTGGAGCCCGGCCGCTCGGTAGCCGCCCCGGCCGGCGTGCTGCTGACGCGGGTCCTTTACCAGAAACGCGGCGGCACTAAGAATTTCATCATTGTCGACGCGGCCATGAACGACCTGGTGCGCCCGGCGCTTTACGGCGCCCGGCACCCGGTGGCGCTGCTGGGCGCGGCCCCGGGACCGCTTAAGAAATATGATATCGTCGGGCCGGTCTGTGAAAGCGGGGATTTCCTGGCCAAAGGCGTCGCTCTGTCCGGGCCGCGCAGCGGCGCCCTGCTGGCTATCTATTCGGCTGGAGCCTACGGCTTCTCGATGAGCTCGCAGTACAATTCACGCCCGCGCGCCGCCGAGGCGCTGATCACCGGGGCCGCCGCCTGGCGCCTGGTGCGCAGGCGCGAAACCCGCGCCGACCTGGTAAGAGCGGAAATACTTTAACCCTCAAAAAAGATCCCCCGGCTGTCCGGGGGATCTTCTTTTGCGGCCGGCGGTGTTCAGCGGTCGAGATACTCCATCAGGCTGCGCAGGCTTCTGGACTGTACAGGGGAAACGGGGATCGTGCCGGGGATAACCGGCACGGCCACCGGGTGCGGGTCGAAAATAAGGTCGCGCAGCGTTCCCATTTTCGCGTAGAGATCGTTGCCGGGGCAGTCGGTGTTAGACTGCAGGTCGCGATGCGCGTAGAAACTGCTCTTGTTCACGGTATATGTGTCTTTCAGGTAGGTCCCTACGGCCAGCAGCGAATTCTGCGTGGCGGCGGTGAAGGGATTGGAAACCGGCGGGTGGTAGCTGCCCATGATCGAGATGCCTATATTGCCGGTGTTGCGGTTCTTCGTGTGCGCGCCGACGACGTTTATCGGCCGGCCTTCGAAAATATTGCCCAGCGGGTCTATCAGGAAGTGATAGCCGATGTCTATCCAGCCGCGGCCGTTCTGGTGGAAATCCTGGATGAACTGTATTTCTGCCACGGACTCCGCATAGGTGGCGGGGTAATGCGCCTGCGTGTGGTGCAGCGTGAAGTAGACCGGAGCGTGCGGGGTAAAAGGTTCCTTGGGCGCGGCGGCCTTCCATTGCGCGCGGCGCACCAGCGTGAACGGCGCGTTCTCGGGCAGGGACAGCGCGGCGTCCGGCACGTAGGGAACTACCTGCTGCGGCTCCCGCTCCTCCCTGAGGGCGGCCTCTTTCTGGAGCTCGCTGCTGTAAATGGTAAGCGTCGCGCCCGGCTGTACGCCCAGGTTCACAACTACGAACCGGAGCGGCTGGCGGCCCGCGGGCCCCGCGTTATACCTGGCCCAGAACCGGCCGTTGGGAAAGCGGTGAAAGCCCGTCTGTTTATAGCCGGTGTTAGGCAGGAAAAAAGCTTTGGATTTCACCTCTATGTCTACGCGCATCGCCGGGTCCGACATTTCGCCTTCCAGCAGCAGCGTGTCATAATCTTTGGCGGGGGCCAGGCTGAAGGCGCTTTCGTACAGCGCGGCGCCTATCTTTTCTCCGGCGGGCAGCGTCAGCCTGATAGGATAGGTCAGGCCGGGGAAATTGGCCGAGTCGGGCTCAGCGGCCCGGGCGGAAGAATAAGCGCAAAACAATAAAGTGTAAAGCAGCAATGACTTACCGGTGTGTTTGAACATATATGTATTATAGAGCATAAGCCGCGATAATTTCAGGGCAAAGGTCCCGGTCCGCGGGTAGGTCTTTTGGGAAGAAGGGCCGCGGCCGGGGCGCGGTTTACAGCGGCGCGTCCCCGCGGCAAAGGGATTCGAACAGCCAGTTCGTGGCTTTTACGAAGTCGGCGGCGCTGAAGTCGCTTTCCGCTCTGGAGCGGTTCTCTCCGCCGGTATAGGCGAGCTGTTCGGGGGCCCCGATAATGTCGACCAGTTTATCGGCCAGGGCCTGGTGCGCCCCCGGAGGCACCTGCAGGTCCACCGACACGAATTCCGGCAGGCTGCCGACGGTGGTGACCACCAACGGCCTGCCGCAGGCCAGCCATTCCAGCGCGGCGCGCGAAACCGCCTCGCTGCCCAGCGAGGCGATAACGCCGATGCTGCATCCTTTCATGAAAGCGAAGCTGTCCTCGACCCTGCCGTGGAAAACCACGTCGTCGGAGATCTGCAGCCAGTCCGCGTAGGTTTTAAGGTCCGAGTATTTCAGCCCGGCTTCGTAGCCGGCTATGTGGAACTTGACCTTGATCCCGCGCCGCAGCACGTCCGCAGCGGCCTGCAGAAAACACTTATGGCCTTTTACCGGGTCGAGCCGGCCCAGCAGCCCGATGGTCCAGGGCGGGGGCGACGGCGGATACTCGAATTCCGGCAGCGCTATGCCCTGCCTTATCAGCGCCGAGCGGGAGGGGTCGAGGCCCGCGTTGAGGTAGCGGTCCTCGATGAAGGCCGAGGCGGAAATAACTTTCGTGACCGCCCGGAAGGTGAACCCGAGAGAGGGGAGTTTCGCGTCGGCCTTTACGCGCACCAGCGGGACCTTCAGACGCAGCAGCCAGGCCAGGGTCTGGGCTCGCCCGGTGTGGGCGCACAGCGCGTCGATTTTTTCTTCGCGCGCCAGTTCGCGCAGGCGCAGCGTCGCTTCCAGCAGGCCGAAGTATTCCTTGCGGCCGGGGATGGCGTAAGCCCGGAATTTCTCGCGCGCGGCGAACTCCATGGCCGCGCTGCCGTCAGGGCAGGCGAAAATCACTTCGTGCCCGCCGGCCCGCAGGGCCCTGGCCTGGTCGAAAGCGTAGGCGGCAAGCCCGCTGTTCCAGGGAATGTCAATTATGCTTAAGATCTTTAAGGGCTGTTTCATAACACTTAATTGTCAGCGCCGCCATCCGCGTGGACGAAAAATCCCCGAGGCTGCGGACTGCTTCCCGCGCCAGGCGCGAACGCAGTTCCCCGTCGTTGATCAGGCGCAGCTGGGCCTTGGCCAGCGCCGCGGGGTCGCGCGGAGGCGCGGTCAGCCCGTTGACGCCGTCTTTTATCACGTCGCCGATCCCGCCGGCCGTGGTGGCCGCTATCGGGAGGGCGGCGTTCATGGCTTCCACCAGCACGCTGCCCATCCCTTCTTCCGCGGAGGAGAGCACGAACAGGTCCAGCGCCGCCAGGATCTTGTAGGGCTCCCGCCGGTAGCCTATCAGCTTAAAGCGGTCCTGTACGCCCAGCTCGCGGGCGAGCCGCCCGGTTTTTTCGGCCAGCGGCCCCTCTCCGGCTATAAGGAAAAAAGTCTGCGGCGCTTCTTTGAGCACCAGGGCGGCGGCGCGCACCATGTTCTCCGGGTCTTTGTGCGGCACCAGGGCTATCAGCGAGCCGGCCCAGAAAGCTCCCGCCGGGATGCCGAGCTCGGCCGCCAGTTCAGCGCGCGCGGCGGCCCGGTAGGCGGGCAGTGCGCCCTCCTTCCACGGCGTCTCCCCGAGGTCTATGGAACTGTTGATCAGCGCGATCTTTTCAGCGGGCACGCCGGCCTTCAGCAATATGTCCTTTACCGCTTTTGAAATGGCTATCACTCCGTCGGCGCCGGCGTATTTTACGCGGGCGGTCAGCCGGCCGGGAATAAAATCCACCCGGCGGTGCGTGATGCGCAGGCAGCGCAGCCCGGCGGCCGCGAGCCAGGAGACGGCCGCGGTATGCGAAGTGTGGGAATGCAGCACGGGGGGAAGTGCGCCGGCGGCCCGAGGCAGTTCCGCAAGAGCGTTCCTTAACAGGATGGCGGAAACCGGGTCCCATTCAAAAAAGTACGGCAGGGTCAGGGTGTCGAGGTTTTTGGCCAGCGCGGCCTGCTGCAGCGGAGAGCCGTTGCGGCATACTACCGTGTTCCGGTGGCCGAGGGCGTTGAGCTCTTTGGCGAGGTAAAGCAGCTGGCGCTGCCCGCCGCGCAGCTCCTTGCCGTCGTCGAGATGAAAGATGGTGAAGCGGTTTTCCATAACTGAGGTATTCTAACAATTATAGGGGGGCAAATAAAAAAAGCCCTTTTGACGGGGCTTTTTAAATTGGTGGACGTGACAGGGATCGAACCTGCGACCTCCTCCATGCCATGGAGGCGCTCTCCCAGCTGAGCTACACGCCCGACTTGCTGCTCACCGCAGCGCTGCTTTAAAGAACTTGGAATATCATATAAAAATAAATGCGCTAGTTCAAGACATCTTATTAAATCGCTTTTTAGCTGCCCCGATAATTTAATAGAATTAAGGAATAAGCGAACGGCGGCATAGTTTAGCACCGGATATTTTTTGGAGAAAAAATGAAAATCAAGTCTTTTAATGTTATCCCCAACCTGCCCGAGAACCTGAAGGCTCTGGACGAACTTTCCACCAATATGTGGTTTACCTGGAACTGGGACGCCATCATGATGTTCGTCGGGATAAACGAGGAGCTGTGGCACCGCTCGCACCGCAACCCCAAATGGATCCTGGGCACCCTCCCGCCCGAGCGCCTTGAAGAACTCAGCCGGGACCAGAATTTCCTCGGCAAACTCGGTGAGATCCAGAACAAATTCGAGAGCTATATCGCGTACAAGGACACCTGGTTCGCCAAGAACCGCCAGGAGCAGGACAAGGATATGCAGGTGGCGTACTTTTCGATGGAATACGGCATCGGCGAGGGCCTGCCCATTTACTCGGGCGGCCTGGGCATGCTCAGCGGCGACCATCTGAAGTCCTCGTCCGACATG
>Ga0116170_10003618_pt1 | contig 14397 bp, 11 predicted proteins | sample AD_JPNHW1_MetaG_FD_89797 | JGI IMG/M metagenome (GOLD analysis project Ga0116170, IMG submission 89797) | Active sludge microbial communities of municipal wastewater-treating anaerobic digesters from Japan - AD_JPNHW1_MetaG | ecosystem: Engineered > Bioreactor > Anaerobic > Digestate | place...
GTGTACGAGCCGCGCGGCGCCTACCAGCTGATCGCCAACCTCCTGAAGCCCGCCGGGCTGGGCGACCTCAACGCGCGGCTGGAGGAGCTCAAGCGCAAGCTTTCCCAGGAAGGCCTGTTCGACGCCGATCGCAAGAAGGAGATCCCGCCCTACCCCATCCGGGTGGCGCTGATCACCTCGCGCACCGGGGCGGTGCTCCACGACGTCTGGCACGTGCTGTCGCGACGCGCGCCGCACCTGGAACTCCTGGTGGTGCCCTCGCCCGTGCAGGGCGCCGAAGCCGTACCGGGGATCGTGCGGGCCCTGGAACAGCTGGCCACCCTGGAAGGCACTCCCGACGCCCCCGACGTGGTGATCCTGGCGCGCGGAGGCGGCTCCCTGGAAGACCTCTGGGCCTTCAACGAGGAAGCCGTGGTGCGCGCCGTGGCCGCCTCGCCCTTCCCCACCATCTCCGCCGTGGGTCACGAGACCGACACCACCCTCTGCGACTTCGCCGCCGACCTGCGGGCACCCACGCCATCGGCCGCGGCCGAACTGGTCAGCGAGGAACGCCTGACCCTGCTGGCCCAGCTCTCCGAGATCGAGGAACGCTCGCGGGCGGGTCTTCTGCGGCTGGTGGCCATCCGCCGACAACGCCTGGATCTCCTGTCCAAGCGCCCCTGCCTGATGCGCCCGGACGAGCCGCTGCGCCGTGCCGGCCAGACGTTGGACCTTCTGCACGACCGCCTGGAGCGGTCCCTGCGCCAGGTCTCGCGTTCCAAGGCGAGCGATCTGGCTCTCCTGGCGGGCAAGCTCGAGGCGTTGAGCCCCCTTCGCGTGCTTTCGCGGGGGTTCGCCGCCATCAGCACGGAATCCGGCAAGGTGGTCATGAAGTCCACCGACCTCCGGACCGGCGACCGCATCCGCATCGCCTTCGCCGACGCCGAGCGCCTGGCCCGGGTGGAGTGAAGGCCGGGGCGTTTTTCCCCGATCCGTCCTTCGGGACTTTCCCCTGCACGGAGGGTTCTATATTCTGGGGTTCGGTCGATCCTGGCCGAAGTTTGACCTTTTGGGAGCCGCCGTCCATCCGATGACACAATCCATGTCCTTCGAGCAGTCCTTGGCCCGCCTGGAAAGCCTGGTGGCCCGATTGGAATCCGGCGACCTCCCCCTGGACCAGGCGCTCAGCGAATACGAAGAAGGCATCGGGCTGGTCCGTTCCTGCCGAAGCCTGTTGGATCGCGCCGAACTCAAGATCCAGAAGCTGGTGGACCGCGGTGGCGTCCCCCAAGTCGCAGGCTCGGAACCCGCCGAGCTGTTCGGAGGTACCGAAGGATGAGCGCCCACATCAACGAATTCCTGGCCCAGGCCAAAACCCGCGTGGAAACCGTGCTGGATCGCGTGGTGCCGTCCACCACCCACATCCCCGGCACCCTCCACGAGGCCATGCGCTACAGCCTGATGGCCGGCGGCAAGCGTCTGCGTCCGGGGCTCTGCTACGCGGCCTTCGAGGATTGCGGAGGCCGGGGCGAAGCCGCCGACTGGGGCGCGGCGGCGCTGGAGATGGTGCACACCTTCTCGCTGATCCACGACGACCTCCCCTGCATGGACGATGACGATTTCCGTCGCGGCATGCCCACCTGCCACAAGAAGTTCGGCGAGGCCATGGCGGTGCTGGCCGGCGACGCGCTGTCCATCCTCGCCTTCCAGGTGCTGGCCCGCGCGGGCAACGCCCAGGCGATCTCCGTGCTGGCCGACGCCCTCGGCTCCGACGGCATGCTGGGCGGGCAGGTGGTGGACATCCTGAGCGAAGGCAAGCCCTGCACGCTGGAGACGGTCGACTACATCCACGTCCACAAGACCTCCGCGCTGATCGAGGCGTCCCTGGAGCTGGGCGCGGTCCTGGCCGGCGCCGACGAATCCCGCCGCAAGCTCTACCGCGACTACGGACGGGCCATCGGATTGGCCTTCCAGATCGTCGACGACATCCTGGACATCGAGTCCTCCACCGAGGAACTGGGCAAGGACGTGGGATCGGACGTGGAGAACCAGAAGGCCACCTACCCTGCCGTGGTCGGTCTGGAAGAAAGCAAGAAACGCGCACGACAACTGGTGGACCACGCGTTGCAACTGACGACCCAGATGGGTCCCCGCGGACCGGTCCTGGCCGATCTGGCGCGATTCATCGTCGAACGAGGGAACTGAAATGGCAGAGATCTCCGGACCGCCCAAGGCAGGTCCGCTCCTATCGGTCATCCGGACTCCGGACGACGTGAAGAAATTGACCCTTCCCGAGCTGGCCGAGCTGGGAACGGAGATCCGCGAATTCATCGTGGCCACCATCAGTCGCCATGGCGGCCACCTGAGCCCCAATCTCGGAACCGTGGAACTGACACTCGCCCTCTTCAAGGTCTACTGCCCCGGAACCGACCGCTTCGTGTGGGACGTGGGCCACCAGGCCTACCCCCACAAGCTCCTGTCCGGCCGCCAAGAGACCTTCCACACGATCCGCCAGCACGGCGGGCTCTCCGGGTTCCTCAAGCGCACGGAAAGCAAGTACGACGACTTCGGGGCCGGCCACGCCAGCACCTCCATCTCCGCCGCCCTGGGAATGTCCGTGGGCCGCGACCTGCAGAAGCGCAAGAACCGCGTCTTCGCGATCATCGGCGACGGCAGCCTCACCGGCGGCATGGCGCTGGAAGCCTTGAACAACGGGGGAGTCCGCCAGGAAGACCTGACGGTGATCCTCAACGACAACAAGATGTCGATCGCCCAGAACGTGGGCGGGATCGCCAAGCACCTCAACCGCGTGATCTCCGATCCCCGCTGGAACAAGCTGCGCAAGGACGTGTGGGGAGCGCTGGGCCACCTGGACAAGGTGGGCAAGGGCTGGGCCGACCAGGCCCGAGAGGCCGCCCGCAAGGTGGAGGAGGCGGTGAAGGGCATGGTGCTGCCCGGATCGTTCTTCGAGGATCTGGGCTTCCGCTACTACGGCCCCCTGGACGGCCACGACCTGCCCGCGCTGGTGGATTTCTTCGAGAAGCTCAAGGATATCCCGGGCCCCAAGCTGGTGCACGTGATCACCCGCAAGGGCAAGGGCTACGAACCCGCCGAGAACGACACCGCCGGCAAGTGGCACGGCCTGGGCGCCTTCGATCCGGAGACCGGCAAGGTGGCCCCCTCCTCGGACCCGCGCCCCAGCTACACGCAGGTGTTCGGCGAAGCCCTGACGGAACTGGCCAAGGCCCACCCCGAGGTGGTGTCCATCACGGGCGCCATGCCCTCGGGCACCGGCCTGAGCACCATGGCCAAGTCCTTCCCGGATCGCGTGTTCGACGTCGGCATCGCCGAGCAGCACGCGGTGACCTTCGCGGCGGGCCTGGTCTGCGAGGGCGTGCGTCCGGTGGTGGCCATCTACTCCACCTTCCTGCAGCGCGCCTACGACCAGGTGGTCCACGACGTGGCCATCCAGCACCTGCCGGTCATTTTCTGTCTGGATCGCGCCGGCCTGGTGGGCGCCGACGGCCCCACCCACCACGGCGCGCTGGACATCGCGTACATGCGCACCGTCCAGACCATGGTGGTGATGGCCCCCAAGGACGAGATGGAAATGGTGGACATGCTCCACACCGCCTACGCCCACACCGAAGGTCCTTCGTCCATCCGCTATCCGCGCGGATCGGGCCGCGGCGTCCCGATGCGCGAACCCCGCATCCTGGAGATCGGCGTACCGGAGACTCTCCGGCAGGGTTCGCAGGTGGCGCTCCTGGGCATCGGGAACATGGTGGAGACCTGCGCGAAGGTCGCCGACCTCCTGGCCGCTTCCGGCATCCAGGCCACCGTGGTGAACGCCCGCTTCGCCAAGCCCCTCTCGCACCACCACTACCGGAACCTGCTGGAAGCCCACGACCTGATCGTCACCGTGGAAGACGGCGTACGCACGGGAGGCTACGGCTCGGCGGTGGCCGAGACGATGGCCGATCTCGGCCTGCCGCGCCGCCACCTGCTCCTGGGCCATCCAGGAGACCGATTCATCGACCACGGCGACACCGAACGCCTGCTCCGGGACATGGGCCTGGACGCCGACTCGATCGCCGCACGCATCCGCAACGCACTGGAGACGCCATGAACAGGGACCGAGGATTTTCAGGGGAGGGCCCCAGCGGGCCAGGACGCGGCGGAAAGCCCGAGATCCCCTCGTGGAAGCGCAGGCCCCGTTCCGCGGCCCCCCGCGTGGCCAAGGACGAGCAGGGACTGCTTTTGATGGACCAGGAGCTGCGCGCGGTGGCCGACCTCAAGCAGGAGAAGGCCCGCGAACGCACCGGACAATATCTGGTGGAAGGCGTGAAGGCCGTGGAGACGTTGATCGACCACGCCCGCGAGAACGTCGTGGCCGTCTACCAGACCGAAGGCCTGGAGTGGAACAAGGCGCTCCTGACCAAGTCGCCGGGCAAGGTCCCCGTGCGCGTGGTGTCCAGCCGCGAGATGGAGCAGATCTCCGGCACCAAGACCCAGCAGGGGCTGGTGGCCGTGGCCATGGCCCGCGCGCTGCGCATCAACTGGGAATCGGCCCGCCGCGTCACGCTGGTGGACGCCGTGCAGGATCCGGGCAACCTGGGAGCGCTGTTTCGCACCTCGGCGGCCTTCGGGTTCGACGCCATCGTGCTGGGCAAGGGATCGGTGGATCCGTTCAATCCCCGCGCGGCGCGTGGATCGTCGGGCCTGGTGGCCTCCATCCCCTTCGAGAACAACGTGCGCCTGGAACAGACCATCGACTTTTTGCGCAACAAGGGATTCACCATCGTGGGCACCAGCCCGCACGGGAAGGATTCCATCGAGAACGTCGCGCTGAAGAAGAAGGTGGCCATCCTGGTGGGCAACGAAGGCAAGGGATCGTCGGCGAACCTGCTGGACCTCTGCGACGCCAAGGTGCGCATCCCGATGGCCGGCGGCGTCGAATCGCTGAACGTGGCCGTGGCCCACGGCATCCTGGCCGCGGGCCTGTTCCAGCGGATGGAGTGATTTTTCTGCGGTGATCGTGGCGTGCGATCCCTACGTACGGATTGTACGTAGGGATCGGGCATGCCCGATCCTCACAATGTCCGGATCCCCGTCAGCGACCCGCCACGTAACCCGTGCGCGTTTCGGCGACCCCATGAGCCTGCATGGAGCATAGATACACGCCCCCAGGCAGGTCGCGTCCCGCCAGCTCCACCGTGTGTTCGCCGGCGGCGAACGTGCGACCGGCGATCTCGGTGGCCATGCGGCCATCGATTGATCGGACCTTCAGCGACACCCAGGACTGTTCGGGAATCGAAAAGCGGATGGCCGGGGTTCCTGTGGCGGAACGTGTCCACGCCAGATGGGAGGCGGAGGGTGCAGCCACCACGCGGGGTCCCGTGGCGCTGATTCCGTTCTCGAACATCTTCAGGTCGATGGACTCGCCCATCACCTTGTAGCCTTCGGTGTTGGGGTGGAGCCAGTCGTTCTTCAGGGCTTCCTTCATCTTGGTGGTGTCGGCAGGGTCGCGCATGGTCTTCTCGAAGTCGATCACCGCATCGTAGACCGGGTCGTGGCGGATGAAATAGTTGACCTCGCGGCGCACCGCCTCGTGGGCGGTGGAGTAGTAGCTGTTGCCGTTGAAGGGCAGGATGGTGCCTCCGTACACCTTCACCCCCTTGGCCTTCGCCGCCTGGGCCATCTGCTTGAGTCCCGCGATCAGGTTCGCGGCGCTCGCGTTGGAGCTTCCGATGTCGTTGACGCCGTGGAAGATGATCACCCAGCCCAGTCCTTCCTGCTCCAGCACGTCGCGCTGGAACCGCACCACGCCGGCCGTCTTGGCGGTGCCCAGCACGGTGGTCGCCCCGATCCCCATGTTCAGCACGGCCACGTTCCTGGTCTTCTCGTTGGCCAGGAGGCGCTGGGAGAAGATGTCGGTCCAGCGGTTCTGCAGGTCCGGGGTCAGGCCGTAGCCGTCTGTGATGGAATTCCCGATCACGGCCACCGCCTGGGCGGCCTGGGGCGCGCGCACGTCGATGGTGTTGATGGAGTACCAGTGGGGCGTGGACACCGATCCGGTCAGTTCCGCGGCGGTGACCTTGTCGCCGGACACGATGTAGGAGTTCGTCCGCGATCCCACGTGGCCGGTCATGTTGGACGAGGTGGCCCCGTAGAGGATGGTGATGGCCACGCGCATGCTGGGGGTCAGAGCGAACGCGATGGGGTCGGAGGTCACCGAGGCTCCCGCCGCCAGGCTCGCCGAAGCCTTGCCTCCGAAGGTGAGCGCCTTGAGGGTGGATGCGTCGATCTTGCTTCCGCCGCTGGACACCGCGATGTTCACGGCCTTCAGCTCGGTGGCCTGGGAGTTGTTCACGTTGGACAATTTCAGTCGCAAGGTGTCCCCGCCGATGGACACCCGCACCACCTGGCGCAGGGTGTTGTTGGTCAGCCCCGGCGAGGGCGGCATGTTCGCCGATTCCACCAGGTAGGGGGCGGCGCTCCAGGTGCCCACCCAGTGGTTGTCGGTCTGGGCGAAGACGGCGCCCGCGAGGGCGACCACCCCCAGCACCCGACCGAGGAGGCTGTTCAAGATCGTTCCGTGCACTGATGACTCTCCCGTAGATGAAGGATCGGAGCAAAGCTAGGGATCCGAGTGGATTCCTGGATCCGGCTCCAAGGGGCCGGTGTTGTCGTTCCCACAACGCGAAAGGAAGGGCGATGCCGGCTCCACCGCCAAAACGACGAACGGACGCCGGGGGTGAGACCGGCGCCCGTCCTTTGTCCTGGCTATTTCACCCGATCACTTCAGGGTCGGCGTGGTCCAGGTGATCCACTTGGCCTTGTCGTACTTGTAGTCGGACGGCGCTTCCATCTTGGCCGACTCGCCCGTGCCGCCCAGGAGGAATTTCTGGACATAGCTCTTCACCCAGTGGTCCTGCGTGGAGGGCTGGGTGCAGTGGGTGTGTCCACCCACCGAGCTGTAGGTGATGGACTCCGAGGCACCGAGGGCGGTGAAGATCTCCTTGGCGACATTGGCCGTTCCCCAACCCGCCTGCGGGCCCAGCCAGGCGATGGAGTTGTCCAGGATCAGCAAGCCGCGCGGCGCGATCATGCCGATCATCTCGTGGTGGTCCACGGGCAGCTTGTTGATGGAAGAACCGAAGTTCGAGTAGAAGTCCTGGCGGGTCCAGAACTGCTCGTCGTAGGTGCTCTTGATGGGCTGCGCGTCGGTGAACACGTTGAGCATGCGCCAGGCTGACACGCCGCCCGACCCCGATTCCTGCGGGATCACCAGCTGCACGCGCTGATCGAATGAGCCGGAGATCGCCGACGACTTGCCCCAACGGGAGCAACCCGTCACGGCCAGGTGCTTGGGATCGATCCCCGCCTCCGGAGTCTTCTCCAAGGCGTCGATGATGCGGGAGAGGCCCCATGCGTGGGCCATCAGCTCGGAGGCTGTGGCACTCTTGCCGTAGAGATCGTAGAAGAGGCCCGCACCGCGTCCGGATCCTTCGGCGGCGATGGTGGTGATCCCGTAGCTGATCTTGGCCACGGCAAGACCCGAATAGCCGCCGATGCTTCCGCCGTCCCAGCCGATGATGGCCGGGAACGGACCCGCACCCGACGGCTTGGTGATGCTGACGCTGAAGGAGATGGACTTGCCCTTGTCGGTGACCTTCACGGTGAGCTTCCCGCCCGAGAACGATCCTTCCACCTTTTCCGGGTTGCGGGGCTTCTCGCCGTGCACGTACTTCTCGAGCATGGCCGCGATTTCTTCGCGACGGCACTTCCACTGTTCCTTGGTGGTCACCTTGGTGCCGTCCAGCATGGTGAACGGATCGGGGAGATTGGAGATGTTGGTGAGCGAGGACACCGCCGGAAGCGCCGGGATGGTGCACTCGCTGCGGTGGTCTTCCTTGAAGTCATCGCCCCCGCCTGCGGTCGCCATGGTCACCGCGATTCCGGCTTCGGTCTCCGACTTCATGGCGTAGGTGGTGCTGGTGTAGCCGGTCTTGGAAAAGGCCAGCGTGGGAAGCGTGGCCAATTCGCGCGCGCTCACCAGGTGGGAGGCGATCTTCCAGCCGGAAGCTCCGCCGTCCAGGACGGGCATGTACACGAAATCCGCCCCGTGGCGGGCGCGGAGGAAGGCCGCGTCGAAGCGGATCGACGAAGGGATCTCCACGCGTGCCATCCCCTGGGCCAGGATGGTGGTGGCGCTCCAGAGATTGCGCCCGTTCACGTCCACCAGATCCAGCGCGACGGCGCCTTCGCCGGGACATTGCACCTGGAGCGCACCATCCACATGCTTGACCGTGAAGGCGGGCTTGGCGGAGGATTTCCACTGCAATCCACTGGTCGCAAGGGAAAACGACCCGTCGGCGGCGGTGGTGGTCTGGATGGCTGGTGTGGCACCCTGGACGGACACCGTCACGCCCGCCAGCGCCACGCCCTTGTCGTCCTTCACGGTGCCGGATGCCTGCCCGGCGTGGGTGACGACGGCCATCAGGCCCGCCAGCACCAGCGCCTTGCCGGCGAAAGTGGCTCTGAGGATTTCACGTTTCATGGAGGATCTCCACTGAGGATGGAACGGATGACTGCTGGCGACCGTGCGCAAGGAACGACCACGCCCATGGGTTGGCGTCCGACGACCTCGCTTCGGCGACTCCTGTTGGGGAACTTAGGGTGCGCCAACGTCCCGCAAGGGCGGGTGGCGAGAAACATCATTGTACAGTTCACAACACCTGAAAAGGCCCCATGATCGCCTCGAACACCGCTTGGGAAGCCACTTCCCGGCGATTCGCGGATCCAAACCACCCGCGTTGCCGGAGCTTTCCGCGGGGACGAACTCGCGTTCCCAAAGGGCGATCCCCCTGCGGTCCGTTGCCAATCCACCAATGGATCCTTCTCGCGGCGGCACTCCCTCCCCTGGGTCCCCTTGCCATTTTCCCCAGATGCTCCCCGGTGGTGGGGAGTCCACGGCGGCGGGAACGAATCGATGCGCTCTGTCTTCGACTACCTGGACTATCGGGAGATCCTGAGGGACGCCTTCGAGGAGCGCAAGCGCGAACACCCCCTGTTTTCCCTGCGGATGCTCGCCCAGCGACTCGGCGTGGAGCCCGCCCTGACCCTGCGGATCCTGCATGGGCACGCCCAGCTTCCGGTGCAATCGCTCCCCGAGGCCATCTCCTTCCTGGGACTGACCGACCGCGCGGCCGAGTACTTCATCGCGCTTTCGGCCTACGCCCGTTCCACAAACGGCAAGGAACGCGGTCGCCACCTCGAGGAGGCCATCGCCCTGCGCGAGGTGGCGCAGCGCAAACTGGTCGACCACGAGCTCGACTACTACCGACACTGGTACGTGGTGGCCGTGCGTTCGCTCGTGGAAGTCATGGATGGCCGGATGGATCCCGTCGAGATCGCCAGCCGCCTGTCGCCTCCCGTGTCCAGCGAGGACGTCTCGAAGGCACTGGACCTGCTCCTGGAGCTGGGCCTGGTCCGCAGGACGGCCCCGGACCGTTTCGCGCTGTCCGAGCCCCACCTCAGCGCCGGCGGCCCCCACCGGACCGCGGCCGTCCGCAGCTTCCAAAGACAAGTTCTGTCGTTGGCTTCGGAATCCCTGGAGAGGTTTCCCGAATTCCAACGGGACGTCTCCACCCCGACCTTCGCGATGGACGAGGACTGCTTCCGGGAGGTCGGCGGGATGCTCCGCGAAACCCGCCGATTGATCCAGCTGCGCATCGAGCAGTCCCGCCAGCCGGATCGCGTGCTCCAACTGGCCATCGCCTTCTTCCCCCTGGCCCCCTCCACGAGCCGTCCGGGGGATGGACACCCGGGAGGCCAGCCCGAGTGAACGACCTCGCCCCCGATTCCGACGAATCCGGGATCGGGACCGGATCGCTCCTTCGTTGGTGATTCAACAATGCACGAATGGAGTTTCCCCTCGATTCCGGAAGGACTTCGAGTCCATTTTCCGGAGAGCCATCCACCTTTCGAACCCACCACGATCCACCGGGATCGGGCACCTCTCACGAGGCCCGGACCGGCAGTGGGAAAATGGAAACCATGCGACCGGTCTTCGAATACCTTGATTATCGCGACATCCTCAAGGAGGCCTTCGAGGAACGCAAGCAGGCCACGCCCTTGTTCTCCTACCGGATGCTGGCCGAGAACTTCGGGCTGGACACCAGCAACATGTTCCGCATCCTTCAGAAGGATTCGCATCTGCCGGCCAGGTGCCAATCCCGGGCCGTCGAATTCATCGGATTGACCGGCCGTGGGGCCGAATACTTCCTCCTGTTGATCGCCTACGCCCGCGAGCGCAACCCCAAGGCTCGCGCGGAGATCCTCGAGAAGGCCATGGACCTTCGCGATGTCGAACGCCGCAAGCTCACCGAACAGGAGCTCGCCTACTACCGGGACTGGTACGTGGTGGCGGTCAGGTCCCTCCTGGAGGTGATGGACGGCAAGGCACGTCCCGCCGAGCTCGCGACGCGTCTATCCCCCGCCGTGACCGAGGCCCAAGCGGGGCAGGCCCTGGATCTGCTCCTGGAACTGGGGCTGGTGAAGAAGGCATCCTCGGAACGGCTGGTCCTGTCCGACGCCCACTTGACCGCGGGCGGCGAGGAAAAAACAGAAGCCGTGCGGCAATTCCAGCGTCAAATTCTCTCCCTGGCCTCGGAAGCGCTCGAACGCTTCCCACGGGAGACGCGGGACATCTCCACCATCACCTTCGCCGTCGACCACGACGCCTTCGTGGAAATCAGGGAAATGCTGCGGGAATGCCGTCGACAGATCCAAAAACGCATCGAGGACTCCAGGAAGCCCGACCGGGTCATGCAATTGGCCATGGCGTTGTTTCCCCTGGCTCCATCCACAGGAACCTCGGCATGAACCGGCTTCGGGCATCGCTTGTGGCTTGCGGGGCGTCGTGCCTGGTGTTGGCCTGTTCCGAACAGCCCGTGGCGGGCAATTCCTCGGAAACGGAAAATACCGCCTCCGCGCGCGAAATTTCGGTCGACTCGCTCTACTACGGATGGCTCCCCTATCCGTTCCACGCCACGGTCGCCACCCTCCGTCTGGACAGCAGCACCCTGGACTTCTCCAAGGTCGACTCCGCGGGCAGCGAACTCACGGTGGAGTCGCTGGAGGGGCGGCAATTGCCCTTCGAACGGATCTTCTGGGATCGCGCCGCTTCCCGTGGGCGCCTGCGCGTGCGCCTGCAAGGATCTCTGCTCCAGCATGGAGCCCGGTTCCGGTTGCGTTGGGGCTCAACGGTGCGGGGCGTTCCCGATTCCGCCTCCGTCTGGGATTCCATCTCCAGCTTCCAACGCATGCTCATGACCTCGGTGCTGGTGGACGATTTCGAGCACGGCTCCCTGAAGAGCCTCCTTCCCGACACCGCCACATGGAAGGCGGTCGCGGGTGCCGGGGCCACCGCCTCGCCTCTGAAGCTCGCCGACGCCGGTCGCGGACGCGATGGCATCGCCTTGATGCTCACCTACACGGCCGAGGCGGTCTCCGGCAAGTACGCGGGCATCAACGTGAAGCTCAGCCCTCGTCCCATCAGTCTCCGCGCCTTGGATTCCATCGAACTCATGGTACGGGGCACCGGTCGGCTGTCGGTGACGCTGGATCGGCCGGAAGGCAACACCGCCCCCAAGACCTGGGCGCGCATGAACATCGACACCACCTGGAAACGCATCCGGGTGCGTCCCCAGGATTTCGACCCCGCCGATGGCGTGGGCGGAAACATCGGTTGGACGCGCATGCGCGATTCCATCACACACCTCACGTTCCTGATGGAGGGTGGCAAGGAGCTTTGGATCGACGACGTGCGGCTCCACGGCATCGTCCTCGACGACCTGCGCTGAGCCGACGCTCGGGATCGTTACCGATTCGCCAACGGAAATGCGGGCGATCCCCTCCGTGCCCGCCGGTGCGAGAATGGATCTTTCCCTGGTGGGTGGGACACCTGGATTCGGGTGCCCCGACCCCATGTGCAGCGGCGAGCCAGGCTACATTCGGGATACCATGACGGAATGAAGATGCAACAGCGTTCCCAACATCTTCGACGGACGCCTCCAGAGGGCCGAGGACGAAGCTCCCGGAGGATTCCGGGATGAAGCCCGTCTTCGAATACCTGGACTACCGTGCCTACCTCAAGGACGCCTACGAGGAGCGCAAGGCCGAGTCGCCGTTCTACTCCTACCGCATGATGGCGGAGTCCTTCGGGCTGTTCCCCAGCAACGTGTTCCGCATCCTCCACGGCGAAGCCCACCTCCCGGCGCGTTGCCACAGCCGCGCCCTCGAATTCCTGGGCCTCTCCGGACGAGCGGCAGAGTATTATCTGCTCTTGATGGCCTACGCACGGGAACGTTCCGTCAAGGAACGCACGCTCATCCTGGAAAAGGCGATGACCTTGCGCGACGTTGCGCGCAGGACGCTGGAGTCCAAGGAACTGGAGTACTTCTCCCATTGGTGGACCGCGGTGGTCCGTTCCCTCCTGGAGACCACCGGTGGACGCGCGGTTCCCTCGGAACTGGCCAAGTCGCTGATCCCCCCGGTCAAGGAATCCGAGGTCCAGGCCTCGCTGGCCCTGCTTCTGGAGCTGGGCCTGGTCAAGCGCGCGAGCTCCGGCCGGCTCCTTCCCGCCGAAGCCCATCTGACCGCAGGTGGAGAAGCCAAGTCCCAGGCCGTTCGCGGATTCCAAAGACAGATCCTGTCTCTGGCTTCATCGGCCCTGGAACAGATCCCCCCCGACCAGCGCGACATGTCCACCCTCACCCTGTCCATGGACGAGCGCGCCTTCCGCGAGATCCGGGAGCTGGTGCGCGAGTGCCGGCGCCAGATCCAGAAGCGCGTGGAGGAATCCAAGGAATCGGATCGCGTCATGCACCTGGCCATGGCCTTCTTCCCCGCGGCACGCGTCGCCGGGAGCACCCCATGACGCCCCGGACCGCCCCGTTCGCGCTGGCCGCCTTGCTGGCCCTGTACGGATGCTTCGAAGAGCGCTCCGCAGGCACCTCCACGGAAACCGAAAACGCAATCAGTGCCCGTCTGATCCGGGGAGATTCCATCTTCCCGCCGTCCGAGGCCTTCCCCGGCGAAACCGTGGTGGCTACGCTGCAACTGGATTCCACCGTTGTGGACTTCTCGCGGACCCGGCCCGACGCCAAGGACCTGGAAGTCGTGCGGATGGATGGCCAGGCCATCCCCTTCGAAGTGAATTTCTGGGACCGCGAGCATTCCCGGGGACGCGTGCAGGTGCGATTGGAACCCATGATGCGCATGCACGGCTCCCACTTCTGGTTGCGCTGGGGGCTTCCTCCGGCGGAACGCCAATCGACCGAGCAGCTCTGGTCGGGGATTCCGGACAACCGGAGACTCGCCTGGAATTCCGTTCTGGTCGACGACTTCGAAACGGGATCCACCCTCCACAATCGTCTACCAGACTCTTCGTTCTGGTACTTCGGTCCCAAGTTCCTCCCCTCGGGACTGGTCAGCCCAGGAAGCGACGGCAAGGGAAGTTCCCTCCATCTGGCTTGTCTGACGGGTCAATGCGACACCGGCCGCAGCATCTTCACCGCCACCATGCTGGCTGCCACGCGGCGCTCCCTGCGGGGTCTGGATTCGGTGGAACTGTGGGCGCGCGGTTCGGGCAATCTCTGGGTCACCTTCGAATCCCTGGACAGCGTCCAGATGGGACGGATGTCGCGCGGTCAGATCGACAGCATCCAACCCATGCGCTGCTGGGCTCCACGTCAACTGAGTTCCACCTGGCAGCGCGTGGTCGTGCGTCCCTCCGACTTCCTCGCCCCCGACGGCAATCGAGGGAACGTCGGCTGGGACGCGGTCCGGGATTCCATCAACTATCTGGTTTTCCTGATGGATGGTGGTTCGGAATTCTGGATCGACGACATCCGCCTCCACGGCGTCCTCCGGCAGGAGCTGCAGTAGGTTCCTCTTGCGAGGTGCCTACAAGGCCCGAGCAGGGCAGCGCCTGAGACGCCACCCATCGGCCGCCATTCGGTGCTTCACCTGGCGTCTTCGGTGCGCTCGTTGCAGCCGCTGGGAGTCCGGCTTGGATGCCGAAGCAGTGCCGGTTCTCATCGTGTCCTGATCGAGCTTATGGGGGCACTCGATCCACTCCCAGGGTGCACATCGATGCAACGCGGAGCCGTATGCAAGAGTGTCCAGGGGCCGCAAGCCCCCGACCTGCGACCAGATCCTGAGGCACGGTGTCAGGGCAAGACCATGATTCGGACTCCAGCGGTCTTCCTTGACTGTGAATTCGTATTTCCCTGGAACGCAGAAAGCCCTCCGTCGTTGGACGGAGGGCTTTCTAAAGGAATGTGGCGGCGACCTACTCTCCCCGGAATCGTATGGTCCGAGTACCATTGGCGCTGAGAAGCTTAACTA
>Ga0116170_10003619_pt1 | contig 14396 bp, 14 predicted proteins | sample AD_JPNHW1_MetaG_FD_89797 | JGI IMG/M metagenome (GOLD analysis project Ga0116170, IMG submission 89797) | Active sludge microbial communities of municipal wastewater-treating anaerobic digesters from Japan - AD_JPNHW1_MetaG | ecosystem: Engineered > Bioreactor > Anaerobic > Digestate | place...
GTACGATGAGGTGGTGGATGTGCGCGTCTTCGTCTCCCGGGCGGGCGAGCAGGTCATCAAGTACTATAAGCTCTTCAACGACCTGGAGAAGAACTTCGACAAGGTCTGGGTGGAGATCAACGCCAACTCCCCCTTCCTGGCCGGACAGCTCCAGACCAGGCGCTACGAGTTCCTGCTGCTGGCCCCGACCACCTCCAATACCGTGGCCAAGATCTCTTTAGGCCTGGCCGACTCCCTCCTCTCCAATGCCGCCATCATGTCTCAGAAGGCATTCGTGCCCACCTACATCATGCCCTGCGATTATCTGCCGGGAGTGCTGACCACCATCCTGCCGGACGGCAGCGAGATGAAGCTGCGCATCCGAAAGGAGGATGCTGAGCATGTGGACCGGCTGCGCCGCATGGAGGACATCTTCGTGATCGAAAGGCCCGACCAGATCGCAGGCATATTCGGGAAGCATTTCTCAGAAATTTCTGCCGGAAAATAGGCGAGGAGCAGCATTTGGCCTGCTATTTTTCCGTTTCTTCCTTTGGCTCCTTGCTATTTTATGTGGGCGGTGAAGTGGTTCGTTGTCTCTGTGTCTCTGCGCCTCTGTGGTTTAGTTAGTACGTTGCTGATGATTAAGCCTACTGCTACTGAACAAAACCACAGAGACACAGAGGCACAGAGATAATATTAACCCTGAAAGACAGAACTACTTAAGTTAGTCCACAGGAAATAGCGAAGAAACCCCTTTACTGAGAGGGCTTCCTGGGGGCGGCAGGCACGGCGGGGATATCTTCCAGGCAGACAAGGTCGGAATGCTCCCCGGCGTAGATGCCCTTTACGAGAACAGTCCTGTTGCCGCAGGGGATGGTATCGTTTATGCTCAATACGCGGGCTAGCAGGGGCAGCCCCTTCCTCTCCACGGCCAGCCAAACCTGCATGGCCTGGCAGTCCACATCCTCCACCTGCAATGTGCAGTTGCCGATTGTGCAATTGTCATCCACGGAGAGGATGCTCTCCGCGGCGGGAGAGGATGGCGTCAGGAGAATTAGCAACAGTAGCAGCAGCATTGCGGCTGCCGCCCTTTTTGCCCGGCATGCAATAGTCGCCCCTGCCATCTCAACCCCTGCAATAATTGCCCATGCCCACTTCATTCCGATGCCTCGAAAGGATTTTGTACTTATGAATCTATCGTGCATTTATTACTGTAGCTGCAAAAAGTAATACTGGTGTTTCCATGAAGGCTTCCAAGGACGTTGGCATACTTGTGCTGGGCCACGGCTCCAGCCTGCCCTACAACAAAGAGCTGGTGGAGAGCCTTGCCGCCATGATCGGCAAGATCCACCCCGGACCGGTCAGGACTGCTTATCTCAATATGAACCAGCCCAGCATCCCTGAGGGGCTGAAGAGCTTCGCCGGGACGGGCGTCTCCAGGATTGTGGCTCTGCCCCTCTTCCTGGCCCACGGGGTTCATACCCGCCAGGACATCCCCCATGAGCTGGGCATAGATCCTGCCGTTCGGCGGGGCACATTGAAGATCGGGGGCGAAGATGTGGCCGTCATCTGTGCCGAGCCCCTGGGCGTGGATGAATGCATCGCGGCACTGGCATGCAAGCGGGCGGAAGAGTCCTTAGTGTAGCCGTACTCGATACCATCCACGGCGGCTCCATCATTGCCGCAAAGATGGCCGAGTCCGGCCTGAATGCCCAGGCTCTGGAGGTCTACCATCACACCCCCGACCTGGGGGGCTATGACCTGGTGGTCAGCCCGGTTCACCTCTCCCCCAATAATCCGGCACTGGCCCAGGTCAGGAGGGAGAAGAAAAAGGTCATCTCTCACCATCAGGCGGTGGGGGAGCTGCTTTTAGCCCGGCGGGGAGGCCGTCCCCTCCCCCAGGTCTTCGAGGTCACCGGGACGCACAGCAAGACGACCTCGGCACTTCTGCTCTCCCTCATCCTCTCCGGCAGGAAGAGGGTCTTATCCCATACCACCCGCGGCCTGGAGGTCTGGGAGGACGGACGGCCCAGGCTGATAAGATCCGGGCTGTCCATAACACCGGCCAGCGTCATCTTGGCCCTGGATGCGGCCGCGGAGCAGGGCGTGCAGGCGCTGGTGGCCGAGGTCTCTTTGGGCGGCACGGGGCTCGCCGACTTTGGAATCATAACCAGCCTTTCGACGGACTATCTCATCGCCGGGCAAACCAAGTATGCCAGCACAGCCAAGCTGCAGATGCTCTCCCTGGCCAAAAGAGGGGCAAAGATCCTCTGCCATGCCGATGCCCGCCTCTCCGCCGATGTCACATTCGCCTCCGGTGGAATGGTGCGCGCCCGGCCGGACTCTCTGCTCTTTGGGGCAGAGAGGACCGGGCTGGACACGGACGACAGCCTGCATTTCGCCAGCTACGAGACGGCCATCGCTGCTGCTGCTGCGGCAGCCTGGGCGGCGGGCCTGACGGCAGGCGAGATTGCCCGTTCGATCTCCGGTTTTGCAGGCTTTGCCGGGCGGATGAAGACCATCGAGAGGGATGGCACAATTCTCTACGACTGCTCCAACTCCGGCCTGAAAGCAAAGGATGTGGACTGGGCCCTGGACCTGGCCAAGGGTGAAGGCCTAACCCTGGTGGTGGGGGAGGACGCAAAGACGGTCTGCGAGGGCATGAACATCCCGGCTCTTGCCGAGCTGCTCCGCCAGCGCCGGGCTGAGGCCGCCCGGCTGATCCTGGTGGGCGAGCGGCTGCTGCCTCTGGTCGATGGCCTGTCCGCGGAGTGGGCGGGCAATCTGGAGGAAGGGCTGGCAAAGGCCAATGAGGGCAGCCCCAAGAGGCTGCTCTCCTGTGTGAAGTGTTTCAGGTGATAAAATGGCAAATGTTTCAAGCGAAGTGCAAAATCTAACCATTCTGCATCCCAGGCCCAGCTCCATTGTGGCTGCGCTCTATACCCTGCGCGACCTGGGGGCCGAGGTGGTCATACTGCATGGGCCGAGCGGCTGCTGCTTCAAGCACGCCCGCCTCCTGGAAGAGGATGGGGTGCGGGTCTTGACCACGGCCCTCGATGAGGCGGGATTCGTCTTCGGAGGCCAGCAGACACTGACCCAGCTTCTCAAGAAGGCCAGGGATATGTTTCACCCCCGGCTCATGGCTGTATCGGGGACTTGCAGCAGCATGATCATCGGCGACGACCTGCATCAGGCTGTGCTGAACGCCGAGCTGGACATACCCGTTCTGGAGGTGGAGGTTCATGCCGGCTATCGGGACAACACCAAGGGAGTGATCATCACATTGGAGGCCGCCCGGGACAAGGGCATCATCGATGAGGTGGAGCTGGCTCGCCAGAAGGCCCTTCTCGCCAAGGCGACCGAGGTCGAGAGGCTCTATGGCGCGGCGAGCAGCGAATACCTGGCTCCGGAGAGGGGCGATATCAAGTACGAGGCTGCCGCCAGGCTTCTGGAGCTATTGCGCCAGGGCAGGCGCGGCCTGAATATCCTCAATGCCAAGAAGGAGACGGCCTACATGTTTGCGGACATCACCGCCGCCGTATCCCAATTGGGGGGCGGACAGGTCGACACGCTGGCCAATCTGGATGAGGGCCTGGGGCTGCCCAAGGTGAGGAGGGATGCGGCCAACATCGCCCGCGACCTCAAGGAGAGGGGCGTGCAGTTCACGAATATCGGCGGCCTGGACGAGTATCCCGTGGCTGGAGAGGCGGTGCAGAGGTGGGTTGCAGGAAAGCACTACGACTTTGCCGTGATCTCCGGAGTGCCCCATGCCATCCCGGCTGCTGCTTTGCAGGGAATGGAGGTCTTCTCCATAACCAACGGCCCCCGCCAGGTGCGGCCCCTGCGCGATCTGGGGCACAGGCATGTGATGGTGGAGATCGACCTTCATCCCAAGACCATGGGGGTCAAGTCAATGGTGGAGTCGGAGTTCGGAGCCACCCTGCGCGCCCTGGCGGCGGCGGGCGGCAAAGCCTGAAGGCTGGGGAGTGGGGGGCGCGGTCCCCCCTTTCAAATTTTATTCAGGGTAATTGGCGCGTCCACCTCTGTCGGCCCTCCGTGTGCTTCTCGTGGCACGAAAATGCCATCTTTGTGAGTTCTTTGTGCCCTTTGTGGTGAAAGTCCGTAGGCCATCGGCCCGGCCCTGAGGCAAACGCCTTCACCACAAAGATCACAAAGTGCGCACAAAGAATGATAGAGAGCGTGAGCAACTGAATGAACTGAGGATGGCCGCACAAAGTAACGAGAGGCCAAAATAATCAGAGCCCTGGCTAAGTATGGCTGGAAAGCCGCCGGCAGGCGGCTACGTTTTAAAAGAATTTTAGAAGGCTTTGGGCAGTTCCGTAAGAAGGGCGTATATGACAAAGCCGATGGTTCCGATGATGCCTATGCCGGCCATGGAGATCTTGGCGATCATATTGAATTCTTCCCGGCTGGGCTTTCTGGCCAGCTTCAACACCCTCAGGTAATCCTCTATCTTGGTGGACGGCATGGAGACGCCAAAGTCCATATTGTCCAGGTCCAGCTTGCTCTTCAAATCCAGCTTATTCTTGAGGTCGAGCTTCGGCTTATCGGAGCTCTTCTTTGGAGTATTTTCAGTTCCCTCGCTCATTCCCGCAGGACAACGAATTGGGGAATGAAAAACCTTGCGGTACCGGTCAGCCCGCCTGAGCAGATGCTGGGCAGCAATCGACGACTGCTGCAGACCTGGTCGAGATATGCACATTCGCGTTGCATCAGAATCCCTACGCAGTCTTAATATTTCGTATTCTTTCATATTATCGCTCAAATAATTTTGAATATAGCGAATGGGATTGGACTTGCCATGAAGATGATCTGGGCGACCATCCGGCCGGAGGTGCTGGACCGGGTGGTGCGGTCCCTGGCCGTGCGCGGCTACTTGGCCATGACCCGCTTTGATGTCTATGGCCGGGGAAAACAGAGGGGTGTGATCGTAGGCGGGGAGAGCTATGATCTGCCCAAGACGGTGCTGATGATGGTAGTGGAGGATGGCAGTGTGGATGAAGCCGCTACCATCATTGAGGAGAATGCCCGCACCGGCTGCGCCGGAGACGGCAGGATCTTCATCACGGCTGTCGAGGAGGCGCGCACCATCCGCACCGGAGAGAGGGGGCTTTGAAGGGCTGAAGGTTTGAGTGGGCGAAGAAAAGGTTCTTTGCCTCTGTGTCTCTGCGCCTCTGTGGTTTAGTAATTGGTAAGTTGCCTGCAATTAACGCCTAATGCTACTGAACAAAACCACAGAGGCACAGGGGAAAATAAACGATTTCCTTCTCAATGCGGGTTACCCGCCCCCTATTCAGCCAATACCTAAAAATAATGTCACAGATGAGGCCTTATTCTTGTCTCTTTTCCAACTCGTGAGTGGAGGACGGCAGCGTGGACGAAGCCGCTGCGATTTTCGAGAAGCGTTCCAGCATGGTCTGTGCCGGAGATGGCCGTATCTTCATCACGACGGTCAACGAAGGCTCACCATCTGCGCGGAGGAGATGGGCTGATTGGCTGGAGTTGGGTAATCGTAATGGCTGCAAAGGTTTTGTGGTGTCCAGAGCTAGGAAAAATCCAGAAATTTAGTTGAATCAAGATATATTATACTCCCAAGATTTCTGAGTAAATTAGATAAATCAGAACTTTGAATATTTTTGAAAATTTCAATGAAGGCGATGGACATACTTGAGCGCATTAAAGCTCTCCTCGGGGGGCGCAAATATATAATTACCACGCATGCAATATCGAGGATGACCGACCGGGGCGTGGCTATCCAGGATCTGATAAGTTTAATAGCTGACGGAGAGATAATAGAAACATATCCTAATCGTGCGCCATGCCCTGCCGCCTTGTTGCTTGGATTCATATCAGGCAAACCCTGTCATGCAGTGGTTGCCATATGCAGAGATCGACTGAGCATAATCACTGTCTATTGGCCTGATGAGGATTGTTGGTTGGATTGCAGGAGGAGGAGATTATGACAAGTTCAGATATCTGTGCCCTCTGTGGTGGAGAATTGCGCAATGGATTTACCGAACTAGTATTGAAGGCCGGAAATGAAGTTGCAGTCATCAAAAAAGTCCCCGCTCTGATATGTGGCTGTTGTAGAGAAGCATATCTAACGCCAGAGGTGTCTGAAAAGATAGATATGGTTATGAAAGAGTATCGTGCAGGAAAGATTCTGGCAAGACCAATCGCGGCGGGTGAAATCGAACTTAAGATGAGCGCCTGATAGATTGCAATTATTGCCTGATTCGTTCTGGGGTGACGATCAGGGGATGTGATCGATTCGGATCACAGTTTGATGAGATTGATCAGGATAAGTGCAAGGGCGAGCAGGCCCCAGGTCAGGTACAGCCGGCGGATCTGTGCCCGCCCCTCTTCTATGCTGCTGCTCTGAATGAGCCTGATTATGAAATAGGCCATGCAGATGTCGGCTGCCAGGGCGAGCAGCAGATAGGCCCCTCCCTGCCAGCCCATGAGGACGGGAATGAATGTGGCCATGATGAAGGCGGCGAATATCCCCGCCGAGAGGCGCAGGGCATAGCCTCTGCCCATGCTGCTGGCGATGCTCTTTGCCGAGCGCATCTCATCGCCTCTGGCATCCATGGCGTCCGATGCGATCTCCTCGCCCAGGTCGAAGAGAAAGGCGAGAGCGGCAAATGTCAGCACCATTCCGTTTATCGACCCCACTGCCGCCCCGCCCATGATGGCCGTCATGGCAACGCAGGAGGCGACAGTGAGATTTCCCAGGAGCCCCATCTCCTTGAGCCGGGCATTGTAGAGAAAGGCGGCCAGCCATGCCAGGGCGGCTAGGGCCAGCACGGATGTGCCGAGCAGCGCTGCGGCGGCGAGGCCGATGGCTGCAAAGAGGATCGACAGGGTCCATAGCTCTCTAGCAGTGACCTGTCCGGAGGGCAGAGGCCGGCCCGGCTGGTTGACCCGGTCCACCTCCAGGTCGAAGTAGTCGTTGGAGATATTGGCCGAGCCGGAGACGAAAAAGCCGGTCAGAAATCCGAGCAATGCTTCTCTCATGGGTGGCAGCCCGGCGAGCCCCAGGATCTCGCCCAGGACGACGAATATCCCGGCTCCGAAGACGAGGTCGATTCTAACCAGGTCGAGGAGGGCATGCAGTTTTGCGAGGATGTGCGACCATCTCCCTCTCAAATAATTTGCGTAAATAGAAGCTGCTAACCTGATAAAGGTGACGATTTATTCTAAATTGTCAACTTATAATTGGCTAACTACTAGTAACCACAAAGAACACAAAGCGCACAAAGAACTCACAAAGATGGAATTTCCATACCACACAGAGGCCATGAGACTTGCATGTGATCGATTGCAGTGACACGTGCGGAGGGTCGGGGCCATTTACGCCCAGGTCACAGGCACGTCGTCCGTCCTGTAGCCGGGCCGCACCTTGGACTCGGCGATCGGAGTAGTCGTCCCGCTGCGGAGCATGAGCAGCCCCGTGTAGGCGATCATGCTGCCGTTGTCCCCCATGAACTTTCGGGGCGGCAGGAAGAACTTCGCCCCCCTCTCCTCGCACATGATGTTCAGCATCTCGCCCAGCCGCTTGTTGGCCCCCACACCGCCCACCAGCATGGCCTCCTTCTTGGCGGCATGGGCCATGGCCCTCTCCGTGACCTCCACCAGCATGGCGAAGGCCGTCTCCTGAAGGCTGTAGCATACATCGGCCAGCTCGTGCTTTTTGGCGGCCTCGGTGGCGGCGGTGGACAGACCCGAGAAGGAGAGGTCCATGCCCTTCACCGTGTAGGGCAGAGGGATGTACTTCTTTGCCTGGCGGGCCAGCTCCTCCACCTTGGGCCCTCCGGGGTGGGGCAGCCCCACCGATCGGGCGAACTTGTCAATGGCATTTCCCACGGAGATATCCAGGGTTTCGCCGAAGATGCGGTAGCGTTCGCGGCGCAAAGCCAGCACCTGGGAGTTGGCCCCGCTCACATAGATCACCGCCGGGTCGGTCGCCCCGGACTGCCATTTTCCCACCTCGATGTGGGAGACACAGTGGTTGACGCCCACCAGGGGCAGCCCGAAGCGCAGGGCCAGCGTCCTGGCCGCCGTGGCCACCGTGCGCAGGCAGGGCCCCAGGCCCGGACCCTGGGAGAAGGCGATGGCATCCATCTTCAAGCCCTGGTCGCGAGCATAGCCCATGACGTCCCCAACCACTTTGGGCATATATTCCGCGTGATGCTGGGCCGCCTCGCGGGGGTGAATGCCCCCTTTGGCCGGGGTGTAGGTGGCGCTTTTCTCGTAGATCACACCCTGCTCGTCCACCAGCGCCGCGCTCAGGTTCCATGCGGTCCCTTCCAGGCCGAATACTATCATTTATATTACTGCTCCTTGTTTGTGCCTTTTTTTTTGTGCTTTGCTTTCCATTTCTCTGTGTCTCTGTGCCTCTGTGGTTTAGTCGGATAGAATATGGAACTATTGCGCACGCCTTAAACTCAACCACAGAGACTCAGAGGCACAGAGCGGTCAAGGGATTCGGCGTGGCGCTCAGAAATATCCCAGGCCGATGTCCTTCCTGTAGCGCATGCCGTTGAACCTGATCCTCTTGATGTTGTCGTAGGCCCTGACCCTTGCTTCGGCCAGGCTCTTTCCGCGGGCGACCAGGGTCAGCACCCGCCCGCCGGTGGTATAGAGCCTTCTTTTGCCGGATGCGTCCGCCGCCGCGTCGGGCGCAAAGGCCGTGCCGTTGTGATAGACCAGCACATCGGGGTCGACCTTCTCCAGGCCGGATATGGGCATGTTGGTGTAATGCTCCCCCGGATAGCCGGGCCGCTCGCCTCCCCCTCCGGAGGAGAGGGGCTTGATGGCCCGTCCGGATATGGCGCAGACACCAAGGCAGCAGTCCTGGGACCACTGGAGGGCGACGTCGCCCAGCCTGCCGTCCACCAGGGCCTCGGAGAGGCGGAAGAAGTCGGTCTCCAGCCTGGGCAGAATCACCTCTGCCTCAGGATCGCCGAGGCGCACATTGATCTCCAGGACGGATGGCTGCCGCTCCTCCGAGATCATCAGCCCGAAGTAGATCACTCCCACATACTCGTGGCCGGTGGCCTCCTTGAAGCCCCGCACCGTGGGAATGGCGATCTTATTCATGATCTTCTCCGTGAGATCATCGTCGAGCCAGGGATGGGGCGAAAAACCGCCCATCCCTCCGGTGTTGGGATTGTTGTCGAGGCAGGGATTTTTGGAGAGCTTGTTGAAGAGGCGCACCGCCACCGCCTCATCTTCGGCGAAGGCCTGCTTATAGTCCAGGGCCGACTGGAGGGGCAGCACCGTCCGGCCGTCGCTCAGGGCAAAGAACATCAGCTCCCGGCCTTCCAGCCTCTCCTCGATCTCAATTCGGTCTCCCGCCGCCCCGAAGAGCCGGGGGCTTTGCATGATGCGCTCGATGGTCGAGCAGGCCTCCTCCTGGCCGGAGCAGACGATGGAGCCCTTTCCCGCCGCCAGGCCGTCCGCCTTGACCACCAGCCCCCTGCCGGGATGCTCAATGCAGTACTGCCGGGCATACTCCCTGGCCTCCGCTGCATCGCTGAAGTTCTCGCAGGGGGGCACGGGGACGCTCAGGCTCTTGAGGAGGTCTTTGGCCGAGCATTTGCTGTTCTCCAGGACCGCTGCTTCCTTCCTGGGACCGAGGATCCTCTGGCCGGCCTCCTGGAAGACATTGACGATGCCGTCGGAGAGATAGCCCTCCGGGCCCACGAACGTCAGGTCGATCCTCTCCTGCCCGGCAAAGGCCAGCATCTCGGATATGGTCTTGGGCGGCTTTCCGCTATGGTCCGCCAGACGGCATTTGTCCATCATCTCGCTGCCTGCGTTTCCTGGAGAGACGTAGACCCTCTCCACCTCCCCGCTCCTGGCAAAGGCATGGGCTATGGCATTGCCCCTGCCGCCCGCATCCACCACAAAGACTCTCTTGCCGGACATCAAATCCCCTCCATCAGTTAGCTATATAAAATAGCAGGTGAAGGCAGATCGGCAAAAATAGTCATCGCGGGCTATCCAGGAGATGGTAATCAAATGTACACCCAAGAGCAGGTGCTAAAGGAGATTTCGGAGAAGAATGTTGAATTCCTCCGTTTGCAGTTTACAGATATATCGGGAATAGTAAAGAACGTGGCCATACCCACCACTCAGATAGGAAAGGCCCTCAAAAGCGGCATATCATTTGACGGCTCTTCCATCGAGGGGTTTGCCAGAATTCAGGAGTCGGATATGGTACTGCAGCCCGACCTGTCCACATTCAGCCTTCTGCCCTGGCGCAGCAAGGACGGATCCAATGAGGCCCGCATGATCTGCGATGTGCACCTGCCCAATGGAAAGCCGTTCGAGGGCGATCCCAGAAATGTGCTGCGCCGCCAGCTCGACGTGGCCCAGGAGATGGGATTCAAGATGAACGTCGGCCCGGAGCTGGAGTTCTTCCTCTTCGAAAAGCAGAACGGTGGCTCGGCTACCATACCCCACGACTTCGGCGGATACTTCGACCTGGGGCCGGTGGACCTGGCAGAGGACGTGCGCCGCGAGATCATACGCTCCCTCATCCAGATGGGCTTTACCATCGAGGCGTCGCACCATGAGGTGGCCAGGGGGCAGCACGAGATCGACTTCGTCTATGACGACGCCCTGAAAAACGCAGACAAGGTGGTGACATTCAAGTACGTCACCAAGACCATTGCCATGCGGGAGGGTCTGCGGGCCACATTCATGCCCAAGCCCATATACGGAGCGGCCGGCACTGGAATGCACGCCAACATCTCCCTCTTCCGCGGCCAGGAGAATGCGTTCTTCGATGAGGATACCCCTCTACAAATCAGCGATCTGGCCAGGTTCTTCGTGGGCGGCCTGATTGAACACGCCTGCGCCATAACCGCTATAGCCAATCCCCTCATCAACTCTTACAAGCGGCTGGTCTCCGGATTCGAGGCTCCCGTCTACATCACCTGGTCCGGGCCGAACCGCTCTTCGCTCATCCGCATTCCCGCCGGACGTGGCCTGTCCACCAGAATTGAGTTCCGCTCACCGGACCCCACCTGCAACCCCTACCTCACATTCGCTGTCATACTGGCGGCGGGCCTGGACGGAATCAAGAGGGGCATCGATCCCGGTGAGGCGGTGGACCTGAATGTCTATCACCTGACGCCCGCGGAACGGGCGGCCAGGGGAATCAAGACTCTGCCCGCCAATCTCAAGGAGGCTTTAGACTATCTGGAGGCGGACAGCGTCATCCGGGGAGCCCTGGGCGAGCACGTCTTCCAGAATATCATGCGCCTGGGGCTGCTGGAGTGGGAGGCCTACAACACCTACGTCCACCCCTGGGAGATTGAAAGGTACATCAATTCATTTTAGGCAAGCGATTGCCGGGGGCACTTTTTGCCCCGACGTTCCTTTTTATTCTGAAAATAAGCTTTTCGTACGTGGACGGAGATTAGTTCTGCCCATAAGCGGACCAATTATGTATGCAATTATTAATAGCAGGAGATGCAGATTTCGCCGTTCACCCGAAACGTATATATCTAGCATCAACATTGGGACAGTCCGGGCCGGTAGCTTAGTCAGGCAGAGCGAAAGGCTCTTAACCTTTAGGTCGGGGGTTCAAATCCCTCTCGGCCCGCTTAATAACCGGGGCTGTGGCCTAGCCAGGTAGGGCGATGGGCTCCAGCGGTATATTTGATGATGAGAAACGGGTCTACTGAGATCTCTCGACGGGGAGATTGTTGATGATCCGTTGGAGCACTGAAATAAGCTGTTATCAGCCACCGTTTCCGGGCTGCAAGTGCTTTCAGTATCGGAGAGACCCGTCGATCGTGAGTTCGAATCTCACCAGCCCCACCTTTTTCTTCTTGCTTTTTGATTTAAGTGATTGCCTCTCTTCGCAAGGCTTCCACAGCGCTTAAATACAAACCGGGCTATCTCCTGGCGGGTGCCGAGATGTACAGAGATGTCATCACATTATGCTGGTCCATCAAAGAGGTCAACAAGAACCTCACCGACAGAAAGTCTACATCCGACTTATCCATAAAGTATCTCAAGGACGCCTGCTCTCTTCTGGCCGGCCACTTGCGGGAAATGGGCAAGTCCAATCCGAAAGAGGCCATTATCGTCGTCGACAGGAAGGGCGGCAAGACATCCTTCGCCCTGGCGGAAGTGGCGGAGATGCTTTACGACACGCGAAAGATCATAGAGCTGAATCTGATAGACAACATCGTAGCCTGGGCAAATACCCGAATTTCGGGCTGATGCTGAAGAGATAGTCAGAAGTTTTTTTTTGCGCCTCAGAACTCATAGGGCTCATCACAGATTCAGGAGCTAGTATTTCATCATCGGCGCAGCAGTTGCCCGGCTATCTCCTCTGAGTGGTTATCTAATTTTCCAGGGGCAAGGCTCTTTGCGGAGGCGCTCCTGTCGTCAGAGCTGATGGTGCGACTTGGATTGCACGTCTCCATCGCCGGGAGCGTGGATCTGGCAGTGGGCCGGGCAGTGGAGAAGGGCTGCGATGCTTTTCAGATATTCTCAACCAATCCCCGCGGCTGGAGGGCCAGGGCCATATCAGGCCCGGAGGCGCAGCGATTTATCGCCGGCCGGCGGAGGGCAGGGCTCGCCCCGGCGGTCTCTCACATGCCATACCTGCCCAATCTGGCCTCCTCCCGGCAGGAGGTTTACGTGAGGTCGGTGCAGGCCTTGCAAGAGGAGATGCAGCGCTGCCGTATGCTGGACATGGACTATCTGGTGCTGCACCTCGGAAGCCACCTGGGGGCGGGACGGGAGGGTGGCCTGGAGAGGATTGTACAGGCCCTGAGGGCGGCCTTTTCAGGTGACTTTGGTCGGACGGTCCTTCTGCTGGAGAGCAGCGCCGGGAGCAAAAACGGCATAGGTGGACGATTTGAGGACCTGGCGGCCATCCTGGATCAATTGGCCGAATCAACTGCGCGGCGAAGGCTGGGAGTCTGCCTTGACACCTGCCACCTCCATGCCGCAGGATACGACCTGAGGAGCCAGGCAGCCCTGGACGGCACACTGGATGAGCTGGTGGGGCTCATGGGCCTGGATAGAGTTGGCCTGGTCCACCTCAACGACTGCAAGAGCGACCTCGGATCGCATCTTGATCGCCACGAGCACATCGGCCTCGGTCGGATCGGATTGGAGGGCTTTCGCGCCGTCCTCAGCCATCCTGCCCTGTCCGGGCTGCCCATGATCCTGGAGACCCCGGTGGACAGCCGTCGCGACGACCTGGGCAATCTCCTGGCGGCAAGGGAGCTTGCCAATGCCAGCCGCACATAATTGCCCTCAGAAGGAGAACAGCGCCCTTAAAACCAGCCGAAGGGCATCATTGGATATGGGCTTGACCAGGTAGCTTTTTGCCCCCAGGTCGTAGCTCTTCTGAATATCCTGGTCCTCATTGGAGCCGGTGAGGATGACCACGGGAATGTCTTTGAATTTACCCTCTTTTTTTATGCGTTTAAGCAGATCTATGCCGCTGATGTCGGGCAGATTGAGGTCTAAAAGCAGGAGGTGAGGAAGGTCTGCCGGGGCACTGCTTTGCAGTATGGAGAGGGCCTGCTTGCCGTCTGCTGCAATGACCAGGTTGTTATCCAGTGCGTTATGCCGGAGCAGCCTCTTCGCTGCAGCCGCATCCAGTAAATCATCCTCCACCATCATTATCCTCAATTCTTTGTCCATATCTTCACCTGGAGCTTGCGCTCATCCTCGCCAGGATCTGCCTGGATTGCTGTTGCAACTACCCACAAAAATAGTTTTCCCACTGGTTGAGGGTATGGCAGCGGAGATCCCCCTCTATTCATCAAAGCTGTCTCTTAATCCCTGCCTTTCTGCATCCCGACAAATAAGTCGATTTTTCATGAAGATCTGAATATTCAATATCCTTCGTTCAGGCTCCTGTTGACCCGCCGGCTGGAGAGCAGAGCCACCCGGCTGAGGGGCACATCCGCCTGCATCTCGTAGCCCAGCGCCTCTCCCAATGCGCGGGAAAACTGCATGATCTCCTCATGGTGGGGCATGGCCTCGCGGGTCAGGCGGTCGCGCGAGCGGCCCAGGTGCATGTAGGCTTTTACCTCCACGAAGTCCGGCTCGCCCTGCGCGATGATCCGGGCGTAGTCCTCGGGTCGCTCCAGGTTCAGGCCGCGGGCGATCGTCAGCCGGACCACGCTGCGGCAACGGTGCTCTCGCATACTCTCCAGGCTTTGCAGGATGCGGGGCCAGGTGTCGCCGGATGGGCGGCAGACCCTGCGGTACAGCTCCTCGTCGGGGGCATTGAGGCTCATGTAGAGCTGGGTGGGAGTGACCGCCGAGAGCACATCGGGGTTGGTGCCGTTGCTCACCAGGAAGGAGGTCATGCCCCGCCGGCGGATGAGGTCGAGTAGCTCTGCCAGGTA
>Ga0116170_10003622_pt1 | contig 14391 bp, 14 predicted proteins | sample AD_JPNHW1_MetaG_FD_89797 | JGI IMG/M metagenome (GOLD analysis project Ga0116170, IMG submission 89797) | Active sludge microbial communities of municipal wastewater-treating anaerobic digesters from Japan - AD_JPNHW1_MetaG | ecosystem: Engineered > Bioreactor > Anaerobic > Digestate | place...
CAGAGGAGCGGATTGCAGAAATTGAAATTTGGCTTAATAATCGGCCTAGAAAGTGTTTGGGCTTTCGGACACCGGCAGAGGTCTTTAACAGTTTTGTTGCACTAGCGCCTTGAATGTGCCGCCGGCGGCGCGCCCTCGCGCAGCGGCAGTTAAAAATAATACAATTAGCCTTATGACCACTGAAGAAGTTCTCAAGGAAATAACCCGTGGCGCGGTGGATATCGTCAGCCGCGAAGACCTGGCCAAAAAGCTTTCCTCCGGCAAGAAGCTGCGCGTGAAATTCGGCGCCGATCCCACCAGCCCCGGCCTTCACCTGGGGCACAGCGTCGTTCTCGCTAAATTGCGGCAGTTCCAGGACCTCGGCCACACCGTGGTGCTGATAATCGGCGATTTTACCGCCCAGGTGGGCGACCCCTCGGGCCGCGACTCCACGCGCCCCGTGCTGGACCATGAGGCGGTGGCCAACAACGCTAAAACCTATACCGAGCAGGCTTTCAAGGTGCTGGACCCGGCTAAGACCGAGATCCGCTTCAACAGCGAGTGGCTCAAGCCTTTCTTCGCCAGCCCGGCCGCCGGAGTTTCCGCTTTTATCGATTCGGCTAAAAGCGTCACTATTTCCCGCCTGCTGGAGCGCGAGGATTTTCGCGCCCGCATGAAGGCCGAGACTCCCATAAGCCTGCTGGAGATCCTGTACCCCGTGCTCCAGGGCTATGATTCCGTGGCCGTGAAAGCCGACATCGAGCTGGGCGGCCAGGACCAGATCTTCAACCTGCTGATGGGCCGCGACCTGCAGAAGCACAATGCGCTTGAACCGCAGGCGGTGATGACGATGCCGCTGCTCATCGGCACCGACGGCGAAAAGAAAATGTCCAAGTCCTACGGGAACTCCGTCTCGCTGAACGATACGCCCAATGACATGTTCGGCAAGCTGATGTCCGTTTCGGACGCGCTGATGTACTCCTATTACGAACTGCTCACCCTCGAGGACCTGGCGGCGGTGAAAGCCGGGCACCCGATGGAAGCCAAGAAAAAACTCGCCGGCCTGATCACGGCCCGCTACCACGGCGCAGAGCAGGCCGCGGCCGCGCGCGCCAATTTCGAACAGGTGTTCTCCCGCAAGGAGCTGCCGGAGGAAATGGAGATCTTCCGCGCCGGGAAATCCGGAAAGCTTTCGGCCCTGATGGTGGCCGCGGGCGTCGCCAAAGGCTCCAACGAGGCGCGCCGCCTTATAACGCAGGGCGCCGTCCGCCTCGACGGCGCGAAGGTGGAGGAAGATATAGTTTTTGAGCCCAGGGAATGCGTGCTGCAGGTGGGGCGCAGGCAGTTCCGGAAAATAACCGCGTAAGCGGGACGCGGAGGGGTGCGGGTACCTATGCTGAATTTAAAGATCTTGTTTTTAAGCTGCCTGCTCGGCCCGGTTGCGGGCGTTTTCGCGCAGCAGGAGGGCGGCGCCTACGATACCAGGCAGACGGCGGAAGATTCCATGCGGTCCCGCAGTTACTCCCAGGACCGGGTGCAGAATTGGGATGCGCGGCTTAAGCGCGTTTCAGGCTCCGTAAGCCTTAAAGCCAGGGCCAGCGACGAGTGGTCCCAGGTCACGGAGGAGATCCCCCTGGTCTCCGGCGATTCGGTCAGGACCGGTTCCGACGGTACGGCCGAGCTTTACATCGACGACAAAGGGGCGTTCCAGCTGGGGCGCAACACGGAGCTGGACGTGCCCTCTATCGACCAGTCGGACATGTCGCTGTCCCTGAAATTCGGCTCGCTGGTGGCCAAGGTAAAGCACCTGCTCAGCGACAAGTATAAGATGCAGGTGCATACTCCGTCCGCGGTCTGCGCCATCCGGGGCACCGAATTCGCCGTTGAATATTCGCGGCTCAACAAAGAAACGGGCGTGGCGGTGTTCGACGAGGGCCGGCTGGCGGTAACCCCGCTGGACGAAGCCGGCGCTCCAGGGACGGAGCAGCTCCTTGAGAAGAATACGGAGCTTTCCATCGCTCCAGCCCAGAAACGCTTCCGCGCCGTGCCGCTGTCCCGCATGATAAGGTACCGCAGCCAGTTTACGGGCCTGCGCGCGACGGTGCAGCTGCGCGGCAAGGTCTGGAAGCGGATCTCCTCCGACGCGCGCGCTGAAATGCGCGAGAGCGCGCTTAAAGGCCGCGTGATCCGCCGGCAGCTGGGCAACGCCAAAACCCGGGACGTGAAAAAAGCCAAGGCGAAAACAGGCGCCCGCAAGGCCAGGGCGGTGCGCGGCGGCGGCAGAAAAAAACAGGAGCAATGACCGTTAAACTTTCACTTAAGGTCCGTTCAGGGCTGCATCTATGACAAGACTCCGGTCTTTCCTGAAGTTCTTCGCGGCGGCTGCGCTGCTGCTTTCCCTTCATTTTTTCTGGCCGGGCGACCCTATTACGGTTTCAATAGCCGAGGGGGTTACTGCCAGGCAGGCGGCCGGCAGCCTGAAAGAGCGCGGGGTTATCCTAAGCGCGAACTGGTTTAAATTGCTGGTTAAAATTACCGGTACCGGCAAGCGTATCATGCCCGGAGAGTATTCGCTGCGCACCCGGATGTCGTCTGAAGAAGCCCTGTGGCGGCTTACCCACAGCGTATATATAAGCTCCGTAAAGGTAGTGTTGCCGGAGGGCTGGCGCATGGAACAGATAGCGGAAGGCTTGAAGCCAACGGCATAACTCCGGCGGCGGCCTTTCTTGGACTGGCCCGGGCGCAGGGCCTGGAGGGCTATCTTTTTCCGTCGACATACCACCTGAAAAAAAATATGCTCCCGCAGGAAGTCATAAATTTGCTAAAATCAGAGTTCGACAAACAGGTGCGTCCGTTGTTCTCTAAAGGTTTTGCGCAGGGGCTGGACGAACGGAAAACTATGGTCATCGCCTCCATAGTGGAGCGTGAGGCGGTAGACGATTCCGAGCGGCCCCTTATCGCGGCGGTTTATATAAACCGCTACCGCAAAAAGATGCCGCTGGAGGCAGACCCCACTACGCAATACGCCCTGGGTTACTGGAAAAAGGGCATTACGTATAAAGATCTGAAAGTGAAGTCGCCGTATAATACGTATGTGGTAGGCGGGCTTCCCCCCGGCCCCATCTGCAGCCCGGGGCGAAGTTCGGTAGAGGCGGCCCTGGCCCCGGCAAATTTTGACGCGCTGTACTTTGTGGCCGACAGGAAGGGCAAGCATATCTTTAACGCGAGTTTTAAAGAGCACCTGAAAGCCAAGAAGAGCGTAGAGCAGGCCGCAAAAGCGGAAAAGCAGTAAACTTTGGGCGTGTAGCTCAGTTGGGAGAGCGCCTCGTTCGCAACGAGGAGGTCGCAGGTTCGATCCCTGTCACGTCCACCAGATTTTGAAATGCCTCGAACGAGGCGCCGGCGGCCAGCAGGCCGCCGAGTACGAGTGAGCAACGAGGAGGTCGCAGGTTCGATCCCTGTCACGTCCACCAAATTTCATAACGCGTCGTCATACCTACCGGGGGGCACCTAATGGCCGCAGATTATTTTCCGCTTAAAGAAAAAACCCGCTACGAATACAAGTTCATCAGCTCCGAATTCGAAGGCACCGCCAAGATCTTTATAGACATCCTGTCCGTCAGGAAAAAGGCCGGCAAGCTCGTGGCCGAGGCCAGGATGATCTTCGAGCTCAGGGACTCCCACACCACCACCTATACCATTACGCGCGATCCGAAATGGCTCACCACCACCGACGGGGTGATAACCGGCGGCCGCCGCGAATTCCCCCTGCCCGCCAAAGAGGGCGCGAAGTGGGAAGAACCTCCCGATTCGAGCGAAGTGGTTTCCCTGTCCGATAAAGTTTCCATAAAGTCCGGCAAATACGCCAAGTGCATGAAGATCGTGACGCTGCTGGCCGGCGGCGACGCCGGCAAGTCCGTGCGCTACTACGCGCCCGGCGTCGGGCATATCCTCGAGGAATACAACGGAGAGGATAAGACCTGCGAGCTGGAACTGCTGGCCGTGGCCAAGGTTCCCGAGGAAAAGAAAAAAGGCAAGAAGTAAGACCTTTTTTTAAGGATGGCGACATGGCCCTGCCCACTATAAAAGAACTCCTTAAAAGCGCCGCCCCGAAAACCGGGGCCGTGGCCCGCGGCTGGGTGAAGACCCGCCGCGACTCCAAGGTAATGTCGTTCGCGGAGCTCAACGACGGCTCCTGCCGCGAGAGCCTGCAGGTGGTGTTCTCGCAGGAGAACGGCGATTTTTCCAAGCTGCTTCCCTCGCTGGTGACCGGCGCGGCCGTGGAGATACAGGGCGACCTGGTCGCCTCCCCCGCCGCCGGCCAGAAGTACGAGCTGCAGGCCAGGCAGGTCCGGATCTACGGCGGCTGCGACCCGGAAAAATATCCCATCCAGAAAAAGAAAACTTCCGACGAATTCCTGCGCACGGTAGCCCACCTGCGCCCCCGCACCAACAAGTACGCCGCCATGCTGCGCGTGCGCTCCTCGCTGGCTTACGCGGTGCATAAGTATTTCCAGGACAACGGCTTTTTCTACGTCCATACACCCATCATCACCACGTCCGACGGCGAAGGCGCCGGGGCGATGTTCACGGCGACCAGCCTGGACCTGTCCGATCCCGCCTCCCTGCCCAGGACGGACAAGGGCGCTATAGACTTTTCCAAGGAACTTTTCGGCAAGAAAACCTACCTTACCGTTACCGGGCAGCTCGAGGGTGAGAGCCTGGCCATGGGGCTGGGCAAGATCTACACCTTCGGCCCCACTTTCCGCGCCGAAAATTCCAACACCTACCGGCACGCTTCCGAGTTCTGGATGATCGAGCCAGAGATGGCTTTCTACGAGCTGGAAGACGACATGGAACTGGCCGAGGATTTCCTTAAGACCATCACCAAAGAAGTGATGGCGAAATGCCCGTCCGACCTGGACCTTTTCGCCAGGTTCGTCGAGCCGCAGCTGATGGAAAGCCTGCGCAACATCACGGAGAATAAGTTCGAGCGGCTGCAGTATAACGACGCCGTGAAGCTGCTGGAGCCGGAGAACGCCCGCTTCGAGACCAAGGTTAGCTGGGGCGTGGACCTGGCCAGCGAGCACGAGCGTTTTATGGTGGAGCACTATTTCAAGAAACCCGTCATCCTGTACAATAAGCCCAAAGGCGTCGCCGCCTTCTACATGAAGCTCAACGACGACGACCGCACCGTGCGCGGAATGGACGTGCTGGTGCCCCGCATCGGCGAGGTGATAGGAGGCAGCGAGCGCGAGAACCGCCTGGATGTGCTTGAGAAAAAGCTGGCCGACGCGAATATCGATCCCCTGCCCTACTGGTGGTACCTGGACCTGCGCCGTTACGGCAGCGTGCCGCATTCCGGCTTCGGCCTTGGCTTTGAGCGCATGATGATGCTGGTGACCGGCATCGCCAATATCCGCGACGTGACCGCGTTCCCCCGCGTGCCGGGCTACGCGGAATTCTGAACCATAAACGTTTAAGAGTTTAATTCCCGGCCGGGACTGTTTTCCCGGCTGGGCGCTGTCTTTTCAGGGATGCGGCTATGCCCAGCGCGGCCAGGCCCGAAAAGATCCACACCCCGCGGCCGAAGGCCACGGCAAGCCCCTGCTGGCTCCCGGGGCCCAGGCGGGCCTTCCCCAGGGAAAGGGAAAACAACATCATGACCACGGCCATGCTGAACAGCTGTCCGGTGATGCGCATCGTGGCCAGCGTGGAAGAGGCGAGGCTGTATTGCCTTTTCTCCACCGAACCCATCACCGCGTTGGTATTGGGCGAAGAGAACAGCGCGAGTCCGAAACCGAGCGTGCAAAGGCCGGCTATTATCCGCCAGACCGGCAGGCCGTGCTCCGGCAGCGCGAAAAACAGGATGCCGGCCGCGGTAAGCCCCATGCCCGCCGAGGCGATGAGGCCGGGGTCCCTGCGGTCGGACAGGCGGCCCGCCCAGGGCGAGAACGCCACCATAAGCACGGGCTGGCAGATAAGCAGCAGGCCGGCCTGGCGCGCATCCAGCCCTTTGGCGTACTGCAGGTATAAACTAAGCAGGAAGCCCGAGGCGAAAGTGGCGCTGTAGCTGAGGAAGGCCGCCAGGTTGGAGTAGGCGAACACCTGGTTGGAGAGCAGCAGGCGGGCGTTAAGGATAGGATGCGGCACCCTGGCTTCCCTGCGCAGGAAAAGGAGCAGCAGGGCCGCCCCCGAGGCCGCGAGCAGTCCCCCCGCCTTTTCATGGATCATGGAAAGCCCGCACATCAAGGCTGAAAGGGCGCAGGCGTACAGCAGCGCGCCGGCGTAGTCGAAGCGCGCGTCCGCCTCCCCTTTCCACTCCTCCCCGGCCAGGGAGGTGCGTACCAGGAAAAGCACCGCCAGCCCCAGCGGCACGTTCACGAAGAAGATGGCGCGCCAGGAAAGGTGCTGCGTCAGCAGCCCCCCCAGGAGCGGGCCCAGCGTAAGGCCGGTATAGACCGAAGCGGAAACATAGCCGAGGGCCCTGCCCCGTTTCTCCGGCGGGAAAACGGAAGTGAGTATGGCTACGGCGGTGCCGAAGATCATGGAGGAGCCCAGGCCCTGGACGGCGCGCGCCGCCAGCAGTTCCCCCTGGCCGCCGGCCAGGCCGCAGTACAGCGAGGCGGCGGTAAAGATGACGAACCCCGCCGTGAAGATACGTTTCCGGCCGTAAATGTCGGCAGCGCGCCCCATGGGCACCAGCAGGGCCGCCGAAGAAAGCAGGAATGAGAGCGAGACCCAGCCCAGGCCGAGCGCGCTGAGCCCCAGCTCGCGCCCCATGGCCGGCAGGGCCACGTTGACTGCGGACAGCGTGAAAGGAGTGGCGAAAGAGGCCAGGGCGGCTATCGCCAGCACGGTATTCGGATCTGCCATTGGATTATTCTATAATTTTAACAGCGGGCGCCGGGCTAATGCCGGACCGGAGGAGCTATGGACAGAAATAAAGCTTTGGAACTTCTTAAGGCGAACCTGAAGAACGAGAACCTCGTCAAGCATTGCCTGGCTTCGGAAGCCGTGCTGCGCGCGCTGGCCGCCCGGCTGGGCGCCGACTCGGAGCTGTGGGGCCTTGCGGGCCTGCTGCACGATATAGACGTGGAACTGACCGCCGGGGACCTTAAGCGGCATACCCTCGAGGCCGAAAAGATCTTAAAAGAGAACGGCCTGCCCGAAGAATTGGTCGAGGCCGTGAAACTGCACAACGAGGCGGCGCACGGCGGCCTGCGCCGCAGCTCCGCCTTCCACCGGGCGCTGGCCGCCGGCGAGACCATCACCGGGCTCATCACCGCCACGGCGCTGGTCTATCCCGACCGCAAACTCGCGAGCGTAAAACTCTCCTCCGTTACCAAGCGCATGAAGGACAAGCGCTTTGCCGCGTCGGTGGACCGCTCGATAATACTTGAATGCGAGGCCCTGGGCCTGACGCTTGACGAATTTGCTGGGCTCGCCCTGGGGGCGATGCTAGCGGTGGCCCCGGAGCTGGGCCTCTGACGGGTCAGCGCTCCGGAGGCGGATCCTTCAGGTACTTGCCCACTTTTTCAAAAAGCTCCGAAGTCTCATAAGGCTTCTGTATATAATCCGCTATTTCCGCGCCCAGGTTCCTGCGCTCGATTTCATAAGCGTCCAGGGCGGTGAAAGCTATTATCGGCGTTTTCCCGTTGGCGGGCAATGCCCTCAGGGCTTTTATGATGTCAGCCGTCCCCATGTCCGGGAGCAGGAGGTCCAGCAGGATCAGGTCCGGCTTCTGCGCCGCCGCCGCCGCTATGCCGTCGGCCGCGGTCTGCGCCGCCGCGACCTGGTAGCCTTTCAGCTCCAGGCGGATCTTTACGAGGATTATATGCTGGGCCTCGTCCTCGATGAGCAGGATCTTATGCATGGACCTTCCCCCGCTCAGCCGCCAGCTTCAGTATGAACGAATTCTCGTCGCTGAAGTCTTCCGGGTACGACAGCAGGGAGGTCAGCTCCGTTTCCGGGCCTCTTTCCACGCCGGCGATCTTGGCGAGGTTCATTTCAATGAGCGAAGCCGCTTTGCAGCCGGTCCTGGCGTCGGAATTCGGGAACAGCAGGGTGTAATCCCCCGCTTCCCGTTTCAGGATCACGCGGATATTGCGCATATAGGTTTTAAGGAACGCTTCCATCTTCTCCGGTATCCCGTCCGCTGATCTGAGCAGCTTTTCCGGCAGAGTCAGCGTTACAGCGGAGAAATGGCGCTGCTCCCCCCCGGCGAGCTCAATTTCGCGCCGCACCATTTCGCGCGCGGAGCCGTCGAAATCCAGCAGCGGCAGCTTTACGCAGAACCGGGTGCCGTATTCCGGCCGGCTTTCGGCCCAGATCCGCCCTTTGTGCATTTCCGCGAAGCCCTTGCAGATCGCCAGCCCGAGGCCGGTGCCTTTGACGGCCGTAGGAACGCTGCGGTTCAGTTGCGCGAACTTGTTGAAAAGTTTGGGGAGGTCCTCCTCAGGGATCCCGGGCCCGGAGTTTTCCACGCAGATATGGGCGTCCCGCTCTATATATTTAGCGCTGAGCGTTATGCGGCCGCCGTCGGGAGTGAATTTAAGGGCGTTGGAAACCAGGTTGATCACGATCTCCCGGATCTTTTCCGCGTCGCAGTAGGTCTGCACCGGGCTGCCGGGGAGGGCTGCCAGCGTTATCTTTTTCTCGGAGGCGGAGAGGGCGAAGTCCTTTGCGGTCTCGGCCAGCATGGCGACGAGGTCCGTGCGGCTGATATCCATGGGCATGACGCCGGCTTCGATCTTGGTGATGTCCAGCAGGGCGTCTATCAGCCGGTTGAGGCGCGCTGCGTTATCCAGCCCTAGCTTGATTATTTCCTTCTGTTTCTCGGTAGGCGGCCCGACCGCCCCGTCATAGAACAGCTGCATGGATTCCTTTACCACGGTAAGAGGGGCGCGCAGCTCGTGGGAGATCATGGAGATGAATTCGTCGCGGCTGCGCTCCAGCGCGCGCACGGGGGCCAGGTTCCGGAGGATGACCAGGCGGCAGATCTCCGCGTCCCACGCTATCTCGACGGCGCGGATCTCCAGCGGCAGCTTTTTTCCGTCGGGGCGCGTGAGCTCGGTCTCTATTATTTTCTCGGTATCCGCCTCCAGCGTGAACGGGGCTTTCAGCAGGCTTTCGCGGGTGCGCCCGAAAATGCGCTCCGAGCCGGGATTGGCGAACAGCACTACGCCGTCCCGCCGCACTACCAGAAAGCCGTCGGGGCTTTTCTCCAGTATGGCCCTCAGCCGGCCTTCGCGCATCTTAAGTTTGCCCTCGATCTTGGCGCGCTCGATGGCGTATTTTATGGAGTAGGCCAGCCAGTCGCCGGTGATCTTGCCTTTTACCAGGTAATCCTGCGCGCCCTCCTTTATAAGCTCTATGCCCAGGTGCTCCTCGTAAAATCCGGTCATCACAATGATCGGGCGGCCGGGGAACAGCGTCACGGCCCGCTTCAGCGTGGCCGGGCCGAAAGAATCCGGCAGGTTAAGGTCCAGCAATACCACGTCCAGGGCGCCCTGCCCGCCGGCCGCGGCCGCTTTTTCCAGCGTTTCCGCTACGGTCAGCGCAAAACCGCCGGTCTTGATGTCCCGGAACAGTTCTGTCACTATTTTTGCGTCGTACGGGTTGTCCTCCACCAGCAGGACCCGTATCGGGGTGGCTCTTTCAAGCATGCTGCGAACCCCCGGACCGGGCGCGGCGGGCCGGCTTCAGTTTGGGAGGCGGCGCGGCCACCAGCGCCACGCCGATGTTCTCCATGCACATCGCCACCTTTATCAGCTGGCCCAGGTCCGGCGGCTTGACCATGTAGGAATTGGCTTTAAGGTCGTAGCAGCCGCTCACGTCCTGCATCGCGGACGAGGTGGTTAGGATGATCACGGGCAGGCCCGACAGCGCGGGGTCTTTGCGGATCTCCTCCAGCACTTTTTTGCCGTCCATCCCCGGCATGTTCAGGTCCAGCAGGACCAGGTCCGGCTTTACCGCGCCGGCAAATTCCCCCTCGCCGCGCAGGTAGCGCAGCGCGGAGTCGCCGTCGCGCATGGCGGTTACCCGGTTGGCCAGCCTGCCCTCCTTGAAAATTTCGCTCATGTAGCGGATATCCGCCGGGTTATCCTCCACCGCCAGTATTTCAATGAGCCGCGAGTTCTTGTGTTTTTTATTCATAAGTCCGCCTTTTTCGCAGGTTCCGGCCCGGCCGCTGCCGCCGCGCACAACTGCCGCTGCTTGGGGAATTTCACCAGAAAAGTAGTGCCCCCGCCGGGAGCCGGTTCCACCGAGATAGTTCCGCCGTGTATCTCGGCTATCTTCTTGCACAGCGCCAGCCCTATGCCCGCCCCGGGGTATTTTTCATGGGAGTGCAGGCGCTGGAACACCAGGAAGATCCTCTCGTAATGTTCGGGCGCTATGCCTATGCCGTTGTCGGAAAAGAAAAGGGTCACGTCCGCTGCCGTCTCCTTGTACCCTATGCGTATCTCGGGTTGCGGGGCCGTGTTGAATTTCAGCGAGTTCGCTATCAGGTTCTGGAAAAGCTGTATAAGCTGGAACTCGTTCACGTGCAGGTAAGGCAGGTCGTCGAAGATTATCCTGGCTTTTTTATCCTCTATCGCGATCTTAAGGTTGAACATGGCCTTCTGCAGCGCCGCCAGGGCGGGTACGGGCGTGAATTCCCGGGACGAGTAGGTAACTTTAGCGTAATCGAACAGCGCGGTTATCAGTTCCGTCGAGCGCCTGGCGCCCTCCGCTATGTAACGGATGAAGTCGTTGGCGTCCGCGTCGAGCTGGGCGGCGTAGCGCTTTGAAAGGAGCCCGCTGAAACTGGACACGATGCGCAGCGGCTCTTTGAGGTCGTGCGAAGCCACGTAAGCGAACTGCTCCAGCTCTTTGTTCGACCGCTCCAGCTTTTCTCCGGCCGCCGTCATCGCCCGCTTTTCTTTCTGTAGCTCCGCCCGCGTTTCTTCCAGGTCTTCGATCAGGGTTACCACTTTTTTTCTGGCGAATTCGAGGCTCCTGGTCTGGATCTTCATGCGGGCCTGGCGCGCGCCGGCTTCAAGTTCAAGGCGCGCCCGCTCGGTCCTTGCCGTCAGCAGCTCGTCCACCATAGAGTCCAGCCCGGCGCGCATTTCCAGTATCTCGCCGGGGCTTTGGGTGAAGTGTGGCAGCGAGCTGTGCAGCCAGATCTTCCTGTTTACCGCGTAAAGGTCCTTGAAAAACGGCTCGCAGATATAGGAAATATCGGCCAGCTCCAGCAGCAGCAGCAGTCCGAGTACGGCGAAAAAGCCCAGGCCTGCCTTGACTAGCAGCCGGTTGGCCGCTTTGGCGTTCTTCTCCGCGCCTTCCCGGCACAGCCTGCTTATGCGCCACGCCAGCCTGCCGAAAGCGGCCTGGGCTTCCGCGTTCTTCCCCTTGTCCGCGCCCGGTCTGAAAATTTGTTCCGCCAGGGGCAGAATGGCGTAGTAGTTGTCTATCGCGGCTTTAAGGGAAGTCCGCGTTGCCGGCGGCAGTTCCGCCTGGGCGCTCAGGGCCCTGCCCAGGGCGTAGTATTCAGCCATGAATCTTTGCTGCCTGCCGGCTGCGCCGGGGCGCGCGAGATGCTCTTTTCCCAGCCGCAGTTCGGACACGGTCACGTTCTTCGCCCAGATGTCCAGCACAATGTCGTTATCCGCGGCAAGGCGGCTGAAACCGGCGTACAGCGCGTACACGCCGTAGAGCCCCGCAACCAGGACCAGGAACTTTATGGCGTGCATGGACTTTTTTTTCGCTGCGAAATCCATAGTTATTCGGTCGTCCCGCTCGTGATCTTTCCGCGCAGTTCGCTTATTTCCCCCTTGAGCTCGGAGATCTTCGTTTCTCTGTCGAGCAGGTACCTGTTGAGCTTTTCCAGCTCGAGGTTCTGGTTTTTAAGTTCAGTTTCCTCTTCGCGCAGCTGCTCGGCCTCGGTCTGGAGCCGCAGGCCGTGTTCGGTGCGCTGGTTTATATGGGTGACCGCCCGGGATAAGGCGCTGTTTATGAGCTCGGTTTCCGCCTGCCGGCGGGCGGTTTCGGCCGCGGGGACGCCGCATTCCCGCAGCAGCTCGGCGGCAAGGCGCGCGTTCTCTTCCATCGGGGCGGCCAGCCACTTAACGGCAAAGAACGCGCTGAGCGCGAGCAGGGCGAAGCCCAGCCAGGCCTGCAGGCGTATTTTCGCGAGCACGGCCGAGGCGTAGCCCAGCGCGGCGGCGGGGCCGTGCACCTGCGCGGCTATCAGCCAATCCGCGGCCGGGAGCCGGCTGTAGGCGTAGATCAGGTCTCCGCCGCCGGCTATTTCATACCCTTCTTTGCCCAGTACGGCCGGGCGGAAAGGCGCCGCGGCGTTCGAGCCGAGGCCGATCTCTGCGCGCTGACCGCTCTTTGAGGTAATAATAAGATCGAGGCCGCGGCGCTTCGCGAGCGAAAAATCCTGTTCGCCGCCGGCGGAAAGCGGGCGGGAGCCTAATAGCCCCGAGGCCGAGAACCGGCAGCGCAGCGTCCCAGCCAGGCCGGGGCCGGACGGCGGTACCGCTACCGCTACTTCATAAACCAGGGCGTTGTTCTCGATAAGCGGCGGGCCGACGTACCATTCCTCGGCGGCGACCGCGGCGCCGCCGGTTTCCGGCCAGGCAGTTCCCGCGGCCTGGGCAGGGAATTTTGCCGCCAGGTTCCCCCTGGCGTCCGTGAGCGTGAGCGCGGTGAGCCCGTGCGCGGCGCCGGCGGCCTCTTTCAGCGCGAGGCGCAGGGCGGCCTTGTCCGGCTCCGCGTCCGCGCCCCGGTTCCTGCGGCCGAGCAGTTCCCTGAGCGCCGGGCTGGCGGCGATGCCGCGCGCCCGCTCCAGGCCCGCGGCTATTTCCGCATCGATGGCGGCGGCGGACGTCTTCAGGGAGGAATAAATATTTTTTCCGGACTCTTCGGCGGCCAGCGGCTCTACGGACCTGCGGGCGGCCGAGTAGGTGAGGTATATGCCCGCGCCCGCCGCCGCTATCAAAGCCAGCAGGATGCGCACGCGCAGCGACAGGAAAAACGTTTCCTTGAAAAGCATAAGCCCCCCCCGACACGCAGGATACGATGCGGCTCAAGCAGGATGCGTAAAAATTATTCTGACCTAACCCCACCCCATTTATAATACATTGGTCCGCGATAGTCAAGGTCTTGCGAGGGAAACATCGTTCCCGGGCCGGCGCGCCCGTTCCGTTTTTAAATAAATCCGGTTGCATTCCCCGCAAAATTGTATAGAATGTTCCCGTAAGCGTACCTGTCCGTTCCGGGAGAAAGCTGTATGCGCGGAAAGATCCTGTTGGTCGACGACAATGAAGACCTGCTCTTCGACTTCAAGCTTTGGTTCGAAGAATACGACATCACCGGCGCAGCCAGCGCCGGAGAGGCGCTGGCGCTCCTGGCCAGGCCCAATGAGTTCGACCTTGTCATCCTGGACGTGCAGATGCCCGGCATGGACGGCCTGGCGGCGCTGGATAAAATAAAAGAGCTCGCCCCGGAAAAGCGCGTGATAATAATGACGGCCTTCAGCACCAAGGACGTAGCCATCCACGCGCTTACCGGCAAGGCCGATAATTACGTCGAGAAACCATTCGACCTTAAAACCATGCGCGCCGCGATAGAAAAGGAACTGCTGGCGAAAACCGGGGCTGAAAACCCCGGGGACATGGATGTCGCCGGGAAGATAGAGCATGTGCGCCGGTTCCTGGAGGGCAATTGCTTTAAAAAAGTTACGCTCAAGGACGCCGCCGCCGTCGTTTTTCTTACCCCTAAATACCTGAGCCGCCTCTTCAGGCAGCAGGCCGGCATGAGCTTCAGCCGCTATAAATTGTCCGTTAAGATGGACCAGGCCAAGCGGATGCTGCGCACGACGGGCCGCACCATAAAACAGGTGTCGGCCAAGCTGGGCTACGCCAACGCCGAATCTTTCATCCGGCAGTTCGAGAAGCTGGTCCGGACCACCCCGTCTTCCTACCGCAATACGCACCGCTCCCCCCGCTGATAGTTTCCCGTTCCATAGTCGTCCAGCCACTGACCGCGCAGCCTGACATCCGGAAGCGGAAAAAAGTCAGTTAAAAGAAGAACCAGCCAATTGCGGTTTTTCCTGCCGGCTGTATACTATGCGTGCGGGTGCAGGAGATCGTAGAAGTTTCGGGCGGACGGTCTTCATATGGAAAAGTCAGGGATGGATAAGATCAACGCCGAAGTTGACGCGCTGTTCAGGAACGGCAGGCAGCCTCCCCTGAACTCGCGCTCCGCGGCCGTGCAGGCGCGGCCCGCCGCTCCGGAAGTACTAAAGCCAGGCCAGCAGGGCGGCCCTGCGCTCAAGACCGTACTTGTGGTGGATGATAATAAAGATTACCGCGAGCTGGTGCGGCATTTGCTCACGGTGCACCATTACAGGGTGATGGA
>Ga0116170_10003623_pt1 | contig 14387 bp, 14 predicted proteins | sample AD_JPNHW1_MetaG_FD_89797 | JGI IMG/M metagenome (GOLD analysis project Ga0116170, IMG submission 89797) | Active sludge microbial communities of municipal wastewater-treating anaerobic digesters from Japan - AD_JPNHW1_MetaG | ecosystem: Engineered > Bioreactor > Anaerobic > Digestate | place...
GGAATGCCGGGATTCTAGCCCTTTAGGGCTTTTCTTCAACTCGCGTTGGGCTTTTTGATTTGCAGGACTGCGTCCTGCACGGCGTTCCCGGGGCGGCACGAGGGCCGGTTCCACGGGGCGGCCGCGCCCCGTGACCCCCTTCCTTCGGCAAGCGGCATTTGATTGCCGGTTTACCGACGCCGCTTCGCTGGTCGGGTGGGCGGGCGGCGAAACATTGGCTGGGTGATTCGAAGCGAATCGCCGCCGCTCCCCCAAAAAAGGATCAGAACTGCTTGAAGAACCCCCACGCCTCCTGCTCGATCCAATTGGTGCTCGATCCTTGATCGTAGGCCCGGCATTCGTGTCCGCCCTTGAAGGAACTGAACTTCACCGGATACCCTTCCTTGCACCCCGTGAATTCCGTGGTCACGTGCGTGCCGGTGGTGGCGATCTTCGGTTCCCCGGTGCATCCGTTGTCCTGGACCTTCTGCAGGAGGCAGTACTTCCCACCAAGCTTTTTCGCGTCGTCGTAGATCCACTTGCACGAGCCGTCGTCGGTGCCGGTGGTCTGGTAGTAGGCGATCGGGATGCGCCTGTTGGTGGGCTGGTAGAAGTTCCAGTTGGCCGGAGCGAAGGTGGCCACGGCCCGGATCCGTTCCGGAAACTCCAGGGACAGAGCATAGGTGAGCATGGCTCCGAAACTGAAACCCGCCACGAAACGTCGCGTGGTGTCCACGCACAGGTTGGACTCCACCTGGTTCAGGACATCCGACCAGAATTTCAGGTCGTTTTGTGTCCACCCACCGCTCGCGTCGCCTTGCATCGCCACGTAGATGGCCTGGGCGTTGTCCTTGTCCGCTTGGGTCTTGATGTGGTAGAAGTGGGCGCTCTGGTCCAGTCCGTTGTCGGTGCCGGCGACCTTGATGGCGCTGCCACCAAAGCAGTGGTTGCCGAAGATGATCCGATAGGGTTTGTCCTTGTCGTAGTTGGTCGGGATGTTGAGGATGTAGGATCCTCGGCCTCCGGCGCTCGCGATCGTGTAGGTGCCGGACTTGGTGAGGGTCGTGGAGGTCTTCCCGCAACCCGCGCTCCTGATCGGGGCGTTCTTCAGGCCGCCCCACCGGTCGACCTGCCCCAGGCTCGCATCGACGGTTTCGTCGAAGGAGGAGATGTCCATGACCTTCGTAGCGTATCCCGTGGCCTTGAATTCCAGCGAACCCACGGCCGCCGCGGCCGTGGAACGCGCCGTGGCGCTGTTGGGGAAGGAGGGTTCCGTCGCGGACGGCGCGAAATGTCGTCCGCCAAGGAGCGGGGAGTATTGGAAGGTGGATGTGCGTGCTCCGATGGTGGTCCGGACGATCAGCAGGTTCGATGCACCAAGCTGTTGATTCATCTTCCAGCGGAAGGCGCCGGCGGGAACTTCGCGGAAGGATTTCTCTTCCAGGAGATTCGCCGAAAGATCGAAGATTTCGATCTTCACGGAAGCGGGCGCGGCGAGGACCACCTCCATTTCGCCCCGATGGAACACGATGCTTTCGCGAAGAGGCGCGCCGGGCGAAACCACCCCCGAGGTCCGGGTGAGGGAATAGGCGCCGGTGGCGTCGGTGGTGTCTTTCAGATTCTGTCCCACCAGGGTGACGACGGCTCCGGAGATCGCCTGACCGGTGGTGGTGGTCACCTTGCCGCGCAGATGGACGGACTGCGCCTGGGCGAAGGCACCCAACGAGAGGGCGAGGGAGATGGCTCTGGTCGTTTTCACGGTAGGACCTCTATGGGATGGTGGCGAGGCACGGACTTGCGGCGAACGCGCAAAAGCCCACCGATCCTGCTGGACAGTCGGAGTCGTCGCCGGGTACGGCAGGCTGGCGCGAACACCAAGCCCGCCCATGGAGTGGGTTGAATCTAGGGCCCTTCCCGCTTCCCCGGACCCCCGTCCACCACAGGACCTTTTGTTCCTACTACAAAACCCAGACTTTCCCGTTTTCGACGCACCAGGCACAGAGCGCCTATCGGCCGATTCCCGTCCACCCATTTCCGGGTCGGCCCCCGCGCGAGCGGAAATCAGCCATGCGACCCGTCGCAATAGGGCACCGACCTCGTCTTCCCGCACCGGCACAGGAGCACCGCGGTCTTTTCCGCAAGCTCAAGCTTGAACGACTTGAACCCCGTTCCCTTGTGCGCTCCGTCGCAGAACGGGATGGCTTGGCTCAGGCCGCAGGGGCAGAGCTTGTGGAGTCCCGCTTCCAGCTCGACTTCCAGTGGAGAATCGACAAAGTGCGTTTTGGGCATCGGAGGGCCTCCGTGGAAAAGTGGTCGCTCACCGCGAGATCGAGACAAAATATCAAAGATCCGTGGGCCGTGTGGATCGAGGCGATGGGGAGACGAAGTAGGTTTCCCTTCCATGCACCACTCCCGTACCCCTTTTCTGCTGCTGCTTGCCGGTTTGGCCACCGTTTCCTTCGCGGGGGAGAAGTCCCATCCCTTGGATGTGGAATCCGACCGTTGCCTCCAGGAGGCGACCACCACATTGGCGATGCTCGATTGCCACGCGAGCGCCTACCAGGCCTGGGACGAGCGACTGAACAAGGTCTACCCGCGCGTGCGTGGGCATCTGGACTCCGAAGGGAAGAAGGAACTCCTGGCCGCCCAGCGGGAATGGCTGAAATTCCGCGATGCGCAGGCGCAATGGACCAACAACGCCTTCTTGAAGATGGAGGGGAGCATCCACAGGGTCGGTGCGGCTTCCGCACGGGTGCAGGTGGTCCGTCAACGGGTGCTCGAGCTCGAGCAATTCCTGGAGATCGTCGAAGAACAACACTGAAACGCCAAGGCAAGAGGAGGACGCCCACGATGGATCAACACGCCCCCGAACGGCTCTACGACTTCCGCGAGGATTGGGCCCGCGAATACCAGGAATCCGCACGCAGCAAGATTCCCGGCTATGAAACCCTCTTTCGCCTGACGGACACGCTCCTGTCCCGCGAGCTTTCCGATTCCGCCGATGTCCTGGTGGTGGGCGGCGGGGGGGGGGAGGAGCTCTGTTCCGTCGGTTTGGACAAGAACTGGCGGATGCTGGTTGTGGATCCGTCGGGCCCCATGTGCGAAGGAGCCCGGATCCGCGCGTCGGCCAACGGGATCGCCGCCCGTTGCGAGGTGGTGGAAGGTTGCCTGGCCGATCTTCCGGCGGGGAGGATCCACGACGCGGCCACCTGCATCCTGGTCATGCATTTCCTGACCCGCGAGGGACAAGCGGATCTCCTGGCCGAGCTCCACAGACGCCTGAAGCCGGGCGCACCCGTGGCCGTGGCCCATCTGGTCCGCTTCGCACGGGAGTCGGAAAACGCATGGATGGCCGATTTCTGGCGCGATTTCCTGGTCCGCGCCGGAGTGGACGAACAGGCGGTGGAGGAACAACGCCTCGCCCGCGAACGCGAGGTCACCATGCTGACGGAAGACGAATTTCGTCACCTCTGCGCGGATGCCGGTTTCGAGGTCGTGGCGCGGGTGTCGCAGGCTCTCCACTTCACCCAGTGGGTCCTGCGGCGACGGGAATGAAAAAGCCCTTGCTCCGGGTTCGGGAGCAGGGGCCGCTGGTCGCGTCTTGCGGCGGAACGCGCTAGAACGGGTGGGTGAGGACCAGTTCCTTGGCCGCCCGCACGTCGTCCACCCTCTTGAGGGGCAGGTTGTGGGGAGCGGAATGGAGCACTTCCGGGGTCTCCTGAGCCTCGCGCCAGACTTCCAGGAAGATCTCGGCGAACCGGTCGAGGGTCTCCCTGGATTCTGTCTCGGTCGGCTCGATCATCATCGCTTCCGGCACGATCAGCGGGAAGTAGATGGTGGGAGCGTACACCCCGAAATCCATCAGGCGCTTGGCGAAGTCCGAGGTGTGGAGCCCGTTCTTCTTGAGCGCGGATCCATCCAGCACGAATTCGTGCATGTAGGGGCCGTCGTACTTGCAGGAGAGGGCGTGACGGATCTTGGCGTAGAGGTAGTTCGCGTTCAGCACCGCCGTGCGCCCGACCTCGGACATTCCTTCCGAGCCCATGGCCAGGATGTAGGCGTAGGCGCGGACCATGACCAGGAAGTTGCCGAACGCGCCGTGGACCGGACCGATCGAGGTGGAAGGCCTTTCCTGCGAGAACGCATCTCCGCGCTTTTCCACCCGGGGGGATGGCAGGAACGGTGCGAGGTGGCTCTTGACGCCCACCGGCCCGCAACCCGGTCCACCGCCCCCGTGGGGAGTGGCGAAGGTCTTGTGCAGGTTGAAGTGCATCACGTCGAACCCGAGATCGCCGGGCCGGGCGATGCCCACCAGCGCGTTCAGGTTCGCGCCATCCATGTACACCTGCGCCCCCACCGCATGGCAGGCGGCGCAGATCTCCTCGACGCGGGTCTCGAAGAGGCCCACGGTGTTGGGGTTGGTGATCATGAACGCCGCGACGTCGGAGGTCAGCTTGGACTTGAGGTCGTCCACGTCGACCCGGCCGTCCGCCGCCGATTTCACCGTGACGCATTCGAATCCGGCGATGGCGGCGGATGCGGGGTTGGTTCCGTGGGCGGAGTCGGGAATCAGGATCTTGCCGCGACGTTCACCGCGCGATTGATGGTAGGCGCGCACCACCAGCATGGCGGTGAGCTCGCCGTGGGCTCCGGCCGCCGGCTGCAGGGTGACCGCATCCATCCCGGAGATCTGGGCCAGATCCCGTTCGAGGCGCCAGATCAGTTCCAACGCCCCCTGGATGGTTTCGGAAGGCTGGAGGGGATGCAGCGTGGAGAACCCGGAAAGGCGCGCGAGGTTTTCGTGAACCTTGGGGTTGTACTTCATGGTGCACGAACCCAGCGGATAGAACCCCTTGTCGATGTGGTGGTTCTTCGCCGAAAGGTTGACGAAGTGGCGGACGACCTCGCCTTCGGAAAGCTCCGGCAGGCGCGGGGCGGTCCGGCGGCGGATGGAAGCCGGAATCAGCGCATCCAGTCCCGGACGAGGCACATCCCATTCCATGGGGCCGGTGCCGCGTTGGCCGGGGCGGGATTTCTCGAACAGGGTGCGGCCGGTGTCGTCGGTGAGCATCAGATTCCTCCGGCCGTGGACAGGGTGGCGACGAGCAGATCGAGGTCGGCTCGGGTGTGGGTTTCGTTCACGCACACGAGGATCGTGTCCGCCGGAATCCCCGAGATGTAGTCGGCCAGCCAGACTCCCGGCAGCAGACCCGCCGTCTTGCAGGCGGCTTCGACCCGAGCTCGGCTCCCCGAAGCGAGGGCGAATGCCTGCTCCTGGATGGCGGTGCCGGAAAAGAGGGGGCGGATCTTGGCCTTGCCGAGCTCTTCCCTGGCGTAGGCGAGGCGGGAAGCGCATTGCTCGGCGACCTCGGCCAGTCCGGCCGGACCTTGCAAGGCCAGGTACACGGAAGCGCTGACCACCATCAAACCCTGGTTGGAGCAGATGTTGGATGTGGCCTTCTCGCGACGGATGTGTTGTTCGCGGGTCTGGGCGGTCAGGCAGTAGGCGCGTTTTCCATCGGCGTCCACGGTCCTGCCCACCACGCGGCCGGGCATCTGGCGCAACAGCGACTTGCGCGTGGCCAGAAGTCCCAAGCCGGGACCGCCCAGGCTGGTGGGGATGCCCATTCCGAGCATTTCTCCCACCACGATGTCTGCGCCGAACGTGGAAGGGGGCTCGATGACGGAAAGCGACAAGGGGTCGGCGGCGACCACCAGCAGGGCGCCTGAGGCTTTCGCCAGCTCGGAAAGTCCCGCGAGGTCCTCCACCTGTCCGAAGGCGTTGGGAGACTGGACCACCAGGGCCGCGATCTGGCCACCCGCCAGGGCCGCCTGGGCGCCGGATCGATCCAGCATTCCCGTGGATGGGTCCCAGGCGATGTCGTGGAAGGACCAGTTGCTGGAGGGGGCGTAGGTGTTCGCGACCTCGCGCCAGCGCGGATTGACGCTCCTGGCGATGGCGAATCCCTTGCGGCCCTTGGTGGATGCCGAGGCCATGACCAGACCTTCGACCAGGGACGTGGCGCCGTCGTAGAGGGATGCGTTGGAGATCTCCATCCCCGTCAGCTCCGTCACCATGGTCTGGTATTCGAAGATCTGCTGCAGGCTTCCTTGCGAGGCTTCCGCCTGGTAGGGAGTGTAGGCGGTGGTGAATTCGCTGCGCGACACGATGCTGTCCACGGCAGCGGGGATGAAGTGCTTGGTCCAGCCCATTCCCAGGAAGGTCGTGAGATCGGTCAGCCCGCGATTTTTGCCGGCCATCCGACGGACTTCGCGGGAGAGGGCCATTTCGGAGAGGCCGCTGGCCAGCGCCAGGGGCTTGTTCAGACGCAGATGGGAAGGAATGGCCTTGAGAAAGTCGTCGGTGTGGGAAGCACCCGACACCGAAAGCATTTCCCGCTCCTCCGCGGCCGATCGCGGGATGAACCGATGACTCACAGCTGGGCCTTGTATCCGCTGGCGTCCAGAAGGTCGGAGGGAAGGGCTCCGGTCAGACGGATCTTGACGATCCACGAGCCGTAGGCGTCGCGGTTGATCGAGCCAGCGTCGTCGGCCAGGATGGTATTCACTTCCACCACTTCGCCAGCCGCGGGGGAATAGACGTCGGCGACGGTCTTCACCGCCTCGATGACCGCCACTCCCTTGCCGGCTTCCACGGTCTGGCCCACTTCGGGGAGTTCGACGAAGACGATGTCTCCGAGTTCGTGCTGGGCGTGGTCCGTTATCCCGATGGTCACCACGTCGCCTTCCTTGAGGACCCATTCGTGGGAGACGGTGTACTTCAGGTGTTCTGGGATCAACGTATCGGACATCGGCGCCCTCGCTTCGCAAGAGGTGGTTTGGGGGGGTGAAAGCTAAGAAAAACCTGATTTCGTCATCGATCTCCCGCGGCTTGTCGAGCCAGTTCCATCGTTTCGGAATTAGCTTAGGGGCATAACGCGATGGGCTCGAAGAAGAAACAGTGGAAAACTCGGCTGACGGCCTTCGAAACTGGAAAGATCCTTCCTTGGTGGCGTCAACCCGCGCATGGGTTCAATGCGTTCGTCATGCGATTGGCCACTCGCCTGGGCGACGGTTGGGTATGGGCTCTGGTCGCTCCGTGGGTGATCTGGACGCAGGGTTGGGCCAAAGGTGGGGCATTGGCATGGCGCGGGACCGCGGTGGGTCTCGTTTCCGTCCTTGTCTACAAGGTTCTCAAGGGACGCTTCAATCGAGCCAGGCCCTTCGAGCCCAACGATCTCGTGCCGCTCCAAGCTCCTCCGGATCGTTTTTCCTTCCCGTCGGGGCATGCCATGAACAACTTGGCGATCACCCTGTACGTGACCTCCTTCCTTCCCCAGCTATTGCCCGTGCTCCTGCCACTGTTCGTGCTCATCGCGTTTTCGCGGGTGTATCTGCGGGTGCACTATCCCACCGACGTCCTGGTGGGAGCCGTGTTGGGGTTCGTGGTGGGGACGGGGTTCCAGCACCTGCCTGTCTTTTCCAGGCTCTAGGATAAGCCCCTTTCCCAGGACGTTTCGGGAAAGGTTTTATCCATCGGTCGGGATTGGAGATTCGCTACCGGCGGGCCATCACCAGTTGCGACGATCCGTACCGACGCACCTCGATGTGTTCCGGCCAGGAGCGGGGGCGATCCGAAGGCCACTGCAGGATGGCGTGTCCCCCCGGACGGCAAAGCTCCAAGCAGCGATCGAGCATCTCCTCGGAGATGGCCGCGAACGGCGGGTCCGAGAATACCACGTGGTAACTGGCTGGACGGCGGAATCGCGCCGCGTCGGTGCGCACGATCTCCAGATCGGCCTCCAGTCCCAAGTCCTCCGATGTGCGGCGCAGGCAGGCCAGGGCCTTGACGTGCGATTCCACCGCGGTGGCTCGCGGGGCGCCGCGGGACAGGGCTTCGATGGCCACGGACCCGGTTCCCGCGTACAGATCGCAGAACGGACCCAGTGTGATTTCCTGACCCAGGATGGAAAACAGCGCGGCACGCACCACGCCTGGGGTCGGGCGAGTGGGCTCGACACCAGGGGGCGCATGGATGATCCGGCCCTTGAGCCTGCCGGAGGCGACGTGCAGACTCACGGGGCGTAGGAGATGGCTTCGGCCTCCAGCTTCAAGGCTCCGTCGGCACCGGCCGAAAGAGTCGCGCTGGTGAAGCCGACGGGCAGTTCCATGGACTGCAAGGCACCGAACCACTTTCCGATGGACTCCCAGGGGCCGGCACCGGAGAGCTTCCAGTTGGCGCGTTTCAGGGAGCCGAAGGTCTGCGTTGCTGGGCCTTTGGGCGCGGCGAGGGTCAGGCCTCCGGTCTGGGCGAGGTCGCGGGCCTGGACCATGGTGGATTGGAAATCCTTGCCCGACTTGCCGTTGCGCACCGACCCGGAGCTGAAGGGAAGCCGCGCCGCAAGCGCGAATTGACCACCGTTTCCGGCCTTCAAGGCGGTGTCCACCAGGCTTTGGGCCAACAGACCCTTGACCAGGTTGTTCAGTCCGTCGGCGTCGGTGGAGGTCCCTTGGATCACCACCAGTCCTGGAGAATAGAGGCGGATACGGGTGAACTTCACGCCGGGAGGGGCCACTTGGCGGATCACGGCGAGGATTCGTTCGAACGCGAACTGCTGGTAGGCAAGACGCGCCAGCGGCGACAGGTCCTCGAATCGTGTGGGGGGAGGCGCCTTGGCTCCGTTGGCGTGGCTTTCGGCGATCACCTGCGCCACTACGCCACCGGCCAAGGCGGGGGCGACCACACGAGGAACCACCGACGGTGGTGGCGGGGGAGGCAGGGGTTCGGCGACCTTGGGTTCCGGCTTGGGTGGTTCCGGTTTCTTGGGCTCGGGCTTTGGAGGCTCGGGCTTCTTGGGTTCCGGCTTGGCGGTGGCCAGCTTGGTGGTGTCCGCCTTCTTCGCGGTGTCCTTGGCGAGCTTGGCCGTGTCGGCCGCGGGCTTGGCGACAGAATCGGTCTTCGGTTGCGGGGGAGGAACCGGCTGCGGGGTCGGCTTGGCGATCTGCGTGGGTGGAGCGATGTCGTCGGAGGGGGCCTGGTTCAGGAACCACCAAGTGCCGCCGCCGATCGCGCCGAGGACCACGACGACGCCGGCGGCGATGGCAAGCTTCTTGCTTAGGGAGGAGCCGCCCACGGTGTTCATCGAGAGGGTGGAGAGCGATCCCAACGTTTCCGGCTCGGCGGACAGCGAGGACGATTGGAAACGGTTGCGCAGAAGGTTGAAGCGGATCACGGGCGTTCCCCCTGGGAGAGAGCCAAGGCCAATCCCAAAGCGCTCGCGCATTTGGGAGAAAGTTCGGAGATCTGTTCGGCCATGGATTCGGCCGAGGGGAAGGGAAGCGCCGCGAAGCTGTCCAGGAGCCGCACGTCCACCTTCAGGCCGCTACCCAGTCGGGCGGCGAAGCCCGTTTCCACCGAAAGTGGGCCGCACAGGAACACCCCACCCAGCTGGTCGGCCATGCCTCGCAGGAGCCCGGCTCCTTCCAGGAGCGCCTTTCCACCGGCCAGGGCGAGCTCGTCGGACGGATTCTGTCCCTGGGCGACAAGGACCGCGTGGCCCAGGAACTTGCGGTCCTGGGTCCAGAAGATCTGCAGCGATCGTCCGCCCGCGAGGACCACCGCCACCAAGCGGTCGGCCCAGGAGGGATAGTTGGCCTCGAACGCGTTGGCGGCGGCCACGATGTCCAGGTTGGATTCCGCGAGGGGGATGTTGGCCGCATCCGCGATGGACGAGATCCTCGAGGCCATGGAGCGACGCACGGCACCCACCAGGATCGCCGGTTCGTTGTGGGGACCCGTTCCATGCGGCTGGGCGTTGATCCAAAGGTCCTCGTCGGAACAGCCGAACCATGTGCGGGCTTCGAACCGGGCTGCGTCCTCGATGGAAATCTGCTGGTCGGTTTCGGCCAGACGAAGGAACGCTCCGGCTCCGGACATGCCGATGGCCACCGACTTGATGGACTTGTCGAGCTTGCGCTCGGCGAGCCAAGCCGCCAAGCCTTCCCCCAGTTCCATGGCGCCTTTGCGTCCATGGGATTCGTTCCAGGTGGCGACGTGCTCGATCTGGTTCTTTTGCGGGTTCAGTGCCACCAGGGTGCAGTAATCCTCACCGAGGTCCAAACCAACGACAAGCTTCTTTTTTGCCATAGTGATACCGGATCCGCTCAGAATTTTAGGTGGGGGCGAAGTTTATCAAGCCTGGAGGGACCGATGCCCTTGACCCGGAGGAGATCCTCCGGTCCCTGGAAGGGACTTCGGGAGCGCTCATCCACGATCCGCTGGGCAAGCGCCGGTCCGATTCCAGGCAGTTCCTGGAGCTGGGCGGGGCTGGCTGCGTTCGGGTTGAGTTCACCAGAGGTCTTCTTGGGTTGAGTTCTGGAGTGGGCAACGGCACTTGGGGACGGATCGACCGTGGTGTCCGCAAGGCGCTGGGATTCCGCATCCCATTCCAGCACCCGGCCTTGTGTTTCCAGAGGAGGTAGGGAAAGGCGCGCCTGAGCGGCCTTCCATGCCACTCCGGCAAGGAAGAGGGCTGAAGCCAGCCCGAGGAGACGTAATTCTCCCCGGCTGAGCGAGTTCAGACGGAGCTCCGCATTTGTCGTAATTCTAGAACTTTTCTGGACTTACGCAACATTTCTTCGCGAAAGCGCTGCTTGGACCAACCCAAAGAAGAGGGGGGCGGGCTCCAGGAGATTGGACTTGAGCTCCGGATGGAACTGGCAAGCCATGAAGTAGGGGTGCTCGGGGAGCTCCACCACCTGCATGATGGGAGTTCCGGGCGCCTTGCCGGAAAAGATCAGTCCGGCAGCTTCCAACTGGGCCACATACTCCGGATTCACCTCGTAGCGATGCCGGAAGCGCTCCCGGATGCGCACGGAATTGCCGTAGATCTTGAAGGCGCGGCTGTCCTTCTTGATCTCCACATCGTGTCCGCCCAGGCGCATGGTGCCGCCCTTCTTCGTCAGGTTCTTCTGGCCGGGCAGATAGCAGATCACCTTGTGGGGGATGGGATGCTCCGGGTTTTCAACCTCTTCGGTGTGGGCGCCTTCCATTCCGCAGACATTGCGCGCGTATTCCACGACGGCAAGCTGCATTCCATAGCAGATACCCAGGAAAGGGAGGTTGTTCTCGCGGGCATGACGGATGAGCTGGATCTTGCCTTCGATGCCGCGGGCCCCGAAGCCGCCAGGGATGATCAGGCCGTCCACTCCATGGAGGGCATCAGCCACCGTCTGGGTGCCCTTCTCGATCTCGGAGGTCTCGATCCACCGCAACTGGACCTTGGCCCCCAGGTGGGCCCCGGCGTGTTCCAGGGATTCCACCAAGCTCGCGTAGCTGTCCTCCAAGGCGGTGTATTTGCCACCCAGGGCGATTTCCAGGACCTTTTCCGGATTGGTGTTGTTGCGCTTGACCGCCGACACCCACTGGGACCACTCGCCAAGGGCGGGAGGGGAGTAGATCCCGAGTTTCTTGTGGATGAGGGCCGAAAGCCCTTCCTTCTCGTAGACCAGGGGAATCTCGTAGACCGATTCCACGTCCGGGCCGGAGATCACGCATTCCTTCTGCACGTTTCCGAAGAGGGCGATCTTCTCCTTGATGTGGTCGTCCAGGTATTCCTGGCAACGACCGATCACAACGTCCGGGTAGATGCCGAATTCGTTCAGGAGCTTCACGCCCTGCTGGGTGGGCTTGGACTTCTGTTCGCGCACCCCGGATGGGACTGGAACGTAGGTCAGATGCACGAACAGCATGTTCTCCTGGCCTACCTCGTGGCGCATCTGGCGGACCGCCTCGATGTAGAAGAGGTTCTCCAGGTCGCCCACGGTACCGCCCACCTCGATCAGGAGGATGTCGGCGTTCTCCTCGCGACCGATGCCGTAGATGCGCTCCTTGATCACGTTGGTGGCGTGCGGGATGAACTGCACGGTCTTGCCCAGGAAGTCGCCGCGCCGTTCGCGTTCCAGGATCTCCTGGAAGACCTTCCCCATGGTCAGGTTCCAGCCGAACTTGCCCTGGATGGTCAGGAAGCGTTCGTAGTGGCCGAAGTCCATGTCAACTTCGCCGCCGTCGTCCAGCACGAACACCTCGCCGTGCTCCACGGGATTCATGGTGCCGGGATCGGTGTTCAGATAACCGTCGAGCTTCACAGGAACGATCTTCAGGCGCGAGCAGAGGAGGCGCCCGATCGATGCCGCCGCGACGCCCTTGCCCAGCCCCGAAAGAACACCACCCGTGACGACGATGTACTTCGTCTTGATCTTGTTCGCGCCGGACATCAGAGTGCTCCTTCCTGCGTGAGCAGGTCCAAAACCACGGAAATATGCTCCCTTCGATCCACCGCGGCACGGGGCCAAGTGCCGATTCGTGCGAAAACCGGCATTCCGTGGGCCAGCGCACGCAACGGCTCGATGCGTCGGAGGGTTTCTTCGGGAGGGATGGGCAGGTGGGCGAAGCGTTGCAGGGCCGCCAGCGAACCGCCATACACGCCGACATGGATCGCCCAAGTACGCTCCTGCGAGTCGTCGGGCAGGGTCCGGAAGAAGTCCCCGGCCCTGGATATGCCCTCTCGAGGTGGGTGAAGCTCGATCTTCACGATGTCCTCGTCCTTCCGGTCCTCGGTGGACAGGGAGAGATCCGCCGCGGTCCAGAGGGCGTCCGGCTCGGTGGGGAGGAGTCTGCACAGGTCCCGGAGCAGCTCCAGGGGAAAGACGGGTTCGTCACCCTGGAGGTTCAATACCCAAGCCGCGCCCAACTCTCCCGCGACCCAGGCGACGCGGTCGGTGCCGGTCGGGAAGGTCGGGGTGAGGATGGATTCCAGGCCGTGCGACAAGCAGGCCTGGGCGATCTCCTGGTCCTCCGTGGCCACCACCACGCGTTGGAAGCAACCGGCGGCAATCGCCCTGCGGGCCGAACGGACCACCAGGGGAACTCCACCGATGTCGAAGAGGGGCTTGCCCGGGAACCGGGAGGACCCCATCCGCGCCGGGACGATGCAGGTGACGGGCGGTATCAGACGGAACCGATCACCTTGGGGATCGCGAAGAAGCCCTCGTAGGCCTTGGGCGCGTTGGCGAGGGCCACGTCGCGGTCCAGGCTCTGGTGGGGGACATCCGCCCGCAAGGGACGCTCGCCGCTGTCGGGATGCATCATGGGGGGCACGTCGGACAGATCCAACTTGGAAATTTCCTCCATGTGCTCCAGCACGTGGGCGAGCTGGCCGGCCACGCGGGGGAGATCGGACTCCTCCACGTGCAGGCGGGAGAGCAGGGCGAGCTTGCGGACGGTGTCTTCGGTCAGTTCCATGGTTGCCCGGGAAGTTAGAAAAAGACTCTTCATGAAATACGCCTCGCCCGGGTTCGGCGGGCGAGGCGCGATCAGGTGGCTATCCTGCCGGGATTCACGGAAGTTCGGAGATGGTTCCGAAGTGGAGTCCGGAAACGCCCAGTGTCACCAGCTTGCCTTGCCAGAAGCAGAATGCTTGGACGAATTCTGGCGCGGAGACGTGCTGCCATTGGAGTTTCGAGTCGATTCTGGAGAGGAGGAGCCTCCTGCCGGAGGAAATGGCGACGTGGCTTCCGTCGCCGCCCACCATCGCCTTCTCGCCACCGGCAAGTCCGCTCGCCTCGAAGATGGCTTGGCTCGTGGCCATGGCGATGCCGGGGATGATCCATGTGTCGTTCACAAGCGTCCAGGTGGTGTTCGGACCCACCGGACGGACCTGGGTACTCCAGAAGTACGGCACGAATGGACGCCCGTCCTGGCCGGTCAGGACGGAATCCTTCGGGCGGGAGGACCAGGCTGCACCGTCGGAGGAGACCAACATGCTCCTGGAATACGAGAGGCTGCCCACCAGTTGGTTCATCCGTCGATAGCACGGGACCAGGACGATCTCGGATGCGGTTGCGTTCAGCCGGAAGGAGGTGATGCTGTCGTCCCGCAAATCGATGGTGGTGGAGTGCCAATGGATTCCGTCGACGCTGCTGGAGATTTCGACGCTGTCGAAGATGGAGGTGGAGATCGGGCTCAATCTTCCGATAGTGGTGTCCAGGAAGTGTCGGCTGGAAGCTTTTCCCTTCGCGATCCATAGCTTTCCCTGCCAGAACACCGGATCGGTCTCCATCTCCTCGATGCCTGGAATGGTCGCCGAGCTCCAAGCTCCATCAAAGCCCAGGATGCGCATCTGGAGCGCCTGTGTGGTGTCCGAGTTGTTGGTCCATCGGGAGAGGACGAGCCCGCTGGCAAGGGTGTCCATCCGCGATAGCGAGGGGTCCGCGAATCCCGCCACCTGACGAGGCGAACTCCAATCGATCTGCCAATGCTTGTTCAACGCCGGGCTGGCGGCGCGGATCGCGACCTTGTTCCAGATCGGCCCCGTGGTCGTGTCCTTGGAGCGTGCCGCCACCCAGTA